>ENA-UPTB01001379-UPTB01001379.1-human-gut-metagenome-genome-assembly--contig:-NODE-1379-length-21166-cov-30.240267_pt1 | contig 21166 bp, 16 predicted proteins | sample MGYA00250046_ERZ773369 | MGnify/ENA primary metagenome ERZ773369 (study PRJEB29103, sample SAMN06111938) | human gut metagenome | biome: human gut; feature: ankylosing spondylitis patient; material...
TGACGTGGCCAAGTGGTAAGGCAAGGGTCTGCAAAACCCTCATCCACCAGTTCAAATCTGGTCGTCACCTCCAAAAGTTCCCGGAAGCTGCGGCTTCCGGGATTTTTTGTTTTCTTTTGCCGCCGGACGTGCTAGAATAAAGAAAACCACGAGAGGAGTCTCCTGCCATGCCCGCTGAACATCACACCACCCTGACCCCGGACACACCGGTGCGCTACCTCAAGGGCGTGGGGCCCAAGACCGCCGAGCGGTTCGAAAAGCTGGGCATCGTGACACTGGCCGATCTGCTCTGCCACTATCCCCGGCGTTACATCGATTTTTCCCGTCCCTACTCCATTGCCGAGGCCCCGCCAGACACCGAGTGCGTGGTGAAGGCCGAGGTGTTCGCCAAACCTGCCGGGCGCATCCTGCCGGGCGGGCGGCGGATGGAGCGCATCACCGCCGGGGACGATGTTTCCAGCCTGGAGATCACCTGGTTCAACAATCCCTATGCCACCCAGAAGCTGGAGCTGGGGCAGGAATACTATTTTGAGGGCATCGTGACCGGCGGGATGCTTCGCCGTCAGATGGTCAACCCGCAGGTGCGTACGGCGGCACAGATCACCGCCGCTCCCTTCGAGGCCGTTTACCCCCAGACCGAGGGGCTTTCCAGCACCGTGATTGCAAAATGCATCCGGCAGCTGCTCCCCCATGCGGAACTCCTGCCCGACCCGCTGCCAGAGGAGATGCTGAAAAAATACCGCCTGCTCTCCAAGGCCGATGCTGTGCGGGCCATCCACTGCCCTGCCACGGAAGAGGAGGCTTTTGCGGCCCGGCGGCGGCTCATCTATGAGGAGCTGCTGGTGCTCCAATTGGGCATTGGGCGGATGAAGAACCGGGGCAGCGCATCCACCGGTGCGCCCATGCAGCGGCTCGATCCGGCCCCCTTCTGGGCATCGCTCCCCTTCTCCCCCACCGGTGCCCAGCGCCGGGCCGTAGACGAAATTCTGACCGATCTGTCCGGCAGCACCTCCATGAACCGCCTTTTGCAGGGCGATGTGGGCAGCGGCAAAACGCTGGTTGCCGCCGCCGCCATCTGGGCCTGCATCCGCAGCGGATATCAGGCGGCGCTGCTGGCCCCCACCGAGATCCTTGCCGCCCAGCACGCGGAGAATCTGAACCGGATGCTGGCCCCCTTCGGGATGCGTGTGGCCCTGCTGACCGGCAGCATGAAGGCCGCCGCCCGCCGCACCACGCTGGCTGCCATCCGCAGTGACGAAGCCGACCTTGTGGTGGGCACCCACGCCATCCTGAGTGAGGGCGTGGGGTTTGCCCGGCTGGGTCTGGCTGTGGTGGACGAGCAGCATCGCTTCGGCGTGCGCCAGCGCGGAATGCTGGCCGAAAAGGCCGCAAACCCCCATCTGCTGGTGATGAGCGCCACGCCCATTCCACGCACACTGGGCCTGCTGATCTACGGCGATCTGGACATCTCTATCCTTGATGAGCTGCCCCCGGGCCGCAAGCCCGTCAAGACCCGGTGTATCACCGGAAAAAAACGGCGGGATCTCTACGGCTTTCTTGACCGGGAAATCGGAGCCGGACGGCAGGTATATATCGTCTGTCCCGCCATCGAGGACACGCCGGACGGCGGGTTGAACGCCGTAAAGAGCTACTACGAGGACATTGCCAAAGCCCTTCTCCCTGACCGCCGGGTCGGCCTGATGCACGGTAAGCTCAAGCCAAAGGAAAAAGCCGCTGTAATGGACGATTTCAAAGCCGGCCGGCTGGATGCCCTGGTATCCACCACCGTCATCGAGGTGGGCGTGGATGTACCCAACGCCACCGTCATGGTCATCGAGAATGCTGAGCGCTACGGCCTGAGCGCCCTGCACCAGCTGCGGGGCCGCGTGGGCCGGGGTGCCGCCGAGAGCTGGTGCTTCCTTGTCAGCGACAACACCGCCGAGAGCGTCCAGAAGCGGCTCAGGTTCCTCTGCTCCACCTCGGACGGCTTTGCCGTGGCGCAGTTCGACCTTGAGACCCGCGGCCCCGGCGACTTTTTCGGCAGCCGACAGCACGGCCTGCCCACCCTGCAGATCGCCGACCTGATGAACGACACCCGCACCCTTCACGCCGCGCAGGCCGAGGCCGCCGCTCTGCTGGCCGCAGACCCTCTGCTGGAAGCGCCGGAGCACAGCCTGCTCGCCGCGCAGGTCGAACAGATGTTCACAAAGGCCGGAGCCATGAATTGAAACAATAAAAAGAACCGGTTTCCATGTATTTTAAATGAGAAAGGCTCCTGATTTCGCAGGAGCCTTTCTCATGATTACCATTCTGTCATCGGTTCAGGCTTTGCGCTGCCTTGGCGATCACAGCCAGCAGATCGACCAGATGTTCCACGTCCATCTGGCCGCTGTTGTTGGCAAAGGCGTAGAAGCAGCCCTGCACGCAGAACGAAAGCAGGATACCCCGGTCGGGGTCCGCTGCAAAGGTGGGGTCTTGGGCCGCCAGACGGTCTCGCAGACCCTTTTCAATGCAGTTGGCAAAGATTCCCTGCCTTGCCCCGGAGAAAAGGATGTTCACCGCCTCCTGGTTCTGAACAAAGGCATGGAACAGTTCACGGGTCAGCTGCTCTGTGTGTGCAGCGGTAAGCCCCACATTGGGCACACTGTCCAGAATGACATGGATGAGCTTGTTCTCCAACCGGCTGGACAGCTCATAGATATCCTCATAGTGGGCATAAAAGGTGGATTTGTTCACCTTGGCCAGTGTGCACAGGTCTTTGATCCTGATCTTCTCCAGCGGCTGGCGGGCACGCAGCTCCATGAATGCCTTTTCGATGGCGCGGTCAGTCTTTTCAATGCGGATGTCCAAAATAATCCACCACTTTCATTGTTTCGTTGGATATCCAACGCTTTTCGTTTTTCGGGGATAGACAGTTTGTTCGAGTTTTCTTACAATATCAATAGAGAATCCCTTTCTCTCTCAATGCGGCTTCGATCCTCTGGAATGTTTCTTCATCCGGGCAGCAGAGGGTGTGCAGGTGCACGCCGCCGGTCATCCGGCTGAGCAGGCACTCCGGGGTATTGGCTGCCTGGGTGATAAAGGTGTCCACATCGTATCGGCTGGCGAGGTTCAGGTTGCCCCGCAGTTCGCCGTAAAGCGGGTTTTCCACCGCCACATCGACCACCACGCCTCCCTGATCCACCACCGTGTAAAGCTCGGTGCGCATCTCATCGGCAGTCTTGTGCACACAGGCCAGGATGCCGGTGTAGCCGCCGGGGGTCGGGTGGAACTGATACCCCCGCGGGGTGGCCTCGATTTCGGCCCCGCCGGCCCGCAGAAGGGCCACGTCCCCCACCACGATCTGGCGGCTGACCCCCAGCTTTGCGGCCAGTGCACTGGCACTGATGGGTGCGCTGGCCCCATGGAGCTGTTGCAAGATCTTTTCCCGGCGCTGTGCTGCGTTCATTGTTGTTCCCCCTGTCAGCATTTTTCCCTATTATAATAGTGCATGACAGGTGTCCTGTCAATCCAGACGCAGGACCGTGGCGTAATTGGAGGGCAGCTGGACCTTCATCCGGCCAGATGCAAGGCTGGTCATCACATTCTCTGCACCCACGGTATCGGCCAGCAGGTCCGTTGCAGCGTTGGCTTCCACCGGCAGCTGGAATTCCATCTCCGCCGGGCTGTCACCGTTGTTGAATACAGCCACCAGGGCTTTTCCATCCAGCACCCGGGCAAAGGCATAGCACTGGGTGGTCAGCTGGAGCTCCTTCACCTCGCCCCAGCTCAGGGCCGGGTATTCGGCCTTCAGCCTGCCCAATGCGGCGTACACACTGGTGACGGGGTTGGTGGTCAGGTCATCCCGGAATTTGTCCAGCTCCAGGCAGGGGCGCAGGGGCCAGTCACTGCCCCACTCCTTTTTGCCCTCGATGCCAAATTCGGAGCCGTAATAGATGGACGGAATGCCCCAAAGCGTGTATACTAGAATTGCAATGTGCCGGATGTGCGCCTTGTTCCGCAGCTTATTGGGCAGGCGCTCCACATCGTGGTTGTCCGAGAAGGTATAGAGCCGGGTGTCGTGGCAGAGCCCCTGCAGGCGGCGCATGGTGTGTGCGATCTCAAAATAGTTGTGGTCGTTGTGGCCGCTCCACAGGCCCTTGTGCAGCTCATAGTTGGTAACAGAGTGGAGCATTTCAGGGTTGGCCCAGCGGCTGTAATCGCCGTGGATGACCTCGCCCATCAGCCAGAACTCAGGCTTGACCTCGTTGGCAAGGCGGCGCAGGCCCTTCATAAAGTCGAAGTCCAGCACATCCGCTGCATCCAGCCGGATGCCGTCAATGTCGAATGCATCGACCCAGAAGCGGATGGTATCATAATGGTAGTTCTGCACCTCGGGGTTGCGCTGGTTCAGCTTGACCAGCAGGTTGAAGCCGCCCCAGTTGCCGTAAGAAAAGCCGTCGTTGTACTCGTTGTTGCCCCAGAAGTTCACATCGCAGAACCAGTCCTTATAGCGGGCATTCTCGCGGTTGGCCTGCAGGTCTTTGAAAGCAAAGAAATCCCGGCCCACATGGTTGAACACACCATCCACAATGACCTTCTGGCCCCGGGCGTGGCAGTTGGCCACGAACTCCCTGAACTCCTCGTTGGTGCCCAGACGGCGGTCCACCCGGCGATAATCGATGGTATCATAGCCGTGGGAGCCGCTCTCGAACAGCGGGCCGATATAAATGGCCGTGCAGCCCAGGTCTTTGGAGGCGTGCTCGGCCCAGGCGTTCAGCTTTGCGAACGCGCCCGGTGTGGGCTGGCCGTCGTTTTCGTGCGCACAGCCGCACAGGCCCAGCGGATAAATGTGATAAAAAACTGCGGTATCATACCATGCCATAGTTACTCTCTCCCATATCATTTCTTCTGCCGCCCAGCAGCGGCAGGCTCAGTATACCACAAACTCCGCCAATTGTGTGGATGTTTGATAAATTTTCTGCATAGTATCTGTTAAAATCAGCAAGTGTGACGATTTTGATCAAAAATTATTGGTAAATATGACCGGGTGTATCCCGTTGAGAAAAGGAGAAATCTGCATGAATTTTCCCACCATCGACCGCTCGTTCTTTGCGGGCGAATGCTTTGATGCCTACCGTGTGCTGGGCGCGCACCCCTGCCGGGATGACTTTGGGCAGGAGGGCTGGCGGTTTGCCGTGTGGGCCCCGGGGGCCGTGGCTGTGGAGATCTGCGGCGGCTTTGACGGCTGGGGGCCGGGCGTTCCCATGCAGAAGGCCGACACCGGCGTGTGGAGCGGCTTTGTGCCCGGCCTTGCCGAGGGAGAGCTGTACAAATACCGCATCCACGGCAAGGATGGCAGCACCGTGATGCGGGCTGACCCCTACGCCTTTTCCACTGAGCTGCGGCCCGGCACGGCCAGCAGACTGGCCCGGATGGACTTTGCCTTTGACGATTCCAGCTGGATGGAGCGTCGGGACAAGTGCCGCAACCTGCCCCTGAACATCTATGAGCTCCATGCAGGCAGCTGGAAGCACAAGCCCAACGCCACCCGCGAGGACGGCTCGGACGGCTGGTACAATTACCGGGAGCTGGCCCGGGAGCTGATCCCCTGGCTGCTGGATCACCGCTTCACCCATGTGGAGCTGCTGCCGCTGGCAGAGCATCCCTTTGACGGCAGCTGGGGCTACCAGACCACCGGTTACTTCTCTGTCACCAGCCGCTACGGCGACCCCGCCGACTTTGCGGCCTTTGTCAACGCCTGCCACCGGATGGGCATTGGTGTCATCATGGACTTTGTGCCCGTCCACTTTGCCGCCAACGGCGACGCGCTCGCCAACTTTGACGGCACCCACCTCTACGAGTACGACAGCGATGTGGGCCACAGCGAGTGGGGCACCTGCAACTTCAACTATTACCGCCGGGAGGTGTGCAGCTTCCTGAACAGCGCCGCTGCCCTTTGGATGGATGTCTACCACTGCGACGGCATCCGGATGGATGCCATCTCTCGTGCCCTTTATTGGCAGGGCGACCCCAACCGCGGCGTGAACGAGGGCGCTGTTACCTTCCTGCGGAACCTGAACCACGGCCTGAACGAGCGCTGGCCCACCGGCATCTACACCGCCGAGGACTCCACCAACTTCCTCAAGGTCACCGCCCCCACCCGCTACGACGGCATTGGTTTCGATTATAAGTGGGACATGGGCTGGATGCACGACACGCTGGATTATTTTGCCACGCCCTTTGGTGAGCGGCCCGATGCCTACTACAAGCTGACCTTCAGTATGCAGTATTTCTACAATGAGCTGTATCTGCTGGCACTCAGTCACGACGAAGTAGTGCACGGCAAAAAGACCATCATTGATAAGCTGTGGGGCACCTACGAGGAAAAATGCGCCCAGCTGCGCACCCTTTACTTCTACATGTACACCCACCCGGGCAAAAAGCTGAACTTTATGGGCAATGAGCTGGGACATTTCCGGGAGTGGGATGAGAAAAAGGAGCTGGACTGGGGCCTGATGAAGTATCCCTTCCACGACAGCTTCCAGAAATATTTTGCCGAGCTGGGCCGCCTGTATGCCACCGAACCCGCCCTCTACGATGGCGAATACAATCCGAACTGCTTTGAGTGGATCGCCTGCGAGAGCCGGGACGAGGGCGTGTACGCCTGGCTGCGGAAGGGCGCGGGCCAGACCATCCTCTGTGTGATGAACACCCAGAATACCGCACACAAAAAGTTCCCGCTCTACTTCCAGTACCCCTGCGCCGCCGATGAGCTGCTGAACAGCGAGGCTGCCTGCTGGAACGGTGCGGACCGCAGCCGCACCAGACACCTGCACACCACCGATGGCGGCGTGTACGGCCGGGACTACACCCTGAGCGTGGATCTGCCTGCCATGGGCAGCCGGATGTACCGCATCACGCCGGAGGCTCCCCACCCAGAGGCCGCACAGGCCTCTGCCCGCAAGGCCGCCGCCCAGAAGCGCAAGGCCACCATCGCGGCAAAGCAGAATTCCAAAAAGTAATATCGTATTCAAAATATCCCGTCTGCTGAAATGCAGGCGGGATATTTTATCTTCCGGGGGCCTGCCCCCTTGCCTGCGCCGCCCGGAACCATTATACTGTAAGCTGTAATATTGTGGTTCAAAACCGAGGAGCATGTACAATGTCAACGATACTTTCTGAAAAGAAGACCCTTTCGCCCTGGGCAAAAGGCGGCATCGGGCTGGGTGCCGGAGCACTCCTGCTGGTGCTGGTGGGTCTGCTGTTCCCCACCGCGGCGGCGTTCTTCCCGCTGGTGAGCCTGTGGTGCAGCTGTGTGCTGTTCTACGGCGCGCTGTGGGTGCTGCACACTGCCGGTGTGGAACTGGACTTCTTCCACCGCGCAGCCATCATCGCCTTCTGGGCCGGAGCTGTGCTCTACTTCTATTGGGCGCTGGGTCGGCGGCAGTTCATTTACGCCTGGGATTATGTGAACTACATTCAGAAGCAGTTCAATACCGAAGCGGCTTTTGCGCTGGGTCCGGTGGCCGGTTTTAAGTACATCATAAGCACATTTTCTGAAGACTACACCAATTTCATCACCTTGTTCACTGAGTTCCCGTTCTGCCTCACCGCAAAAACTGGTGACAGCTACGCTTTTGCGCAAGTATTCTGTGTGCTCCCCAGCCTTATGCTGATGCTGGCTGGTCTCACGATCAAAATCGGACAGATGCTGGAGGTCAAGAATAAATTCTGGTATTTCCTCATCGGCTTTTCCTGGGTGCTGACCTATCCGTTCCTGCGAATGAGCGCTATGCTGGCACAGCCGGACTGGTTCGGTCTGATCTTCGCTTTTGCCATTCTGCTCCTCACATTGGACTACCGTTTTGAAAAGCTGGAGCCGGGGCGGTTCGTGCTCATCTTCCTGGCAACGGCCGCCATTATCCTGAGCCGCCGCTGGTACTTATATTTTGTGGTGGGCTATTACTTTTCCTATGCGCTTCTGCTCTTTGTAAGCAGTGCAAAGCTCGCAAAACAGGGCCAAAAAGGCCTTGCCCTGCGCCGAGTACGCAACCTCATCCTGTTTGGTGTCTGCGCCATGGCAGCAATGGTGGTCCTGCTCTGGCCCATGGTCAGCAAGATCCTGGCTTTTAACTACTCCGACCGCTATTCGTACTATAATGTCGGCGGCATTGCAGTAGAGCTCTATTATCATGCCATGCGCACCGGCCTGCTGAACCTTATTTTGATCCTGTTTGGTTTGTGGCTCTGCGTCAAGCGGAAAAAGCCCAGCCTGCCTGTGTTGGCGCTGTGTGAGCTGATGCTCAGTATGCTCTTGTTTACCCGAGTGCAGAATTCTGGCTCCCACCAGATGCTGCTGTACGTGCCCGCCTATGTCATTCTGTTTCTCTGCGGTGCGGCGGGTCTGGCAGAGAGTATCGAGCATTTCAAAATACCAAAGCTTTGTTTCTGGGTCTTTACACTGTTGTTCGCCGTGTCGGTGCGGTGCTCCCCGCTCACTGTCATGGCCTTGCCAGAGTTCGTTATCCATGCGTTCCACCCGGCAGACCTTGCTGAATATCAGCGGCTGGACGAGCTGACCTATGACCGCAAGGACAAACCGCAGATCCAGGCCATGGCACAATGGCTGGTTGAACATCTGGGGGAAGGCGAGGTCGCCTATATGATCCCGGATGACATGCTCTACAATCCCGGCCACCTGCGGAACTGTGATCTGCCCAACCATGCACTGGACGGCAAGTTGCCGGACAGCTTCTCGGTGCCGGGCACCCACTCTTTCCCCACCGGCTTCTTCGACGCAAAGTATGTCATCACCGCTGACCCGTTCCCCCTCTCGCTGGCACCAGACACGGAACTGGGCCACCGGTTCAACGCCGTTTTTCTTCAGCTGAGAGAGACTACCCACCAGCAAGTTGCGACCTTCGATATGGGCAACGGCACGGTGTTCACGATCTGGGAACGCACCACTCCCGTGACACGTGAGGAAGTGGAGACCTATCTCCATGAATTTGATGCTGAAAACGCCAAATACCCAGAAATGTTTTCCTCTGTTGTGGAAAACTGGCTGGCTGTTCATGGTTTATAAAAGGAGAGTAAAACGATATGTCCAACAACGCAAAAAATCTGCCGGAAGTAAAATTAGGCCAGTACAAGGGGCTGGCTGTCACCCGTCATGTGCGGCCGCTTTCCGAAAAGACCATTGACCAGGAGATGGTCCACCAGACCCGGATGCGCTCCGTCTACCACAACTCCACCGCCCCCGCCAAGCGCGGCAGCCGGGTCCTGCTGGATTTTGTCGGCTTCATGGACGGGGAGGAGATCCCCGACAGCCGGATGGAAAAGGTGATGGTGGTTCTGGGGGACGGCAAGCTGATGCCTGCCGCCGAGGATGCCATCTACGGCCACACCGCTGGCGAGACCTTCCGCTTTGATTTCACTTACCCGGAGCAGTTCCGGGTGGAGGAACTCTCCGGCAAGACCGCGCAGTTTGAGATCAAGCTGCACTCCGTGGCCGAAAAGACCACCCCGGAGCTGAACGAGGAATTTGCCCGGGCACAGGGCTATGCAGACCTTGCCGCCATGCGCGAGGCCGTGCGGGCCAAAAAGCGGAAGATCCACGAAGATGCCGCCGACCGCGCCGCCGGGCAGGAGCTGCTGGCAAAGGCCGGTGCCAACCTGACCGTGGACCTGCCCGAGGCCATGCTGGACCGCACCGCCGACAATGAGATGCGGATGCTGGAGCAGCGGCTCTCCCGCAGCAACATCACCCTGGAAAAGCACTGCAAGAACAGCCACACCACCGCTGCCGCCCTGCGGGCAGGCTACCGTGATGCTGCCGAGCGGAATCTGCGCTCCATGCTGGCCTCCCGCTCCATTGCTGAAGCCGAGAACATCACCGTGAGCACGCTGGAGGTCAACAACGAGTACCGCCGCCTGTCCCAGCTGCAGGACACCCCGGAGGCCGATATCCGCCGGGCGCTGAGCCCGGACACCCTTGCCGCCGCACTGGTTGCACAGAAAGTCCAGCGCTTCCTGCTGGACAACGCCGACATCACCACGGTGATGGACCCTGAAAAGGAGTGATCCTATGAGTATCTTTACGCGCTACGCCATGGATGCGCTGATGAAGACCACCCACCCCGAGGTGAACCGCAAGCAGTGCTGGAACCTGCACCCCCACCGCACCCCCTGCACAGCCTGCAAGGATATCTGCCCCTATGGTGATGAGATCTTCACCCGCCCCAACCTCGTCAAGGACTGGGATCCCTGCACCGACTGCGGCCTGTGCGTCTCGGCCTGCCGGTCAGGCTGCATTGCCCCCTCGCCGGAGCAGGTGCAGCGGGATATCTCCCCTGCCGACAGCGATGGCGACACCATCTGGATCGGCTGCGAGAAATCCACCCGCAAGAACACCGTGGTGCGCACCTGCGTCTCGGCCTATTCGTGGGAAGCGCTGGCCTACCTTGCCCTGAACAAGAAGATCGTCCTCGACCTGACCCCCTGCGGCGAGTGCGAGAACGATGTCTGCGCCGAGCATCTGCGTGCCGTTCTGACCCGGCTGGTGGAGTTCTTCGGCCAGCCCCTGTTCGAGGCCCGATTCACGCTGGCATACGAGCTGGACGATGCCCCCTTCCACGTCAAGGAGTATTCCCGCCGTGAGATGATGGAGCAGGTGACCTCCGGCTCCAAAAAGGGCACCAAGCAGCTGCTGCGGATGCTGCCCGGCCTGCGCAGCGAGGACGAGAGCAGCCAGGATTTCCGGCTGCTGCTCCACCAGTACACCAAGCAGCTCAAGGCGGTGTCCGAAACGCCCCTGCGCTATGGCTACCACCTGCCCAACTTCACCCAGAAGTGCTTTGCCTGCGGCCGGTGTGAAAAGAGCTGCCGCAGCGGTGCCATCAAGTTTGAGGACCTGCCCGACGGCCAGACCCGCGCGGTGATCACGCCGTGGAAGTGCAGCGAGTGCGGAGTCTGCGTTGCCGCCTGCTCCAACGGCGGTCTGGACGGCCTGAAGCTGCGCCAGCTCACCAGCCTTGGCCCTGTCAGTGTCTATAAGTGCACCAAGACCCTCTGCAAGGAATGCGGCAAGCCCATTGCGCCCAACTGTGCGGACGGCATCTGTTCGGTCTGCCGCATCAAGCTGCGCACCAAAAAACGGCAGGAGGAGGCTGTGGCTCGTGCCAAGGAGCGTCAGGCCGAGCGCGAGGCCAAAAAGGCTGCAGAAGCAGCTGCAAAGGAGCTGGCTGCCGAGATGCAGCCCTCTCAGCCAGCGCAAAGCGCCGCTGCCCCTGAAGCAGGAGCCGCTCCCGCCCCGACCGAAAGCACCTGCTGATCGCTGGACCTCTCCGGGGCTTCGCATGGACGGAGAGGTTTTTATTGACGCAGCTCCAAAAAAATGCTATAATTCTTCTTAACCACCCAGCTGTGGTCGGGAGGACAAGTTACAAAGGCGTAACGGATGTGTTTCCGTTACGCTTTTTTGCTTCCCGCTGCCGGGAAACAGCGGGCCTGTCAGCTTTGGGCGGCAACCAGACTTCAACACGAAGAAAAGAGGGAATTTCATTATGAAACAGTCTATTTCTCGTCGTCAGTTCCTCAAGGCAAGCGGCCTGGCAGCCGCAGGTGCCTGCGCCGCCGGTCTGCTGTCCAGCTGCGGCGGAAAGAGCGGCGGCAGCTCCTCCGGTTCTGCTTCCGGTGCGGATACCAGCAAGTACACCGTGCTTTATTCCAGCCAGCCTGCGACCCTGAACTATCTGACCACCGCCACCGACCTGGAAATGGTCGTGGGTGCAAACTGCGTGGACACCCTGGTAGAGTACGACAACAAGGGCGTGATGCGCGAGGGCCTGGCCACCAAGTGGGAGTGGGATGCCGACACCCTGACCTGGACCTTCACCCTGCGTGAGGAGAACTGGGTGGACAACAACGGCGAAGTCGTTGCCCCCGTGACCGCACAGGACTTTGTGGATGCCCTGCAGTATGTGCTGACCCCGGATTACGCTTCCTCCAACGTGGGCCTGGTCACCGCCTACATTGCCGGTGCGAATGATTACTACAACTATCACGTCTACCTGACCAATGCTGAAAACGGCACTGTGGACGATGACGGCACCACCTATGTCACCGATGGCAGCGGCAACGTGACCGTGACCGCAGCAGACGGCACCGCTTCCACCTACGCCCCCGTGGACTTTGATTCCGTGGGCGTGACCGCTGTGGATGACCACACCCTGACCTACACCCTGACTTACGATTTCCCCGGCTTCCTGAGCCTGCTGTGCTACCTGCCCTATGAGCCCGCCTACGGCCCCCTGCTGAGCGAGATGGGCGACCAGTATGCCACCAGCGCCGAGACCCTGTACAGCTGCGGTGCTTTCTACCTGTCCGATTACGAGTCTCTGGAAACCTGGATCATGAAGAAGAACCCCGAGAACTATGATGCGGACAATGTCTTTATCGACACCATCAGCCGCATTTACAACGCCGAGGCTGCCGTGAACGGCCCCGAGATGATCAAGCGCGGCGAGATCGACGAAGCCACCATCGGCTCCGACATTCTGGACAGCTGGCTGGCCGACGATACCACCAAGGACATGGTCTCCATGGATCGTCCCAACACCAACTACACCTACTTCTACATGTTCAACTTCATGCCCTTTGCACACGAGTTCTCCAACTGGAACGTTGAGGGCGTGGATGCAGAATACGAACCCGAGAACTGGGCCAAGGCCATCAACAACACCAACTTCCGCAAGGCCTTCCTGTACGGCATCAACAACGCCGTTACGCTGGCTGTCAGCGCACCTCTGGGCTACGACAGCTACAAGCTGAACACCATCACTCCCCCGAACTTCTGCGCCACCACCGATGGTGTGGACTACACCAAGTGCGGCGGCCTGGCCGACCTGACCGAGTTCTTTGACGAGGCCAAGGCCAAGGAGTACCGCGATGCTGCCATTGAGGAGCTGACCGCACAGGGGGTCACCTTCCCCATCAAGGTGCAGCTGCCCTACAACCCCTCCACCACCGACTGGGACAAGCAGTGCCAGGTGCTCAAGCAGCAGCTGGAGGGTGTGCTGAACGACGGCACCGACTTCATCGACATCATCATCACCGCCGGCCCCTCCGACAGCTTCCTGTCTGCTGTGCGCCGCAACGGCAAGTTCGAGTTCCTGCTCTGCAACTGGGGCGCTGACTACTCCGACCCCGAGACCGAGACCGACCCGTTCTATCAGGCTGAGGATTCCCGTGGAATGCGCTATGCTTACCTGCGCACCGGCGTGGAGGACGGCTTCATCACCGGCGAGACTGCAGATGCTATCATGGCCTATATGAACGCCATCGAGGCCGCAAAGCAGATCACCGATGACATCGATGCCCGCTACAAGGCCTTTGCCGATGCCGAGGCTCTGCTCATCACCAACGCACTGGTCATTCCGCGCGGCATGAGCGTGCCCGCCTATCTGGCGACCCGCCTGAACTACTGGGAGGGCCAGTACGCTTCCACCGGCTTCTCCAACAAGCGCCTGAAGGGCATCCACGTCCTCGACCACTACATCTCCATGGACGAGTACGAGGCAAACCGTGACGCTCGCTAAGCGTTCCATCTGCTCATAACACAAAATACACCCCCTCTGCACGGCAGTTTCTGAAGCTGCACCGCAGAGGGGGTGTTCTTTTTACATGTTCAGTTACACTTCAAAGTCCAGGCAGACACGGGTCTTGGTGTAGGGGCGCACCTTGCCATCGGCCACAGCCACGTGGGCGGGGTGGGTGGAGTAGCCCTTGAGGGCAGCGGCATCGGTAAAGGTGGTGTCCAGCATCAGGTCTGCGTTGGAAGAGGGCAGGCCGTTGATGTTCACATGCACCTCCACAAGGCCCGGGATCTGCCCTGCCAGGCCCTCCAGCCCGGTTTTGATGTTCGCCTTGATCTCTGCCTTTTCGGCGGCAGAAAGCTCGTCCTTGAGCTGCCAGAGAATGATATGCTTGACCATAAAAAAATACCTCCTGCGTTTTCTCCATTGTAGCAGAGAAATGCAGGAGGTGCAATGCTTTTTGAAACGGTTCAGTCGTCTTCCCGGCCTTTTTTCCAAGCGTGGTACATCAGCAAGAACACGGTGTCCGCAGCAATGCCGATAGAGAGCAGGCGGCTGCCGCCAATGGAAGTGTGGGGCAAAAACGGCGAAGCGGCAAACACAACGGCATTAAAGAAATAGAACACACCGAACTTTTTCTCCCACATAGCCCGCTCTTCGTCATCGCTGAACTTCATCTGGTGCTTTTTGGAAAAACTGCGAAAGCCCATTACCAGCATGGCAGCGGCAGCAAACAGGTTCAGCAAAAGGGATGTGTCAAATTTCATGCGGGGGCACCTCCGTAAAAAATCCATAAACAAAAACCAGCCGGATCGAGGCGGTTGCAAGCCCTCGTCCGGCTGGAAACTTACTTCTTCGGAGTCATAAGCCTCTTCTCCTTGGGTTCTCTCATTTTCGGAGTATGCGTTTCATAGGGTGACTCTCCTTAGAAACTACCTGAAACTGAAGAGTTCTATGCAAGGGGATGAACTACTCTAGTACATTGGACTGACCCTTCTCTTAACTGTTGGACTGCGGTACCGAGATTCTGAAGATGAATTTCATATTACCACATTCTTTCGAGTTAGATTTGCCAGGGATTCCATTGCTTAGTACATTGGAGTTACTCCTTTTTGGTCATTCAAACAGGTGCATCCGTGTAACTGTCCTCATCATGGGAGATCACCTCGGGCGGATCTATTTGAATTGCCAGGGGATTTATTCTGACAGACTGTACTGTTTTCGCATTTTTGATGCTCAAGACCGGCTCTTTGGTTTGTTTTGTTATACGGGGGAAACATCCCGTTTGTGGAGAGCCTCTGTTTTGCTTCTCAGCGAATCCCGACAGTCTGTCCGAACTGTGCGGGTTCCATATCAACCATCGGTCTCGCTCCTTTCTACTTAAAGTCAGCGGGGTTAGCTCTCATTTGAGCTTCTGCTGTACTTCTCTGGTTTCTGGCTTTATTATACAGGAAGATGCACAGTTTGTCTATTCGCAGAGTGCACAACAAATCAGACATACTTTTGCATCAAAAGTCCAAATTTCCGGGATACATGAATTTCGTCTTTCCGGTGCACTCCTCCACCTCCCCGGGCAAAGGCTCTGCCCCGCAGATCGTGCAGGGCCATCGCAGACACTGCTCCGGCATATTAAATAGGTATCATCGCAGAGCATGCAGCTATATAAATCTGATATGCCCGCTATACAATCCGTGAATAATAATGTCGATTTCACCTCATCCAAAGGCCAGAAAATGGTACAGATGGCTAAGAATCAGCAAAGAGATTGTGCAAATCGCATAGTTTCTCACCCGTACTTTTTGCAATCTGCACAACTGTTTTCATCCAAAGCAGAAACGGAATATAACAAAAAGTAGAATGTTAGGTGGAGGGCTGTAAAACCGGCAGAAATCGTGCTATGATACCATCACAAATTAAGAAAGGAGAGAGTGCTAATCAATGAATGCGTTGACTGCTGCTTTGAAAGAAGAGCTGAATGTTGACATGGTCACGGTGTTCGGGCTTTCCATTCCGGAGTCCGTGGTCGTGAGCTGGGGCATCATGGCGTTTCTTGTCATCGGCTCCATCCTGCTGACGCGGAATCTGCGGGTGGATCACATCACCAAGCGGCAGGCCATCCTGGAAACGGTCGTTACTACGATCAATGATTTCTTTGTGGGCCTGCTGGGCGAAAGTGGAAAGCGCTATGTCCCCTATCTGATGAGCGTGGCGCTGTACATCGGCTGCTCCAACCTGATCGGTGTGTTCGGCATCAAGCCCCCCACAAAGGACCTGAACGTCACAGCGGCCCTTGCTCTGATGAGCATCTGCCTGATCGAGTATGCCGGCATCCATGCACGCGGCGGCGTTGGCTTCCTCAAGAGCCTGGCTGCCCCCACACCCATCATGGCTCCCATGAACGTGCTGGAGGTGGCCATCCGGCCCACCAGCCTGTGCATGCGACTGTTCGGCAACGTGCTGGGCGCTTTTGTCATTATGGAGCTGATCAAGCTGGTGGTGCCTGTGTTCGTGCCTGCCATCTTCAGCCTGTATTTTGACCTGTTCGATGGTCTGATCCAGACCTACGTCTTTGTGTTCCTTACCTCTTTGTTTATGAAGGAGACCATGGGAGACGAAGAGTAAACCCTTTCCATCATCAAATCAAAAGGAGATTAAAATTATGAACGGACTTATCGCTCTGGGCGCTGGCATTGCAGCGCTGACTGGTATTGGCGGCGGCATTGGCATCGGCATTGCAACCGGCAAGGCAACCGAGGCTATTTCCCGCCAGCCCGAGGCTTCCGGCAAGATCCAGACCAACCTGCTGCTGGGTGCTGCTCTGGCCGAAGGTACTGCAATTTTCGGTTTCGTCGTTGCACTGCTGATCATCCTGTTCCTGGGTTGATAACGGAGGCATGACGAATGCTGACACTGAATCTGAATCTTCTGTATACAGTCGTCAACGTTCTGATTCTGTTTTTGCTGCTGCGGAAATTCCTGTACAAGCCTGTTATGGGAATCATCGCACAGCGTCAGAAACAGGTGGATGACGCACTGAACGCCGCCGAGACCTCCAAAAAGGAGGCCGCTGCGGCCATGAACGCTGCGCAGGACAAGCTGCGCAATGTGGACACCGAGGCTGCTGCCCGCCGCGAGACTTACGAGCAGCAGGCCGAAACTGCAAAGCAGCAGCTGCTGGCCGAGGCCCAGAAACAGGCCGATGCCATTGTAGCCGAGGGCAAGGCCGCTGCTGAGGCAGAGCGCCAGCACAAGCTGCGCGAAGCCGACGCACAGACCACCGCACTGGCCCGCGCCATGTGCGAGAAGCTGCTGAGCCGGAACCTGACCGAGCAGGACGATTCCCGTTTGCTGGACGATCTGCTGGAGAAAGCAGGTGCTGAGCATGGCAACTGAGTTCAGCCGCGAATTCTTCTCTGAGAACCGCATCGTCAAGGCCGATCTGCGCGCCGCACATCAGCTCCGTGAAGAGGATATCGCCCGCATCAAGGCCGAGGTCAAGAAGCTCTATGATGCCACTGAGGTCATCCTGAATGTCTCGGTGGACGAGAGCCTGCTCTCCGGCTATGTGCTGCAGGTGGGCGACCGGGTATTCGACAACTCCGGCCGCCACCAGCTGGATCAGATGATGGCTGGCAAGCCCTCTCTGGCCACCCTCAAGACCCGCATCGAGGATTACAAGCCTGCCCAGACCTCTGCCGAGGGCGGCGTGGTCATCTCCTCTGCCGATGGCATCGTGCAGGTGGAGGGCATGGACAAGGCCGTTTACGGCGAGATCGTCACCTTTGAGAACGGTGCCAAGGGCATGGTCGAAAGCGTGGACCCGGGCAAGCTGGGCATTATGCTGTTCGACGGTGCCGAGACCGTGGGCGTGGGCACTCTGGTGACCCGCAGCGGCAAGCGCGCCGGCATCCCTGTGGGTGATGGTTTCCTGGGCCGTGTTATCGACCCGCTGGGCGAGCCCATTGACGGCAAGGGCCCGGTGAACGCCGAAGGCTACAACCCCATCGAGAAGCAGGCCCCCGGCATTCTGGAGCGCCAGAGCGTGGATACGCCGCTTCACACCGGCATCCTGGCCATCGACTCCATGTTCCCCATCGGCCGCGGCCAGCGTGAGCTGATCATCGGCGACCGCCAGACCGGCAAGACCTCCATTGCCACCGATGCCATCCTGAACCAGAAGGACACCGGCGTGCTCTGCATCTATGTTGCCATCGGCCAGAAGGCTTCCTCCATCGCCCGCGTGGCCGAGGACCTCAAGAAGCACGGTGCCATGAGCTACACCACCATCGTGGCTGCCACGGCCTCCGATTCCGCTCCCCTGCAGTACATCGCACCCTATGCGGGCACTGCACTGGCCGAGTATTTCATGTCCAAGGGCAAGAGCGTCCTGATCGTCTACGACGACCTTTCCAAGCATGCGGTGGCCTACCGTGCCATCTCCCTGCTGCTCCGCCGCTCTCCCGGCCGTGAGGCTTACCCCGGCGACGTGTTCTATCTGCATTCCCGTCTGCTGGAGCGCTCCTGCCGGATGCGCGACGATCTGGGCGGCGGTTCCATCACTGCCCTGCCCATCGTCGAGACCCAGGCGGGCGATGTCTCTGCTTACATCCCCACCAACGTCATCTCCATCACCGATGGTCAGATCTTCCTGGAAAGTGCCCTGTTCAACGCAGGCAACCGCCCCGCCGTCAACGTCGGCCTGTCGGTCTCCCGTGTGGGCGGCGCTGCCCAGACCAAAGCCATGAAGAAGGCCAATTCCAACCTGCGTATCGAGCTGGCCCAGTACAAGGATATGGAGTCCTTTGCCCAGTTCAGCTCTGATCTGGACGCTGAGACCCGCCGCCAGCTGGAACACGGCAAAGCCCTGACCGAGATGCTCAAGCAGCCGCTGTACCAGCCCAAGTCCGATGCCGAGCAGGTGGTCGTGCTGACCCTGGCTTCCCACGGGATGCTGGACGACCTGCCGCTGGCTGACCAGCGCGCAAAGACCAATGCCTTTGTGCGCCAGTTCCACGCCGATGTTTCCGGCACCATGGACGCGATCACGTCCACGGGCAAGATCACCCCGGAACAGGTGGACACCATCCTGACCGCGTGGAAGGCATTCGCGGGAGGGGAGAGCAATGGCATCCAGTAAGCTGCTCAAGGAGCGGATCGAGAGCATTCAGGATACCATGAAGATCACGAATGCCATGTACCTGATCTCCTCCTCCAAGCTCCGCAAGGCGCGGCAGAACTACCAGAACGTTCTGCCGTATTTCACCCGGATGCGGGACACCATCTCCCGCGTCGTGCCGCATCTGCCGGACGAGCCGGTCCACCCGTTCTTCCATGAGCGGGAAAAGGAAAACCCCATCCGTGCCTATGTCGTGCTGACGGCCGACAAGGGCATGGCGGGTGCCTACAACCAGAACCTGCTCAAGTTCCTGAAAGAGCAGTGCGGCAGCGACCCCAATGCCCGCTTCTACGTCATTGGTCAGACCGGCTACCGCGCCCTGCTCCACAAGGACCCGCGCCTGGTGGAAGAGTTCCACTATGGTGCCACGGCCCCCACACTGCAACGCGCCCGCGACATTACGGTGGACGCCATCGACGATTTCAAGTCCGGCAAGCTGGATGAGATCTACCTCATCTACACCAAGATCCAGAACGCGCTGACCAGTGAGCCGGTGATGGAGCGTCTGCTTCCGCTGGACCGTGAGCATCTGAAGCCCGCCCCGAAAGGTCTGGGTGACCCCCGCGGCGAGGTGGAGATGTTCCCGGACGCCAAAACGGTGTTCGAGCAGACGGCCCCCATCTACATGCACGGCATGATCTTTGGCGCCATGACCGAGAGCTTCTGCGCGGAGCAGAGCGCCCGCATGACCGCCATGGATTCGGCCACCAAGAGCGCCAATGATATGATCCACGAGCTTCAGCTCGAATACAACCGCACCCGTCAGGGCTCCATCACCCAGGAGATCACCGAGATCATCGGCGGCGCTGCGGCGGTGCAAAGTAACGAATAACCAGGAACCCTCTCCGTCCGTGCTGGCGCACGGCCACCTCTCCCGAAGGGCGAGGTTTTGAGCAGAATCGTATCACTTGAAAAAGCTCCTCCTTTGGGGGAGCTGGCGAGCGAAGCGAGACTGAGAGGGTTTATACAATCAGTAAGTAAGAGGCAATCGTATGATACAGGGAACTATTATTCGCGTAGCTGGCCCCGTGGTGGACGTCAAGTTCACCGAGGGCAAGCTGCCTGCCCTGCAGGAAGCGCTGACGGTGACCGCTGAGGGCACCGAGCGCACGATGGAAGTGGCGCAGCATGTCAACGAGACGACTGTGCGCTGCATCATGCTTTCTGCCAGCGAGGGTCTTGGCAAGGGGATGGTGGTCACCGCCACCGGCCACGGCCTGAACGCCCCGGTGGGCGAGGGCACCCTGGGCCGCATGTTCGACCCGCTGGGCCGCCCCATCGACGGCAAGGGCCCGGTGGACGAGCTGCCCCATTGGCCCATCCACCGCAAGGCTCCCAGCTTTGCTGAGCAGAAACCTGCAACCGAGATCCTGGAGACCGGCATCAAGGTCATCGACCTGCTGGCTCCCTACGCCAAAGGCGGCAAGATCGGCCTGTTCGGCGGTGCCGGTGTCGGCAAGACCGTTCTGATCCAGGAGCTGATCTATAACATCGCCACCGAGCACAACGGCTACTCGGTCTTCACCGGCGTCGGCGAGCGCACCCGTGAGGGCAACGACCTCTACGGCGAGATGACCGAGAGCGGCGTCATCAACAAGACGGCGCTGGTCTACGGCCAGATGAACGAGCCTCCCGGAGCCCGTATGCGCGTGGCACTGTCCGGCCTGACCATGGCGGAGTATTTCCGTGATGTCAAGAATCAGGACGTGCTGCTCTTCATCGACAACATCTTCCGCTTCACCCAGGCCGGTTCTGAGGTGTCGGCTCTGCTGGGCCGTATGCCCTCCGCCGTCGGCTACCAGCCCACGCTGGCCACCGAGATGGGTGCTTTGCAGGAGCGCATCACCTCCACCCGCAAGGGCTCCATCACCTCCGTTCAGGCCGTCTACGTTCCCGCCGATGACCTGACCGACCCGGCCCCTGCCACTACCTTCACCCATCTGGATGCCACCACCGTCCTGAGCCGTGACATCGCATCCCAGGGCATCTACCCGGCTGTGGACCCGCTGGATTCCACCAGCCGCATCCTGAGCCCCGAAGTCGTGGGTCAGGAGCACTACGAGATCGCCCGCGCCGTCCAGAAGGTGCTGCAGCGCTACAAGGAACTGCAGGACATCATCGCCATCATGGGCATGGACGAGCTGAGCGAGGAAGACAAGCGGACCGTCAGCCGCGCCCGCAAGGTGCAGCGCTTCCTGTCCCAGAGCTTCCATGTGGCCGAACAGTTCACCGGTATGCCCGGCCAGTATGTGCCGCTCAAGGAGACGCTGCGCGGCTTTAAGATGATCCTGAACGGCGAGTGCGATGACCTGCCGGAGAGCGCATTCCTGTTCGCCGGCACCATCGACGATGTGTTCGCCAAGGCGAAGAAAGGGTAAACCATGACGACCTTTCATCTGACGGTGGTCACGCC
>ENA-UPTB01001380-UPTB01001380.1-human-gut-metagenome-genome-assembly--contig:-NODE-1380-length-21165-cov-8.173369_pt1 | contig 21165 bp, 18 predicted proteins | sample MGYA00250046_ERZ773369 | MGnify/ENA primary metagenome ERZ773369 (study PRJEB29103, sample SAMN06111938) | human gut metagenome | biome: human gut; feature: ankylosing spondylitis patient; material...
CCTCTCCACTGGCAGAGGGTGCTGGGCGGCATCCACTACGAGATGCAGCAGCAGGCGTTCTCCAACGTCAACAACTTTGTCATGGCCGAAAACGTCAGCGATGTGACCGTGGCCACCATCAAGGAAAACAGCCTCTCCCTGCCCGGCGTGGAGATCGTGGAGACCTCCACTCGCAGCTATGAGCAGAGCACGGTGCTGCCCCATGTGCTGGGCCGGGTGGGCAAGATCACGGCGGAAAAGTGGAAAGTGACCGATGAAAACGGCCAGACCACCTATCCGCTGCGGGATAAAGGCTACAATATGAACGATGTCATCGGCATCTCGGGCCTGGAATCGGCCTATGAGGACGAGCTGCGGGGCAAGGATGGTGTGGAGACCATCACCCGCAACTCGGATGGCGTCATCGTCAGCACGGCCGTGACCACGGTGCCGGAGCCGGGCCACACCGTCCAGCTCACCGTCAACAGCGATTTCCAGAAAGCGGTGGAGCAGGCGCTGGGCAAAAACATTGATATGATCAGCCGGGCCTACGGCACCGATGGTGCCCGGGCCAATGCAGGCGCGGTGGTGGTGCTGGATGTCAAGGACGGCAGCGTGCTGGCCTCCGCCAACTACCCCAGCTTTGACCAGAACCTCTACGCCACCCAGTACAGCGAGTACAGCGCCGACCCCGGGATGCCGCTGTTCAACCGGGCGCTGCAGGGCCTGTACACCCCGGGCTCGACCTATAAGCCCTCGGTGGCCGTTGCTGCGCTGGACACCGGCGTCATCAACCGGTATTCCACGGTATACTGCAACGGCGTGTACAACTACTTCCAGGATTACCACCCCAAGTGCACCCGCCACGGCCACTCGGGCAACATCGACGTCATCACGGCCATCAAATGGAGCTGCAACATCTTCTTCTACGATGTGGGCCGCCGGGTGACCAGTGACGTCTACGACGCTTATGCCTATAAGCTGGGCCTGGGCCAGCGCACGGGCGTGGAGGTCAGCGAGGCACTGGGCCGCCTGACCACGAAAAACGACTCCAACTACACGGCCTCGCTGGAAGTGCAGGCCGCCATCGGCCAGGGCAACACGGTCATCACGCCGGTGCAGCTGGCAACTTATGCGGGTACCATCGCCAACCGGGGCACCCGCTACCGTACCCACTTTGTCAAATCCATCCTGGACACCAACACGGGCAAAGTCCTGCAAGAGACCCAGCCGGAGGTCATGGATGTCATTGAAGACCGGGGCGATACCTTTGACCTGGTGCAGCAGGGCATGGTGGGCGTGGCCCAGACCATCCCGGCACTGGCAAGCTATCCCTACACCATCGCCTGCAAAACGGGCAGTCCCCAGCGCAGTGAGAGCTACTACGCCGGCAGCACCCGCAAGCATTACACCAACGCGACGATGATCGCCTATGGCCCGGTGGAAGACCCGCGGATCGCCATTGGCATCGTGGTGGAATACGGCGGTGCCGGTGCCCGTACCGGCCAGCTGGTGGCGGATATTTTTGACGCCTACTTCGCCATGAAGAACGGCACCCTGACGGTGGACGAACCCGAGACCGCCGACCCGGCGGTAGACGATCCGAAGACAGAGGCTGTGGACGGCGACGCCGCAGCCGATGAGACGGACACGGCAGGGGAGACGGCTCCCGCGCCGGAACCCGCGGCGGCTCCGGCGGCATAAGGCGCTGTAACGCGGATTTGGTGAAAAAAACTAGAAAAACCAGCGGAAATGCCCAAAAAACAGTTGTAAAATGACGGAAACTGTGATACTATGATATATGCAATACGATGCCCTAGAGAGAAAATAGAGCTGGGAGAGGTAAAAGGAGAGGTTGACCGATGACGATTGCACTGATTGCGCATGACTCCAAAAAGGAGCTGATGGTTCAGTTCTGTACGGCGTACTGCCGGATTTTGAGCCAGCATAAATTGGTGGCCACCGGGACGACTGGCAAGATGATCGCAGAGGCCACGGGCCTGCAGGTGCAGCGTTTCCTGGCAGGGGTTCAGGGCGGTGACCAGCAGATCGCGTCCCGCATTGCCTGCAATGAGGTGGATCTGCTGCTGTTCTTCCGCGACCCCATCAATGCAAAGCCCAGCGAGCCCAATGAGATGACCCTGCTGCGCCTGTGCGATGTGCACAACATTCCCATGGCCACCAACATCGCTACCGCTGAGGTGCTCATCCACGGCCTGGAGCGCGGCGACCTGGATTGGCGTGATATCGTCCACCCGCAGCAGTCCGTGTGATCATTGAATCAATAAAAAGAAAAGGCTCTGGATCGCAAGACCCAGAGCCTTTTTGTGTGCGTCAAACGTTAAAATCCGCGGCCATCTCCTGCACATCCTCCGGGGTGAAAGACCCCAGCGGCAAGATGAGCCGGGCCAGGATATCCTGCGGCAGGGCGGCAAGAGCATCGCTCTCGTCCTGGGCAGGGTCTTCCGGCGGGTAGATATGGCTGATGCCGTCGGCCCCGGTCTCCACCTGGGCAAAGTGCCCGGTGGCGATGTACTGGATGCCCAGTTTGTCTGCCGCCGTCAGCAGGGCAGAGAGGCGGGCGTCCACAGGGGTGGCTCCCTGTGCGGCCAGCGCCTCGGCGTTGAGGGTGGCACACTCGATGCCAAGGGCCTTTGCGGCCTCTTTTGCGGACTGCACCAGAGGCTCTTCTTCGGCAGAGAGCTTCACGACGGCACCCGCTACCGCAAAGCCCTGCTGCTGCAAAATACGGACGGCTACTTTGGCTGCCGTGCCGCCGCCCAGGCCTACCAGCACTTTGTCCTGCTGCTCGTAGGTATCAAACCCGCTGCCGGGCAAAAAAGTGTCGCTCATCGTCCCTGCCTCCCGCCATGTGCCTGGCTCTGTGCCACGGCCAGTTGGTCGCAGCGTTCGTTTTCCGGGTGGCCTGCGTGGCCCTTGACCCAGACGTATGTGAGTTTGTGCCGTGCTTCCTGCTCCAGTGCCTGCTCCCAGAGGTCTGGGTTCAGGGCAGGGGAGCCATCGGATTTTTTCCAGCCCCGGCGCTTCCAGCCCTTGGCCCAGCCTTTTTCCAGCCCGTTGATGACATACTGGCTGTCGGAGCACAGGCGTACTTCGCACGGCTCCTTGAGCTGGCGCAGGGCCTCGATAAAGGCCGTCAGCTCCATCCGGTTGTTGGTGGTGCTGGCGTCGCCGCCGCTGAGCTCTTTTTCGTACACTTTGCCATTGAACCGATACCGCAGCACCGCGCCCCAGCCGCCGGGGCCGGGGTTGCCGCTGCACGCGCCGTCGGTGTAAATTTCAACCTGTTTCATGCGTTTCTCCCGGTGTGTAAATTTTTACTGCTTCTATTTAGAGCCATTTTACACGTTCTGTCAAGAGGAAAGTGCATAGACCCCGCCCGGCCTGCCAAACCTTGGAATTGACAAAAACGCTGAGAAATACTATACTGATGGCAACGAAATGCGTATAGGGGCGCGCTGTAAGTGCGCGCTCACAGCGTTCCCGGATAAGTGCCGCGGTCGCATCGAACAGATGGACTGGAAAGGCAGAGAGCTTGTTTCGGAACCACCAGCAGGCTTTAAAAAAGGCGCTGACAGGATAAATTCTATACGGATGCATCCAACGGAAGCAGATGCTTATTTTATGCTTCCCTGTGCAGAAAAGACGGCCGCTCCCGGGTGGGGGTGGGCCGTGTTCTGCGATTTGTTTTTTGGAGGTACGAATGGCACAGGTTAAAGAACAGAACCCCGCGCCCGCCCAGAACCGGGCCGGTGACAACAGCGGCGAGAAGCGCCCCCGCACCCGCCGCCCCTATTATTCGCGGCGTCCCCGCCGCCCGCAGCAGCCCAAGGAGGCCGCTGTGCCCATCCACATCTATCCGCTGGGCGGCCTGGGAGAAGTGGGCAAGAACATGACCGTGTACGAGTGCTGCGGCGATATGATCATTGTGGACTGCGGCCTCGTCTTCCCGGACAGTGATATGTTCGGCGTGGACATGGTCATCCCCGATTTCACGTTCGTGGTACAGAATAAGGATAAGATCAAGGGCCTGCTCATCACCCACGGCCATGAGGACCACATCGGAAGCATCCCTTATCTGCTCCAGAAGTTCGACCTGCCCATCTACGGCACCCGCCTGACCTGCGGCCTCATCAAGAACAAGCTGGAGGAGTTTGGCCTGGCCGGCAAGACCAAGTTTGTGGAGATCGTGCCCAAGCAGAAGATCAAGCTGGGCTGCTTCACCGTGGAGCCCATCCATGTCAACCACTCCATCCCGGACTCGGTGGCCTTTGCCATCGACAGCCCGGCGGGCACCATCATCCAGACGGGCGACTTCAAGATCGATTACACCCCGCTGGCCTGCGGCCCCACCGACCTGACCACGCTCTCCGAGTACGGCCAGAAAGGCGTGCTGGCCCTGCTGAGCGATTCCACCAACGCGGAGCGTCCGGGCTTTACGGCCACGGAGCAGAAAGTGGCGGCAGGTGTGCGCAGCCTGTTTGCCCGCGCCCAGAACAAGCGCATCATCATTGCGACGTTCGCCTCCAACATTTACCGCGTGCAGCAGATCATTGATCTGGCTGTGGAGGATGGCCGCAAGGTGGCGTTCAGCGGCCGCAGCATGGTCAACAACACGGCCATGGCCCAGGAGCTGGGCTATATGCACATCCCGGAGGGGACTCTCATCAGCGTGGATGAGCTCAACCAGTACCCGCCGGAGCAGGTGGTGCTGGTGACCACGGGCAGCCAGGGCGAGCCCCTGAGCGCCCTCTCCCGCATGGCCTCCTGCAGCCACCGTCAGGTGCGGGTGGGCCCCGGGGATTTCATCATCATCTCGGCCAAGCCCATCCCCGGCAACGAGAAGAGCGTGACCAAGATCGTCAACGGCCTGCTGCTGCTGGGCGCGGAGGTCATCTACGAGGGCATGTACGATGTCCACGTTTCCGGCCACGCCTGCCAGGAGGAGCAGAAGCTGATGCTCACCCTGACCAAACCCAAGTATTTCCTGCCCGTCCACGGCGAGTACAAGCAGCTCAAAAAGCACGCCATGACCGCCGCCAGCCTGGGCATCCCCACCAGCAACATCCTGATCGCGGAGAACGGCTCCAACGTCATCCTCAGCCGGGATGAGATCAAGCTGGGCGAGCCTGTCACCGCCGGTGCCGTCATGGTGGACGGCCTGGGCGTGGGTGACGTGGGCAATGTGGTCCTGCGGGACCGCAAGCACCTCTCCGAGGACGGCCTCGTCATCATCGTGGCCACTGTGGACAGCAAGACCGGCCAGGTACTGGCTGGCCCCGACCTCGTCAGCCGCGGCTTTGTCTATGTGCGGGAGAACGAGAGCCTGATGGACGGTGCCCAGAGCATTGTGGAATCGGCGCTGGACCGCTGCGTGGAAGAGCATGTGCGGGATTGGAACAGCGTCAAGACCCGTGTGCGCGAGGCGCTGAGCAGCTATATCTATCGCCGTACCAAGCGCAGCCCCATGATCCTCCCCATTCTGATGGAGGTCTGATCGACCGGGCCCTGCTGTGCAGGAGCAGGCCCGCCAGGAGGCATATGATCTGATGAAACAAAAACCAAGATGGACTTTGGAGATGCTCACCGCCTGTCTGGCGATTCTGTGTGTCCTGCTGATGCTGGTATTGCTGGTGCAGCGCCCAGCCATCTGGCCGGTACTGGTGGTGCTGGCAGCGGCCTGGTGCATTGGCATGGGCCTGTTCCGCTACCGCCTCCGCAGCCAGCTGGCACGCTGGGTCTGTGGCGGCGACTTTACAAAATCGAAAACAAAATTCAGCCTGGAACCCCTCTCCCAGCCGGTGGTCCTCCTCTCGGGGGAAACCGTGCTCTGGTACAATGACCAGTTCCGCCAGCGGATGCTGGGCGGGCAGGACCTGCTGGTGAGCCGGGTGCAGAAAGTCATCCCCGGGCTGGATCTACAGCAGGCCCGCACCCAGGAGGGCCAGCAGCTGACCCTGGCCGATGGCGTGTGGTCTGCCCACAGCTCCACCGTGCCCGGCGATGCTGAAACGATGACGCTGGTGGTCTTCAATGAGGAGACCGCCCTGCGCCGGGTGGAGGCGGAGTATAAAGCCAGCCGCCCGGGTTACCTCGTCTTTCTGGTGGATGGCTACGACGATGTGTTCAGCGACATGCTGGACAGCGAGCGCGCCCGCCTGCTGGAGGGCATCAACCGGGTGCTGGAAGAGATGATCGGCCGGGGCACGGGCTTTTTGCGCCGGGTGGCCAGCGGCCGCTACATCGCGGTGGTGGAGGAGCGTCAGCTGGAGCAGTTTGCCAAGCGGGGCTACGACGTGCTGGATAAGATCCGCGCCCTTGACCCCAGTGTGAACCTGTCCCTCTCCATCGGTATTGGCCGCGGGGCCAAGACCCTGCGGGAGGCCCAGGATATGGCGGTGCAGGCACTGGATATGGCCCAGGGCCGCGGTGGCGACCAGGCCGCCGAGATGACGCCGGACGGCTTTACGTTCTACGGCGGCGTCAGCCATGGCGTGGAAAAGCGCAGCAAGGTGCGCAGCCGCATTGTGGCCGACCAGCTGGTCAAGCTCATCAAGGAGGCTGACCATGTGGTCATCATGGGCCACCGGATGAGTGACCTGGACGCCATCGGTTCTGCCGAGGGTGTGCTCCGCATCTGCAAAATTTGCGATGTGCCCGCCGTCATCGCGGTACGCCGGGATGCCACCCTGGCTGCCAGCCTGATCAATGCCCTGGTGGAAGCCGGGCAGGAGGACGATTTCATCGACCCCAAAGGTGCACTGCCCATCATCTCCAAGCGGACCCTCTGCATCGTGGTGGATACATACCAGGTCAATCTGGTAGAGAGCAAAGAAATTCTCGAAAAATGCGGCAAGGTGGCCGTCATCGACCACCACCGCAAGGGCGTGGGCTTCATCGAGAACCCGGCCCTTGTCTGCCACGAGCCCTACTCCTCCTCTGCCAGTGAGCTGGTCACGGAGCTTTTGCAGTATGTGGGCGAGCGGGATGACAAGCCCAACCGGGTGGAAGCTGAGGGCCTGCTGGCCGGCATCATGCTGGATACGAGAGACTTTACCCTCCACACCGGCGTGCGGACCTTTGAGGCCGCGGCTGCCCTCCGCCGCTACGGCGCGGAGACCGAGCGGGTGCGCCAGCTGTTTGATGTGACCATGGTGGAGTACAACGCCAAGGCCGACCTTGTGGAGGCGGCCCAGATGTACAAAAACTGTGCCGTCTCGGTGAGCGGGGAAGTACCCCCGGAGGCCCGGGTGGCCATTGCGCAGGCCGCCAACGACCTGCTGACCATCCAGAACGTGGAGGCCAGCTTTGTGGCGGTGCAGGTGGGCACGGGCGTGAACATCTCGGCCCGGAGCCTGGGCGCGGTCAATGTGCAGGTCATCATGGAGTCTCTGGGCGGCGGCGGCCACCAGACCATGGCGGCGGCACAGCTCAAGCATATCACCCCGGAGGCGGCCCGGGCACGGATCCAGACCGCCATCGACCAATACCGCGAATCCCAGAAGAAGACTTCTTCCGAGGCGGACGCGGAACCAAAGAAAAAGGATAACAAGCCATGAAGCAGTATGATTATCTCATCGTGGGCGCGGGCCTGTACGGCGCGGTGTTTGCCCATGAGGCCAAAAAGGCAGGCAAGCGCTGCCTCGTCATTGATAAGCGGGACCACATTGCGGGCAACATCTACACCGAGAGCGTGGAGGGCATCCATGTCCACCGCTACGGTGCCCATATTTTCCACACCAACAACAAGGCTGTGTGGCAGTATGTGAACCAGTTTGCAGAGTTCAACCGCTATACCAACAGCCCGGTGGCCAACTACCACGGCGAGATCTACAACCTGCCGTTCAACATGAACACGTTCAATAAGATGTGGGGCGTGGTGACTCCCGCCGAGGCAAAAGCAAAGATCGAGCAGCAGCGGGCCGAGGCAGGCATCACCGAGCCGAAGAACCTCGAGGAACAGGCCATCAGTCTGGTGGGCACCGACATCTACGAGAAGCTCATCAAGGGCTACACTGGCAAACAGTGGGGCCGCCCCTGCACCGAGCTGCCCGCCTTTATCATCAAGCGGCTCCCGGTCCGCTTCACCTACGACGACAACTACTTCAACGCGCTGTACCAGGGCATCCCCAACGGCGGCTATACGGCCATGGTGGAGAAGATGCTGGACGGCGTGGAGGTTGAGCTGGGTGTGGATTACCTGGCCTGCAAGGCGGAGCTGGACAAGCTGGCGGATAAGATCGTCTACACTGGCCCGGTGGACGCCTACTTTGATTACGAGCTGGGTGCTTTGCAGTACCGCAGCGTCCGCTTTGAGACGGAGGTGCTGGACACCGACAACTATCAGGGCAACGCCGTGGTGAACTACACCGACGCCGAGACACCCTACACCCGCATCATTGAGCACAAGCACTTTGAGTTTGGCACCCAGCCCAAGACCGTTATCAGCCGGGAGTATAGTGCGGAGTGGAAAAAGGGCGACGAGCCGTACTACCCCGTCAATGATGAGAAGAACAGCGCTTTGTATGCTGCCTACAAGCAGCTGGCCGACGCGGAGCCGGGGGTCATCTTCGGCGGCCGCCTGGGCGAGTACAAATACTACGATATGGACAAGGTCATTGAGGTGGCACTGAGCGTCGCGGAGAAAGAGCTTGCCGAATAATTGCAATTGCGGTATACTAGAGCTACAAAACTGCACCGGTTCTCCGGTGAGAAGTGAGGGATAACATCATGAAAGTGATTCTGAAGCAGGACGTCAAGGGCATTGGCAAAAAGGACGAGATCCATGAGGTCTCCGACGGCTACGCCCGCAACTTTCTGTTCCCGCGCAAGCTGGCCGCTGTGGCCGACGCCAGCGCGGTGAATATTGCCCGCGGCAAGGAAGAGGCTGCGGACTTCCATGAGGCAGAGAACGTGGCCGCTGCTCAGGCAGTGGCTGCGAAGATCAACGGCAAGACCGTGACGATCAAGGCCAAGGGCGGCGCTTCCGGCCGCCTGCACGGCAAGGTCACCGGCAAAGAAGTGGCGGCAGCCCTCTCCGAACTGGCCGGCACCGCCATTGATAAAAAGAAGATCGAGCTGGAAACCAAGGACATCAAGGACGCGGGCGTTTTCAACGCCAAAGTCCGCCTGCATGTCGGTGTGGTGGCTTCGTTCAAAATTCAAGTGGAAGTGGAGCAGGCCTGATCTGAAAAAAGCCTGTCTGCGCCCCCTCACGGCAGGGGGCGCTTTTTGTAGTATGAGACCCAGAGGAAACGATCATGCCGAACGAACGACATTACTCCAATGAACTAAATCTGGAAAGCGTGGGCATCAATCTGCCCTACAACATGCAGGCCGAGCAGAGCGTGCTGGGCGCGGTGCTGCTCAAGCCGGAAACACTGACCGACCTGGTTGAGATCATCCGGCCTGAGATGTTCTACACCCGGCAGAACGCCCAAATTTATTCGGAAATGCTGCGGCTGTTCACCAGCGACCAGACCATTGATTTCGTCACCCTGCTGGACGCGGTCATCTCAGACGGCGTGTTTCCCAGCGCGGACGAGGCGAAAGTCTACCTGACCGGTCTGGCCGAGACGGTGCCCAGCATCTCCAACGTGAAAGCCTACGCCCAGATCGTGCAGGAAAAATATCTGGTCCGCCAGCTCATGGGTGTGGCGAAAGATATCCTGCAGGATGCGGGTGACGAGCCGGATGCGGACCTGCTGCTGGAAAACGCCGAGCAGCGCATTTATGAGATCCGCTCCGGGCGGGATTCCAGCGCCCTGACGCCCCTTTCTTCCAGCATGGTGGAAACGCTGACCAATCTGCAGAAGATCAGCGGCCCGGATGCCGATAAGTACAAGGGCATCCCTACAGGCTTCCGCCTGCTGGACACCGTGCTCACCGGCCTTGGCCGCGGCGACCTTATTATTCTGGCTGCCCGCCCCGGTATGGGCAAGACCAGTTTTGCGCTGAACATTGCCACCCGTGTAGCCATGCAGCAGAAAGTACCGGTGGCCATCTTCAGCCTCGAAATGACCAAGGAGCAGCTGACCAACCGGATCCTCTCGGCGGAGGCCGGCATCGACAGCCAGGCGTTCCGCACCGGCGCCCTCCGGGCGGAGGACTGGGAGTACCTGGCGCTGGCCACCGAGAAGCTCCATGACGCGCCCATTTATATGGATGACACCTCCGGCATCACCATCACCGAGATGAAAGCCAAGATCCGCCGGGTGAACCAGGACCCCAGCCGCCCCAATGTGGGCCTCATCGTCATTGACTATCTGCAGCTGATGACCACGGGCCAGCGCACCGAGAACCGTGTACAGGAGATCAGCTCCATCACCCGAAACCTCAAGATCATGGCCAAAGAGATGAATGTGCCTATCATTGCGCTGAGCCAGCTGTCCCGTGCGGTGGAAAAGCAGGGCAACAACTCCTCCCACCGCCCTCAGCTGTCCGACCTGCGTGATTCCGGCTCCATCGAGCAGGACGCCGACTGCGTGCTGTTCCTCTACCGTGATTCCTATTACGCCAGCCAGAACCCGGACGGTGCCGAGGTGGACGCCGACACGGCCGAGTGCATCGTGGCCAAAAACCGCCACGGTGAGACCAGTACCGTGCCGCTGGGCTGGGATGGTGCCCACACCCGCTTTATGGATGTGGACTTCAAACGCTGATGAAACACGACGATTTTTCCGGCATTTTGCAGCGTGTCCGCGCGTTTTGCGAGGCTGAGGCACTGCTGACGCCGTTGGCAGCTGGAAAGCCACTGCACTTGGCCGCGGCGGTGTCCGGCGGGGCCGACAGCATGGCCCTGCTGCACCTGCTGCTGGCCTTACAGGCAGAGTCCGGCTTTGTGCTGAGTGTCTGCCATGTCAACCACGGCCTGCGGGGGGAGACGGCCGACCGGGACGAAGCTTTTGTGCGGGAGGCCTGCGCGGAGCTGGGCCTGCCGCTGCGGGTCTTCCGCCCGGCGGAGGTTGGCTTTACGGTGCCGCCCCATGCCGGGGAGGATTGGGCCCGCCGCCTCCGCTACGCCTGTTTTGAACAGCTGCGGCAGGAGGGGATAGACTGCATTGCGACGGCCCATACTGCAAGTGACCAGGCAGAGACGCTGCTGTTCCGGCTGGCCCGGGGCACCGGGCTGCACGGGGCAGGGGGCATCCGCCCCAAACGCCCCGGCTACTGCCGCCCTCTGCTGGGCCTGACCCGGGCAGAGACGGAGGCTGTCTGCATGGCCCGCGGGCAGCGCTGGGTGACGGACGAGACGAACACGGGGGACGACTACGCCCGCAACCGCCTGCGCCACGCCGCCCTCCCGGCTCTTGGCTCGGTCAACGAGGCGGCGGAGGAAAATCTGGCCCGCTTTTGCGAGAAAGCCGCCCGGGCAGACGCCTATTTTGCCCGGCAGGCGGCGACACTGCTGGAAGAGGCCGGGCAGCGGCTGCCCCCAAAGCTCCCCGCCGGGGCGCGGTACGCGCGGGAGGCCGGGGAGGGCGTCTGGGCGCTGGAGCCATTGCAAAAGGCCGACCCGCTCATCCTGGAAACCGCCCTCCACAGCCTGACGGGCCCGGTGCGGGACGCCGAGGAAAAATACATCCGCCTGCTGGCAGCGCTGGTGCGGCGCGGCAGCGGGGCGGTGCAGCTGACCGGAGAGATCCGGTTCCGCGCCGGGGAAGGGACATTCTGGCGGGAAAAAACGCCGGATGCCTGCCCGGAGAACACCGGATTTTATGAGCCGTTTTTCCCCACGGATGGGGCCGAATATCCCCTGCCCGGAGGCCAAAAGCTGAAAATCCGGGTGGTTCCGGCCCCATTTGAAGAAAAAATACAGGGTGTTCATAAAAAAGACTTAAAAAATCAAGCGGATTATGCTAAAATAACTACGTTGTATCCTGCTCTTGTTCTGCGCTGCCGTCAGCCGGGAGACCGTTTCCACCCGGCAGGCCGGGGCGTGGGCAAGGAGCTGCGCAAATGGATGAACGAGGCGGGGATCCCGCCCCGGCAGCGGGCTGGCCTGCCGCTTCTGGCAGAAGGCAGCGAGGTGCTTTGGGTCCACGGCACAGGCTTTGCCGCTGGCCTTGCCCCGGATACGGGCAGCACGCTGGTTTTGCAATTGGAACTGCAAACAATGGAGGAAGTAGAATCATGAGTATGCATGACGATATCAAGAACGTTCTGGTCTCCGAAGAAGAGCTCAAGGCCAAGGTGCGGGAGCTGGGCGCACAGATCAGCAGGGACTATGAGGGCAAAAACCTTGTTCTCGTTTCCATCCTGAAAGGCTCCGTGGTCTTTATGGCCGACCTGATGCGGGCGGTGAGTATCCCCTGCAGCATTGATTTCATGGTCGTGTCCAGCTACGGCGGCAGCAACACCAGCAGCAGTGGCCTGGTCAAGATCATCAAAGACCTGGACGGCGACCTGTCCGGCAAGGACGTGCTGATCGTGGAGGACATTCTGGACACGGGCATCACCCTCTCCAACCTGGTGCCCATGCTCAAGATGCGCCACCCCAATTCCGTGAAGATCTGCACCATCCTGGACAAACCCAGCCGCCGCAAGGCTGATATCAAGCCGGATTACGAGGGTTTCCAGGTGCCGGATGAGTTCGTGGTGGGCTATGGCCTGGATTACGACGAAAAATACCGCAACCTGCCGTATATCGGCATCCTCAAATCCTGCGTTTACGAGAAATAAAAACATTACCAGAACTGGAGTTGATCATTCTTGCAACCAAAAAGACCTCGTATTAACCCGCTGATCTTTGCGCTGGCATTGGCAGCGGTGCTGATGATCTGGTCGGTGTTCACCAGCGGCACGGGTATGTCCGGCGGCTCTACCATGAGCTACTCGACGGTGGTGCACTACTTTGAGCACAATCAGGTCACCAAATTCACCCTGGACCGCAACACCAGCGTCATTACCCTGACGCTGAAAGAGGGCGACCTGGACCTGCCGGATGCCACCAGCGCATCGGCGACCGAGTCCACGGGCGGCCTGCTGTCCGGGATGCTGTCGTCTTCGTCGGCGGATTCCACGGCCGCGGAGAAGAACTCGGACGGTACCGTGACGGTCCGCTACAAGCTGCCCTATGCCTACGTTTTCATTGAGAACGTGCAGAGTTATATTGATTCTTATGACGCGGCCAACCCCACGGCTCCCATGGAGTACGATTACACCTCCCTCAAGGAAACCATCCCCTGGATGGAGATCCTGTTCTACCTGGGGATGCTTGGCTGCACAGGTTTCCTGCTCTTCTCCATGATGCGCGGCGGCGGTGCCGGCGGCGGTATCATGAACGTGGGCAAAGCCAAGGTCAAGGACGAGCGGGAAAACAAAAAGACCGCTACCTTTGCCGATGTGGCGGGCGAGGACGAGGAGAAAGAAGAGCTCAAAGAGGTGGTCGAATTCCTCAAGAACCCGGATAAATTCAACTCGCTGGGTGCCCGCATCCCCCACGGCGTGCTGCTGGTGGGCCCTCCGGGTACCGGTAAGACCCTGCTGGCCCGCGCCTGTGCCGGTGAGGCAGGCGTGCCGTTCTACTCCATCTCCGGCTCGGATTTCGTGGAGATGTACGTCGGTGTCGGTGCTTCCCGTGTGCGAGACCTGTTTGACAAGGCCAAGAAGACCATGCCCTGCATCATCTTTATTGATGAGATCGATGCGGTGGGCCGTCAGCGTGGTGCCGGCCTCGGCGGCGGCCACGACGAGCGCGAGCAGACCCTGAACCAGCTGTTGGTGGAGATGGATGGCTTTGAGGCTAACGATGGCGTCATCGTCATGGCCGCTACCAACCGTGCTGATATTCTGGATAAGGCTCTGCTCCGTCCCGGCCGCTTTGACCGTCAGGTCTATGTGGGCCTGCCCGATGTCAAGGGCCGTGAGGAGATCCTGAAAGTCCACACCAAGAATAAGCCACTGGCTCCGGATGTGTCCCTGAAAGTCATCGCGCAGCGCACCGCGGGTTTTGCGGGCGCTGACCTGGAAAACCTCGTCAACGAGGCTGCCCTGCTGGCTGCCCGCCGCAGCCGCAAGGCCATCACGATGGAGGACATCGAGGAAGCATCCATGAAAGTTATGGCCGGCCCGGAGAAGAAGAGCCGTGTCGTGACCCCCGAAGAGAAAAAGCTCACGGCCTACCACGAGGCAGGCCACGCGGTGGCGGGCTTCTACTGCAAGCACCACCCCCGTGTGCATGAGATCACCATTATCCCGCGCGGCCAGGCTGGCGGCTACACCATGTATCTGCCCGAGAAAGACCGCAGCTATGTGACCAAGGGCGAGATGTTTGAGGACATCGTTTCCAGCCTGGGCGGCCGTGTGGCCGAGCAGCTGATTTTGGAGGACATCTCCACGGGTGCTTCCAACGACCTGCAGCAGGCCACCAACATTGCCCGCCAGATGATCACCAAGTACGGCTTCTCCGAGCGGCTGGGCCCGGTGGTGTACGGTACCTCTCAGGAAGAGACATTCCTGGGCCGAGACTTTGCGCAGGGCAAGGGCTACAGTGAGACCACCGCTGCCGAGATCGACAGCGAGATGCGGGATATCATCGACGAGGCCTACGAGACCTGCCGCCGCACCCTGACGGAGCACATCGACCAGCTGCACGCGCTGGCCAAGGCCCTGATGGAGCGCGAAAAGCTCAACGAGCAGGAGTTCAACACCGTGATGGCGGGCGGCACCCTGGCCCCCCGTGACGACGAGGAGCCCAAGGCGGAAGAGCCTGCCCAGCCGGCTCAGACCACGGTAGAACCGGCAGAGCCCGCCGAACCGGCAGAGCCCGCCGAGATGGCGGAACAGACCCGGCCCGTGGAGACTCCGGCAGAGGAGGCCCCGGCCCAGAAACCCGAAGAATAAACCCGGAAAGGGGAGAGTGTTGTGGAGGAAAATTTTGACCCGGTCGCACGGACACGCGCCAATTACTACACCCCGGGCAGCCCGGTACAGTTTGTCTGCGTGGAGCTGCTCAAGGGCGAGAGCAGCGGCGAGCACGCGGTCTGCCTGACCTTTAAGAATATTTCCAAGGTGACGCTGACAGCCCTGGAGATCCATTTCAAGTGCAAGGGCGTGGACGGCATCATCCTCTGCGAGGACGAGTTTGAGTATCGTGACATTGCCGTGAAGCCCGGCGAGAGCTTTGGCATGGACGATGCCGTGTTTGTGACCCAGAAAGCCATCACCAGTGTGGATGTTTCCCTCAAGAACGTCTACAACGGCAAGCGGGTGGTCCATCTGGACGCCATCAAGCGGGTGCGCCTGCCGGCCCCCCGCCGCCTGAGCCCCGAGCTGCAGAAAGCACTGGAGGCCCGGATGAACCGTCAGGGCCTGAAGTATATGCCCCAGGTATTTGAAAACGGCTGGTACTGCGCCTGTGGCGCGTTCCACCCGAAAGAAGAGGATACCGTATACTGCACCGAGTGCGGCTGTGACCGCATCCTGTTGCAGAACGCCCTGAACACCCTGCTCCAGCCGGAGCAGCCGGACCCCGTGCCCGCTGCCCAGCCGGAAGCACCGGTGCGGCCCGTTCAACCGGCCGCGCAGGAAGAGCCTACCCGCATCATGAGCAGCGCGGCCCAGGAAGAGGCGACCCGGGTCATGCCTGCCCGCCCCCATGTGGAGCAGGCGGCCTCCTTTGCGCCGCCGCTGGAACCGGTGGAAGCCGGAGAGCAGACCCGAATCCTGGATGCACGGAACTACCAGCCTGCTGCCCGCGCGGCCCGGCCGGACGACGAGGGCACCCGTGTGATGCCTGCCGCCGTGCGGGACGCTGCCCCGGCACCGCAGCGCGCTCCGGAGCCGCAGCCCGTGGATGAGGACGACTACGAGGAGGAAGCGGACTCCCGTGACAGCATCGCTGAGACCCTTATCCGCTGGGTTCCGCCCATCACGGCCATCATTTGCGCAGGCATTGCGCTGTGGGGCTTTGTGTATTATCAGTTTATCCTGTAAAACAGCAGCGGAGGAGGCGGTGAGCGTTTCCTCCGCCTTTTTTGTTGCAACTGCTATTTGGCTCCCCTGCCAGGACAGACTCCCTCCGGCCGGAGGGAGATGTCGCGCCAGCGACAGAGGGAGGATAGCTGGACGCGCCAAAGCGCGGCCTGAGAGGTTTTATTTCAAATCGAGGAAGTGGCAATATGGTAGACGAGACGTTACAAGCGGCGTTTGAGATCAAGACGGCCTGCGATGAGATCAGCCGCAAGCTGCTGCGCTGGCACTGGGAGCAGAAGCCCGGGGCCCACAGCCTGGATGCCCTGCTCAAGCACCTGGCCCAGCGCCAGAAAGAAAGCCCGGATTACTACGACCGAATGCCGGACCTGAGCGGAAAGACCAGCTGGCAGCAGCTGGATACCACCCTGTGTATGCGGGTGCTGCTGGACCCGGAAAAAGACGCGGCCAAGCCTCTGGACCTGCTGGGCAATACGCCGCACCCCTCGGCGGCCCGCCGGGCCTGTAACGCGGTGCGCACGGCCCGCAACGAAGCCGCCCACGCGGCGGACCGCACCGATGGCACCCAGGCGGCCATCCTCTTCAATGAGGCCATCGAGAGCCTGGAAGAGGGCTATGCGGGCACGGCGTTCAAGACCAGTGAGCTGGAGCAGTATTACCGGATGGCGGAGGATTTCCTCAGCCGCTGCGGGGCCAAAAAGCCGCTGGCCTCGGCCAAGGCAGAGGAAGAAGAGCCCCGTGCCAACACACGAAACCGGAATGGCACAAAGCCCCGCAGCCAGAGCCGCGGCAGCGGAAGTTCCCGCAGCGGAAATGCCCGCCGCACAAACAGCGGGCGGAGTGCGGGCCGGGGCAATGGCTCCCGCAGCCGCGGTAGCGGCCGCAAAAAGCAGCGCCGGGTGCACTACAGCCGCAAAATGGCCGTGGTGCTGGTGGCGGCGGTGGTGCTGGGCCTGCTGGTCCGGGCTGTCAGTATGGGCCTGTTTGCAAAATAATGCAGGAAAGACAAAGAACCGAGAGGACTTTTCCGGATGGAGAAGCGCTCCCGGTTCTTTTTATGCGCCCGGGCCATACAATGGCAGCAGAACCCAAAAGGGAGGGAGGATCACGGAAAGGACAGAGATTTTACCACTGTTTGGCGGGCTGGCGCTGTTTCTGTTTGGAATGGACCGGATGAGCGAGGCCCTGCAGCAGGCAGCGGGGGAGCGGCTGCGGCGGGCATTGGCAGCCCTGACCCGCACCCCGCTGACCGGGGCGCTGGCCGGGATGGTGGTCACGGCAGTGGTGCAAAGCAGCTCGGCCACCACGGTCATGGTCATTGGGTTTGTCAGCGCCGGGCTGCTGGAGCTGCCCCAGGCGGTGGCAGTCATCTTTGGGGCCAACATCGGCACCACGGTCACGGCCCAGCTGCTGGCATTCCGGGTGGAGGAAATGCTGGGGCTGGTGCTGTTCGGGGGCTTTTTTCTCTGTGCAGTGGCCCGGACAAAGCGGGGGCGGCAGATGGGGACGGCGGTGTTTTCATTCGGGCTGCTCTTTGCGGGGATGGAGCAGATCCAGAGCGTGGTGGAGCCGCTGGCCCTCCGCCCGGAGTTTGAGGCTTGGATGGCGCAGGTGCGGGAAAAGCCGCTCTGGGGTCTGCTGCTGGGGCTGGGGATGACGCTGGTGGTGCAGAGCAGCTCGGCTACCATCGGCGTGCTGCAGGGCGTGGCACGGCAGGCCGAGCCGGACGGGGTGCACAGCCTGCTGGGGCTGGCCGGGGCCGTTCCGGTATTGCTGGGGGATAACGTCGGCACGACCATTACGGCGATTTTAGCGGCGGCGGGCGGCACCCGGGACGCCAAACGGGCGGCGGCCGCCCATTGCTGCTTTAACCTCTCGGGGTCACTGGTCTGCCTGCTGGCCCTGCCGTGGTTCGTGCGGCTGGTGGAGCTGCTGCCGCCGGAGGGAGAAGAGCTGGAAATTATCGCGCGGCAGATCGCCAACGCACACACGTTGTTCAATGCCCTCTGTACCCTGATCTGGCTGCCGCTGACGCCTCTCATGGTCCGGTTGGTAACGACACTGGTGCCGGAAAAAAGAACGGAATAAGGTCAAAACTGTTGCCATGGCAACGGCCGGGGGGTTGACAGATGTGGTATACTGGTGTTAACTTTCAAAAGGAGGGTCTATCATGATCCGGAAAATCATTCACATAGACGAAGAAAAATGCAATGGCTGTGGTGCCTGTGTCACCGCCTGCCACGAGGGAGCCATCGGCCTTGTCAACGGCAAAGCCAAGCTGCTGCGGGACGATTACTGCGACGGCTTTGGCGACTGCCTGCCCGGCTGCCCCACCGGTGCCATTACATTCACCGAGCGGGAGGCCGCTGCTTACGATGAGCAGGCTGTGCTGGAAAACAAGCAGAAAAAAGCAGCGGCTGCACAGGCAGCTCCTGCCCAGCCCGCAGCCTCGGCATTTCACGGCTGCCCGGGCAGCCGGATGCACCAGTTCCACCGGGAGGAGGCAGCGGCTCCTGCCGCGGCTGCTCCGGTAAGTCAGCCCTCACAGCTGGCCCAGTGGCCCTGCCAGATCAAGCTGGTGCCTGTGAACGCCCCCTACTTTGCAGGGGCCAAGCTTCTGGTGGCGGCAGACTGCACAGCGTATGCCTATGCCAATGTCCATCAGGAGTTCATGCGGGGCAAAGTGACGCTGATCGGCTGCCCCAAGCTGGACGATGTGGATTACAGCGAAAAGCTGACCCAGATCCTGCGCCAGAACGACATCAAGAGCGTGACCGTTCTGCGGATGGAAGTGCCCTGCTGCGGCGGGCTGGAGCGGGCTGTGGTCACAGCCCTGCAGAACAGCGGCAAAATGATCCCCTGGCAGGTGGTCACATTCTCGGTGGACGGCAAAATTCTGGACCGCTGAGAAGCGCGTGACCGGATAAAAAGAGAGGAACGAAGAAAAACGGCAGGTGCCCCCATTTAGAGGGGAACCTGCCGTTTTGGCGTGTGTGTTTATTGGATGGCGTTGAGCGTGCTCTGGACGAGCTGCGCGATCTGTTCCAACGTCTGCCGCAGCTGGACGAACGAGGCAATGTCGCTGTCCTGAATGAGATCCGTGGGGGCCGAGAGGTTGTTGACAACAGGAGCCACAGAGCCCGTGAGGGTCACAGAGACATCATGGGCGGGGATCTCCAGATGGATGTCCACCGGGATGCTGTCGTCAAAAAGAAGAGACTTGAGGGGCAGGCCCAGCACCAGCGTGGGGGAGCCAACGCCCTCCGACGGGAACTGAAAATAAGTAAAGCCCTGGGGATCGTAGTCCGGGTGGACAATCCACTTGGGGTCCAGTTTCAGGGTGTAGCCGGACATGTCCTGCATGGCCACCTGAGAATCCGGGACGCCCAGCATCTGGGCCAGCTGCGCCTGCGAGACGTAATTGGGCAGCGACCACTCGGGGAAGAACGTCCCTACCAGCGGGTAGCTGGAAACGACGGAATCCCGCAGGGTCCGGTAAAGCTTCCCGGCATTGAACAGAGTCTGGTCTGCATCAATATAGACATCGGTGAAAAAGTTGTCGCCGCTGGTCTCGGTGGTGGCGGCATCGCGGGAGTAAAGATAAAGCTGCAGCTGGCCGGGGGAGTAGAGGCCGGTCATCCGGCCCTCTGTGGCCCCGGCCTGGTCCAGAATGGAGTAAAGGGCCGGGTGGGTGGTGCCGCCCTGGGAGGTGACAGCGTAAGTGAACTCGAAATCCGCGCCCTGCTGCAGGGCTTTCAGCTTGCGGTTTGCAAGGCTGTAAAGGATAAGAGCCGCCACGATGCAGACTGCCGCAAGGCAGAGCAGGAGAGTGACAACGGCACGGGAACGCTTTTTGCGGGAAGATGCCATAGAGAACGCCTCCTTTTATTGAGAATACGAACCAGAACTTAAAAATCGTGCAAGCTGCCGGGGATTTTGGATCAAAATAAATTTTTCGGGGTATTGCCGGGCAATTTGCCGGTATCCGGCAATCCGGGCAGGTGTGCGGCCCTGATATAAGACCCACCAGACGAATTCAGCGTCGATCTTTTCCATACAGCCGGGCGCGGAGGAATCCCGCACAGCGCCCCGGTTGGCCCACCACCGCCGGATGACCCGCCAGAGGCAAAGAAAGCGGTTGAATGCAAGGACGATGATCTGGTCTGCCTCTTCCAGCCGCCGGGCATAACAGGTTTTGGTGTAGTTTCCGTCCATGACCCAGCTGCTGTGGGTGTCAAGAAACGAGGTGACCAGCTGCTCCTCCTCTCCCGGAACGCGCTCCACCCAGCCGGGCAGAAAGTGCACAGCGTCCAGATGCAGGACCGGAGCGTGATAAAAACTGCCCAGCTGTTTGGCAAGGGTGGATTTTCCGCTGCCGCTGAGGCCCAGAATCGCAATTTTCATAAAAAACCTCTTAATGGCAGGCTTTGACAAAAGCGTCAAACAGGGCCTGCTGGCGGGGGTCGGCCTCGCTGAGCCACTCCGGGTGCCACTGGACCCCGAGGCAAAACTTTGCGTCCGGCTTTTCCAGCGCCTCTATGAAACCGTCCTCGCTGAGGGCGGCAATTTCCAGCCCCGGAGCCACTCGGCTGGCTGCCTGATGGTGCTGGCTGTTGACCAGAACGGTGTCCTGCTTTAAGATCTCCGCCAGCAGGGTGCCCCGGCGGACGGTCACGGTGTGGATTTTAGCCCAGTGATCGTTGTGAGGCACATGCTCTAGGGGCTTGATGTCCTGATACAGCTCCCCGCCGAGGAACGCGTTCAGCACCTGAATGCCCCGGCAGATGCCGAGGATGGGCTTGCCCGCCGCAAGGAATGCATGGAGCAGCTTGGGCTCAGCGGCATCCCGCAGGGGATTGGGCTCCCCGCAGGCCGGGATGCGCTCCTGCCCGAAGAGGCTGGGCTCAATGTCGCCGCCGCCGGGCAGCAGCAGGCCGGCACATTCCAGCGCCTCGGCCACGGCCTTGTCCGGGTCAGCCAGCTCCACCCAGCGGACAGAAGCACCCGCCCGGGCCAGACTTTCCACATATTTGGATTGTGCGGTGGTCAGCTCCGGGTCAGGGCTCATCCGGGGCATGGCGATCGTAATGGACATTTTATCATCCTCTCAAATTTTCACATAAAGCAAAAACCCGGAACTTTTCAGTTCCGGGCGTTTTGGCGGAAAGATGGGGATTCGAACCCCAGAACGCTTTTGACACGTTACACGATTTCCAGTCGTGCGCCTTAGAC
>ENA-UPTB01001383-UPTB01001383.1-human-gut-metagenome-genome-assembly--contig:-NODE-1383-length-21150-cov-52.819058_pt1 | contig 21150 bp, 20 predicted proteins | sample MGYA00250046_ERZ773369 | MGnify/ENA primary metagenome ERZ773369 (study PRJEB29103, sample SAMN06111938) | human gut metagenome | biome: human gut; feature: ankylosing spondylitis patient; material...
ATAAAATCCGCGTTACCACCCTGATTCCACAGAAAAACTCTGTGACACTTCACATACCAACATATGCTATCCCATAACGGAGGAAACCGGCGAAGTTTACTCACAGTTATCTGCTTTCAGCCCGCTTCTTAGAGAGGATCATCCATATCCGGCTACTACCTGTTCGCACCACCCACAGGCTCTCTGAAAATAACGATAAGATACGATGCTGTTCTCGTCAACGAATTTCGGTGAACAATATTTTCTTTATGTTGCCTATTATAGACTCCTGACAAAATATGTCAAGAGAAAAATTTTCCATCATCTGCTTTTCTGATTGACCTCCACGTTTGTTCTTATGGACCATACATTACATCTTTTTCTCTATATGTCCCCACAACTTTTCATCAGTCTTTTTCAAAATGCTGATAATCCTTCGAATGTGTCCAGTCCCCACCCCAGGTAAATCCATATCGGGTAAAAAGCTTGTAACACAGATCATCGTGATCGATCTTATGCGGAAAATCCCCACTCCGGTCAACATATGCTTCTGCGTTTGCAGGCTCAATCGACAGCTTTCCATTGACGGTTTTTACATAGGGGTTATAAAGCGTATTGATGTCGACTGCCATGCCCAGACCGTGTTTTGAGATTGTTGTCGTATGGGAAATGAAACGGAAATTAAACGCAGAGGAATTGTTATCGCTCATGGATGCCTCATCATCCGCATCGTATTCATCCACCAGCCGGACTTTTTCAATGGGATATTCTGCCTCATACAACTGCCTGAAAATGGCAAGGACATCCTCTGCAATGGCTTTATTTACCACAAGTTCTCCCTCTTTTGTCTGACCGTCAAACCCCATGTGGAGCACATGAAGATAGCGGAGATCTTCCCGCGGTACGGTACAATCTGCCTTGTATGATTTTCCCTGCATCTTCTCAAAAATATCGTCCGGGATTTTGGAAATATAGAACGCTTCCTCTGTGATACTTTTGTTCATGTTTTGTTTTTTCTCACTCAGTTCTGTCCCTGAAGTCCTGTGATCCTGTTCTTTTTCACTGTTCTCCTGATCCGCAACCTCAGACTTTTTTGTGTTTGATTTTTCCGGATGCCGGATCAGACGGCTTCCGGTTACGACTGCGGCAGCTGCAAGTAACACGGCCGCAGTGATGATCATTCCTTTTTGTTTTTTCACCAGTTTCTCCTTAATCCCTAATTAATTGATTTCACTGTCATGACGCCCTGTGCTTTCCGGTTACATCATTACACTGCTTAACAGTCAAAACCACCTGTTACTTTACGTCATCCCATGTTTCAATAAATGCGCTAATCTCTTCCAGATCATCCGAAAACAGTACATGGCGCATAGATTCTTTCCACCAGAATCCCGCCTGCTCCATCTGTGTAAACATCGTTTTCAGAGGCTCATAAAAGCTGTTTCGGTTAAACAGAATACTTGGTTTTTGAAATACCCCGATCTTTGTGAGTGTGATTACCTCGGAGATTTCATCCAATGTTCCGATACCGCCGGGAAGCGCAAGAAACACATCCGCCAGTTCCATCATCTGTTGCTTTCGCTCACTCATATTTTCCGCGGTAATGAGTTTCGTTACATACGGCTGCGGGCGCGCCTTGATAAACTCCACATTGCCCGGAATTACCCCGATAACTGTACTGCCCGCTTCATGTACTTCTTTTGCAACAGCACCCATCAACCCGGATTCTCCTCCGCCATACACCAGTGTATGATTGTTTTTTCCGATCCATTTTCCAAGCTCGGTAGCTGCTCTTTTATATACATCCTGATTTCCAAAATCAGATCCACAGTAAACTGCTATGTTCATGTTCTGCTCCTTACTGACACGTTTCTGTTTTCTGTAAACATAAAAAATTCATCCGCTTCAACATGATAACACCGCTAAGCCTACGCTATCGAAAAAAGTGTCATGTGAAAGCCCGAAGGCCGCATTTCTGCACGGATGAACTGTGTATATTTTAGCACTGATTTTTGGAATTTTCTATATATAGTACCATATTTTTATATTTTTCTTATGAATAATCAGGTTTTATGATGATATTCCTGATACAGATCATTCTCCATTGCCATCACTTTTTCCAGTGACACATATTTGAAAAATGCCTGTTTTTTTAGCTTTAACCACGGAATTGCATAACACGCCAGTACGACAAACATGATCAGACATAAACGGTATATGCCAAACCTTGTAGCATTGTCCTCTGCAATATGCCATACCATCCATCCCGTACCAATCATACCAATTACCGGAATTACCGGACCACCCGGCACCTTAAAATTACGAGGTGCTTTCGGCAAGCGTTTGCGCAGAATTAACACATCAATCTGTACCAGAATATAAGCAATCATCAGGATCACACTTGCACTTAAAATCATAAAGGATAATTTACCCGTTGTTGAAAGTCCGGTTGCATTAATCACCAGCATCGCTCCACCAATAATCAATACAGAAATGTAAGGTACATCTTTTTTATTACGTTTCATAAAAAATTCCGGCAATAGACCTATCTTCGCCATACCCGCAGCAATATGGGAAAGACCTGCAATATTTGAGTTAACAGTACTGATTACTGCCAGAATAGCTACAATGGACATCCATACTTTTCCAACATTGCCAAGCAATAATGTCCCATACAGTATATGCGGCGATGTAGAAGCTGCAAGTTTGCTCCACGGTGTATAATGCCAAAATCCCAAAACAAGAAGTGACTGCATTCCTAAAATAATTAAAAGACTCAAGATCATTCCAAGAGGAACATTCCTCTTTGCATTCTTTACATCGCGAGAAATGGGGATTACAAATTCACTGGCAATAAACAGGAAAAAGGCAAGCCCACACATACTGATCACACTGTTAAAATCTCCTTTTACAACTGCTGGCTGATCGACTACCTTTCCGGTTCCTGCTCCTACTGCACCGATGACTCCCAGTATTACAAGTGAACCAATCAACCCATATGCCACAACATTCTGCACTTTTGCAAACAGATCCACGCCTTTCAAATTAACGACAATCAAAACAAGCAGGACTACAATGCAATAGGCAACTGACGGAATCGGAGAATGTGGGAAAATCTCCAGGAGAGTATTTCCAAACATAGCACATTACACACTGGCCACAATAGTATTTCCGAACAAATAGCCGCCCACCATAATCAATATTGTAATAAATGGTCCCACACATGCCAATGTATACTGCGCAAGTCCGCCCGTCAGATTCGGCATAAGTGCATTAAGTTCTGCCATACCAAAAGCTGCAAAACAATTCAACATACAAGCCAACACCATTGAAAGAATAAATGGTGTTCCAATAGTGCCTGCTCCCTGCCCAAGTGAAAGCAGACAACTGGTTGCTACAATCACACCAACCCCCGTCGCTACAACACTGGGCAGACCAAGTTTTTTCTTTCCTTCCATGGCAATCCTCCTCTAATGCAACGCATCTGTACCTTCTTCACCTGTTCGTACACGGATAATATCCGTGATATTCGAGACAAAGATTTTTCCATCTCCTATATGACCGGTGTACAATTCTTTTTTAATGATATCCAGTACTTTTTTCAATTTGTCTTTTTCCAATACCATCATAATCATCTGCTTAGGCAACAATTCTATCTCATCATGAATCTCATCTTTATATTCCGGAGTTCCTTTCTGAACCCCACATCCCATTACCTGACTGACCGTCATTCCTGTCACCCCGATTTTGGAAATCGCCTTTTTAAATCCATTCAGTTTTGTTGGAGATGTGATAACTTCCACCCGTACCAGTTCTTCCATATGTTTTCTCCTTTATGCGTACATTTCCGAAACTATATCTTTAGTTGTTTCAATGAAATCTGTAATATCCTGATCTGCCATCGGTAACGTTAAGCCGAGCTGGCCTCTATGTACTGGAAGAAATCCACGTACTGCAATCTCTAACGCAAATGTCTGCATTTTCTGCGCATCTGATTTCAGCCAGTAATCACGGTGTGTACGGATGGTCTGTCCAATTTCTCTGGTAAATGCATAACCAAGTACCGATGATTCGCCAAATACAATAAACGGAATCTTCTTCTCTTTCGCCCAGATATTCAATTCATTTTTTATCCGCTCTCCCATACTATTCAAACGTTTATAGGCCACATCATCCAATTGCTTTAGAATTGCAATTCCCGCAGCACATGCCAAACGGTGTCCATGATGTGTTCCTGACATCTGCACAATATCTTTTGTGACAACATCCATAACTTCATTGGAACCTCCTACGACACCCAGTGGAATGCCGCCACCCAATGTTTTTCCTGAAATTGTCAGGTCTGGTTTCACACCATACCAACTTTGTAATCCCCCTTTATATGCACGAATAGTAATTGTCTCATCAAAAATCAAAACAATACCAAGTTCTTTGGTAATCTCGCGTATACGTTTAACAAATGCTTTATCCAATGTTACAATTCCGCCGGACCCAGACTGCAGTTCCATTACAACACAGGCTAATTCATCCGCATGTTCCCGAATCAATTTTTCGCTCACTTCAATATTATTTTGTGTTAAAAGCACAACATCCTCTGCTCGATTGGCAGGTATGCCCGCTGACTCTGGCTGTGGAACAATATGTTCCAGATCGTCATCCGCTTTTGACGCATTTGGATGTGCGGAGAATGAAAAATCATCTAAAAATCCATGATAACCGCCTTCCATCTTTGCAACTTTTGTCTTTCCTGTATACCCTCTTGCAATTCGAAGTGCACCCACACATGCCTCAGATGCAGAACAGAAAAATTTCACTTTTTCAAAAGAATCAATTCGCTCACATAACATGCGCGCCAACTCGCCTTCTTCTTCTGTGGGATTTCCAATAGAAAACCCTTTCTTCATAGTTTCAATCAATGCCTGATCCACAGCCTCATTCTGATATCCAAGAACACTTACCGTAAAATTATTTATATTGGCCGGAATTTGTATTCTGGCAGCAATTATTCTCTTCGTGAGGGGTCACATGGAGGACCGGCACATGGAAGAATCCCTGGATGCTTTAAGACCCACTGAGTCTCCGGCAGAGACCGTTCCTTCTTCGGAACCTGAGACCATTGCAGCTGCTACGACGGAATCCGCCGCGGAAGAATCGGTTCCCGCTCCGGAAGAGGTCACCAGGGTTTCCAATCCTTACGCCGACAGCTTTCTTGCCAACGAAGACATGGGCGCATGGCTGCAGATTCCCGGCACCGGGATCGATTATCCGGTGATGTGGACTCCGAGAGATGAGAATTATTATCTGTATCGTGCTTTCGACGGCAGCGAGAATAAAAACGGCTGCCTCATATTAGATACGGACAGCTGCCTGGATCCCCTTTCCACGAATCTCATCATTCACGGTCACAACATGAAATCCGGTGCCATGTTTGGCAATCTCACGGATTATGAGGATCCGGATTTTTACGAAAATCACAAAAATATTATCCTGTACACCGAAGAATGTCAGCGCAATTACGAAGTTATTGCTGTCTTTCGTTCCCAGGTCTACCGGAAGACCGATCAGGTATTTAAGTTCTACAAATTTTTCCAGGCGGATACCCAGGAAGAATTTGATGACTTTTATAACAATATCAAGCAGTTATCCCAGTATGATACCGGTGTTACCGCACAGTTCGGGGATCATTTTCTGACACTGTCTACCTGCGTGTATCACGTAGAGCAGGGCCGGTTTGTAGTCGTTGCCAAGGAAACGGACCCCGGCGATCACTACCTTCCCATACAGGAATAACCAACAATCTATCAGGAGGATTTTCTTATGAAAAAACTGAAAAAAATCGTTACACTGCTTACGCTTGCAGCTGTGTGCCTGACTGCTCCCGCATTCGGCAAGATCACAGCCAAAGCAGCAGAACCCAACACCTATGTTCTGAACTTTTCCACCTCCAAAGGTGAATGGCGCTTCAAGCCTGCATCCTCATGGTCCGAAGAAGTTCAGGACCGCGAGCTTTACTATATGATGCAGGACATCAAAGACGGTGACTACATCGTAGTCCAGAATGATGTTGACTGTAACCCTCTGAACCTGAATGTTCCCGTACGTCTGGGTAACCTGACGATCAAGAACAGTGTCAAGACTCCTGTCATCACCGCAAAAGGTTATGACAATGTCTATGTTCTGGACGGTACTACCGCGGCAATTAACGGTGATGTATCTCATGCCTATGTATACGGTGGTGCTCGCGTTAATTTCAATAACAACGTTGACACTCTGGAAATGTACGGCTACGGCAGTGAATACAACAATCTGCATGCCTATATCACTGTTGTCGGTACGGTAAATCATCTGTCTGCCAAAGACGGTCAGACCATGGAGACTTATTATGACTACTATAATTTTGCAGCCAATAAGCTGTACACCGAGGATGGCGCCTTAAGAACCGATGCACAATATTACAGCAAGACCGCTCCCGCTGCCGCCACCGAAGCTGCACAGCCTGCTGCAACTGCTCAGCCCGCTGCAACTGCTCAGCCCGCTGCAACCGCTCAGCCCACCGCTTCCTCTTCCGCATACGATGATGTGCCCAAGACCGGTGAAAGCGCTCTTGCTATTTATCTGTTGGGTGCCGCAGTTCTCTGTGTTGTATCCGGATATGCACTTCGTAAGAAAAACGCATAATTACATTATAAGAGCACAAAATGCCTGGCCAAAACGGCCAGGCATTTTATATTGCTTATTATTGCAGGTAGGCGTTGATCAGTTCCCAGGCTGCCTGTGTTCCGTAGCCGAGTCTCCATACTGCCACACCACCGATATTCTTGGTAGTCATCATATTCAGCTTCACAGCGATGGATTCCGCATCCTCCAGCCAGATCTGATAATTTACGCTACCGGAAGTCCATTCCGCATAATTCTGGCAGGTCACTTCATCCCATTCTGCACTCACGCCTGCTTTACTCATGAAGTCTGCTTCATTGCGCATTGTGATATATTCGTCTGTCACATCCGTTCCTTCCGTCTTCCACAGGATCGTATAGAAGGGAAGTGCATTCACTACTTTATTCGCCGGTACTTCCTGAAGCGTTCTATCCAGTCCGTCCGATACATAGCTGATGCTTGCAACACTTCCGGGATCCTTGCTTCCGTGCCAGTGCTCATCATATCCCATGATGATCACATAATCCGCAACTTCTCCCTGAATATCCAGGCGATAGTAGTCATTGAAATTAAAAGGTACATAATTATCGATTGACAGTACCAATCCCTTATTGCGGCACTCTATCGACAGTTCTCTTAAGAACTCCACATAATGCGGTCCGCAGTCACTGCTCAGCTGTTCGAAATCCACGTTAATCCCGTCAAGTCCCAGTCCCACTGCCGTATCCGTCACATTTTTCACCAGGTTCTGTCTGGCCGTGGTGGATGACAGCATATTCAATGTACTGATAGATATGCCGTTTTCATTCGCATAATTAAAATTATCCAGCACACCCCACACCTGCAGTCCCATCTGATGGGCGGTCGTTACATAACCCGCTGTTGCAAAGCTTCGGAACGCTCCGTTTTCATCCGTCATACTGAACCAGGTAGGTGCGATCACGTTCATTCCTTTCGTGCCGGACACCATAGAGTATAAGGTATCATTACCTGCGACACCTCCTATGGAATGCCAGCCGAGGCAGATCTTGCTGTCTGCGGTAAGGGATGTATACTCCGGTGCCTGATAATCTGTCACCGGTGTTTCCATCTCCTCCGTGATCTCACCCAGGCGTTTATTTTCCACATATCCGATGACTGCATCCGCTGTCTTTACCTTACTCCAGGTCTCCATCTGTTCCAGTATCTCAAGGGTATCTCCCTTGACTGCCTGTGTCAGGATCGGGCTCTTTACGCCGCCTCTCAGCCGGACTGCGGTATCCTTTTTCAGCTGTGCTACCTGCCTGGTTCCCCATTCGGTATTGACCTGTACATGTCTGTCATAACATTCATAGGAATAATTCGTAAACAGTTTTACATAGTCAGCTGCCACATATACGTTATCTCCGTCCGCGAAGCTGATCACATAACCGGCTTCCTGTGTTCCTTCCGTTGTCGTATATGCAGTCTCTCCGAATGTTGTCCGGATCACTTCTGTCGGAGTAGCATATAACAACAGATTCTCTGTCATATCCGCATAAAATACTTCGTTCAAATATTTATGAACAGTTGCCAGGTCGAAATAGCACACACCGTCTTTGATCAGTGCCTGTTCCTCCACCATTTCATTCTGTAAAATAATGGCACTCCTGTCGTTCTCTGACACCTGATAGAATTCATTCCAGTCGGCTTCTTCCTTGCTGTAGGAATATTTATCCAACAGCACTTTGCCCAGTGCGCAGCCACCGATCACAAGGATCAGCAGGATCGCCACGATCACCGGTAATACTTTTTTCTTCATATGTGCTCCCATCCGCGGGGGATTCCCCGCATTGTTCTTGCCTCTTCTTTCGTTCCGTCCGTCTCCCGGCAGAACAGTCTTATTCTATCACAATTCCCGCATATAATACAAGGAACAATACTCATTCAGTCACACACTGCAGGACACAGCCAGAGAGGCAATCCCATTTTGCGGTCCCGCAGCGTATGTTCCTTCCCCTCTGACCGTTCCGGCCATACGGGCGCTGACACCTCCTAAATGACAGTTCCGGGCCATCCACAGCAGCTTTGGACCAAAAGTATTCGTGAAACACTTATCCCTCTGCTGCGTTTTCCGGTACTTGTATGAATATAAATGCCTCTGACGGTACTTCTTTAAGGTAGTTCAAATAAAACATTGGAATTATGATTGTGAAAAATTTCGTTGAAATATTATGACCAGACACGTATACGCCTGTAAGACATCTCCATACTATATTTTACAAAACAATAAATACTCTCCATCGTTTTGTGAATACAAATAAAAATGGGATGAAACGGAACGAATCGTTCCTCGTAAATCAACAAGAAAATAAGAAATCCGTCAGCCTCCTCTCCGTACCGGAGTATCAGAGGCATCTATAGGTGAGATTATATACTGTAATGTCTTGTTTGACAAGCTCTTTTATTAAATTTTTTTAAACTGTGAAAGGCTTCTATTGACTAAAATATAGGGAAAGTATAAGCTATATACCATACCAATGCGAAGGCAGAAAGGAAGTGTTGTCGCATGAAAATAGAAAAAGTAAATGAAAATCAGATTCGCTGCACGCTGACCCGCGAGGATCTCGCCAGCCGCGAATTAAAAATAAGTGAGCTTGCCTACGGTACGGAAAAGGCAAAATCCCTATTCCGTGACATGATGCAGCAGGCCAATTTTGAATTTGGCTTTGAAGCCGAAGACATCCCTCTGATGATCGAGGCCATCCCGCTGAATGCGGACTGCATCGTGCTGATCATTACCAAAGTAGAAGACCCGGATGAACTGGATACCCGCTTTTCCCGTTTTGCTCCTTCCGTTACGGAAGAAAGTGATGAGGACAGTGATGAGAGCACTGCAGACGAGGTTCTGGATCTGTTCCGCCGTATCCAGAGCGAAGACAATACCGCAAACGCTCCTGAAGCTCCTTCCGTGTCCGCTCCCGAGGAGAGTGACAGTGTACGTTCCCGCCTGTTCCGTATGGAATCTCTGAAACAGGTGATCAATGCGGCAGTAATAGCCGGAAACCATTATCATGGGCTCAGCACTCTGTATCACGAAGAGGGTACCGACGGGTATTATCTGATCCTGACGCAGGGCGAAGAAGATCGCGAGGTCTTCGACCGTGTCTGCAATGTCATCTCTGAATACGGTATTCCCAAGCGTTCCACACCGGCAAGCCTTACTTTTCTTGAGGAACATTGTTCCACACTGATCGCCGAACATGCTTTACAGCGTCTTTCTAATACTTCAATGTAACAACAGATTGTAACATTCAGGAGAGTTCCCACTCTGTGGGGACTTTCTTATTTTTATGGTTGTTTTATACCTGTCTCTCCCAGCGAGAGTCTGTAGAAAAGAAGCTGGGAAACGCGTAACTTGAAAATATAGTCTTATTCGCATATAATAAAATTTAATACATGAATTGCTCCGTTGCAATGTAGCTTACGCAATTCCATACACATTCGGAATTACAAAGGATCAAAACGCCGGTTACAGTGGAAAGGATGTACACGATATGATTTCCGACGAAGAATTATACCGACAATATTTAAGCGGCGATGAAACAGGGCTGGAAGAATTGATAAGAAAATACGACAATCCACTGACCTTATACATCAACGGCTATCTGCATGACATTCACGAGGCGGAGGACCTGATGATAGAAGTATTTTCCTACCTGTTCGCCAAAAGGCCCCATATCCGGGATGGCGGATTCAGGGCCTACCTGTATAAAGCTGCGCGCCATTTAGCTTTGCGCCATAAAAGCATCCGGCGACATCACTTCTGTCTTGATGATCTGACCAAAGAGCCGGAAGGTGGGAAACTGGTGGATGAGGTGATCCGGACAAAAGAACGAAATCAGATTCTGCATTTATGCATGGGTGAACTGCATCCGGATTACAGAGAAGCTCTTTATCTGACCTATTTTGAGGGTATGAGTTACCGGCAGGTCGCTGAAGTTATGGGAAAAAGCGTGAAGCAGATCACTAATATAATGTACCGGGGAAAAGAGCGTCTGCGGGGATTATTGGAACGGGAGGGAATAACAAATGCGGAGTCATGAGGAACGGATCGCAGAAGTCCGACGAAGGATTACGGAAAAAGAACGACAAAAAAAACGAAAACAGCGGCGGATCGTTGCTATTTCCTGCATAGCGGCATGCCTTGCTGTGATCTTCGGGGCTTCCTTTGTCATGTCCGGGATTTCCAGACAAATGGTGCCGGGGAACTCCTCCGGATATGAAACGGCGGCAACGATCCTCGGCGGAGGTGCTGCACCTGAATATATCATAATAGGGGTGCTTTCATTTCTTCTCGGCGTATGCGTGACGATCCTGTGTTTTCGTGTCCATCTGCTGGACAAAGAAGATCAGGCAGAGCAGAGGGGGGACCGCGCCAATGGAATTGATCATTAATCTTTTGCAATTTTTCGTTACCATGCTGGGCTTCTGTCTGAGCGGCATTCGTTTTCTGAGACATCGGACACTGTCATATTTTCTGCTGATTTGCTTTTATGGCTGTTTCGCACTGGGTTCCCTGTACTGGACATTGTATCTGTTATTGTTTTCCGAAACACCACGGATCTTTTATGTATCGGAATTCGGCTGGGTCTCCAGCGTTATTTTTCTCTATCTCCTACAATATACTCTCTCCTCCCCGGAGGAAAGAAGCTTTTCCTGTCGGAAATCCCTGCTGGCTCCGCTGATCGGAGTTCCGTTTTGCGCATTTTACTGTACCTTTGGTGACATTCTCTCCAACCTGCTCTGGTGCGGCATGATGATCCTTGTCTCCTATCGTTCCATCCACGGTCTTGTCTACGCAGAGACACAGACGGGAAAAGGACGGAACCTGCGGTATTTTCACATCGGAATCCTCTGCTATGTTGCGGTAGAATACGCTCTGTGGACCTCCGGCTGCTTCTGGCCGGGCGACTCTATCTTCAGTCCCTATTGCTGGTGTGATCTTCTGCTGACGTTCTGCCTTTTCGGACTGCTGCCTGCCACAGGAAAGGCGGTGCGGACATGACCTATATTGAAAATGTATTTATCTGTATGGCCTCACCCCTGTTGATCGCCGCCCTGTGCATGGGTAGGCGGCAGGCCAAATTCTTTCTGTGCTGTCTTGCAGGAATGGGGGCATGCCTGCTCTCTGCTTACATCAATACCTTCTTTGCCGCTCTTTACGCAGCAGATACGATTGCCGTCACCGCAGAGATCGCACCTGTGGTAGAAGAAGTGATGAAACTCCTGCCGTTACTCTTTTATCTTCTTGTATTTGAGCCTGAACCGGTGCCAATAAAAAATGCTGCCATCATCGTTGCACTTTCCTTTGCCACCTTTGAAAATGTCTGCTATCTGATTCAAAACGGAGCCGGACATTTTTCCTTTATCTTTTTCCGGGGCATTGGAACGGGTGCCATGCACGTGATCTGTGGTGCCATCGTCGGCGGTGGACTGGCATATGTATGGCAGCGCACCTGGCTGAAGATCGCCGGAACCTGCGGTCTGCTCGGGGCAGCCATCACTTTTCATGCAATTTATAATCTTCTGATCGCCTATGGCGGTGCGATACAGTATATCGCATACATTCTGCCTGTGCTGATCCTGACGGTGGGAAAACTGATTGTCCGCCTGCCCCAGAGTCACAACTGAATCCTGTCTTTTGCGGAGCTGCTGTCGGCAGCTCCTGTTTTTTTCAAAAAATTTGATTTTCAGGTGAGAGTTTTTTCGCTTTTTTGTACCTAATTAGATGAAGGGCATATGTATTTTATGACTTTACTTTCCGAAGGGAGGTTTTCAACAATATGTATGATACAGAAAAGCGGGTCGAACTGGTGAAAAAACGGGTGCATGAAAAATATCGCCGGAAGAAGCGCCGCGGGATCTGCCGGCTGTCTGCCCTGTGCACAGCATTGTCTGCGTTCCTTGTGGGAACGGTGCACACAGCAGCCGGCCAGACGCAGATCACCGCCCGGGGAATGTACGGCTCTATCCTGCTACATGAAGACGCCGGCGGTTATGTGCTGGTGGGGGTAATTTCTTTCTCCACAGCAGTCATGATCACTGTGCTGTGTATCAGACTCCGGGAAAGAGAACACCGCGGACAAGGCACGGGAAAAGGAAACGCATCACAACAACGGGAGGGAAAAAATAAATGAAAAAACAAAGAAGACGGATCTATGCGGCGCTGCTTTGCAGTTCCATGGTACTTTCTCTGGTCTCCACGCCGGTATCGGCAGCAGAAACCGGACATCTGACGAATCCCCCGACATCCACAGAGGGTCCGGGATCCCCGGAAAGCGCATCGGGAAATGAAGCTGCAGCGATGCTGAACGGACTGTCCGTGTCTGCGTTGACCGCAAACCGTGTGGCAGAGGTGACGACAGCGGAGGAACTGACTTCCGCACTGGCAAATAGCAGTATTTCCGGGATCACACTGAAGAAGGATATCGATATCAGCTCTACACTGACGGTCAACCGTACTGTAACACTGGATTTGAACGGTAATGTACTGAAAATGACCGGCGGCTTCAGCGTAATCAAGGTAGAGTCGGGCGGCAATCTGACGATTCAGGACAGCAACAAAACCACACAACACAAATTTAACCCACAATGTAAAGATTTGGTCTGGTACATTGACATGTGGAAACTGGACGATAACGGCTCGGAAATCGTCTCCGGTGGGGTTATTACGGGCGGTGGCGGTGATTTTGCCCACAGTGATGGCGGCGGTGTGCTTGTTAATGCCGGCGGTACACTGACCATGACCGGTGGCAGCATCGTCGGATGCTCGGCAGTTGATCTCGGCGGCGGTGTGTCTATCTCCCCGGGGTGCACATTCACCATGGGTTCCGGCTCTGAGATCCGCAACTGCAACGCACTATCCGGGGGTGGTGGTGTAGATATCAGCGCCCTGTGGAATTCAAATATCATCGGCCGCTTTATCATGAACGGCGGAACAATCCGTACATGCACAGGATTATACGGCGGCGGTGTGTACAACTCTGGATCCTTTATTATGTCAGACGGTACGATTAAAGCCAGCATCAACACCACCACCCAGTATGCTTCAAGCGGCGGGGTATGGAATGATAATCAGTTCACCATGACAGGAGGCACGATCGGTGATCCGGATAATCCGGATGATGCAAGCTCTGTATACAATACTTCCAGTCAGAAGACTACTCTTACTATAAACAGCAATGCAAAAATCTATACAGATGTAACAAACGTTGGCATCCTAAATGCGGACGGCGGCGAAATAGCCGGCACAATGACGAACGATACCAACAGGTACGGCACCGGCACGATCACCGGCAGTGAGGGTGCCGCCGGCAGCACTGAGTTCCATGGCAAAGTGACCAACACCGGCACCATCCGGAAGGGCACATTCACGAATGAGGTCATAAATGAGAGCAGCGGTACCATTAACGGCGGCACATTTACCGGTACGATCACGAACAATGATGGTACGATTTCAGGCGGCGATTTCAGTCAGGCCAATCTGAGCGGTACGCTCGTGATCACCTTTGACCCGGACAATGGAGATCAGAGCATCACCCAGGAAGTTAATTGGAGTAAGGACGGAGCGACACTCACCGCACCGGATCCTGTTCCCACCAAAGAAGGGCATAGTATTGAAGGCTGGTATTATGATAACAACGGTACGGAAACTAAATGGAACTTTGACACGGATAAAGCCAGATACACCATGACCCTCAAGGCAAAATGGGAACTCTCCACCTATTCCGTAACGTTGCAGACAGACGGCGGTACGATTGCCAGCGGAAAAGAAGTAACCGGCTACACTTACGGCACCGGGGCAGTTCTTCCGACCGCCAATGATATGACCCGCGAGGGATACCGCTTTGACGGCTGGTACGCGGACAGCAGTTTTTCCAGCTCTCCCATTACAGAGATCTCTGCTACCGAAACGGGAAATAAAACATTCTATGCAAAATGGACGAAGAACACGACTCCCATCATTCCCGGCAACGACACCAACAATATCGTAGAGCAGTATAAGACTGACGACAGCAAATCCGGAGAACAGACCGACCGTGAAGTTCCCGCTCCTGTCGTGAAAAGCACCACCTCTTATTTGACCTATACCGTACAGGCGGGGGACACTCTCTGGAAAATCGCCAGAAAATACAGTTGCTCCGTAGCTGGGATCGTGGCAGCCAACAGTGACCGGATCAAGAACCCGAACAGGATCCACGCCGGCTGGCAGCTTAAGATTCCCCAAAGCGGAGCGCCTATCACAGGTGGCACTCCCGATGCTGTTCTGCCTGAGAATAAGAAAAGTGGGAGATACATCGTCAGACAGGGCGACACCCTCTGGAAAATCGCCAAAAAGTACGGCTGCTCCGTGTCAGAGATCATTTCCCTGAACCGGGAACTGATCCGCGATCCTGCTCTGATTTATTCCGGCTGGGAACTGAAAGTACCACAGGATTAGCCTCCCCTGAAAGAATCTACCGTGCCAGTCATACTTCATAATGTCGGATTGAATATTTTATCTAAGGGAAAAAACGAAAAAATAGACGGCCAGAGGCCGATGATCTGAGTTCCTTGAATTCTTTAGATTTCTCAAATCCGCGCAATCGGCGGACACATTTCGATTGCGCGGAAATCTGAGCTATGAAATTCCATAAATACTTTGTTTCACCTGTGTGCCCCGGTCAGGTGATGTTTCCAAAACAGACATACAAAGCTTACAGCTCCTCGATCACTTTCATAAGCTCATCTACATCAATGCCATGTACCATAGCTGCCTCTTCCAGGGTCTCTCCCTGTGAAGCAGGGCATCCCAGGCAATGCATTCCTGCATCGAGGAGTACGGGAGCTACTTCAGGATTGGCACGTAAGATCTCACCAATGGTCATGTCTTTTGTTACTCCGGTCATATCGGTCTCCTTTCTGCCGTATAAGGCTTTTTTAGTATAATACTTTCCCCAAAAGATTACAAGAATATTCTTGTACATCAGCATTTGTTCCTCCCCCGGGATCAACTCTGCCGCACACCCACGCACGGCAATCTCTTTTTCCTGTCAGAGCTGATGTACAAAAGCGCGTACATTACCTAAAAAGGTTGACACTTACCCTTGTCAGGTAGTACACTTTTATCGTAAAGAAACAGCTTGGGATGCCAGCGCAACTGGTACTCTCAGTTGATAATATTAATTGTTTTTACCAAAAGGAGGTAAATTTTCATGGCAGAAGCATGGAGAGGCTTTAAAAAAGATGGCCACTGGGATGTAGACGTCAATGTACGTAACTTCATCCAGACCAACTACACTCCGTATGATGGAGATGAGAGCTTCCTGGAGGGACCTACCGAAGCAACTAATAAGCTTTGGGGCAGACTTCAGGAGTTACAGAAGGAAGAGCGTGAGCATAACGGCGTTCTGGAATGCGAAACAGAGATCGTATCCAGTCTGACCGCTTATGGCCCTGGCTATATTGATGAATCTATGAAGGATCTGGAGCAGATCGTTGGTCTGCAGACAGACAAGCCTTTAAAGAGAGCATTCATGCCTTATGGTGGTATTAAGATGGCTCAGCAGGCTGCAAGCACCTATGGCTACGAAGTAAATGAAAAATATGACAAGATCTTCAATGAGTATCACAAGACTCACAACCAGGCAGTATTTGATGCTTATACCGATGAGATGAAGGTTGCACGTCATACCCATATCGTTACCGGTCTTCCCGACACCTATGGTCGTGGACGTATCGTAGGCGACTACAGAAGAGTTGCTCTGTACGGTATTGATTTCCTGATCCAGAAAAAGGAAGAGGATAAGAAGAACTGCGGTACCGGCGTTATGACCGAGGACATCATCCGCCTGAGAGAAGAGATCGCTGATCAGATCAAGGCTCTGAAGGGCATGAAGGAAATGGCTAAGATTTACGGCTACGATATTTCCGGTCCCGCTACCACCGCTAAGGAAGCTATCCAGTGGTTATACTTCGGTTACCTGGCAGCTATCAAGACCCAGAACGGTGCAGCTATGTCCGTAGGACGTATCTCTACTTTCCTGGATATCTATATTGAGAGAGACTTAAAGGAAGGCACCCTGACCGAGAAAGAAGCTCAGGAGCTGATCGACCATATGACCATGAAGTTCCGTATGGTTAAGTTCGCTCGTATTCCTTCTTACAACCAGCTGTTCTCCGGCGACCCTGTATGGGCTACTCTGGAAGTTGGTGGTATCGGCATGGATGGTCGTCATATGGTTACCAAGAACGACTATCGTTTCCTGCATACTCTGGAGAACATGGGACCCAGCCCCGAGCCGAACCTGACCGTTCTGTACTCCAGCGCTCTGCCTGATAACTTCAAGAAGTACGCAGCTAAGATTTCTGTAAATACTTCTTCCATCCAGTACGAGAACGATGACGTTATGAAGCCTATCTGGGGTGATGACTACAGCATCTGCTGCTGCGTATCCGCTACTCAGACCGGTAAGGAGATCCAGTTCTTCGGTGCTCGTGCTAACCTGGCTAAGTGCTTACTGTACGCTATCAACGGTGGTAAGGATGAGAAGCATCTGGACAAGAACGGCAAACATATGCAGTGTGGTCCTGAAATTGCTCCTATCACTTCCGAGTACCTTGATTTCGATGAAGTTATGCATAAATATGACATCATGCTTGACTGGTGTGCATCTCTGTATGTTAACATCCTGAACCTGATTCACTACATGCATGATAAATACTACTACGAAGCAGCTGAGATGGCTCTGATCGATACCGATGTAAGAAGAACCTTCGCAACCGGTATTGCAGGTCTGTCCCACGTAGCTGACTCTCTGTCCGCTATCAAGTATGCTAAGGTTAAGGTTATCCGTGATGACCAGGGTTGTGCTGTAGACTTCAAGATCGAAGGCGACTTCCCTAAGTACGGTAACGACGATCCCAGAGCCGATGAATTCGCTGTATGGCTTCTGAAGACCTTCATGGAGAAGATCAAGAAGAATCACACCTACAGAAATTCCGAGCCTACCACTTCCGTATTGACTATTACTTCTAACGTTGTATACGGTAAGGCTACCGGTGCTCTGCCTGATGGTAGAGAAGCTTACAAGCCTTTCGCTCCCGGTGCATCACCTTCCTACGGTGCTGAGAAGAGTGGTCTGCTTGCATCCCTGAACTCTGTAGCTAAGCTGCCTTATGAGTATGCTCTGGATGGTATCTCTAATACCCAGACCATGGCTCCTTCCGCTCTTGGTCACAACCTTGACGAGCAGAAAGAAACTCTGGTACGTGTAATGGATGGTTACTTCGATCGTGGTGCTCATCACCTCAACGTTAACGTATTCGGTACCGAGAAGCTGTTAGATGCACAGGCTCATCCTGAGAAGCCTGAGTACGCTAACTTCACCATCCGTGTATCCGGTTATGCTGTTAAGTTCATCAGCCTGACCAAGGAGCAGCAGGATGATGTTATCGCAAGAACCTGCCATAAGAGTCTGTAATTCTTACAGGTTTTGAGATAATTGATGTATATGGGGCCGGGCAGTAATGTCCGGTCCCTTTTTGGGTACACTATTCGTAACACTCACCCCTCAGCTGCCTGCATGGCAGAGAATGGAGATTATTACAATGATCAAAGGCAGAATTCACTCATTAGAATCCTTCGGCGCAGTAGACGGACCCGGAATCCGCTATCTGATCTTCCTCAAGGGCTGCAATATGCGTTGTCAATATTGCCACAATGTAGATACCTGGAATCCCGACACTGACAATCTGATGACAGCAGACGAGCTTCTGGATAAGGCAGAGCGTTTCCGCAGCTACTGGGGCAAAGAAGGCGGCATCACCGTCAGCGGCGGCGAAGCTTTATTACAGATCGATTTTCTGATCGATCTCTTCCGTAAGGCTCACGAGAGAGGCATCAACACCAACCTTGATACTTCCGGACAGCCTTTTACCAGAGAAGAGCCCTTCTTCTCCAAATTCAACGAATTACTGAAATATACCGATCTTGTCATGTTGGACATCAAGCATATTGATGATGAGGAGCACAAAAAACTCACCGGCCATACCAACAAAAACATTCTGGACTGCGCAAGATACCTCTCCGAACAGGGCATCCCCATGTGGATCCGTCATGTGCTGGTACCCGGAATCACTGACAATGACGAATATCTGAAGAAAACAAGAGAATTCATTGACACTCTGGATACCGTTATGAAGGTAGAAGTTCTTCCCTATCACACATTAGGGGCATACAAATGGAAAGAGCTGGGAATCCCCTATAAGCTAGAAGGTGTGGAGCCCCCCACCGAAGAGAGAATTCAGAATGCGAAGAATATCCTGGAGTTCAATAAATATAAATAAACAACTGTAACTAATGATAAAAAATACTAAATAAGACTTGTATTCAAGCCATATTTATATTACAATACTAATAGTTATATTGATAAATTTGTATCAAACAATATGATTTGATACACGCAAAATAGGAGGAAAAGATTATGGCATTTGTTATTGGTGATGCTTGTGTAGCATGTGGAGCTTGTGAAGCACAGTGCCCCGTTGGCGCTATCAGCATGGGCGACGGAAAGTTCGAAATCGATGCAGATAAGTGCATCAGCTGCGGTTCCTGCGCAGGTCAGTGCCCCGTTGGTGCTATCGCAGAGGATTAATTTCCGACTTAAAATGCAACCTTGGAAAGGCATTTCAGAAAATGAAATGCCTTTTCTTTTTTTCTGCTTTATCTTTTTCATTCTCTTTTGGATTCACGGGTGTATCTTTTGGCTGTTTTTGCAACCGTCCTTTGGTCTTTTTCCGTAACAACTCGTCCATCTTCTGATAATATTCTTCGCTGCGCTGTTCCAGCCTGCGATCCCGCTCTTCCTCACGCTCTTCTCTGCTGCGGAACTGATAATCCAGTTCTTTCACCATGCTCTCCTTTAATTCCCGACATAGCTCCTGATTATTTTCTTTTACGGCTTCACGGATCATCTGCTGCAGAATCCACTGTAGTCTTTTAACCTTCTCCTCCCGGTTTTCGCCTGTCAGCGAGGTCTCCTGCACCGGTGATGGTACTGTTTTCTTCACTGTCTCATCTACAATTTCAATTGCCATACGCGGTGCGGCAGCTGCTTCTTTTTCTGTCGTTTCCTCCGGCAGTACATCCAGCTTCCCATCCTTTAATATCATTTTGATTGCTTTCAACTGTAATCCCCTTTCTTTCATGCTCTTGATCTCTTTGAAGCGTTCTACATCTTCTTTCGTATAATAGCGATGCCCCAATTCGTTACGCTTGATGGGCAGGTGCAGTTCTTCCTCCCAGTAACGAAGCACGTGGCTCTCCACCTTTACCTGTTTTGCTGCATCCGAAATCAATAAATACTCTCCCATAATCTCTCCTTTTCTAAATTGTCATATTATGAAAATGTGAAATAAAAAAGAGAACAGGTACAGGGGAATTTCCCTTACTTGTTCTCTTTCGTGTTTTATATTCTGTATTCGCAGGATACTTAAAAATCTTTTTTTCTGTCGTTTTCCAGGTTAGCGAACTTGGTGTACTCCGGCAGCCATGCCAGCTGTACGGTTCCGATCGGACCGTTTCTCTGCTTGGCAATGATGATCTCGGAAATACCCTTGTCCGGTGAATCATGGTTGTAATAATCATCACGGTAAATAAACATTACCACGTCGGCATCCTGCTCGATAGCTCCGGATTCACGCAGGTCGGACAACATCGGCCGATGATCCGGTCTCTGTTCTACCGCTCGGCTCAGCTGGGACAGCGCCAGCACCGGTACGGATAACTCTCTGGCTACCGCCTTTAAGGAACGGGAAATATCGGAGATCTCCTGCTGTCTGGAGTCGCTGCTTCTGCCGCCGCTGCCCGACATCAACTGCAAATAGTCAATGATGATCATGGACAGACCGTTTTCCTGCTTCATTCTCCTGCATTTGGAGCGGAGCTCTGCAATGCTGATGCCCGGCGTGTCATCAATCATCAGTTTGGATTTACCGATGACACCGGCACTCTCGATCAGCCGCTCCCACTCCTGGTCATTCAGCTGGCCGGTACGAAGCTTCTGTGCATCCACGCTGGATTCCAGGGAAAACATACGGTTGATCAGCTGCTCCTTACTCATTTCCAGACTGAATATGGCTACCGGCAGATTCTGCTTAAAAGCCACATGCTGCGCGATATTCAGCACAAACGCTGTCTTACCCATGGAAGGACGGGCGGCGATCAGCACCAGGTCAGAGGGCTGCATACCGGCAGTACGATAATCCAGATCAATGAATCCGGTGGCAATACCTGTAACAGTTCCGTGAAGCTTGGATGCCTTCTCAATCTTGTCCATAGCATTCATAACCACCGTACGGATCGGGACGAACTCTTTTACATTCTTTTTCTGTACCACCTCATTGATCTTGCTCTCGGTACTCTCCAGGATTGTATCCAGACTTTCTTTCCCGCTGTAGCAGGTATTGGCAATCTCTTCGTTGGTACGAATCAGTCGTCTGAGGGTTGCTTTC
>ENA-UPTB01001394-UPTB01001394.1-human-gut-metagenome-genome-assembly--contig:-NODE-1394-length-20968-cov-3.499785_pt1 | contig 20968 bp, 9 predicted proteins | sample MGYA00250046_ERZ773369 | MGnify/ENA primary metagenome ERZ773369 (study PRJEB29103, sample SAMN06111938) | human gut metagenome | biome: human gut; feature: ankylosing spondylitis patient; material...
GGAGCACATGAAGCAGAACCGTAAAGATTATAGTACTGAAAGAGCTTTGACTATGATGGTAGGTAAGCGTCGCGCTTTGTTGAACTACCTGAAAGACCGTGATATCGAAAGATATCGTGCCATCGTCAAGGCTTTGGGCTTGCGTAAGTAATTTTGCGGTCCGCACTGAAGATTTAACCGCCTTCCTGATAGGGAGGCGGTTTTTTTTTATTATTTTTGCACGCGAACCAGAGTTTAAATTTTATATTATTATATCAGACATGAATAAAATAAAGAATTATTTGCCGGATGCGTTGGCCGTGGTGTTGTTCATCGCGATAGGCTTTTTGTATTTTTTCCAGCCGGTGACCGAGGGACTGGTTCTTACGGGACATGATCATAGCGGAGGTATCGGTGCGGGAGTAGAGATGCAAGAATATCAGAAACGCACGGGAGAACGCACCCGTTGGACGAATGCTCTGTTTTCAGGAATGCCTACTTATCAGATGGCGCCGAGTTATGATTCTATCGACACGTTGGTGGGATTACAGAAAATCTACCAGTTGGGTATGACCGGGGTGGTCATGTTTGTCTTCGTCATGCTGCTGGGCTTCTACATCTTGCTTCGTGCATTCGATTTCAAGGTTTGGATGGCGGCGTTGGGTGCTGTGCTGTGGGCCTTTTCTTCCTACTTCTTTATTATAATAGGTGCCGGGCACATTTGGAAAGTCATGGCTTTGGCTTATATTCCGCCCACGATAGCTGGTTTGGTGTTATGCTACCGTGGTAAATATTTGTGGGGTGGGGTAGTAACGGCTTTCTTCCTGGCTTTGCAAATCATGTCCAACCATGTGCAGATGAGTTACTACTTCTTGCCGGTAATGGGATTGATGGCTTTGGCTTATCTGATTCGGGCTGTGAAGGAAAAGAAATTGGCCGGTTGGTGCAAGGCTACCGGAATGTTGATTGTGGCCGGTCTCATCGGAGTGACCATCAATTCGTCCAATCTTTATCATACTTACCAATATAGTAAGGAAAGCATGCGGGGAAAGAGCGAATTGACGTACAAGAACAAACAGAATCCCGGAAACCAGACGAAAGACGGACTGGAGCGCGATTACATCACGCAGTGGAGCTATGGTATAGGGGAGACATGGTCGTTGCTTGTGCCCAATGTAAAGGGAGGGGCTTCTTTACCTTTGACTGCCAGTGAGAAAGCCATGGAGAAAGCTAATCCGCAATACACGCCCGTCTATCAGGCTCTGACTCAATATTGGGGCGAACAGCCGGGAACGAGTGGGCCGGTGTATGTAGGCGCCTTCGTACTGATGCTGTTTGTCTTGAGTTTGTTCGTGGTGAAAGGACCGATGAAATGGTGCCTGTTGGTGCTTACCGTCTTTTCCGTTATGTTGTCGTGGGGGCGTAATTTCATGGGACTTACGGATTTCTTCCTCGACTATGTTCCGATGTATGACAAGTTCCGTGCCGTGGCGTCCATATTGGTGGTGGCAGAGTTTACGATTCCGTTGTTGGCTATGCTGGGATTGAAAACGGTTTTGGAACAACCGGAAGTATTGAAAGCCAAGTTGAAATATGTGTATATCAGCTTTGCCCTGACCGGTGGCTTTGCATTGCTGTTTGCTTTGATGCCCGATGTCTTTTTCGGAAACTATATTTCGTCGTCCGAGATGACGATGCTACAGGATGCGGCAGGAAAAGGCTATATTCCACAGGATATGTTGGGCGGTATCCTCGGTAATTTGCATGATATGCGTAAGGCGGTGGTTGTGGCCGATTCCTGGCGCAGTTTCATCATCGTGGCGATAGGGCTGTTGTTGTTGTTGGCTTATAATGCTCGGAAAATCGGTGGAGGAGTGTTGGTTTGTGCCGTGTTTGTGCTTTGTCTGTTCGATTTGTGGCAAGTGGACAAGCGTTATCTGAACGACGGAATGTTCAGCGAACCGCTACAGACGGTGAACACGGTGGCCAAGACCCAGACTGATGAAATGATTCTGCAAGACCCGGACAAGTATTATCGTGTGATGAACCTGGCGGGAAGCCCGTTCAACGAAAACAGAACTTCTTATTATCATAAGAGTATCGGAGGTTATCATGCAGCCAAACTTCGGCGTTATCAGGAGATGATAGAAGAACATATCGCTCCGGAAATGGGACGCTTTGCCCGTGCTGCTGCAGCTACGCAGGGCGATTTGACCCGGGTGGACGGTGATACGATCTTTCCGGTGTTAAATATGCTTAATGTGAAATATGGCATAATGGGGCAAGAAGGCAGAGAGACTTTCCCGGTGCCCAATCCCCATGCTTACGGTAACGGGTGGTTTGTAAAAGACGTGCGTTATGTAGCCAATGCAGACGAGGAGATTTTAGGCTTGCATCAGGTGAATCCGAAAGAAACGGCTTTGGTGGCTGAAAAATATAAAGATGTATTGGGCGGGACGGAAGGCCGGCAGCCGGTAGACTCGCTGTCAACGGTGAAATTGACTGCTTACGATGCTAATGCTTTGACGTATGAAGTCAATTCACCAAACGGCGGAGTCGTCGTATTCTCGGAAATTTATTATCCCGGTTGGCAGGCTACGGTAGACGGTCAACCGGTAGAAATAGCTTGTGCCGATTACATTTTGCGTGCCATCAAAGTCGGTCCCGGGAAACATACGGTGGATTTCAAATTCGATCCGAAGAGTCTGCATGTGACAGAGACAGTAGCTAATGTGTCGTTAGTGGTATTGATGCTGGTGTTTTTGGGCTTGGCCGGATGTGCCATAGTGCGTAACCGTAGACGGGAGCACCGCGAAGTTTAAACCGTGTCGGGGATAATTCCATAAGCAGATTGCGGGATGAAATAACCCGCTTGGCGGATTTCATATAAAAACCGGAGGCATATTTCTCAAATGGAAATATGCCTCCGGTTTTTTGTGGGCTATAATGAACAGAAGAACGGGACGAGGAACGGAACGGTGAAGTCGATCGTCAGACCATGATAAATGGAAAGGGGGATGAAGGTCTGTCCGCATGTGCGGGATATTATCGGAAGAGTGGTGTCCCCCGTTGTGGCCCCTCCTACGCTGATGGGAGCCAACGGACCGAAAAACTGCCGGAACAGCGGAGCACAGAGCAAGGCCATGAGTTCCCTCAGGATATTATAGATAAGGGCAACGGTACCCATTTCCGCGTTGCGTGCCTCCGTGATGAGGATACTCGACAAGGAATAGTAACCGAATCCGGAACTGATGGCCAGCCAGTCGGTAAAGCTACGCCCTTGCAGCAGGCAGGCTGTCGCTACGGCTCCGGCCCATGTCCCGACTATCGTCAGAACCGGTAGCCACATCAGACGTTTGTCTATGCGGCGCAAGCTTTGGCGTATCTCGTTGCTTTGCCCGACGGTAAGCCCGACGCAGATGAGTAAGAGACACAGGGCGTAGAATCCGGCTTCGGCGGGGAGAGGAGGTAGCCAGTGAGAAACGCCTAAGGCACATCCGAGCGCGAAAAACGCCACGATGGTGAAGCTTCCGGCCAGTTGATGCCATAATGCCACGAGACGGTGCTTGTGCGAAAGCCCCCCTTTTTCGGCATCCTTTTCCCCTGTAGGAGTTTGGGTGGCCGGTATCGTTTTCCTACTTCCGCTCCATAATGCTGCCGCTGCCAAGGCACACCCTAAGGCTGTGCACAACGTGAGGATAAGGGCTTCCCATCCCAAGCGGTCCAAGGCCTGCATCAGTGTCGGATTTCCTCCGACTTCCACGCCCATCAGGAAGAGCAATCCCCATACGGTATAGGTCATCAGCCGTTCGAGGCCGGGTATCGGGTGGCGGCGCAGGAGGTATCCCACCGTAGCGCTGCCCCATAAAATGAATATGACGGTAAACATAGACTACAAAGTTCGCTATTTTTTCCGAAAAAGAGAGCTGTTTTCTTCCGTGAAAGGCTTTCGGACGCATAAAAAATGAAGGAACGGCTTACTTTTCCGTCGGATGGAGAACAAGGCCTTGAAATAAGCTGTAACTTTGCGGGCGTGAAATATGACGAACAAATGGAAAATCAAAGTATCACAAAAATTCAGGTACGTCCGCTCCAGATAGAAGACTACGGACAGTTGGCCCAGTCGTTCCGTCGTGTATATTCGGACGGCAGCGATGTGTTTTGGACCCATGAACAGATAGAGACGTTGTTACGCATCTTCCCCGAAGGGCAGGTGGTGACGGTAGCCGATGACAAGATTATCGGTTGTGCCCTTTCCATTATCGTGGATTATGATTTGGTGAAGGGAGACCATACATACGCTAAGGTTACGGGAAATGAGACGTTCAGCACGCATAATCCCAAGGGGAATATCCTTTATGGCATCGAGGTGTTCATCCATCCCGACTACCGCGGCCTGCGCTTGGCACGCCGTATGTATGAGTACCGCAAGGAGCTGTGCGAAAAGCTGAACCTGAAGGCCATCATGTTCGGCGGCCGTATTCCGAACTATCATAAATACGCCGACAAGATGAGGCCGAAGGAGTATATCGAACAGGTGCGCAAACGTGAGATATACGACCCCGTGCTGACCTTCCAGCTTTCCAACGACTTCCACGTGCGTAAGGTCATGACCAACTACTTGCCCAACGACGAGGAGTCCAAACATTACGCTTGCCTGCTCCAGTGGGACAATATCTATTATCAGCCCGAAACTTCAGAGACGCTTCCGGCCAAAACCACGGTCAGGGTCGGACTGGTGCAATGGCAGATGCGTGGCTATCGCACTATCGACGACTTGTTCGAACAGATAGAGTTCTTCGTAGACGCCGTTTCCGGTTACAAAAGCGATTTCATCCTTTTCCCCGAATATTTCAATGCACCGTTGATGGCGGAGTTCAACAACCTGAGCGAGTCGCAGGCCATTCGCGGACTGGCCGGTTACACCGATGAGATACGCGACCGTTTCTTACAGTTGGCCATCAGCTACAACATCAATATCATCACCGGGAGTATGCCTTTGCAGCGCGACGGCAACCTCTATAACGTAGGCTTCCTGTGCCGTCGCGACGGCAGTTATGAGATGTATGAGAAGATACATGTCACGCCCGACGAGACCAAGAGCTGGGGACTGTCCGGGGGCAGTATGCTGAAGACGTTCGATACGGATTGTGCCAAAATCGGCGTGTTGATTTGTTACGATGTGGAGTTCCCCGAACTGTCGCGCATTATGGCCGACCAAGGGATGCAAATCCTCTTCGTGCCCTATCTGACGGATACGCAGAACGCTTACTCGCGCGTACGGGTTTGTGCCCAGGCCCGTGCCATCGAGAACGAGTGCTTTGTGGTGATAGCCGGTAGCGTAGGCAACCTGCCGCGCGTGCACAACATGGATATACAGTATGCGCAATCCGGGGTGTTTACTCCGTGCGATTTTGCTTTCCCCACCGACGGACGCCGGGCGGAGGCTACGCCGAACACGGAAATGATTCTTGTGTCCGATGTCGATTTGGACCTTCTGAGCGAGCTGCATACTTACGGTGGTGTAAGGAATTTGAAAGACCGCCGGCGTGACCTTTATGAGGTACGTTTCAAGAGGTAAGGAACTCGAAAAAACGATTGGCTGAGAACGGAAAATCAATCTCCTGAGATTGATAAATCGTTTAGCGCAGAATGATTTTTCATTCTGCGCCAAACGATTTGTACTTTATAAGGCGTTGATAAACAGCTAAAAACGAGTCATGAACTCGATGACGAATTTGTCCTGCTCGGAAACCTTGGGGGTGGCACCCTCGTTGTAGAAATATTTCTCATAATTGATACGGATGTCCGAAATGAACGGTTTGGCGATGCTCAGGGTGATGCCGCCGGTGATACGTTTGCGTTCGGCATCGGTCAGTGTGAGATGTCCGTTCTCGTTGGCCGTACCGTCGCTATGGTCGCCCATGTAATCGAAGCGTCCGAGGAATGAGATTTTGCTGAATACTTTTTTCAGTGGCAGGTCATAGCAAATGAACCCGTCGAAGGCGTTCACGTCCTGAAAGGCATCTTTGGTGTAGTGTTTATACAAGTATTCCGCTTCTATCATCCATCTTCCGGCTTGGTAAGTAATGCCGCCGTCGTACATGTTGACCGAAATGTGTTCCGGTCTGATTTTCTGTGCGCTCAGCGTGACGGAAAAGCCTTTGGGCAGTTGCCATTGTGCTTTGGCGGAATAGTTGATGTTGTTGGTCCAGAAATCTTTCTGGTCGGTCAGGCCCGAACCGTTGAACATTCCCGCTTGCAGGGTGAGGGGCAGCGGACCTCCTATCTTGTAGCCCAGCGTGGCTCCCACATCGCGCACGTTGCCCACTTGCTTGGCTATGAATGAACGGTTGGCAAAGTATTGCTGGTGGGGTGAACGGTGGGCATCGATAGTGAACGGGACGCGCATCTGTCCGATGGTGAAATCGAAACCTTTCAGCGGGCTAAGCCGGGTGTAGGCATCCAACATTTTGATTTTGCCTTCGTCGGACAAGTCGATTTCGGCTTTATAGGCCACCACAGGTGCGACTTTTCCTTCGATGCTGACCCGGGCGGTGCGCACTTGAAAGCGTCCGGCCTTTTCTTCCGGTTGGTACTCGTATTTGCCACGTAGCGTACCGTGGACGACCGGTCGGTAATCCGTTTTGGCTTTTCCTTCTTTTCCTTCGTCGGCTGCGGCAGGTAGGGCAAGCAGCATGCTTAAAGCTAAAATAGATATTTGTTTCATGATGTGCTGATTTGGCGACAAAGGTAGGCATTCGATATGAACTCAAGATGTCATACGTGTTACGATCGTGTTACAATATTTAATGCTTTATTTCCTTTGCGATGCCGAATATACATGTTGCTTGGCTTCGTTCACTTCACGGATAAGTTGTTCCTGAGAGGGTAAATAGAGCTGATATTGGCTGGCGAGTATGGTTTGGTTGTTTTCAGGTAGGGCCAACCGGACAGCGGTGTCGTTTTTGCTGGTACATAACAATATGCCGATAGTTGGATTCTCGTCCGGTGTCTTTTCATAGCGGTCGTAGTAGTTGACGTACATCTGTAGTTGCCCGAGGTCTTGGTGGGTGAGCTTGCCGGTTTTCAGTTCGACGATTACGAAACAGCGTAATAACCTGTTATAGAAAATGAGATCTACAAAATATTCGTCATCTTCCACTAAGATACGTTTCTGTCTTGCTACGAAAGAGAATCCCTTGCCTAATTCCAACAGAAAGTCTGCTATATGGGTTATGATGGCTTTCTCAAGGTCTTTTTCGTAATATGCAGGTTGGCGTTCCAATCCGAGGAACTCCAGGACCATCGGGTTTTTAATGATTTCCATGGGAGATTCCGGAATGCGTTCCTTACGTGCTACGGCCAACACGGCTTCCTTGTCGTTGCTCAATAGCAAACGTTCGTAGAGCATGGAATTGATTTGGCGTTCCAGTTCGCGGCCGGTCCAACTGTTGTTTATGGCTTCGAGTTCGTAATATTCCCGTTTATCTGCATCTGCAATGGCTATTAGCATCTTATATTGCGACCAGTTTAATTGCGTCCGCACTGTGGACGCAATCGGATAAAGTCTGTAAAATTGTCTGCTACGTTCCAGTTGCCGCACCGAAAACCCACTGCCATATTCCGGTTCGAGGCGTTTGGCCAGATTCCTGATGAGGTAGGTTCCATAATCGGCACGTTCTTTTCCGTGCTGTTCTTCTTCGAAGATACGTTTACCGATGTTCCAATACATTCTGACTCTGCAAAAGTCCACACTGCGCACGGCATTAGATCGGGCTTGGTCGATGATGGAGCGTATTTCGCTGACAAATCCGTCTGGTGTGTCGGCCGGTTGGCTTGGGTTCCTTAGTTCTTTGTAGTCCATGGCATCCTTATGTTGATGTACTTGCAAATATAGCGTTATTTTTCGTCTTCCTTTCCTGTTGTGCCATGAAAAAGGAGTTTGTACCCTGAGAAAAGTACAAACTCCAGATTTAGAAAGCCTTCTGTGTGGAAGGATGTAATGTTTACTCCGCAGTGAGTTCCAGTACGCAACTGGCGTAATCGCTGCCGAGCGGCATCTCGATACCGGTGTTCATCAGTAGGGTACCGGAGAACGTTTTGCCGTTCAGGAAACAAGGTTGTCCGCCGGTCTTGACGTTCAATTCGCGTACGCGGTAGTTTTTAGACGGGTCCAATCCCCGAAGGCAAACGCGAGGTATCACCTGGTTATTGAAATGTTCCATCTTGTAGGCGAAGAATACGGCTTTGTTTTCCGTATCGTCGGTGTACATCAGTGAAGCGATGCCTTTGTCGTCGTACGGGGATACCAGACGGTACAGATTGCCTAACTGGATGACGTCGCGTACGGACTTGTAGTCCTTGATGGCTTGTGCCGTTTGCTGGTCTTCTTCTTTCGTCATCTTGCTGGGTTGCAATTCCATACCCAACCGCCCGCTCATGGCCACGTCGCAACGGAACTTGATAGGGATGATACGTCCCGTCTGGTGGTTGGGCGAGGCACTGATATGCTGTGCCATGGCGTTGGACGGATAGAAGTACGAGGTACCCCATTGCATGTAGATACGCTGGAGGGCATCCGTGTTGTCGCTCACCCAAAACTCATCGAAGTAGGGCAGGACACCGTAACTGGCACGTCCTCCTCCTCCGCCGCAGGCCTGAATCAGCACGTCGGGATACTTGGCGCGGATGCGTTCGAGCACTTTGTTCAAGCCGCGATGGTATTCAATGTATATGTGCGACTGTTTGTCTTGGGGCAAATAGGTCGAGCCATAGTTTTTCAACTCCACATTGGCATCCCATTTGATATAGGCAATCTGCGGATGCTTGCCGAGCAAATTGTCTACGATGCCGAACATGAAATCCTGAACTTCGGGATTACATACGTCGAGCAACATTTGTGTACCGCCCCGTCCGTATTGCAAGGGCCGTCCTTTGACTTGCAAAGCCCAGTCGGGATGCTTTTCGAAGAGTTCGCTCTTGCTGTTTACGGCTTCCGGCTCTATCCAGATGCCGAATTTGATGCCGTTCCGATCAGCCGTTTGGATGAGGTTCTCAAGTCCGTTCGGCAGTTTCTTCCGGTCTACTACCCAGTCTCCCAAGGAAGAATTGTCTTGTACGCGGCGGTATTTGTCGCCGAACCATCCGTCGTCCATGACGAACAGTTCGCCGCCTAATGCGGCGATGTCTTTCATCATCTCGGCCATGGCCGGTTCGTTGACATCGAGGTACACGCCTTCCCAACTGTTGAGCAATACGGGACGTACCTGGTCGCCATGGTGCAGCATGCCGGCGTGGCGTGCCCAGCGATGGAAGTTGCGGCTGGCACCGCTCAGACCCTCTCCGGAATAGGTGAGAGCCAGTTTCGGAGTAGTGAATACCTCTTTCGGAGCCAGATTGTATTCCGAGCTTTCGCTGTCGATGCCGGCAAAGACACGGTGTACGAAATTATTGTCCGTCACCATGCGGATGGAGTAGTTTCCGCTCCAACAGAGGGCTGCTCCGATGACACGCCCTTCGTTCTCGTGCGGCTTCCCGTCGAGTGAGAACATGACTTCGGGGTGGTCGAGATGGCCGTTACGGGCACCGTCTACGTTTTCGATCATTTTGATGCCCGGTGTGAGCGGTTCGGTGGTCACGTGCGTTTCGGAAGCCCATGAGCCATGGAGATGCGAAATCCATACGTCACCGCGCCGTATCAGAAAATGTCCGGAGTCGAAACGTTTCAGCACCACGGTTTTCTTTTCCGTGTGTGAAATCTCGCTCCACGTCTCAATCATGTCGATGTCGTTGTAAGCTTTGTAGTAGAGTCTCACTTGGAAAGGATAAACCTTGTCCTTCAGCGTGATGGCCGTGAGTTTGGCGTTGTCGAGGGTAGAGGTTTCCACCTTGTCCACAGTCAGGTCGGTAGTCCAGTTCCCGTCGGCATGTACGGCCTGCAAAGCAAAAATCTGGTGGGGCGGCTGGCCGAAAGTCGGGTATGCCGTGCGGTTCAGCCCGTCCCATGCGTCGTGAATCTGGTGTATCTGACTCTCTTCGATGCGGTCGCCGAAGTAGGCGAAGCGCAGGTCTTGCCCTTCACCGGCATGCAGAAGCAGGGACGTGTGCGGCGTGGAGACCAACACATTTCCTTCCCATGCCAGGCTATGCGCAAAAGGTAGCGCGCTGCATGTCGCAGCGGCTACCCCTATGATATAACTTCTGATTTCCATTTTTCTGTCTCAAGATTTATTCGGCTGTGATTTCCACCACGCGGCTGTAAAGCTTGTTGCCGGTGAGGAGGTTCAGTCCGACTTTCATCAGGTAATCGCCGGAGAATACACGGTCGTTACCTTCGAGCGATGAGCCTTGGTTCGGCATCAGGTTGATTTCTTTCACGCGATACTGTTTGCCGGCATCCAATCCTTCCAGACGTACGGGCAGAATCTTCTCGCCGTAGCCGGGATATACGTCGAATGCGAAGACTACGGCCTTGTTCTTGTCTTTGCTGACAAACTGGTTGGCCGCATGGCTGCGCGTACCGTCGTACGGAGATACCAGACGGTAGAGGTCGCCTTCCATGATGGCCGGACGCAAGCGTTTGTAGTTCTTCACGGCACCTTGGCAATAGGTAAGGTCGTCGCCGCTCATGTCGCTGAGCTTGATGTCGAAACCGAGCTTGCCCATCATGGCCACGTCCGTGCGGAATTTGATGCTCGCGTTCTTGTTCCATGTGGTCACGTGGGCACTCATGGACTTGGCCGGATAGAAGAACGAGTAACCGTATTGGATGAACAGGCGTTGTATGGGGTCGGTGTTGTCGCTGGCCCAGAACTCTGTGAAGTACTGCAATGCCTCGTAGTCGATACGGCCGCTACCGCCGGAGCAAAGCATCATCGGCAGTTTGGGATATTTGGCCTTGATGCGGTCGAGCACCTTGTACAGTCCACGCACATAGTCCACATAGAGATGAGTCTGCTTGTCTTTCAGATACGGAGAGTAGATATTGGTAATCGGACTGTTGCAGTCCCACTTGAAATAAGCGATGCCCGGATATTTGGTCATCAGCCCGTCTACTACGCCGAAGACGAAATCCTGCACTTCGGGGTTGCTCAGGTCGAGCACCATCTGGTTGCGGAAATAATACTCATCGCGGTTGGGCAGGTGAATCACCCAATCTTTATGCTTTTCGTAAAGTTCGCTTTTGGGGCTCACCATTTCCGGCTCTATCCAAATACCGAATTTGATGTTGCGTTTGGCTGCTTCGTCTACCAGTTTCTGGATGCCATGAGGCAGCTTGTGCTGTGTCTCGTCCCAGTCTCCCAATCCTTGGGTGTCGCTGTGGCGTTCGTATTTGTTTCCGAACCATCCGTCGTCGAGCAGGAACATATCCACGCCCAATTTTACGGCATCGCCCATCAGTTCTACCAACTTGTCCTCGTTGAAGTCGAAGTAGGTGGCTTCCCAGTTGTTGAGCAGGGTCATGCGGTCTTCCTGGCCGTCCTTGAGCTGGTATTTGCGTGCCCAGTCGTGGAAGTTGCGGCTGGCCTGTCCGCGTCCGCAGTCGCTGTAAGTGAAGTAGAAGTCCGGAGTACGGAACGTTTCGCCTTTGGGCAACGAGTATTCCGAGAAATACGGGTTGATGCCGGCAATGACGCGAAGGTCTTTCTTGTTGTCCACCTCGAATGTGAAACGGAAGTTGCCCGTCCATCCCAAAGTTCCTAAAATCACTTCGCCTTCGTTCTCCGAAGATTCTTTGTCCAAAGACAATATGAACATGGGAGGAGTGAACATGTTGGCACGTGCACCCAGTTTCGTGTCGAGTACTTTCTTGCCGAAGTTCAGCGGAGTGGTGCTCATCGTGGCCTCATAAATCCAGTCTCCTGAAAACTCCGTCAGATAATAGGCCGGCCGGCTGAAGTGCAGCATGGCAGAAGCATAGCGTTCCAGTTTCAGCGGTTTCTTTTCCTGATGGCTGATTTCGGTGAAGGTTTTGATAATGTTTTCTTTGGCATAGGCCACATAATGCAACTTCACGGTGACGGGGTATTTGTCGTCCTGCAAGGTGATGACCGTTTCGTCCACTCCCGGCTGTACGTTCTTGGACGTGTGCGACACGTATTTGAGCAGCAATGACGGGTTGGCATCATTGTGGTGTACTTCGATGGCCGGTTCAAAATAGTCCTCCATGCCGTGGGTCAGATAAGCCTCGTTGCCTTTGGGCAAATGCTGCAAATCGCTTTCGTTAGCCAGGCGTTTGCCCAAATAGGATTGGTAAAGCCTGCCGTTGTCTGCGGCGCGGAGTACCAAACCGACTTGGTCCGTGTTGATTTTGATGAACTCGTCTGCTGAAACTGCTGTGGCCAGCGTGAACAGACATAAAGATAAAATAGCTTTAATTCTCATAAGCTGTAAGATTTGTTTATTGTTGAATGATGATTTACCAGTTGTCGGTACGGAAAGGCGCTACCGGCAGGTTGGTCGGTGTACGCAGGGTACACTCCGGATTGTCGGCCCATCCGTAACGGACGGCTACCGGCACTTTGACATAGTGTGAGTAGACCACCACTTCGTCGCCGTCCGTATAGGCTTCGGCGGGGTAGAACACATGGTCGGGCCCGGCAATGATGAAGCCTTTGATGTCTTTGTTTTGTTCGAAGCATTCGCCGATAGCGGGGATGGTGAACGAAATGCGTACCTTGCCGTTTTCTACCGTATAGTTGTCGTATACCGGTGCTTGGGCGGGTATTTTCTGTCCGTAGGTATCGGCCAGTGAGATGACGGCCAAACGGCGTGCCACTTCTTGCTTGTTCTTCGGGTGGATGTCGTGTGCTTCTCCGATGTCTATATTGGCGGCCATACCGGTGTGAGCCAGATGTTGTGCTTTGGATTGCGCCTCACGGAGGGCAGCCCAGGGTGAGTCCGCCTGTACAAGCTTGCGGTCCAGATAGTTGGCCAACTGTACGAAATAGAATGGCATGTCGGGTTGTCCGAACTGCTTGCGCCAGTCGGTGATAAGTGTCTGGAATAGGCTTTCATACTCTTCTGCACGTCCCACGTTGTTGCATCCCTGATACCAGATGACACCTTTGACGGGATACTCCAGACACGGGTGAACCATCCCGTTGAAAAGTACGGACGGGAAAGATGAGTGCTCTGGATATATCGGTGCCGGTGGCATGTCGGCCAAGGAGCATCCTACACGGTATTTCCAGCTTCCGGCCAAAGACAGGGAAGCCTGGTCGGAAAGTTTGAGATTCATGTCTTCTGCTTTTCCGGCAATGCCGCCTTCGCCGCCGTTGTCGCTGACTTTGATGGCCAAGGTGTTCCTGCCGGCTTTGACCAGACGGGCCGGTACGGTGTAATGACGCTGTACGTTGTAGCCTGCGCCACTGGCGATTTGTTCTCCGTTCCAATACACAATGTCTTCATCGTCTATAGTGCCCGGGTTCAACTGTAGGTCCTTTCCGGCCCAGTCTGCGGGGACTTCGATTTGCTTGCGGAACCAAACCACGCCGTCGAAATTGGGCAGTCCTTTGCCTTCCCAGTAACCCGGAAGCTCCATTTGCTGCCAGTCGTTGTCGTCCACGTTTTCCCCGACCCAACAAGCTTTACCGTTTTGGTATCCTTTGTCTATTTTGCTGATTTCGGCTTTCCACGATGCTTGTTCTTTTCCGTACTCAGCCATGATTTTGTCCCGGTCGAAACCTAATGCTTCCAACTTTCCGACTTTCTTTTGATATCCCATGACTTGTTTGAGGGATTCGGAAGAAGTCCAGGCTTCGGCCGGAGTTCCTCCCCAAGTACAGTCGATGACTCCGACGGGGACATTCAGTTTCTGGTGCAGTTCACGGGCATAAAGGTAGGCCACGGCAGAAAACTCCGGAACCGTGGACGGTGAGCATTCTTTCCACCCGCCCATGGTGGATTCCACTTGGTAAGCATCGAGAGGAGCCACGGAAGTGCGTTTCTTCACCTGAAACAGCCGGATACCGGGATAGTCGGCAGCAGCGATTTCCTGTTCGTAGTTCTTTATTTTTCCCCATCCCGCTACCGGCATCTCCATGTTGGACTGTCCGGAGCAGAACCAGACTTCGCCTGCCATGACATTTTCCAATACGGTCTTTTTCCCGTCGGATAATGTGATGCGGTAAGGACCTCCGGCTGTCGGAGTGGAGACGGCAACCTGCCAGTTTCCTTGTGCGTCGGCTTTCGTTTCATAATGCTGATTGTTCCAGCTTGTTTCGATGCTAACCTTCTTGTTCGGTTTGGCTTTTCCGAACAAAGTCATGGTAGTCTGCTGCTGGATAATCATGTTGTCCGTGAAAAAGGCAGGTAGTGTGATTTTAGCCTGTAACGGGGTTTGCAAACCCGTGCAGGCCAACACGGCACAGAAGCCGATGCGACGTGTAATGTTTTGAAACGTTTTCATTTTTTTTAGTTTAAATACCCGGACGGAAGTCTTTTTGGATGTCCTTCCGCCCGGATAATGTTTATAGTTTTTTGTTGTAAGGTTCAACAATCAGTTTGTACGAATCGTTTTGCAAGAGCGACTCGTCGAAGGTGATTTGGATGTCCTTCTTCTCGCCCGGCATCAATGTGAAATAGTTGTCGTTCATGAGGGCGGGAAGCAAACGTTCGCCGTCGGAAGCGCGTACGGCTTGTACACGTACACCGAAAGCTACTGCGTCTGCTGATTTGGGCAGTCCGACCGTGGCTTGTATCGTTGCCTTTCTGTCTTTTCGTGCCAGTTTGGAGGATACGTTCAGTTTTACACCGGGGAGTTGGTTGAGCGCCTTGAAATTCGTACGTTCGTTACCTCTCCAGTAATTGTTTTCGGAAATTACCTTTCCGTCTTTGTCTTTTAAGGTCAGGCGGAGGAAATGCACGTCGCTCAACCCTTCAGAAGGTTTCGTGCCGCTCAATACATCCATGCTCCACAAAGAGTAACCGAACCACCAGCCTAATTCTATGCCCAACATACGTACGTAACGGGCTTTGATTTCTTCCGGGAAAAACACTTCGTTGATACCTTCACGTCCTTCTTCGGTCTTGTAGACTTCTGTCCAGCTCTTAGCGTCGTTGGAAACTTGTATTTTATAGGATTTGCCGTATGCGGCTTCCCAGTTCAGACGCACGCCGCCTACCGGCTTTTCACTGCCGAGGTCTACGTAAATCCATTCGTTGTCGGCACGGACTGCTGCCCAACGGGTATCGTCTTTGCCATCGGTTACAAAAGCCGGTTCGCCTTGGTTGGTCGAAGAGGCGTATGCCGGACATCCCAATGAGAGAATATCACGGTCGGTATTGAATTTGAGTTTGAAACATTGTGCTACGGCGTTGGAGGTAGAATTGATGGTGGCCTTTTCGCTGTAGCGGGCTACAGGTTTGCCGTCCATGTTGTACACGGTGGCTTCGGCCGTCAGTCCGTCGTAGTCTTTTGTGGTCGTGTTGGCCACTTTCACTTCTTCGGTTACGGGATTCCAATAGATATGCACCGGCTCACAAGCTTGTTTGCATCCGAAGTACGCTCCCGTCAGGTCATAATAGTAGTCGTAAGTCTGCCATACCATGCTGGGATAAGATGCACCGCTCATCCAAAGCATGACCCCTGTGGCATCATTCCACATGTGGTCGAGCCAGCCTTCATAGAGGGCTTTGTTGCTTTCATAGCTTACCCATTGTGACTTCATACAGAACTCTTTTGCATCCTTCGCTCCGCCGTAGCTGTTCTCGATGACCGCCGTATGGCGCTCCGGTCCGGCGTTGAAAGCCATCTGACCGAAATAGTGAAGGTTCCACATGTCGTTGATGGGCCATAAATCTTTTTCGGGTATGAATTTCACGAGGCGTTCGTAATTAGGGACTGCTGCCGTACCGATTTCCGTGCGGAAGCCCCAGCCGCGTGTGAAGCCGCTACCCGATTTGCAGTCCGGATAAGCTGTGAAGTACCAGCGTTGGTCTTTGGCATCCCATGGGCCGCTTCCACTTAGGCCGCCATTGTTGGAGCAAGGTTGGAAATGTCGGTCGCCACCGTCGAACGTGCGTATGTTTTCAGCCATCCATCCCGTAAGGGGAGGTTCGGGCGTGCCTTCGTTGTCGCCACACCAAACAGCAATACAGGCATGATTGCGGAAACGTTTGATTTTCTCCATCATGTTGTTGTTGAAGACATTCAGGTCGTATGGCAGGTTAGGATTGGAGTTGATCCAAAAATCATCCCACACCATGATGCCGAGTTCGTCACAGCTTTCGTAGAACTGTTTCTCCGTGACCGAGCCGAGCCAGTTTCGTATCATGTTGAAGTTCATTTCTTTGTTCAGCTTGACCCAGGTGCGGATATGTTCGGGATTGCTGCGTAGCATATATTCGCTCATACCCCAGTCAGACCCTTTTACGAAGACCGGGACGCCGTTGATGTATAAATGAAATACGCCATCCTTTTTATCGTATGAATATTGGCGTATGCCGAAACGGAATTCTTCGGTTTCAGAAGTCTTGCCTTCGTGGACTACCTCCAGACGGCAAGTGTGGAGATGAGGCTCGCCGTATCCGTTAGGCCACCAAAGTTTAGGGTTGTTCACGACCATTTGGGGAAAGTAGCGCTTGTCGAATTTGACGGTTTTGGTCTCTCCGGCTTGCAAATCTACTTCCTGACTGAAAGTAATGTTACCCGGAGTGATGGTACCTTTTACCATAGTTTTGCTTTGGGAGTCGCCATTATTGGTGACTTCGGTTTGAAGGGTAAGTTCTGCGAGAGAACGGGAGACGAGTTTCGACCTCATCCAAGGGTCGGTAATCGTGCTTTTTCCCGTATTTTCCAACCAAACCTTGTCGGTGATGCCGGAATTAAGTCCCGGAACGTAGGGCATCCAGTCCCATCCGCCGCTGGAAAGGTAATTGGGGCTTCCCTGATTGGCCAAAGGAGTGCGGGGAATATCGACCAGTACGGCCAATGTGTTGGAACCGTTGCGGTCTACTAATTGGGTTACGTTGAAATGTCCGCGGTGCATGAAACCGTCCAAATCTCCTAAGTGGTTACCATTCAGGTAAATTTGACCTTTACGGTTAATTCCGTCGAAGTTTAACCAGATGATTTCTTTGTCGAAATCGGCCGGAATCTTAAATTCCGTACGATACCAGAAGCTGCGGTCGTATTTCTTTCGGTCGACTTTCTGTATGTTGTCTCCGAAATTAGGGTCTTTTTCCAGTCCGGCTGTCACGTATGACGTAAAAACCGTGCCCGGCACGATGGCTTTGACGGCTTTAGGATGTTGATAGCCGTTTTGAATAAGTGGCCCGATGTCTTTTCCTACTTCTTCTTCGGGCATTACGGTCCAGGCTGCATTCTGAGTATCGCTATGCAGATAGCTTACTTGTGCGAAGGCTTGCAATGAGCCGAACGTGCTCCACAGCAACAGGCCGAATAGTTCTTTTGTTCTCATAATAGATCAGTGAATATTTTATTTAGTGACTACTTATAAAAAAGTCGGATTATTTTCCATCGACTGCATTGTAACTATTAAGTTAACCATGCAAATGTAAAGGATGAAAAATAATCCGACTAAAAGTAGTACTTCATAAAATACTACGTTTGACGCATTCCACTTTTTTTATGAGTTTGTCTTATTGCCTTGGATTAAATCTTCTATATTTATTTCTTGTGAATTCCGGACTTTGCTGCGGGTATTCGAAATTTGCTTCTCGAAATCCTTAGGCGTCATGCCGAACTGTTTGAAGAAAAGTTTACTGAAATAGGAGTGTGAACTGAATCCTACCATATAACAGATTTCTCCTACCCGGTATTTTCCGTCCTGAATGAGTTCGGCTGCTTTTTTAAGACGAATCAGTCGGATGAAGTCTATCGGAGACAAGTTGAATAGTGTCTTGATTTTACGTAGCAGGCTCGAACGGCTTAGGCACAATTCCTCTGCCATACGTTCTACGTTGAACGTTTCGTCTTTCAAGTTGGCATTGATGACTTCGATGACTTTGTTCATGAACTCTTCGTCTTCTTTGCTCATTTGCATATTCTGTACGGGGAAGAACGGCCGTTTGGAGAAAGCCTCGCGTTCTTTCTGTCGGTTATTGAGGAGGGACAGGATCTGTGCCTTCAAATAATCGTAGGAGAACGGTTTCTCGATATAGGCTTCGGCACCTACCTTCAGTCCCTTGACTTTGCTGTCTATGTCATTCTTGGCCGTAAGGAATATAATAGGTATATGGCATAGGTTGATGTCCGATTTGATGGCGGTACAGAGTTCGTAACCGTTCATTTCCGGCATCATTACGTCGCTGATGACGAGGTCTATATGTTCTTTTCGTATGATGTCGAGGGCTTCCTTGCCATTAGATGCTGTTTCCACGATGAAGAGCGGCGAAAGCCTTTCTTTCATGAAATTGCGTATGCTTTCCTCGTCTTCTACGATGAGGATGACATTGCCTTTGGTGTATTCATCAGCCGAAGTAGTTTCGTTGAGCGGAAGGTCGGCTTGGCTGAACGGTTTGTTTCCGTTGGCCATCATATCCTCCATATTGAGAGGTATAGTCAAAACGAACGTATTGTTGGGTTGACGTGTGTCGAGCATAAGCGTCCCCTTATGCAGCAAAGCCAAAGAACGCGCCAAAGCCAGGCCGATGCCGACACCTTGTTTTTCTTTCTTTTTCTCTGCCTCTTGGAAGAACGGCTCGAATATCTGCTCCGCTTTTTCTTCGGGTATTTTAGGACCGTCGCTACATACGCTGACCGAGAAGTTGCCGTCATATTTACTCAAATTGACCGAAATCTGCTGGTTGCCGTATTTCAAGGCGTTATTGAGCAGGTTGCTCAGGATTTTGGTTATACCCTCCTTGTCGATACAAGCGATGATATCGTTTTCGAACTTCTCTACTTTCAGTTCTTTATGTTGATGGGTGAAAGTCGGCTCGAAACGGTTGACTGTCTCTTGCAGTAATTCGGATATGTTCACGACTTCGTAGTTCAAGGTCAGTTTATTGGCACCCATCTTCTGGAAGTCGAGCAACTGCGAAGCCAAGTTAAGCAACCGTTTCGTGTTGGTAGCGATGACATTCAGGTTCTTATTCAGTTTTTCGTCTTGAATGTGCATTTCCTGTATGATTTCCAACGGCCCGTTGATTAGAGTCAACGGCGTTCTGATTTCATGAGCTATTTCCGTGAAGAACTCTACCTTATTCTGATTGAGTTCTTTCTCCTTTTCTATTTCAAACAGTTTCTGTTGCTCGGAGAATTGTTCGTTCTTGTGTTTCCGGTACCAGTAGAACCAGCCGCCGAACGCACAAATTCCTAATATGGCATAAATGATGTATGCCCATGTGGAAGCATACCAGGGTGGCAAGATGACGATAGTCAGCGAACGGGTTGCATATTGGGTACTTTCCGGTGTGCCTTCGTTCGTGGTGGCACGTAGGTGCAGAATATATTTGCCCGGCGATAAATTGGCGTAGGATATACTGTTTTCTGTTCTCGTACGTATCCATTGTTTGTCGATAGGTTCCAGTTTATAGAAGTATTCATTGGTCTGTGACGTAGAGTAAGAAAGCAAAGCTATATCGAAGCTGATATTGGCCTGATTGTAAGGCAATACAATCTTATCCGTCCCGATGATGCTCTGTTTGAGAGGAGAGTCGGGAGTATGCACCGTCACTTCTTCGTTGAAGATGGAGAAACGCGTGATATAAATAGGAGGTACGGGGGCTGTCTGTTCCTTAATATTAGGATTAAAGGAAATCAAACCTTCTATACTGCCGAAATAGAAATTGCCGTCGCTGCCTTTTACCGCCGACTTGTAATTGAACTGATTGCCGCACAGGCCGTCGTGTACGGTGAAGACACGGATTTCTTTCGTTTCGGGTTTAAAGCGGACCAATCCCCTGTTGGTCCCGAACCATAAATAGCCGTAATCGTCTTCCAATACCTTGTAGGCTACGTCGTCCGGCATGCCTTCTTCTACAGAGAATCTTGTGAAGTTGTCTTCCTTCGGATTGTAACGGCAAAGGCCGCCCCGGTCGGTGGAGAGCCAGACATTCCCTTTGCTGTCCTGCATCAGCGAACTGATGGAATTGGAACTGATGGAATGGGATTGGGCTTTGTCGGAAGCCCCGTCCTTATTCGTATAATGTTTGAATGTATTGTCTTGGGGATTATACTTCCAGGCACCTTTCCCCATCGTGGCAAACCAGAACGTACCGTTCTTTTCCTGTAAGATATCGAACACCCATTGGTCTTTCAGTTCCGGGAGGGCTATAAACTTAAAGGTTCCTTTGGGAGCATAAAATACACCGAAGTCCGAACCGGCCCAAAGCGTTCCTTCACGGTCCATGTAAAGCGCGTAAATGCTGCATCCGCCAGAGCCTACATGAAGTTCATTGTAGTTATAGAATGTCGATTTACCTTTGTCGTCGATGACTACCAGTCCGTCTTTGTAGAGACTGCAATATATATTGTCGCCATAAGCACTGACTACAATCGTAATGTGGGTGTTGAAGTTGGCCTGAGGGAGAGGATAACGCCAAATTTTATGGTCGTCGAGCGACATGACGTTGAGTCCGGCATCTTCGGTTCCGATCCAAAGGTTCCCGTGCCCGTCTTCGGTCAGTTCCCGAATCCTCTTGCTGGACAGGGAATTCTCCTGATAACCGGGCAGATACTTCCGGAAGGCGAAGGTGTTGTTGGGCAAATAGTTGACTCCGCCGTACATCGTACCGATCCACAAACCTCCTTCGCGGTCGCGGTAAGCGGAATACACGATATTGTCGGCCAGACCGGAAGGGTTGAGCAGGTCTTGACTGAAGTGCTTGACGGATTGTGTTTTTTCATTGATGACATATAATCCGTCGTACGTACCGGCATAAATCTCATCTCCATATACGATGGCAAACCGTGTAAAGGTATGTCGCAGGCTTTGCAATGTAATGTCTTCCAAAATGTTTTTCCGGACATCATATTTTTTAAGGTCGCCGTTTTGTATGCTCATAATCAAGAAATCTC
>ENA-UPTB01001398-UPTB01001398.1-human-gut-metagenome-genome-assembly--contig:-NODE-1398-length-20905-cov-29.115229_pt1 | contig 20905 bp, 24 predicted proteins | sample MGYA00250046_ERZ773369 | MGnify/ENA primary metagenome ERZ773369 (study PRJEB29103, sample SAMN06111938) | human gut metagenome | biome: human gut; feature: ankylosing spondylitis patient; material...
CATTGTAGCCGGATCAGAGTCCGACTGCAAGAACTTTTTCGTATAATCCAAAGATTTCACATTCTCGTACATTTTATTACACATAGGCAGTTCTCCTTACTTATCGTGACGCACCACAGGCTCCTGCGTGCGGTTCTCATAAAAACGAATGACCTCCGGCGGGATGCTGTCCAGCGTTTTCAGGGCGGCTTCGTAGTCCTTCCGCAGTTTGGCATCCTCCAGACGCTTCAAGACGCTCCCTTCCGTTGCTTTGTCCAGCGAGGCAGAGAGCGTCTTGTTCTTCTCTTTCAGCTTTTCGTTTTCGGCGGCGGTCTTGGTGAAGGCAACATTGTACTTTTGCAACTGATCCTTCATCCGTGCCACGTTGGGGATATAGCTGTCCAGCAGCTTGCTGATCTCCGCCGCACGGCTCTTGCCGTTGAACGGATTGATGCCCACCAGCAGGGCATCCAACTGCTCCTTCTGCTTGGTCAGTTGGGTCATCTCCTTGAAGATACGGGGCGGGATGTGCTCCCGCCCGGTCTGGCTGGCGCTTTCGCCACGTTCCAGCTCCGGGTACTGCTTGACCATATGCTGCCAGAACTGGTCCTGCCACTTCACAAGGTTCTTGCGGTTGCCGATGATCTCTTTCGCACTCAGCCGTCCGTCAGGGGTCAGGGGCACAAAGCAGAGGTGCAGGTGGGGCGTTTTCTCGTCCATGTGGACAACAGCAGAGAGAAAGGTATCCGGGCACTGTCTGCCCTCCAAAAATTTCAGGGCGTACGCAAAGTACGCCCTGATCTCTCGGTTGGTCTTGTCCTTGAAAAACTCCGGGCTGGCGGTGACAAGCGCCTCTACCACCCGCACGCTGTCCTTGCGGACACGGCAGTGGGCGGCAGCTATCATGCGGTCGGCTTCTTCCCGGTACCTGCCCTGTGGCTGCACCAGATGGAGGTTGTAGCGGCTCCGGCTCGTGTCGATGTCCGGGTTGCTGGCGTACTGCTCCTTGGTGCGCTCGCTGTGGGCTTCGATGGGGCTGATGGCTGGCCCCTTATACTTTTTGAACCTTAAAATGCCGTATTGGGCTTTCATAGATCACGCTCCTTCTTGAGGTGTACAAAAAATCTGTACGGACTTCAAATAACCTGTACGGTCTGTACGGCGTACAGAAATGCGAAATACAAACGATAACACGTTTTAATTTTCTTCAATTCGCCGTACAGGTGCGTACAAGTACAGACCGTACAGGTTGTACGAACTTCTTCCGTGAAAAAATGCACTTTTTACGGGCAGGGGTGGACAAGCGGCTCGATGCCTAAAAAAGTAATATCAAATGATAGACAATAGGAAAAAGTATGTTAGAATGATAAAAACGGTCTCTTTGGAATGTTGCAGAGGTGCAGAATATGGAATTGAATCATAGCGGAATGATTTATTTCGCCTTAAAAGAAGAATCTAATCAAGTGGTGCACATCTCTGAGATGGTGGAAAAAGATAGAGGAAAGGCGTGTGAGTGCATTTGTCTCTGTTGCGGCCGTCCGTTGGTTGCTAAATTGGGGCGTGGAAAAAAGACTGCACACTTTGCACATTTGGCAGAAGAAGGAAGAACAACGTGCTCAGCAGATGCAGCAAATGAAAGCGGACTTCATAAAATAGCGAAAGAAATCGTTTGCAAAAGCGAATATATTTGGCTGCCTCCAGTGACGATATCCGAACAAAATGATCCTGATCGCAATGCGGAGGACTATAAACAGCAAGAGCCATTATTGTTGGGAGAAAAGTTTAAGCTTCACTATCAAAATGCTAAAACAGAAGTGCCATTTGATGGATTCAAGCCCGATGTTTGCATTTTTCGAGAGCGAAAAAATATCCTTGTTGAGATTGCTGTAACGCACTATGTTGATGCGGAAAAATATAGCAAGATAAAAATGGCGCAGATGCCAACAGTAGAAATCAATATCGCTGATTTTATAAAAGACTATAAAGCGGAAGAAACAGAATCGATAAATGATTTTGAGAAAAAACTGAAGGATGCGCTAATCGGCGACGTTAAAAACAAAACATGGATCTATCACCCGAGCGAAAAGGAGGGAATCCAAAAACTCTGTAAGCGAAACCGAGAACTTGAAAAAGAATTTCAACAAAACCGCATAAAGAACCTGAAGGAGCAGGAAGAACGGAAAAAGCGAGAGGAAGCGCAGGAGATCTGGAAACAGGAACAACAAAGGCGTCGGGAACAGATCGATATTGAAGTAGAACGGCTTCGCACGGATGAACTGTATTATTTGAGTTGCAAAGCCAAAATCAAAGGGACGGACGCTGCCGTTCTGAATTGCATCAATCGTCTGGGAATCTGCAATCTGAAGTTTAAAACGATGGATGACATCCCCTTCTTTTTGAATATCCCGGTCTTTGGAGAGGTCGTGTTTAATTGTGACCGGAGGATCTGGCAAACGATTTTATTTGAAAAAGTGTTCTATCAATGGCAATATGACGATGTGAATAGTGCGAGAATATATTGTTGTTTTGCGGGCCGTTGGGAAGGACTGTTGAATCAAAAGTTTGTCTACATTTGGAAAAAGCAAGGAAAGGTCAAATTTTCACAAAAAGAAGATCTTCTCCGTTGTGCGGTCGAAGAATACCTTGTACATTTGTCAGCACTTGGTTTTATTGATATTCGTTATTATTTTTACCCACATTCTGGATTGGATCACGGAATCATGCACAGGTCATTAAAGCCGCTGAGAAGAAACTATGCGACTTTCTTAGAAGGATTGTTGATGAAATTTCCAGACACAAATAGTCCTTTTCAATATATACAGGAAAAATGGGTTCGTTTAGGAAAAGAAATGGAGTTCATTCAAGACCTCGATACTCTGTAAACTCAAAATCTCTCCTTTGGTCAAAGGTTTTGGCACGGATCATTTTGATCCCTGCCACGTTCAAAGCCGGTCTCCCTTGCTGCCTCCCGACAGGAAATCTTTTTGGACTCTGTGTCGGCCCCATGCAGGGCGCTCGCTCCCCCGATGGGAGGTCTTGGCGGTCTGGGCAGTTCGGACGGTCATTCTGTTGTCAAGGTCCTGTTATGAAAGATATTTCAGAGGGCTTTCGCAGGAAGCCCTTAATATGTTCGCTGCTGGGGAGTTATATGTTTTCTTTCTGTCTATAGGATAGCACCGCAATGGCCGCTGTGCCGTATATCCATAATGTCGGAAAACAGGTGCAGAAACTGCAAAATTCCACGCTTATGGACAGGAACCGCCGGAAGTGGTATACTGTGCAAAAAACATCGGAGGTGCGACCATGAACATCAAGCTGACACTGGGAGAACGGCTCAAAGACCTGCGTGTGGAGCGGAATCTGAAGCTGGAAGCTCTGGCAGAGCAGACAGGTCTGTCCAAATCGGCACTGTCGAAGTATGAGAGCGACGATGTGACCGACCTCAGCATTTACGCCGTGACAACACTGGCTGAGTTTTATGGCGTGACCACCGACTACCTGCTGGGTGTGACGGAAAACAAAAAACGCCCAGATGCAGTCCTTTCGGACTTGCATCTGAGCGATGGCGCAGTGGACGTATTAAGGAATGGAAAATTCAATCATCGGCTGCTGTGCGAGCTTCTGGAACATCCCGATTTTGCCCGGTGGATGACCGACCTTGAGATCTGTGTGGATGGTCTGGTCAGTGACCGCATCCGGGACATGAATGCCATGGTAGAAGCCACCCGGCAGGAACTGGAAAGACGATACCATGCCGATGCAGAGGACCTGACCATGCGGACGCTGAAAGCGGCGCAGATCGACGAGGACGAATATTTCGGGCAGATCCTCTATGATGAGCTGGCGGCGATCCTGAAGCAGATCAAAGCGGCACATGGAAACGATAAAACTACATCGGACGGCGCAGCCATCGAGCAAGCGAGGAAGCAGCTTGAAAATGCACAGAAGTTTGAAGGTTCACCGTTGGAAAAGAAGATGAATGTCCTGATGGGACAGATCGGCATCGACTATTCCAAGCTGACGAAAGAAGAACAGATGACCCTGCTGCGGGTGTTCAACAAATCCTCCATGCTGAAGCACCGCACAAAGGCTGGGATGCGGGGCAAGCACAGACGTTGATTATTTGCTCTGCGCCTTATAGGGAGAACGCTGCTGCGGCAGGAAGGAGAACGTACACCATTGGTTCCTCTGCAAGTCTGCGCTGAGTGGGCGGAGATTGTCAACTGCCGTGCCCATCCGCGCATCCTTCTGCCACAGAACAGGTGCTTGCCGCATTTGCTCGCAGCCCCTTTTCCGCGTCAGCCGGAACCAAGGTGTAACACACTAGACTTTGCAAGCAAAGTCGTGTGCCAACGAGCGTTCCGCCGCTCTTTGGATTCTTCCCGGCAGGGCACTGGAAAATGGGGTGCCCTGCGCAGAACGGGGTGCATTTGTCACCTCGCACTAAAAACAGCTCGCAGGTTTTACTTGACAATTCGCAGAATATGCACTATCATAGCCATAAGATGAATATAATGTTTATAACGATATACTCAATTTGAGAGTGAGGTATTTCATGGCGATCAATGATAGTGCTGTCGTCCCACTTTACCAGCAGGTAAAGGATGACATTCGTGCCGCGATCGAGAGCGGCAAATACAAAACCAATGAGAAGATCCCCCCGGAGCCGGAACTGAGTGCGGAGTACTCTGTCAGCCGCATCACGGTGCGTCGTGCCGTGGAAGAATTGTGCGCCGAAGGGTATCTGATCAAAATGCAGGGGCGCGGCACCTTTGTCAGCAAGCCCCGCATCCACCGCAAGTTTACCAGCGGCAGAGGAACTGCCAGCTTTACGGAGACCTGCAAGGAGTACGGCATGGTGCCGGGCGCCCGGCTGCTGAACCGTCAGATCGTGCCGGTGCGCAAGGATGAAGAAGCCTTCTTCCATGTGGGCCCGGATGCCCTGCTCATCTATATCCAGCGTCTGCGCACCGCCGATGGCCAGCCGGTATTTCTGGAGAACCTGTTCCTGCCCTACGAGCCCTACAAGAGCCTGATGAGCGAGAACCTCAATGATGTTTCCATGTTTGACACCATTGAGCGCATCTCCGGGCTGCGCCCTGCGACGACCTCCTGCCAGCGTATCGAGGCGGTACGGGCTTCGGCAGAACAGGCACAGCTGCTCAACCTTTCGCTGGGCGAGCCGCTGCTGTATCTGAACGCCTACTTCCATGACCAATATGACCACCCGCTGTGCATCGGGCGGCAGTATTACATTGGAAGCCGGTATATGTTTGAGTTTTAAGCGCAGATCAATTCTCTCAAAAAGAGCGTCTCTTCCGTGCGGAAGAGGCGCTCTTTTTGTCGTTCTACGGAAGGTTATTGGTGAAACTGCAAAAATATGACGGCGCAGCTTTGTGCACGTTACCAAAGCTGAGATTATTTTGACAAAACCTCTTGACGTCTGTGTGAAATGTGGTAATATGTACATGACGATTATGACGTCTATAACGAATAGAACGATACAGACGCCGAAGAGATGAAGGAAACACAAGAAAGGTCGTGGGTGCGTATGAACCGAATCATTCTTGCTTCGCACGGAGGGCTGTCTGCCGGAATGAAGGACACCGTGCAGATGATCCTTGGCGAGCTGCCGAACCTTTATGCCCTTGCTACCCTGCGGGATGAGACCGAGCCTATCACGGTGGCGGCACGCCGGCTGCTGGATGGCTTTGCGGCAGAGGATGCTGTGTACATCGTGACCGATGTGATGGGCGGCAGCGTGAACAACGAGATGCTGACCCTGTTGCCGGAGTATCCGGCGGTGCACCTGATCTGCGGCATGAACGCTTCTCTGGTGCTGACCCTTGCTTCCAACGACGAAGCCCTGACACAGGACGAACTGGCCGAGTGCATTGCAGATGCCAAGGCGCAGATCATTGATTGCAACCTGCTGCTGAAAAACGCAGCCCAAGATGAGGAGGATGACCTATGATCAAATTAGTACGTCTGGACTACCGCCTGCTGCACGGTCAGGTGGTGTTCTCGTGGACCGGCCATGTGGGCGCACAGCGTATCATCGTGGTGGACGATGACGCCGCCAACGACGAGATGAAAAAGTCCGCCCTGCTGCTGAGCAAGCCCGCCGGTGTCCGGGTGAACATCTTCACGGTGGACAAAGCCATCGCCAAGATGCCCAAGGTGGAGCAGCTGGACGAGAAGATCATGATGATCTTCGGCAACACCGCTGCGCTGCTCAAGTTCTGCCAGGCATATCCCAAGATCAAAGAGATCAACTACGGTGCTGTGGCAAACAAGCCCGGCTCCGTGGCCTTTGACCAGTCGGTATTCCTGACCCCGGAGGAGCAGGCCGACACCCAGAAGCTGCTGGATATGGGCATTAAGATCTACAGCCAGCAGACCCCCACCTTTAAGGTAGTACCCATCGATCACATCTGATCGTAAGGAGATAAGAAGGAGGAATTGACCCATGTTTGTTACCGCACTGCTTCTGGGTCTGGTTGGCGTGTTCTGTATTCTGGACTCGCGCATTCTGGGCCGCATGAACTTCGAGCGTCCGCTCATCACCTGCACCATCGTCGGTGCGCTGCTGGGTGATCTGCAGACCGGTCTGACCCTTGGCGCATCCATCGAGCTGATGAGCCTTGGCATCGTGAACATCGGCGCAGCAGCACCCCCGGACATGAACATGGCTGCCATCATCTGCGCAGCTTTTGCCATCCTGACCGATGCTTCTGCCGAGACTGCACTGGCGCTGGCCATCCCCATCGCTGTTCTGGGCCAGATGCTGGGCGTGCTGATGCGCACCATCCTGTCCAACCTGACCCACGTTGCCGACCACGCCATTGCAGAAGGCAAGTTCCGCAAGGCATGGAGCATGCACATCGTCTGGGGCACACTGCTGTACAGCCTGATGTACTTCATCCCCATCTTCCTGTCCGTCTACTTCGGCACGGATCTGGTGCAGAAGATCGTGGCTTTCATCCCCGCATGGCTGACCGATGGCCTGAACCTCGGCAGTAAGTTCCTTACCGCTTACGGTATTGCCCTGCTGCTGTCCACCATGCTCAACCGTGATCTGACCGTTTACTTCCTGCTGGGCTTCTTCTTTGTAGGCTATCTGGGTCTGGATGTCACCGCTGTGGCGATCTTCGCCGCAATTCTGGCTGTGATCCTGACCGGTCTGAAGTATGGCAAGGGCGCACCTGCCGCAGCCGCTGCCGGTGCAGCTGCTGCCAACCCGGACTACGACCCGCTGGAAGATGACGATGATCTTTGATAGGAGGAAGCTGAAATGAGCAACGCAACCAAGACTGCAAAGCGCAGCGACTTCAAGAAATACTTCCAGTTCATGTGGCGCTCCCTGAACATTCAGGCCTCCTGGAACTACGAACGTCAGATGAACATGGGCTTTTTGTACGGCATCGCTCCCACGCTGGACGAGCTGTACCCCAACGAGAACGACCCCGAGCAGCTGGCGCACAAAAAGGAAGCCTACGAGCGCGAGATGGCGTTCTACAACTGCACCCCGCAGACCAGTGCCTTTACGCTGGGTCTGGCTGCCTCCATGGAAGAGCAGTACGCCGCCGACCGTGAGAACTTCAACCCGGAGACCATCAACGCCGTCAAGACCTCGCTGATGGGCCCCCTGTCCGGTGTGGGCGACTCCTTCTTCCAGGGCACTGTCCGCCTGATCGCTTTTGGTCTGGGCATCTCTCTGGCACAGCAGGGCAGCGTTCTGGGCCCCATTCTGGCTATGATCATCTCCATCGTCCCCTCGGTGCTGGTCACATGGTTTGCCGGTAAGCTGGGCTACACCATGGGCAGCAAGTACCTGACCAAGCTCAACGGCGGCATGATGGACAAGCTGATGTACGTCTGTGGCATCGTAGGCCTGATGGTCATTGGTGCCATGGTGGCAAGCATGGTGGGTCTGACCACCCCCATCACCTTCGCAAGCACCGGTCTGGTGCTGCAGGATGTGCTGAACAGCATTCTGCCGAACCTTCTGAACCTTGGCATCGTGATGCTGATGTACACCCTGATCCGCAAAAAGGTCAAGACCGGCTGGCTGCTGGGCATCTGCATCGTGGGCGGTGTTGCCATCAACGCCCTTGGTCTGTTGGTGTAACCGGGTTTCCGGCTTACATAGATATCCGTACGCCTGTAATTTGTGATTCATCAGAACAAAAAGAAAAATAATTTGGAGGATTGCATTATGTATAACATTGATCTGGCAAACGTCAAGTCCATCGTGGCAGACATCGTGGCAAAGCACAACGTGGAGAACGTGGCCTTTGTTGGCTGCGGCGCTTCCAAGGCAGAGCTGTACCCCGCAAAGTACTTCCTGGCAAACTGCAGCAAGAAGCTTCGTGTGGCACACTACACCGCCAACGAGTTCAACTACGATACCCCCGATTGGCTGGGCGACACCACCGTGGTCATCACCGCTTCTCTGGGCGGCAGCACCCCTGAGACCGTCAAGGCCAACAGCGTGGCAAAGGCCGCCGGTGCAACCGTTGTCAGCGTTACCCACGCTGCCGGTTCTGCCCTGACCAAGGAAGCTGACTACACCATCGTCCACGGCTTTGAGGCAAACTACGCCGCCAAGCTGGAAAAGATGGGCTACGTTCTGGCACTGGCTGTGGAGATCTTGCAGCAGGTGGAAGGCTTCGACAAGTACGACAAGATGATCGAGGGCCTGACCAACGTGTTCGAGGCTGCCGAGAACGCTGCCAACTCTGCCCGCAAGTCTGCCAAGGAGTTCGCTGAGAAGTACAAGGACGCTCCCGTCGTTTACGTCATGTCCAGCGGCGCTTCCATGGAGGTCGCTTACTCCACCTCCATCTGCCTGATGATGGAGATGCAGTGGGTCAACTCCGGCTCCTTCCACAGCGGCGAGTTCTTCCACGGCCCCTTCGAGATCGTGGACAAGGACGTGCCCTTCATCCTGCTGATGAACGACGGCAAGACCCGTCCCGTGGATGCCCGCGCACTGACCTTCCTGCACCGCTTCGATGCTCTGACCACCGTTGTGGATGCAAAGGATTACGGTCTGGGCAATGCTGTGGACAGCAGCGTCATCACCTACTTCAACCCGCTGATGCACACCGCTGTCTTCCGTGTCTATGCTGAGGAGCTGTCCTACGTCCGTCAGCATCCGCTGACCCTGCGCCGCTATATGTGGAAGCTGGAGTACTAAGCGGTCATCCGGGATCAATAGACCCATGCTTGGGGGAGGGGCTTGCCCCTCCCCCTTTTTGATGAAGAGGGAAATGAAGAATGATTGAAGCAGTGATTTTTGATATGGATGGGGTGCTGGCGGATACGGAATACTACTACGAGAACCGCCGTAAAAACTTTCTGCTGGAAAACGGCATCCCTATCCCGGAGGGCAACTTCATCGGCTCCAACGAAAAAGCCATCTGGGAAGCGCTTGTTCCCAACGACCCTGTGCGCCGTCAGGAGATGCTGATGGCTTACCGGGAGTACCGCAAGGCTCGCCCCACCCCCTATGACAAGCTCACCGACCCGCAGGCAGAGCCACTGATGAATGCGCTCCGCAGCCGTGGGCTGAAGGTGGCGGTGGCGTCCTCCAGCGCAGCGCCGGATATCATGAAGATGCTTACGGAGGGCGGGCTGAAGGCGATGGTGGATTTCGCCTTCAGCGGCGAGGACTGCGCCGCCCATAAGCCTGCGCCGGACATCTATCTCAAGGCGCTGAAGGCACTGGGGCTGACGGCAGACAAGGCCATTGCGGTGGAGGATTCTCCCACAGGCATTGCCTCCGCAAAGGCAGCAGGACTGAAGGTGCTGGCGCTGAAACCCCGCCACGGCGAGCCGCTGGACCAGTCCGCCGCAGACTGCATCATCACCCAGCTGATGGATGTGGCGGAGCACCTGGACTGAGATGGAAGCAATCAAGAACGGTCTGTGCAAAAACCTGACCCCGGCACAGCTGTGGAGCGGCGCACGGTTTTTTCTGCTGCTGAATCTGAGCCTGATCATTTGTGCGGCGGCACTGAACTTTTACTGCGCCCCCAACCACTTTGTATTTGGCGGCACCACAGGTCTTTCCGTTGTGCTGGCTACCTGCTTTCCGGCGTTGAGCGTCAGCACCTTTATGTGGATCACCAATGCGGTGCTGGATGTGCTGGGCTGCGTCTTTCTGGGGATAAAGGCCATGGGATGGACGCTGTACTCCTCCTTCATGCTCAGCTTTTACTCCAGTATGTGCGAAAAGCTGTTTCCCATGTCCCAGCCTTTAACGGATGACACCTTGCTGGAGCTGTGCTTTGCGGTGGCGCTGCCGGCCCTTGCCAGCGGCATTGTGTTCAACATCGGGGCATCCACCGGCGGAACCGAGATCGTGGCGATGATCTTACACAAGTACATCAAGGTGGAGATCGGCAGGGCTCTTCTGCTCAGCGATATCGGCACGGTGCTGTTTGCGGCTTGCATTTACGGCCCGCAGACCGGGATGTACTGCGTGCTGGGGCTCATCGGGCGCAGCACCATCGTGGATACCGCCATCGAGAGCCTGAACCTCCGCAAGGTGTGTACGGTCATCACCTCAAGGCCGGAGCCCATCCGGCGTTTCGTTACGGAAACACTGGGGCGCACAGCGACCCAGCAGGACGCCACCGGCGTGTACACCGGCGAGCCCCGCACCATGATCATGGTGGCGCTGACCCGGCGGCAGGCAGGGCTGCTGCGGGATTTCCTGCGCCGGGAGGACTCTGACCATTGTCAACTCCAGCAAGATCATCGGCAAGGGATTCCAGCCCATCTGAAAACGCAAAATGCCCGCCCACCGTGGGTCTCCACAGGTGGGCGGCATCATTATATATGGTATCAGAGCATGGGCGCACGGTTTCTGCACGGTCGGTGCACGGTTCATGTGATTTGTGTCAGAACATGCTGCGGCTGCTTCAAAACAGCGGAGCAGAAGAAGCAAATTCTAAACAAATACTGGGGTCGGGAAAAATCCCGACCCCAAAACTATTATAAACCTATTATTCTGTCTGTTTGACAGAACACACCTTGGATGCAGTGCGCCGTTCGGCTGTCTTTCATCAAAGCGATCCGTCAGCGTTTGACGGCGACAGCTTCGATCTCTACCCTTGCATTCTTTGGAAGTGCTGCTACCTGAAAGGCTGCGCGGGCCGGATAAGGCTCTGCAAAAAATTCGCCGTACACTTCGTTCATGGCACCGAACTCGTTGATGTCTGCCAGTAGCACGGTGGTCTTTACCACGTCTGCCATTGTCATACCGTTGGCCTCGATGATTGCCTTCAGGTTCAGGAGCGACTGCCTAGTCTGCGCTGCAATGTCCTCACCGGGGAAGGCGCCGGTAGCGGGATCAATGGGCAGCTGACCGGAAATGAATGCATGTTCCCTGGCGGAGATCCCTTGAGAGTAGGGACCGATGGCCGAAGGGGCAGCGGCTGTATAAATTGCTTTGTTGGACATGACGCTTCTTTCCTTTCTATTGTTGCTTGCGGACTGCACGTTCACTTTTCAGGCTCAGCACAAACAGCAGTGCAAGCACTGCCATCAGGCCCAACCCAAAAGGACGGCAGATTAGTCCGAAAATGTTGTCGGAGTACTGCATCAGCGCCCGTCGCAGGGAGGTGTCTGCAGTGGGTCCAACCAAAAGGCCCAGCACAAACGGTGCGATCGGGTAGCGATACAGTTTCATCAGATATCCCAGCAGACCAAAAAGCGATAGCTGGATCAGGGCAAACGGTGTTCCTATGGCACTGTAAGCGCCTATTGCGCACAGCACCGCCACCAGCGGCATCAGAAGACTTTGGGGAATGGTCAGGATGCGGATCGTCAGCTTGGAACACAGGAAGGAGACGACACCCATTGCCGCTGCGGCCATCAGCAATAACAGGCACAGCCCACAGAGGATGCCCGGTGACTCGATCAGAAGCGTGGGGCCGGGACGCAGATTCATGATGAACATAGCCGACAGAAAGATCGCCGCTGTGGAACTGCCGGGGATCCCGAGCGACAGAGCCGGGATCAGCGCACCGGCCGAGCAGGCATTGTTGGCGACTTCCGCCGCAATGATCCCTTCCTCGGAGCCGTGGCCGAACTTCTCTTTTTGCTTGGAGGAGCGCTTGGCAAGATCGTAGGAAAACCAGCAAGCGGCAGACTCGCCGATGCCTGGGATGAAGCCAATCCACAATCCCGCCAGAGCGGAACGGAGCATGTTGCCGAGATTGGCTTTCAAGACCGTCCAGTTGATGAGTGGAAAGCCGGTCTTTTCCACGGTCCGCTCCAGTTCGGGAGCGCACAGCGTGTAGAGAACCTCTCCAAGGCCAAACAGCCCTAGCATGGCGATAACGCTGTTGAAGCCCGACAACAATTCTCCGCGCCCAAAGGTGAAGCGCAGCACGGACTGTACCCCATCTGCTCCGGTCAGAGACAGCAGGCACCCCGCCAAGGCGGCAATCCACCCCCGCCGCCGGCTGCCGCCAGAAATAGAGCCGCAGATGAGCAGACCGAAAACGCAGAACAGAAAGGTCTCCCAATCGCCAAACTTCAGGGCGATGCCAGTCACGAAGGGCTGGATCAGGAAGATAAGGATCGTGCCCACAAGCGTTCCCACAACAGACGCTGCAATGGAATAACCTACGGCCTCCCGGCCTCTGCCCTGCTTTGTCAGGGCGTTGCCATCCAGACAGGTCGCCGCTGCTGCGGGTGTGCCGGGGATGTTGATCAGGCTGGCGGTAATGCCGCCAGAACCGCACGAGGCCACAAAAATGCCCACGAGCAGTGCCATACCGTGGGTGTACTCCAAGTGGAATACCAGCCCAAGGCAAAGTGCCATGCCCATCGTCGGCCCAAGTCCTGGCACGACGCCGACAACAAAGCCCAGAAACACGCCGCCGATCAGGAACAGCCAGACGCCCGGATCGCACAGAAACGCAGCTGCCGCCTCGGGCAGATAGAGCCATTCAGAAAACATGTGCATTCTCCCATTTTACAAAAGCTGCAATCCCAGCACGCCGGGGATCAACAAGAGAGCCGCCAGACAGTACACTCCGCTGAGCAATAGCAGCTCCAGTGGACGCCTGCCTCGGTTCAATAGAAACAGGATGGCCGTTAAATACGCCGCGGTCGGCAGGGTAAAACCTACTTTGGAAATCAACAGCAAATAGGCAAGTGTCAGCAGGACCACAGAAACGGATCTTTTTGTTATGCTATGGCTGCCTGCCGAAACCTCCTGCCCCTTCCAAAGCGCTGCTGTCAGACGCACGCCTTGCAGGGTGAGCATGGCAGACAGCAACAGCGGCAGGAATTTAGCTTCCGTCAGCAAGCCCCAAAAACCGTCGGTTTTTACGGGATTTCTGCGGATGCCGAGAGAGAGGAGGACGTATCCCAGTCCCGCTGCCGTCACGATCAAGCTTTCTGCACACTGGCGCAGTTTTTTCTTATCCATAATGCGCTCTCCTATTCCGGCCATGCCTGCGCCGCAGCTGTGCGGTCATTGGCTGGGAACGAGAAATCCTCGATCCTTGGGATCTGGTAATCGGCCGGGTTGATTGTAGAGATCCCGGCGTCATACAGACCCCATGCATAGATGGATTCCAGCTTTGCACATATTTCGTCGCTCTCTGTGCCGATTATTGCCGCAGGCTCCAGCCCTTTGGTCTGGCAAAACTGCGCCCACTCTTTGCTGTCCACAGTACTCTGGAATGCGTCGCGGATCTTTGCCACGGCGTCTGCCGGTGTATCTCGGGAAACCCGGAAGCCCCAATACAGCAATCCCTGAAGATCGCTCAACTCGGGGTAGTCGTCCAGAAGGCTGGGTACGGTATAATTCCCCTTTGCACAGTCGATCTCCCGGGGGCTGCTGTCGCAGATGCCCAGAATGCGGATATCGCCGCTCTGTGCCAGATCCAGAATATCGGACAAACCGCACCAAGACCAGGTCACTTCCCCGGCTACCACTTTGATGGCGGCGGAACGGCCGCCGTCGTAAGGAACGGAATTGCCCTTCAGGCCCAGCTTTTCCAGCATCAGCGAGCCGGTCAGTTGGTTAATGCTTCCCAGACCGGCGTTGCCCCACTTCATGGAGGGGTCCCCCCGCATGGCGTCAAACAGCTGCTGTGCGGTCTGGTAGGGAGAATTGCCGGAAACAAACAGTACATAAGGGGAAGAGGCTGCATAGAAGCCGTAGAAATCCTCCCAGCCCAGATCGGCATACCCAAGGGTGCGCCAGCCAGATACCGTGTGCGCCACATCTCCCAGCCAGGTATAGCCGTCATGAGCGGCAGCGTACACCTGTTGGCCAGCAATAGAACCGGAACCGCCGGTAACGTTTACCAGATTGAAGGTGGTAGACAGCTGCTGGGACATGAGCGCTGACAGCTGCCGGGCAACGGTATCCGCCGTGCCGCCCGCGGTGTAACAGACGTCGATCTCGATCTTTTGAGACGGCCACTGTCCGGTCGTTTCCTTCCTGCTGCATCCGGTCAATAATGCAACGAAAACAAGCAACGCTGCAAGGATTCGTTTTTTCATGGGTCGTCTCCTTTCGATTTTCGATGCAAGAGAAAACGTTTTTATCATACCAGATTGACGCAAAAAGTACAAGTGACACAGACCGAACCCTCTAAAGCGAACCCGGCCTGTGCATTTCAGGATATTACAGCGCGTTTACAGCCTTTTCCAGCTGCTCCAGCGCCTGTTCCACGGTGGACCGCGGACAAGCGATGTTCATGCGCATGAAGCCGGTGCCGCCTGTACCGAAGGTGGCGCCGTCGTTCAGGCCCAGCTTTGCTTTGTTGAACATGAATGCCTTCAGTTCGTCCTGGGTCATATTCAGATCCCGGCAGTCCAGCCACATCAGATAGGTCGCTTCCGGTTCTGCTAGCTTGATGCGGGGGATGCGCTCCTTCATATAAGCCATCATCATATCCCGACTCTGCTGCAGATACTGCATCATCTCATCCGCGTAATAGTCGCACTTGGTGTAGGCCGTGACAAAGGTAAGCATGCCAAAGATCGTGCGGCCATAGTTTTTGTTGTTTACGATCGTGATTTCGATGTTGTCCCGGATACGTTTGTTGGGGATGATGGCCGCTCCGGTACGGAACCCGGCAATGTTAAAGGTTTTACTGGGGTTAATCAGGACGATGCAGTTGTTTGCAAACTCCTCGCTGATGGAACCAAAGGGAATGTGCTTGTAACCTTGATAAGTCAGATCGCAGTGGATCTCGTCAGAGATTACCAGTACGTTGTACTTCAGGCACAGCTCACCGATCCGCTTCAGCTCTTCAAGGGTGAAGCAGCGCATAGCGGGGTTGTGGGGGTTGGACATAAAGAACAGCTTGGTGCGGGGATCCTTCAGCTTCTTCTCCAGATCGTCAAAATCAATTTGATATTTGCCGTTTTCGTCCTGCACAAGGCGGTTCTCCAGCAGCTGGCGGCCGTTGTTGCGTACGATAGCGGAGAAGGGCGGGTAAACCGGGGGCTGAATGACCACCTTGTCGCCGGGATAAGAATAGGCTCGGATGGCGTACATCAAGAACGGCAGAACACCGTTGGCGTACTTGACCCAGTGAGGGTCCACGTTCCAGCCAAAGCGGACGCGCTCCCAGCGCGCTGCCGCCTCTTCAAACTCAAAGGACTCAATGGGATAGCCGAAGCAGGGGTGCTTTGCCCGCTGCTGGATGGCCTCGGAAATTTCTGCCGGTACGGCAAAGTCCGTATCCGCGATCCACATCGGGAGCACGTCCTCTGGATAGCAGGCAGCCTCGTACTTCTTGCACTCGGAGACTCGCCGGTTGATGATCTCGTCAAAATTGTGTCTCATAGCATTTCACCTCAAAAAACAGAGTAAAAATCAAAGTCCGAATACAACAAAGGTTGCGATAAAGCAGACCAGCACGCCGAACAGCATGGGGACGGCGTTGCGCTTGCACAGGGCCATCGGCTCTGCCTCCACCATGCCGGACACGGCAATCATCGCGCCGCAGAAGGGAGAGAAGCAGCGGGACAGGCCGCCGGTCAGATGCATGGGCACCAGCAGCAGACCGTTGTGTACGCCAAGCGTTGCGGCCATATCCGCACCCATCGAACCGAAAGCGTACCAGGGAGCGTTGGAAGAGCCGGTGAGCAGCGCGGTGCCGATCTGGATGGCGGCCATCGCAATGGCCACGATGATCACGGCGCCGCCGATGTGGGACAGCATGCCGCACAGAACGTCGATGCCCTTCAGTTTCTTGATGGCTTCGGCAAAAACAGAGGCGACAGAAATCAGAACGATGATGTTGTTGAAGTAGTTGCCCATCCAGACCCACAGCTTTTTCAGGTTATCCTGCAGGCGGTTCATGTCTTTTTTTACGATTAGGTCCACGATGAAAAACAGGAAGAAGCAGATGATGTGGGCGGTGATAACGTCCATCTTTATGCCGTCCACAAAGCTGAACACGACTACCAGCGTCAGGGGGATTAGGGGGAAGACGCCGTAGAAGGCGGGCACGCCGAGGTCAGAGATCTTCATGTCCTCCTTGGCTTCTTCGGGGATCACCAGACCGCCGAACTCCTTCTTATCCATATACTGGAACCAGATACCCATGAAAATGCCGACGCAGACGATGATCACCGGTCCAATGATCAGCTCGTAGTTGGTAAACCAATCCATAGGGGTGCAGTTTAGGATCTCGGTGGCGGCAAAGATGCCGGTGGAGTCGTTGGGGCCAAGGTCCATACCGCCGATGGCCACGCAGGCAGCCGCCGCGCTGAGTTTGCTGACACCCATCCGGGTCAGGATGGGGAACATGGTAGCCATAAACAGCAGGCCAAGGGCGATCTGGCTGGTGATAAAAATCTTTAGCACAGCGCCGATCATGTAAACCAGAGCCAGCACGATGTAGGGGTTCTTAATGGGTTTCAGCAGTTTGCTGGCGCCAAGGGCCAGCACATCAGCCGCTTTGGTGTGGTTCATCAGCATGACGTAGCCGCCGATCATCATCAGGCGGATACCGGTGCCGGAAATGGTGCTGACAAATTTGGCGCGGATCACATCAAAAATGTCCAGCCATACATTGCCGGTGGTGGAGTCACCCAGCACAGATTGGCCGGTGACGATGGTAGCGGCAGCCAGACCGATGACGCCCAAAAACAGGAAGGTCAACCGAGTATCGACCTTTTTCAGGATCATGGTTACGGCAGCGACAACCAGGAGCGCTGTGAGAATCACGTACAGAATGTCCATAGTCTCTCCTCCAAAATATAATTCATCATATGACACTCGTCATATGTCTTATGTGTAAAGCTTAACAGATTGTTTACGATTTTACAAGATGGAACCTTTCATAAACTGAAGCGGCCTTTTTTGTCGAAAAGTCACAATCAATATCATACGTATGACGTTCTACGTTCAGCGTTGACATTTGCCTGCGAACCATTTATACTATATTCAAAGACTTTTTATAGGGATCTCACATAAATTCCCGCACCAAATTCAATCCTGGAAAGGATCAGAGAACGGAGCCATTACCCATGTCTTCTAATAAAACGCTCTCTGCCATCGTGGCAAACAAAATTGAAAATCAGATTATCTGCGGCAACTGGCAGGTCGGCAGTCAGATCCCCCCAGAGCAGGAGCTGATGCAGACCTTTGACGTCAGCCGCATCACCATCCGGGAAGCAATCAAAACGCTGGTGTCTCGGGACGTTCTGGAAATCCGCCGTGGCTGCGGCACTTTTGTCAGCGCCGTGCCGGGCCTGTCTGACGATCCTTTGGGGCTACGCTTTATCGCCAGTGATGATTTGAACACCTATCTGTTTGAGGCTCGACAGATCCTGGAGCCTTCTGTTTGTCGTCTTGCCGCCCAGCGTGGCGATGCGGAAGAGCTGGTGCTCCTGAAGCAGTTAGCCGAGGATATCGACGAGCTGGATGCGCAGCTGCAGGGAAAGAAAACCACCCCGGAGGTGATCCAGGCCATCACCGCCAAGGACATTGCCTTCCACACCTTCCTGTGCCGCATGAGCAAAAACCCCGTCTTTGAGCGGATGCTTCCGGTGATTATCAAATCGGTGCGGGCTTCTTACAGCCTGCTGGTTCCCCGTCTGTCTAACGGTCCCCGGGTGTCCATTCACGGAGAGATCTACAAAGCGGTGGCAGCCCACGACGGGGACGAAGCCTACCGACTGATGGTCGCTCACTTGAGCAACAGTCGTCAGGGCTTTGACCAGAAGGTGAAAAAGGAGCGCAATGCCAAAGGTGGAAAAACGGAACTGCCTCAAAAGCAATAAATAATAGAAATAGAAGGCATTTCGTGCAGTATGAAAAATCACAACAAGCAAAGCGGGCAGAACGGGCCAGACTGCGCTGCAGCAACTCATAACACGCAGGCCAAAGATTCAGAGATAAAAAGCAGGGCGTACCCCTTCGTTGAGGGATATGCTCTGTTTTTTGCTACAGCCTTAAAAATGCAACATACAGAACATCAATATCGCAGCAATTTGGTTGACCACCTAAATTACGGGTGGTCAATTATGCTATACTGGCATAGAAATCAATCAAAATATATCGTTGTTTAGCTAAATAATATAGTTTTGACGAAAGAAGTCTGACCGTTTTGCTTGAAGATCAAAAAGAAAGAGGAGGCTGTTTGCAGGTCAGCGACAAAAGAAACCACCAAAATCACATGGCTGATCCTTGCGTTTATGACATTCTCAACCGTATGGGGATTCGGCAGTGTCACAAATGACTTTGTGTACTTCAATGGTCCGCAGATCATCTTCAGCTGGATCCAGATGTTTGCGCGTTACTTTGTTCTTTATGCCCTGATGGTCGGCGAGCTGGATTTTACGGTCAAGAGTGAGGGCAGCGTTAGCTCATGGCTGCACTAGACCACCAATGTAAAGCTGGCCTATTATGCAGGCTGGACCTACTGGGCCTGCCACATCACCTATATTGCCAGCAAAGGCAGCGGCTTTTTGAAAGCCTTGAGCTGGGCGATCTTCCGCAATGCGGAAAGTTACGATTCTGTCCCCACCCTGTACATCCAACTGGCGACCTTCTGCATCCTGCTGCTGGGCTGCTACATTGCTAGCCTTGGTCTGAACCCGCTGAAAAAGCTGCTGACCGCTGCCGGTACCTGCACCTTTGCCGTGTCGCTGCTGTACATTGTTATGATGTTTGCAGTGCCTGTCATTAACCCCAAGGCAGAGCAATGATCCACCTCTCCACCCAGCACAAGCTGTGCGTACTCCAACGGCTTATTGTAGAGCAGCCAGTCCAGTTCCGCCCGTTGTACCGGGGTGTTTCCGTATTCGTCCTCCACAGCGGCGCAGTCGATGGCAACGGTGGTGCTACCCTCGAACCGGGCTTCCACCCGGTTGGTGTCCATATTGAAGCGGCAGGAAAGCAGTTTGTTCATGGTGAACCTCATTTCTATATCAAACGGTGTCTGTTCGGATGTCCTAAACCCTGCCATAGAACCGATGTGTCATGTAAGATTGTTGTTTGGATAAAACTGGAAGATTTTGCACAATAAATACCGTTGAAATCCAGCTTTTGGGGCTGTGCGAAACAGCCTGTTTTGCCGGGCTGATTTTGGCTCTGCACACTTTTGCACATTTTCTGCACATCGCAAGGATGGATAACAGGTGCAAAGGCGTGCAAGCAATGCAAAGAATGCAATAGAATAACAACGGTAAAATAACGGCAATTCGATTAAAACGACGATTTAACGCTGAATGATGAAATGGACAAAATGTGCCATTCGGTTCCTACGAATCAGTAGGCCGGGGGTTCGAGTCCCTTCCATCGCACCAAACCATGAAAATCCGAACCTTTTCTCGATAGGAGAAGGGCTCGGATTTTTTGTTTTCTTCGGAAACGAGAACAATGGCTCTTCCCTTACGGCTGTGTGTCCAAAACCTTATCAGAAGAAAGACCGTATCACGAAGGTCACAACAGTAAGAGTGCCGTAAGGCAGAAGGGACGCAAGATTATGAAGTACGATGCAAGAGCCTGTCAGTTTAACATGGGCACCGGCTGTGTGGAGCTGCTGCTCCGGGATGGGCGCAAAATTTCCATCAACTGCACCGGTGTCGAGGATGCACTGGATGTTACCATGGCGCAGAGGTCTGAACTGGACTACCTCATCTACAATGACCCGCTTTCCTTTTTCGTACTCGGTTCATATATCGAGACAAAAGGACGATTCCAAGCTTCTCCATGCTGACGGGCAACAAATGTCAGCGTCGGCTGCTCCTTTATATTATAGGGCATATTCGGTGTACGGCTTAGCCCTTCGGTCATTGGCGCCAAAGCCGTAAAGACTTCACGATCCGGTTCGCCTTTCATCCAAAGATTCATGTATATATCATCGCCGTCCTTATCTTTCATATCTATGGTGAAAGTTGCCTTGACATCCTTATTGGTCGCAGCCACTTTCTTATCATATAAATAGGAATAAGCGTAAAGATGTGCGCCTGCAAAGGCGAGTTCTTCCGTAGGCTGGAGATTCAGGTCGCTGCCATCTGCTGCCGTCAATGTCAAAGTCTGCCCAAGGTTGTGATAGAAGTAATCGTGCATCTTATCGCCTCCTTTCTCTTTCCGGCTGCGGAATACATCGACATAATACCCCGTCTCCGCCCCAGTAGTGACAATACTCATCATACGGGTCTGATCCGCCCTGCTTTCCGGTTCACGAAAATAAAGGTTACTGTAAGTAACGGACGTAAATGCTTTGCCCGGTTCCGCTGATGCCGGGAAACAGGAAAGCAAATCAAAAGAATGATTACTTTTCATCACCGGATAGCTCGATATTCCATCCACACAAACTGTATTATGACTGGGGAATTGAGAATAATATTCCGCATAATCCAGTCCGCTATACAGGAAAAGCCCGATACCTGCATCCGGACCCAATACGTATCCTTTTCCATA
>ENA-UPTB01001403-UPTB01001403.1-human-gut-metagenome-genome-assembly--contig:-NODE-1403-length-20826-cov-16.366813_pt1 | contig 20826 bp, 14 predicted proteins | sample MGYA00250046_ERZ773369 | MGnify/ENA primary metagenome ERZ773369 (study PRJEB29103, sample SAMN06111938) | human gut metagenome | biome: human gut; feature: ankylosing spondylitis patient; material...
TTGGAGCGGCTCTTGTCCACGCGGTAGAACCGCTCAAACACGCGGGTCTGGCTGTCCTGCGGGATGCCGATGCCGTTGTCCTCGACCTCAAAATACGGGCAGCCGTCGCCGCCTACACCGCAGCGCAGCTCCACATGGCCGCCCGGACGGTTGTAGCGGATGGCATTGTCGCACAAATTCTGCGTCAGTTCGCTCAATTGGTCGCGGCTGCCGCGCACGGTGGCGGGTTTGGCATCGTATTGCAGCGTCACGTAGGCCCGGCGGGCGTTGACCGTCATGTTCTGGGCCGTCTCCTTGACCAGCGCGGCCAGATCCACAGGGGCCATCTCAGTCACAGGCTCGCGGCTGTGGCTGGCCTGGGTGCTGTCCAGCTCACTCAATTGCAGAATGTCGCTGACCAGCGCGATCATCCGCTGCGCCTCCTTGTGGATGCGCGCGGCGAAGGTCGGCACGTCGGCGGGCTTTGCCATGCCGGTCTCGATCAGCTCGGCATAGCCGGAAATGCTCGTCAGCGGGGTTTTCAGCTCGTGGCTGACGTTGGCCGTGAACTCGCGGCGCATCGTCTCGTTGTCCTCGCGCAGCTTGCGGTCCGTCTGGATCGTCCGCGCCAGCGGGATCAATTCTTCATACGGCACATCGGCCTCAATCGTGTCCAGATGCTCGGCCAGATGGTTGATGGGCTGCACCATGCGGCGGGTCAGCCACCAGCTAAACAGCGTGGCAGCGAGCAAAATCAGCACAACTGCGCCGCACAGCAGCGGCAGGGTGTCGGTGCTCAGGCCCCAGATGTTCGCGACGTCCTCGCCCACGCGCAGCACCTGTGCGCCCTCCGGCAGGTCGATGCGCACGGCGTAGTAGTGCGTCTCCAGCTGCAGCGTCTCGCTCTCGCGGGTGATGCACGCGGAACCGTTCGCCATTGCCTGTTGAAATTCCGGGCGGTCGGCGTGGTTGGGCAGGTCGGTCTGGGCCGCGTAGATGTCGCCGTTTACGTCCACGATGTAGGAACCGAGCTTGGTGTCGTACAGCACCGTGCCGTCTGTGTCGATGAGGGTGATGCGCAGGGGGCAGTTCTCAGGCAGCAGGGTCAGCAGCGTGGTAGCGCTGTGGGTGTCCTGTGCCTCGTAGGCTGCGGCGTAGCCATGGCAGATCTGCATCAGGTAATTGTCAATGCGTTCTGCGTAGCTGCGCTGAAAAAGCGCCGTCGCCGCCGTCAGCACGGCCAGTGCGCAGAGCAGCCCGGTCAGGATCAGGCCGCGCCGGTAGCGGCGGGTCATGCTGAGGGGTTGGCGCGTGCGGCGTTCGTCGTCAGTCATCGCTGCCCTCCGTGCTCAGCTTGTAGCCCACCTTGCGCACGGTGCGGATGGCCTCGCCCGCCGCGCCGAGTTTCTGGCGCAGCGTGCGGACGTGCATGTCGATGGTGCGGGATTCCAGTAAATCGTCGGTGTCCCAGACGTCCTTCATGATGCGCTCGCGGGCCAGGACTTCCTCCGGATGTTCCAAAAACAGATGCAGCAGCGCGTATTCCTTGAAGGTCAGCTCCACGGGTACGCCGCCCACCCGGACGGTGCGGGACACGTCGTCCAGCACGATGTCCCCGAAGCGCAGCGTGGACGCGGCGGGCGCGGGGGCGGCAGCGGCGGCGCGGCGCAGCACGGCCCGCACGCGGGAGATGAACTCCATGATGCCGAACGGCTTGCACAGGTAGTCGTCCGCGCCGTGGTCCAACCCCTTGACGACGTCGATCTCGCTGGTTTTGGCCGTGACCATGATGACCGGCGTTGCGGCGCAGGCCGGGTCGGCGCGCAGCTTGGCCAGAATCTGGTAGCCGTCCTCGTCGGGCAGCATGACGTCCAGAATGACGAGGTCGGGCCGCCCGCTGCGCAGCGCCGCCCAGAAGCTGGCCGCGTCCTCGCAGCCCGTGGTCTCGTACCCGTTGGATTGCAAAGCGTATTGCTCCAGCTCACGGATGCTGGAGTCGTCCTCGACGATGTAAATCATAGTAAATACCCCTTACTATAAACGTAGGGGCCGGGCATGCCCGGCCCGCGGCTTTGCGTGGCCGTCCGATAACGGGCGGTTGCTTTTCTGTTGCGGGCGGGGCATGCCCCGCCCCTACAAAAAGGCTTCCCCCTCGGGGCTGCGCCCGCAGGCGCGTGTCGGAGCGCAACCGCCGCAGGCGGCTCTTAGCGCGGAGACTGAAGCTGTCCGCGAAGCGGACTGATGAGGGGCGGGGTTCCCAATACAGCCCGGTAACGGGATGGCGGGGCAAGGCTGCCCCTCATCCGGCCTCGGTCGGAGCCTCGGCCACCTTCCCCCATAGGGGAAGGTACGTAATTTTTAGTTTTCAGCCGGATTTTCAGCGGGTTCGGAATACGCCTCCGGCGGGAAGGTGTAGCGGCCACGGTATTTCTCGTAGCGGCGCTCAAACTTCACGCTGCCGCCGTGCTTGACGTTGGCAAGATATTCGTGGGTGTCGAACTTGTCCGCCGCGACCTCGATCATGGCCACCGCAATGTTCGAGCAATGGTCGGCGATGCGCTCGTAGTTCGTCAAAAGATCGTCCAGCACAAAGCCGTACTCGATCGTGCAGACACCGGCCTGCAGACGTGCGATGTGGCGGGTCTTGACCTCGCGCACCAGGCCGTCCACGACCTGCTCCAGCGGCTCGATCTTGCCGGCGGCGTAGGTGTCGCCCTTTTGGAAGGCATCCACCGTGCGGTTGACGATGTCCTGCACGGCGGCTTCCAGCACGGACAGGTCATTCAGCGCTTCTTCGCTGAATTTGATGTCCTTGTCGCGGATCTCCTGCGCTGTTTTGATAATGTTCACGGCGTGGTCGGAGATGCGCTCAAAGTCGCCGATGGTGTGCAGCAGCGTGTTGACGGAGCGGTTATCCTCCACGGACAGATGCTTGGCGCTCAATTTGACAAGGTAGGTGCCCAGCACGTCCTCATAGTGGTCAACGGCGTCCTCCTTGCGGATGACCTCGTCGGCGATGGCGTCATTCCAGGCGCGGGTGGTGGACATGGCCTGCAAGAGCGAGGTGCGGCAGATCTCGGCCATATCGCCGCCGGTCAGCATGGCGCGGCCCACGGCCACGGACGGCGTAGCCAGCAGACGCTCGTCCAGCAGGGTGTTCTCCTGCTTCGTGTCGGACGGGGAGTCGGGCACGGTCAAAATGGCCAGTTTTTCCAGCAGGCGGTTGAACGGCAGCAAAATAGCTGTTGTTACTACGTTAAAAATTGTGTGTACGATGGCGATGCCGAAGGTATTGGCCGTATCGTTGAAGAAGGCAAAACCGATCAGCGCGTTCAGCCCGTAGAACCCGCACAGGAAGAGGATCGTGCCGATAACGTTAAAATAGAGATGGACGAAGGCGGTGCGCTTTGCGTTCTTGTTTGCACCCGCCGAGGAGATCAGCGCCGTGACGGTGGTGCCGATATTCTGGCCCATGATGATGGGCACGGCAGTGGAGTAGGTGACCGCGCCGGTGCTGGTCAGGGCCTGCAGGATACCGACGGACGCCGACGAGGACTGCAAAACAGCCGTCAGCACCGCACCCGCGATAACGCCGAGGATGGGATTTTTGAAGCTGAGGAACAGATCCATGAACCACGGCTCATCGGCCAGCGGGGACATGGCATGGGACATCGTGTTCATGCCGGCCATCAAAATGGCGAAGCCCAGCATAATTTTACCAACGCCGCGCTTGCGGTCCTTGCCGATCATATACATCCAGATGCCGATAAAGCCGAGGATCGGGCTCCAGGCATTGGGGTTCATCATCTGGGTGATGAAGCTGTCACCCTCGAGGCCGGACAGCGACAGCAGCCAGCCGGTGACGGTGGTGCCGACATTCGCGCCCATGATCACGCTGATGGCCTGATGCAGCTCCATCAGACCCGAGTTGACGAAGCCGACCGCCATAACGGTGGTGGCACCGCTGGACTGAATGACGGCGGTGACGGCCATGCCGAGCAGCAGGCCGCGGATGGGGCTGCTGGTCATGGTGGACAGAATCCCCTGCAGCTTACTGCCGGCTGTCTGCTCCAGCGCTTTACCCATCAGGTCCATGCCATACAGGAACATGGCAATGCCGCCCATCAGGGTGAACACATTAAATATGGTCATCCGGTGTTACACATCCATTCTCTGTTTTGTTTTCACTATACCGCTTTCTATTATAATGTATGCGCACAAAGCACACCACCACGGCAAAGTAAATGTTGTGTAAAATTTGTGTAAAACCGCAGGAGAGAGGCAAGTGTGCACCGGGATTTTTTTGTTCGCCGCAGTTGTAGGGGCCGGGCATGCCCGGCCCGCAGCCTTGCGTCAGCTCCCGGTTTCGCTTTGTGCCCCCTTGTATGTTACATCGTAGGGAGGGGTCTTGACCCCTCCGCTACCTTCCGTTAAACTGCCGTCAACGGTTCATCCGTAGGGAGGTATTCATCCCTCCCGGGCACCTTCCCGCCGCCGTAAACGGCCACGGCGGCCAGAGGGCTGGCCGCCCTACAACCCTACTTAAAATCCGTGCGCAGGGGAAAATCCTGCCCCCACTGCGGGGCGTCGGGGACGCCGCCCCCTACAATCCTTGCCGCAAACCTGCCGCCGTATCCCGTCCCGCACCCCCGCTGTTTTTGCATATTCTTTACAAACTTTACCGTTCTCACACAAAACCGGGTACATCTTTGCAAAAGCTTTACCGCGATTGTACCGCACCATGGTCGATAGCTGCACGGAAATGCGGTACAATGGCCTTGCTTCCGGTGAAGCACTGCGAAATGCACAAACTATACCACATAAATTTGGTGAAAAGGGAGAGTACACACACATGAAACGCAAATCTGCTATTGCTGCCGTTACCGCCGCTGCCCTGGCCCTGAGCCTTGCCGCCTGCGGTTCCGCTGATTCCACCGCTTCCTCGGCCGCCCCCGCCGGTGACTTTGACACCGATCAGGACATCACGGTCATCTCCCGTGAGGACGGCTCCGGCACCCGCGGCGCCTTCATTGAGCTGACTGGCGTTGAGGAGAAGAACGCTGACGGCAAGAAGGTCGACAACACCACCGAGGCCGCTGCCATCCAGTCCAGCACCAACGGCGTCATGACCGCTGTTGCCAACGATGAGACCGCCATCGGCTACATCAGCCTCGGCTCTCTGAACGACACCGTCAAGGCCGTCACGGTCGGCGGTGTGGCCGCCTCCGCCGAGACCGTCAAGGACGGCAGCTATGTACTGGCCCGTCCGTTCAACATCGTTACCAACGGCGATGCCACCGACCCCGTGGCCGTGGACTTCATCGCCTATGTCTTGAGCAAGGACGGTCAGGCGCTTGCCACCGATAAGGGCTACATCGGTGAGGACGGTGCGGACTTCACCTCCGCCCAGCCTGCCGGCAAGATCACCGTCGGCGGCTCCTCCTCTGTCTCTCCGCTGATGGAGAAGCTGATCGAGGCCTACAAGACTGTCAACCCCAACGCTGAGCTTGAGCTGCTCACCACCGACTCCACCACCGGTGTTTCCGGCGCGCTGGACGGCACCTACACCATCGGCATGGCCAGCCGTGAGCTGAAGGACTCCGAGGTCGAGGGCGGTGCCAAGGCTACTGTTCTGGCACTGGACGGCATCGCAGTCGTCGTCAACCCTGCCAACACGACCGAGGATCTGACCGTTGACCAGATCAAGGGCATCTACACCGGCGAGCTGACCACATGGGCTGACATGCAGTAAAGTATAGCAGCACCGTAGGGGCGGGGCATGCCCCGCCCGCAGCGTACCCGTGACCGCGCGGTTATGGGAAGGCCGCGGGCCGGACATGTCCGGCCCCTACCTCGCAATGCAATAGAAAGCAAGCTACAAAGGCCAACGGCCCGGAGCGGTCAAGACCGCTCCCTACAAAGCACCCGTGAACGGCAAATTGTAGGGAGGGGTCTTGACCCCTCCGCGTATCCGAAGGCATTCATTAAGGAGTATAGGAAAAATGACCTCCAAGCTGAAAGAAGGCGTCATGCAGGTGGTGTTTACCCTCTGCGCCTGTGTATCCATTCTGGCGGTGGCGCTGATCTGCATCTTCCTGTTTGCAAACGGCGTGCCTACCCTGTTCAAGATCGGCCCGCTGAAATTCCTGCTCGGCGCCACATGGAAGCCCGGCAACGACATCTTCGGCATCCTGCCGATGATTCTGGGCAGCATCTATGTCACGGCGGGCGCTATCCTCGTCGGCGTGCCCATCGGCCTGCTGACCGCCATTTATATGTCCCGCTTTGCCAGCCCGGCCATCAACCGGGTCATGCTGCCGGCGGTGCAGCTGCTGGCGGGTATCCCGTCGGTCGTCTACGGCTTCTTCGGCATGATCGTGCTGGTGCCGGCCGTGCAGGCCATGGTCAAGACCCCCTTCTTCAAGACGGTGCTGCATGTCAAAAGCGGCAAGGGCATGAGCCTTTTCACCGCCGCCGTGCTGCTGGGCATCATGATCCTGCCCACCATCATCACGGTCAGCAAGACGAGCCTTGACGCTGTTCCCAACAGCTACTATGAGGGCAGTCTGGCCCTGGGCGCGACGCATGAGCGCAGCGTTTTCTGCGCGGTGCTGCCCGCCGCCAAGTCCGGCGTGCTGTCGGCGGTCATCCTCGGCATCGGCCGCGCCATCGGTGAGACAATGGCGGTCGTTATGGTCGCAGGCAACCAGACATGGATGCCCAAGGGCCTGTTCCAAGGCCTGCGCACGATGACCTCCAACATCGTCATCGAGATGGGCTACGCCGCCGACCTCCACCGCGAGGCGCTGATCGCCACCGGCGTTGTGCTGTTCATCTTTATCCTGCTCATCAACCTCTGCTTCAGCCTTGTGAAAGGGGGCAGCGACCATGCCTGAGATCACCGCAACAAAGACTGCGGCCGATATGACCTGCGCAAGACCGCATACGCTTATGCCCGGCGGCGGGCAGAACCGCCGTGCCGCCCGCGCACAGGCTGCCGCGCTGCGGTGGCTGGTGCGGATCGCCGCCTTCCTGACGGCCGCCGTGCTGGTGTTCCTGATCGGCTACATCCTCGTCATGGGCATCCCCAACCTCAAGCCCGAGCTTTTCGTATGGGAGTATAACTCCGAGAATGTCTCGCTGACGCCCGCCCTCATCAATACCGTGCTGATGACCGCCTTTGCGCTGCTTATCGCCACGCCGCTCGGCATCTTTGCCGCCATCTGGCTGGTCGAGTACGCCCGCCGCGGCAGCAAGCTGGTCAAGGTCGTGCGCGTCACCACCGAGACCCTGCAGGGGATTCCTTCCATCGTCTACGGCCTGTTCGGTATGCTGTTCTTCGTCACCCAGCTGCACTGGGGTTACAGCATGATTGCGGGCGCGTTTACGCTGGCGATCATGGTGCTGCCGGTCATCATGCGCACGACTGAGGAGGCGCTCATCGCCGTGCCCGACTCCTATCGCGAGGGCAGCTTCGGCCTCGGCGCGGGCAAGCTGCGCACGGTGTTCACCATCGTGCTGCCCAGCGCCATGCCGGGTATTTTGTCCGGCGTCATCCTTGCCACGGGCCGCATCGTGGGCGAGACTGCCGCGCTGATCTACACCGCCAGCTCGGTCGCAAAGATCCCCACCAGCGTATTCAGCTCGACACGCACGCTGGCCGTACACATGTACCTGCTCTCCAACGAGGGGCTTTACATCGGCCAGACCTACGGCACCGCCGTTGTGCTGCTGGTGCTGGTGCTGGTCATCAACTGCCTGTCCGGGTTTGTGGCCGGCAGGCTGGCGAAGAAGTAAAGCCACCTGCGGGGCGTCGAGGACGCCGCCCCCTACATACGCAGCAGCTTGTAGGGGCCGGGCATGCCCGGCCCTCGGCAGACCCATTACCGCTCTGCTTCCGTAAGGCTGAGGGCCGGACATGTCCGGCCCCTACGGCTCGGCAAAGGCATATATGCGGTCTATAAACAAAGATACAGCAAAGAGGTCATTTCATGAACAAATTTGAAGTCCGCGGCATGGATCTGTACTATGGCAGCTTCCATGCACTGAAGAATATCAACATCGACATCCCGGAAAAGGAGATCACTGCCTTTATCGGCCCGTCCGGCTGCGGCAAATCGACCTTCTTGAAGAGCCTGAACCGGATGAACGACCTTGTGGAGGGCTGCCGCATCTCCGGCGACATCAAACTGGACGGCGTGGACATCTACAAGGACAAGATGGATGTCAATGTCCTGCGCAAGCGGGTCGGCATGGTGTTCCAGAAGCCGAACCCCTTCCCGATGTCGATCTACGACAACATTGCCTACGGCCCGCGCACCCACGGCATCCGCAACAAGGCCCAGCTGGACGAGATCGTCGAGCGCTCACTGCGCGGCGCGGCCATCTGGGACGAGGTCAAGGACCGCCTGAACAAGAGCGCCCTCGGCATGTCGGGCGGCCAGCAGCAGCGCCTTTGCATTGCCCGCGCGCTGGCTGTCGAGCCGGAGGTCCTGCTCATGGACGAGCCGACCAGCGCGCTGGACCCCATCTCGACCTCCAAGGTCGAGGAGCTGGCCACCGAGCTGAAGGAAAACTACACCATCGTCATGGTCACCCACAACATGCAGCAGGCCGCGCGTATCAGCGATAAGACGGCGTTCTTCCTGCTGGGCGAGCTGGTCGAGATGGGCCCCACCGAGCGCGTCTTTGCTACGCCTGTGGATAAGCGCACCGAGGATTATATCTCGGGCCGCTTCGGTTAAGGAGGATTGCAATATGGGTACAAGTGTACGGAAGATGTACGATGCCGAGCTGCTGCAGCTGGACACGATGCTGGCCCGGATGGGCCATGCGGCGGGCGGTGCGATCGAGAGCGCCATGACCGCCCTGCGCACCGGCGATGTTGAACTGGCGCGCAGCGTCATTGCGCGGGACAGCGAGATCGACTCGGCCGAGCATGAGATCGAGCACCGCTGCTTAACGCTGTTTCTGCGCCAGCAGCCCGTGGCGGGCGACCTGCGCAAGGTGTCCACGGCGCTCAAGATGGTCACCGACATTGAGCGCATTGCCGATCAGGCCAGCGATATTGCCGAGATCACGCTCCACCTCCACCCGGAGGGCGCACGCACCGTCGGCGTGCTGGACGACCTTTATGCTATGGGCGATATTGCGCTGCGTATGGTCAAGGACGCCATCGCGGCCTATGTGCAGGTCGATCTGTCCACCGCCGCGCAGGTCATTGCCCGCGATGATGAGTGCGATGCCATGTTCGGCCGCATCAGCAAGGAGATTGCCGCCTACATTGCGGCGCACCCCGATGATGCCGAGACGGCGCTTGACCTGTTTATGATCGACAAGTATCTGGAGCGCCTCGGCGACCACGCTGTGAACATTGCCGAGTGGGTCGAGTTCTTAAAGACCGGCGTCCACAAAGCCCGCAAGATCGTCTGACGCGGGCAGCCAAAAGCCATTCTCTATTTTCCTATACCAACCAAAACGGGGCCTGCCGCAAAGCAGACCCCGTTTTGGCGTGGAAGGTGCGAAATCAAGGCCGCGCTGCAAAGCCCCTCAGGCCTCGCAGGCTCGGCCAGCTCCCCGCAAAGCGAGGAGCCTTTTCGGCGGCCTTTGGCCGCAAAAGCCTCCCCACAAAGTGGGGAGGTGGTCGAGCGAAGCGATGACCGGAGGGGCTTTGCTCGTTTCCCGGTAGATATACAAAAATGGGAGCCGCCCACTTGTCGGGCGGCTCCCTGCTTTATTTACTTCGCCCCGCGTCCGGCGAATACTACATACACGGTCTTGAACAAAATCTTGATGTCATTCCAGAGCGACCAGTTGTCGATGTAGGTCACATCCAGCTTGACGACCTCCTCAAAGTCCTCGATGTTGCTGCGGCCGCTGACCTGCCACAGGCCGGTGATGCCCGGCTTCATCGACAGGCGGCGCTTGTGGTGGCTCTCGTACTGCTTGTACTCGTCCACTGTCGGCGGGCGGGTGCCCACAAGGCTCATATCGCCGCGCAGTACATCAAAAAACTGCGGCAGCTCGTCAATGCTCGTCTTGCGGATGAACTTGCCCACCTTGGTCACGCGGGGGTCGTCCTCCATCTTGAACATCAGGCCGTTCATCTCGTTCTGGGCCATCAGCTCCTTTTTGCGCTCCTCGGCGTCCATGTACATGCTGCGCAGCTTGTGGATGTAAAAGTACCGTCCGTTGCGGCCCACGCGCTTCTGCTTGAAGAAGAGCGGGCCGGGGCTTTCGATCTTGAGGGGGATCGCCACGATCGCAATGATCGGGATGCTGAGGATGCAGCCCACCAGACCGCCCACGATGTCCATGCACCGCTTGGCGATCTGGTCGCGCAGCTTCAGTTCCACGGTGCCCATCGTCACGATGCTGCCCCCCGCGCAGCGGCCCAGCGTGCGGCTCAGCCGCGCAGCGCTCGTTTCATCGCAGCAGGCCTCCTCGATCCGGTCAAGCAGCGGCAGGCAGAAATGCACGGTCAGGCCCATGCTCTCCATCTCCTCCAGATAGGGGATGAAGCTCTCGCCGCTGTCCATCGGCACATCGACATAGACCTCATCCAGCGCCTCGCGCCGAATCCAGTCCATAAAATCGGTGAAATTCGCCTTCACCGCAATGCCGTCGATCTCGGTGCCGACGATCTCGTGCGTGGCCTCCAGCAGCGCCACGCCGACAATGCGGCGGGACCAGTCCTTGCCGATCTCGGTGATGAGGCGGTCGGCGCGGTCGGTGGTCGTCACGATGCCGACCAGACTCTCCATGCCCCAGCTGCGCTGGAAATGGAGCAGCAGCCGCTTGAGCGCACCGTGCGCGAGCGGCAGCAGCAAAGCGTTGATGAGCGGCACCGTCACCGCAAAATAGCGGGAGTCGAGCATCGTTGCCTTGGTCAGCAGCATCAGGGCCGAGTAGATGACGCAGAGCATCAGGTTGAACTTGAGCGAGAGCTTTATCTCGGCACCGGGGCGGCGGGTGACAATGTTCTCGGACTGGTCAAAGCAGAAAAAGGTCGCGACAAAGGCCAGTACCAGCGCGCAGAGCGTCTGCATCCAGTCCCGTGCAGTGTAGGGCACCAGCACATTGAACAGTCCGTCAGTGATCAGCCACGACAGCAGAATACTGACCGCCAGAGCCAGCAGATCCGTCAGGAAAACATAGGCGTACTGCATCTTTTCGCGTTTTGTAATGACGTGCAACTCCAAATTCCTCTTATTCTTTCTGTACAAAATCATATAAGCAGGGCAGCCGGCTTGCGGTTGTCCGTTCCTGCGTATAAATCATGTACAATTTTACCACATCAAGCGCCGCTATTCAACCGAAAGCGGCACCCTGCGGCAGAAAACGGCGATTTTCGGCAAAATTCCCAATCCAAGCCCGCGCACAGGCAGCAAAATGGTAGCTTCACAACGGAATTTTTGAAAACGGGTTGCAAAGTAACAGGAAAATCGCCCGCAAGCGGACGGTATCACGCCTCGGGGGCGGCAAGCTCGGCTTTGAAGGTGTCCTGCAGGTCGGTCAGGCAGTCCAGCAGCAGGGGGTTGAAGGCCCCGCAGTCGCCGTGCAGGATCATCTGCACCGCCACATCGGGTGCGTAGGCGTCCTTGTAGACGCGCTTGCTCACAAGGGCATCGTAGACATCGGCCATCGAGACGACCTGCGCCGAGATCGGGATCTGGTCGCCGCTCAGCCCATCGGGGTAGCCGCGGCCGTCCCACCGCTCATGGTGCCAGCGGCAGATCTCATAGGCGGTGCGCACCAGCGGCTCATTGCGGTAGCTGTGCAGCTGGTCCAGCATCGCCGCGCCGATCGTGGTGTGCCGCTTCATGATGTCAAACTCCTCGCGGGTCAGCCGCCCGGGCTTGTTCAGGATCGCATCGTCGATTGCGATCTTGCCGATGTCGTGCAGCGACGACGCCATGACGATCAGCTCCTGCTGTTCGGGCGTCAGAGCGTACTGGTCGGTCTTTTGGGTCAGCTGCCCCAGCAGGTGCCGGGTCAGCGTGCTGATGTGCAGCACATGGGCGCCGCTCTCGCTGTTGCGGAACTCGACCGCCTCGCTCAGGATCGAGATCAGCATCTGGGTGTTCTTCTCTTTTTCACGGATCTGGCTCGTCACCAGCGAGATGAGCCGCCGCTGCTTGGCGTAGAGCTTGATCGTGTTAAAGACGCGCCGGTAGACGACCCCCGCGTCAAAGGGGCGGCTCACATAGTCGGAGACGCCCAGCTCATAGGCGCGGCGCACAACGGTGTCGGCGTCCTCGCTTGAGATCATGATGACCGGGATGTCCTCGATCCGGTGGCTGCGGTTCATCGTGTTCAGGACCTCAAAGCCGTCCATCACCGGCATGACGATGTCCAGCAGGATCAGCGCAATGGCGGTGTCGTACTGGTCCAGCATCGTCAGACATTCCTGCCCGTTGGAGGCCTCCAGAATATTGTAATCACTGCCGAGGATCTCGGCCAGAATCGCGCGGTTCATCTCGGAATCGTCTACGATCAGGATATTCTGGCGGGCCTGCCGGTCCCGCCCGGCGGCCGAGGGGGCAGCGGTGCCGGCGGTGTCCTCGGTCACAACGGTGTTTTTGTGGTTCTTGGCCTGATACATCAGCCGGTCCGCGCGGGAGGCTGCCTGCTCGCAGCTCTCGCCCGGGCGGCTCATCACGCCGCCGATGCTGGCTGAGATCTGCAGCCGGGTGTAGCCGGGTACAACAGCGGTGTGCAGCTGCTGGCGGATGCGCTCCAGCTTGGCAACAAACGCTGCCTGTGCAATGCCGGGCAGCACGAGCAAAAACTCATCGCCGCCGTAGCGGATCAGGTGGTCGCTTTTGCGGATGCAGCCGCGCACGACCTCCACGGCGGTGCGCAGGGCTGCATCGCCGGCCTGATGGCCGTAGGTGTCGTTGTACAGCTTGAAATCGTCAAGGTCCAGCACGGCCACGCCGGCCGGCTCGCTCCGGCTTTTGATGACATCCTCATAATAGCGGCGGTTATAGCAGCCGGTCAGGGCATCGTGGTAGAGCTTGATGTGGTAGCCGGACACGCTGCTCATCAGCCGGTCGCTGTTTTCGGGGTCGATGAGATTGTCGCAGTCCAGCGGCTGGATCAGCTCCAGCACGCAGGGCGCGCCGTCCACCTCGCGGTAGACCGCTGTGACCTGATACAGATCGCGGCCCATATATTCCAGCTTGGTGCGCTGGGCATGATCCTCCATCACCTGACGGGAGATGCAGTTCTGGCAGGGGTCGTCCTTATGCCATAATTCATGGCAGGGGCAATGCCCCTCCACCGGGGCGTTGCCGCACACCTGCCCTGCGTCCAGCAGCCGCACGATCGGAAAAATCGTGCGGTATTGCATTATTTCCTTTTCGACCTCGTGTCTGGTCATAGCCTCGCCGCCTTTGCGTCCTAAAAAATGTTACATATATATCTAATATATCATTTCCTGCCAATTCCTGTCAAATTTTGCGCGGGTAAAAAACGGTAAAAACCGGCATCATCGGGGCTGCGGGCGCATATCTTTGTGGGACAGGGGGTGGTACGATGCGATATATCCGGTATATCCTGCTGCTGGCGGCGGTGTTTTTTCTGGCACCGCTCGCCGTGCTGCCGCGCAGGGCGGCCGGGGCGGACGAGCCTGCGGCCCCAACGCCCGCGGCCACGGCACAGCCTGCAGCCGCCGCGCCCTACCGTGCGGTCTGGGTCAGCTATCTGGAATGGCAGCAGGTCGATTTCTCCACGCAGGCAGCCTTTGCGGCGGATGTGGAGGCGATGCTGGACGACATCGCCGGGCTTGGCGCGACCGTTGTCCTTGCGCAGGTGCGCCCCTTCGGGGATGCGCTCTACCCCAGCGCGTATTTTCCGTTCAGCCATATCTGCACCGGCACGCAGGGGCAGGACCCCGGGTTTGACCCGCTTGCCGTTATGATTGCGGCGGCCCATGCGCGGGGGCTGCAGCTTGAGGCGTGGATCAACCCCTACCGCCTGCAGGCAGGGCAGGTCCCGGCGCTCTGTGCCGAAAGCCCTGCGCGCCGTCACCCCGAGTGGGTGCGCTATACCGACAGCGGCGCGGTGCTTGACCCGTCCAGCGCGGCCGTGCGGCAGTATATTGCCGATGGGGTGGAGGAGCTGTGCTGCAGCTACCCGCTGGACGGCATCCATTTTGACGATTATTTCTACCCCGTGCAGGACGCTGATTTTGACGCCGCCGACTATGCGGCAAGCAGCACGGCGCTGAGTCTGGACGACTGGCGGCGGGAGAATGTCAACGCACTGATGGAGCTGTGCCACGCGGCGGCGCAGCGGTACGGCGTGCGGTTCGGCGCGGCCCCGGCGGGCGACCCCGAGCAGAACTACACCCTGCAGTACAGTGACGCCGCCCGCTGGCTGCGGCAGGGGACGGTGGACTACCTGATGCCCCAGCTCTATTGGGGGCAGGCGTATGAGAAGGACGGCGATACCGCGCACAGCCTGCCCCGGCTGGCGGCCGCATGGGCGGCGCTGCCCCGGGCGGCGGGGGTGCAGTTGTATGCGGGGCTGGGGGCCTACCGCATCGGCGCGGGAGACGGCTCCGACAGCGGCAGCGAGTGGGTCAGCGGCCATGCGCTGGCCGACCAGCTGGCACTGCTGGCGCGCAGCGGCATCACGGGCGTGGGGCTTTACCGCTACGCCAGCTTGTTTGACAACCCCAACTACCCCGCACTGGCCGAGAGCGAGGCCGCCGCCCTGCGCACTGCGTGGAAATAGGGCGCGGCGCGTAAGGTTTTGGCACATTCCCGCCATCGACGCCTTCTGCGCGGGCGGGCCTGTATACTCCAAGACGATCCCTGCAATGGCCAAGCCGCCCGCGCAGGAATTTGTGCAAAGGAGGAATATGCCTATGAAAAAGCGTCTGTTGGCTGTGCTTTTGGCCTGCTGTATGGCGGCGGGCATGGCCAGCGCAGTCTTTGCGGAGGAGGAGCCGCCCCTGCCCGCAGCGGCGGCCGCCGAGGCCCCGCCTGACCCGGCACCGGCCGAGGCCCCCGCCCCGGAGCCAACCCCGGAGCCAACCCCGGAACCGACCCCGGAACCAACGGCAGAGCCAACCCCAGAGCCAACGGCAGAGCCAATCCCAGAACCAACGGCAGAGCCAATCCCAGAGCCAACGGCAGAGCCAATCCCAGAGCCAACCCCGGAACCAACGCCGGAAGCAACCACAGAGCCGACCCCCGCGCCAAGCGAGGCACCGACCCCCGCGCCGACCGAGACCCCGGTGCCCACCCCGGCACCGACCGCGACCCCGGCCCCTGCACCGCAGCAGACGGCCACACCCGAGACAGCATGCGCCCCGGTGCTGCGTGCCCTGCCGGAGATGACCGCCCAGCCGGCCGCCGTGACCGGGGTGGTGCTCATCGACAGCATTGCCGCCGATGGCTGCCTGACCGCGCAGGTCAACGGCAGTGACGAAAAGCTGCCCGGGGCCGTCTACACATGGTATCGCAGCAGGGACGGGGCCGACTGGCAGACCGTGACCCCGCAGGTCTGCTCCGGCTCGGGCTGGAACATCGAGACAGGCAGTGAGCAGCGGCTCAACGCGGCGCTCGATTCCTGCGTGGCGGGCATCGGCGATGCGGACAGGCTTTATTATAAAGTGGAGGTCACCGGCGCAGACGGCACTGCAGTGGCCGCCCAGACCCGGGTGGCCTACTACATCCAGCTGCAGAACGGCAGCTTTGAGGCCCCCGCCGTGGCTGGCAGCAGTGCGCTGTACTACCCCTTTACGGCCAAGCGGTCGCACTTTATCCAGACGGCGGACGCCGACACCAACCCTGCCATTGTATGGAGAACGACCGGCGCGGCCCCCCACTGGAACAGCCTTGTCAACGGCCATTACATAGAGCTTGTGGACGGCACAGGCCGCAGCTACACAGATCTGATCGACGGGGAGCTGCGCACCGACCCCAACGACCCGTCCGTCTGCTACCACACCCCCGGCGCCTATGACGGCAGCCAGTTTGCCGAGCTGAACTGTCAGGCCTACGGCGCACTGTATCAGGATGTGCTGACCGTGCCCGGCACCACGCTGCACTGGTCGCTGGCGCACCGGGGCCGCGCGGGCAGTGACTCGATGGTGCTGCTCATCGCGCCGGTCGCGGTGGCGCAGCAGATCACCGAGATCTTGACGCAGGCCTCGGCCGATACGACCGGCGGCAGCGTGCGCAGCGCACTGGACCGGACGGTGGACTACAACGGCCAGCCGGTCGCGATCCGCAGCTTTATGGTCGGCGGGGAGATGACGGACGGCAACACCGCATGGGTGACCCATCGGGGTGACTACACGGTGGCGGCGGGGCAGTATCTGAGCCGGTTCTTCTTTCTTGCACTGTCCTGTGCAAGCGGGGACCGGCGGGAGGGGAATCTGCTCGACAAGGTCTGGTTCAGCACCGAGCCGGAGCCACCGGTCATGAGCAGCGGCAGCCTGCAGCTGACAAAGGCCGTGGAGCAGGACGCCTACCGCACCGAGGCCGCCGCCGTTACAAACACCTTTTCCATCGAACTGCCCGCCGGCAGCTATACGCTGACCTATGCGGACGGCACGGCCGAGACGCGCACCCTTGCTGCGCCCGGCGCGCTGCGCTTCGGGCTGCGCGGGCTGCAGAGCGTCACAATCGGCGGCCTGCCCGCCGGGCGGTATACCGTGACCGAGACCGACCACCCCGATCTGGAAAGCGCCTACTGCACGACAACGGCCGCTGAGGCGCAGACGGAGGCGGAGGTGACGACCGGCGCCACGGCACAGGCCGTCATCACAAACCGGTACGCGCCGTGGCGCAGCCTGACGATCACCAAGCAGGTGACGGGCGGCTACGGCGATACCCGCCGCGCCTTTGCCTTTACGGCGGCTGTGGACGGCGTGCCGGTGACAGCCGACCGCGCGGATGTGACCGCTGCGGGCGGTGCGGCGCTGACGGCGGCGGGCTTCACGATCCCCCACCGGGGCAGCGTGACGATCGGGCATCTCAGGCCCGGGCAGACCCTGACCGTCAGCGAGGAGGCGCTGGCTGATTATGAGACAAGCTTTGCCGACGGCACCGCCGTGACGCAGGGCGGCCAATGGACCGGCACGGTGGGGCAGAGCGACACGGCGCTGACCTGCCGCAACAACAAGGACGGCGTACCGCCCACCGGGCTGCGCCGGGACGCCGCGCCCGCGCTGGCGGCAGTGGCGGCGGCGCTGGTCTGTGCGCTGCTCCGCCGCCGAAGGGGGGTGTGAGTGCTGGAAACACAGGAGGACCGCCGCGCCGCATGGGCGGAGATACGGGAGTTTGTGGTGCGGGCGGGGGCGCTGGCGGCGCTGCTGGCAGTGCTGTTCGGGGTGGTGTTCGGGCTGGCTATCCAGCCGGATGACACGATGCACCCCCACATCAAGCCCGGCGACCTGCTTTTGTACTACCGCCTGCCGCAAAGCTATACGGCGGGGGAGACGGTCGTCTTTGACAGGGACGGCACCCGCTATACCGGCAGGGTGGCCGCCCGCGGCGGCGATACGGTGGAGGTCACCGACACGGCGCTGCTGCTCATCAACGGCAGCGTGGTGGCGGAGCCGGACATCTACGAGCAGACGCCCCGCTATGACAACGGCGTACCATACCCCCTGACGCTGGCGGACGGCGAATATTTTATCCTTTGCGATGCCCGCGCGGGTGCGCGCGACAGCCGGTGGTTCGGCCCGGTCCGCACCGGCGAGATACGCGGCCGCGTTATCGCCCTGCTGCGCCGCAGCGGGATATGACCCGACCCCCACACATATTGGAGAGGAGACCTTACTTATGAACGCAAAGAAGCTTTCTGCAGTTCTCACGGCGGCCCTGCTGGCGGGGGCGCTGTCCACCACGGCGCTTGCCGCTGACCGGCTGCCCACCGGCGATGCCAGCGTCACCTTTAAAAAGGCCATTGATATGACCGAGGCCGCCGGTGCGGGCGGCGTGCTGGGCACGATGACCTTCGATGTGACCGGCGCGCAGGAAGGCGACCTGCCCGACCAGCCGGAGGAGGGCGCAGCGCTCGGCAGCACCGACCAGCTTGCCAGCCCCACCGTCACAGCGGTCTTTGCCCGGGGGGCTGACGGCAGCCTTGCCGCCGAGAGCGATGTCACCGTGCAGTTCGATATGACAAAATTTACCACGCCCGGGGTCTACTACTACCGCCTGACCGAGCGCGACCCCGGCATTGCGGGGCTGACCGCCGCCCCCGCCTACCTGCTGAGGGCCCGTGTCGTCAATGCGGACGCCGCCGACCCCAACGGGACGAGCTTTAAGATCGACTATGCCGCGCTGGCACCGCTGGCGGGCGGGGACAAGGTGGATTTTATCGCAAACAGCTACACGACCTACGCGCTCTCCCTGACCAAAAGGCTGGCCGGTGATTTTGCCGACTACGGCGACAGCTTTGATTTTACCCTGACGCTGGAGGACCCCGATGCCGAAAAGCACATGGCGTCCGTGACGGTCCGCACCGGCGAGGCCGGGGGCGCGCTGACCGGGGAGGGTACGGTGTTGAGCTTTGACGCAAACGGCAGGGCAACCATCACCGAGACGATCCGCGCGGATCAGAAAATCGAGGTCACCGGCCTGCCGGAGGGCGCTCTCTACACGATCGCGGAGGGAGGCGATGATGCCGCCAAGTACACGACCGACTGGGCCACACCCACCGGCACGGTGGAGGATACCCCCACGCTGGCGCAGCGCGCCATGGCGGCTGCGGATACCGACATCACCGTGACGAACACCCGCGAGGCAGCGGCCCCCACCGGCCTGCTGCTGGATGCCGCGCCCTACGGTGCCATGCTGGCGCTGGCCGCAGGCAGCGGCGCGGTGTTCTTCCGCAAGCGCCGCCGCGGCCGCTGATGCTGCGGGCGGCGGCCCGGCTGGCCCGCGCGGGCAGCGCGGCCGTCAGCGCGGCGGCGGGGCTGCTTATGCTGGTGCTGCTCGCCTTCGGCGGGTTTGCCCTCTGGCAGGACGCTGCCGTCAGCCGCGGGGCCTTTGCGGGGGCGGAGCTGCTGCACTACAAGCCCGCCGTGCTGGCGGCGGACAACCCCACCCTGGCCGAGCTGCAGGCCCGCAACCCCGATGTCTGCGGCTGGCTGACCATTGACGGCACGAATATCGACTACCCCTTTGTGCAGGGGGCCACGAATATGGATTACATCAACCGCGATGTCACGGGGGCGTTTTCGCTGTCCGGCTCGGTCTTTCTCGACAGCCGCTGCGCCGCCGGGCTGACCGACCCCTACACGCTTATGTACGGCCACCACATGGAGAACGGCGCAATGTTCGGCGATGTGGCCGCCTTTGCGCAGGCGGATTTTTTTGCCGCCCACACGAGCGGCAGCGTAAGCCTGCCCGATGCGGCCTACACCGTGGAGCTGTTCGCCTGCCTGTGTACCGATGCCTACGACAGCGCCGTCTATGACCCCGCGCGGTACCAGACCGGCGTGCAGCCGCTGCTGGACTATCTGGCGGCCAACGCCGTGCAGCAGCGCCCCTGCAGCGCCGATGCACAGGCGGGCATCCTTGCGCTGTCCACCTGCGCCGGGGCCGAGACAAACGGCCGGGTGGTGGTGTTCGGGTGGCTGCACCCTGTTGAAAAAGGAGATGAAATACAATGAAGTATGCCATAACGGCCCTGCGGTGCTGGCTGACGGCAGCGGCCCTGCTGCTGGCGCTGTGCTGCCCGCTGCCGGTTTTTGCGGCGCGCGCGGGGGCGGTGCTGCCCGTGACGGTGCGCACCGAGGGCGCGGCCACTGATGCCGCCTGCGTGGTGAGCATCACGCCGCTGGACGCTGCGCCCGCCCCGGCGCAGGCATCGCTGACGATACAGGGCAGCGGCACGGCGTATTTTACCGGCTTTGCCTTTGATGCGCCGGGGGACTACCGCTACACCGTCACGCAGGCGGGCAGCACGGCGGCGCATACGGTGTACGACACCCACAGCTACACCGTGACCGTCCGCGTGACGGGCCGCGCGGACGGAGGCCTGAATACGGAATTGTGGGCGGTGCGCAGCGGCGAAACCGCCAAGGCGGACAGCGTGAAGTTTACCAACCGCTATGACCCGCCTGCGGAAGTGGCGAAAACCACCGCGGCGCGGCCCGCCAAGAACACCGCCGCCCCGGCGGCACGCACGGCTAAGGGCAGCGCCGCACCCGCCCTGCCCCAGACCGGCGATGCCTTCCCCGTGGAGGCGCTGGCCGCCGCGCTCTGTGCCGGGTTTGTTGGCTTTGCCACAGCCTGGTCAAAGCACCGGTAAGCCTGCCCCGGCGGTCACAGATTGGTCATAATCTTTACAATTCGTCCCGTTTGATAAAATTCTTATCAAACGGGATTTTTTGCTGATTGTAACCGGGCCGCGGCATGGGTATACTAAAGCCATACCAAACAACAAACGGCACAACGCCCCGGCGGAAACCGGCCTGCGCCGTATGACTACAGGAGGTAGCGTTATGTATTATTCCAGCGGTAACTATGAAGCCTTTGCAACGCCCAAAAAGCCGGACGGCGTGGACGGCAAGTCTGCGTATCTGGTCGGCTCCGGTCTGGCAGCGCTGTCTGCCGCCTGCTATCTGGTCCGCGATGCCCAGATGAAGGGCGAGCATGTCCATATTCTCGAGAAGGACCCCATCCCCGGCGGTGCCTGCGACGGCTACAAATATCAGGACATCGGCTATGTCATGCGCGGCGGCCGTGAGATGGACAACCACTTTGAGTGCATGTGGGATCTGTTCCGCTCCATCCCCTCCATCGAGGACGAGAACCACACCGTTCTGGATGAGTACTACTGGCTGAACAAGGCCGACCCCAACTACAGCCTCTG
>ENA-UPTB01001406-UPTB01001406.1-human-gut-metagenome-genome-assembly--contig:-NODE-1406-length-20808-cov-43.498191_pt1 | contig 20808 bp, 13 predicted proteins | sample MGYA00250046_ERZ773369 | MGnify/ENA primary metagenome ERZ773369 (study PRJEB29103, sample SAMN06111938) | human gut metagenome | biome: human gut; feature: ankylosing spondylitis patient; material...
ATTCGTAGTCTATGTAATAAAGGGTTTCGTTTTGCACTACAAAATTTGTCGGGAAATAATCTATATTCGTGTTATTTACGTAAAGCAGTTTGCACATTGCTTTTACCTGCTCCACATATTCTGACTTTACTCTGTCTGCCTTTACCATATCAAATATTGTGTCGCCCTCTATGTACTCCTTTAATATCCGTTCGTTTTCAATATCTATGTCGAGCATTTTCGGCATAGTTATTCCGATTTTTTTAAGGCGGTTATAATCATTTAATTCGGATTGAATTTTGTCGCCAAACTGATAATAGCTGCACGGCTCGTGATGAATCTGCTTTAAAACATACTGATTTGTACCGTCGGATGCAAGGTAAGAATAACCACCCTTGCCTTTGCCAAGCAATTTTATTACGGAGTAATTTTTACCGTTTACCGAAAGTTCTGTAGGAATTGCATTTGACATATAATCGCCTTATATCATAATTTAATTTAAAATATACAATGTAATTATACCATCTAAAAAATGTAAAATTTCTGACTGCCTTGCAGCCGTCTGTATAAAAAGAGATTTTTAAGATACTCGCCAAGTTTTTCAAAATCAGTCGCCCTGAAAGAAATACGGCACAGCGGTTTTTATGCCCTCTGTGCCGTATTTGCGATGTTTCCGTGATGGATCGTTAATTGTTACTTATCTCTGATTATTTGACGGAATGCCTTTTCCTCTTATCAAATACCGTTACACCTGTCAGAACACCGCCGCTGACAAACAGCAGTGCGATCCACAGCATGAGGTTGCTTGTATCGCCGGTCTGGGGAGACTTCGGCAACTTAGCCGTTACGGTGTCGGCCTTGGCGATTTCCTTAGTGCCGTCCTTGTCACTGTAATACTTATTACATCCGCTACAGTACCAATACTCGATATTGCCCTCGGAATCCTCGGTCGCCGCCTTGGTCGGGAAATGCTTTAAGTCGGTGTGGTTCTTCGGGTCAAGCTTACCGTAGGATTTGCCGCAGACTTCGCATACTGCCTTATCCCTGCAGGTTTCCTTACCACCGATGTGGTTTGTGATCACCTTTCCACAGTAATCGCAGACATGATCCTTATCCGCGTCCTCGTGGTTGGAGATTACCTTTTCGCAATAGTCGCAGATATGGTTGTTGTCCGCATCCTCATGATTGGAAATCACTTTGCCACAGCAGTCACAAATGTGATCCTTATCTGCGTCCTCATGGTTGGAGAATACCTTTCCACAGTAATCGCAGACATGATCCTTATCCGCGTCCTCGTGGTTGGAGATTGTCTTTCCGCAGAGTTCGCAGATGTGGTCTTTGTTTGCATCTTCGTGGTTGGAAATCACTTTGCCACAGTGATCGCAGATGTGATCTTTGTCTGCGTCCTCGTGGTTGGAGATTGTCTTTCCGCAATAGTCGCAGATATGGTTGTTGTCCGCATCCTCATGGTTGGAGATTGTCTTTCCGCAGAGGTCACAGATGTGATCTTTGTCCGCGTCCTCGTGGTTGGAGATTACCTTTTCGCAATAGTCGCAGACGTGGTCTTTGTTTGCATCTTCGTGGTTGGAAATCACTTTGCCACAGTGATCGCAGACGTGATCCTTATCCGCATCCTCATGGTTGGAGATTATATTTCCGCAAATGTCGCATATGTGGTTTTTATCCTCATCGGTGCAATTATCCGTTTCGATGCCTTCCGTACAGCCGTCTACCGTGCATTGGCGGGTGTGTGTTCCGTCGCCGTTTGATGTCCATTCGCCGAAGGTATGCCCGTCGTTGACCGTTACGGTCATTTCTGCGGTGTTGCCCGCCTTGTCGGTGACAACGATTTTCTGCTCGCCGTCTGCGGGAGCGAGGGTAAAGCTGTTGTTTTCGTCAAGCTTGACCTCTGTGCCGTTTACGGTGACGGTATCCACATATTTCTCGGTGATCGTGACCGTCTGCGCCTCGCAGTAGGTCTTGCCGTCCTCAATGCCGGTGATAACGGGGCTTGTTCCGTCAAGCACGATGCCGTCCGAGCAGATGTAGTCCGTATTGCCTGCATTATCGGTCAGTCTGACATAGATAATGTATTCGTTATCGGGGTCAATGCCAAACGGTGCGGTGTATACGGTGAAGGTCATGCCGTCAAGCTCCGCTTTTGTCAATTCCTTATCTGACAGCAGATATTCAACCGTTACCGTTTCGCCGCTGTTGTCGGCGGCGTTTATCGTCACCGTTTGCGTGTCCTTAAAGAACAGCCCGAAGGTGATATTGTTGAGGAACGCTTTCCAACTGTTCTCGCTGATTTTAATTTCGCCCGTGGGCTTTTCGCTGTCTTTCCACTGCGCGGTGACAGTTATATTCTCCGCAGGCATGGTTGTGGGAATCGCTTTATCCCAGCCGATAAAGGTGTAGCCCTCTCTTGTCGGATTGTCAGGGGCGGTAATTTCTGTACCGTAATCCTGTGTAATGGTTGCAATCTCACTTCCGCCGTTGGTATCAAAGGTTATTGTATACTGATTGATTTCCCATTGTGCTTTAACCGTCATATTCTCCGCAGGCATAGTTTCGGGGATTTCCTTATCCCAACCCTTAAAGGTATAACCTTTTCTTGTCGGGTCAGCAGGGGCGGTAATTTTCGTACCGTAATCCTGCGTAATAGGTGCAATCTCACTTCCGCCGTTGGTATCAAAGGTTATTGTGTACTGATTGATTTCCCATTGTGCTTTAACCGTCATATTCTCCGCAGGCATAGTTTTGGGGATTTCCTTATCCCAGCCCTTAAAGGTATAGCCTTTTCTTGTCGGGTCGGCAGGGGCGGTAATTTTCGTGCCGTAGTCCTGCGTAATCGGAGCGATCTCACTTCCGCCGTTGGTATCAAAGGTTATTGTGTACTGATTGATTTCCCACTTCGCCCAGTATTCCTTATTGCCCGTTTCTGTGCCGCCGATTGCTGTAACAGGAGAGCCGGTCAGATTTTCGTTGTCATACCAGCCCTTGAACGTATATCCCGTATAGGTCAAATCGTCGGCTGTCGGAAGTGTTGCGCCCACGCCGTAGGTATATTCAGTGACATTGCCGTTGTTGATCGTGCCGCCGTTTGTGTGCAGGGTTACGGTATAGGTCGGGGCTGTCCACTGCACTGTCAGTGCCGTCACATCAGCCGGAACTCTGTCGCCGGGTGCGTACAGGTTTCCGTCACTGCCAAGCCACATAAAGTAGGTGTCTGTATCTCCGTCCGGGCGGGTCAGACCGTCGGACGCGGGCGCGGTAAAGCTCTCGCTGCTTTTCACAATGATTTGAATAGCCTCGGAGCTGCCGCCCAGCTTGCCGCCGTTCAGGTCAAGGGTAACGGCTTTCAGCCCGTCAGGGCTCAGTGTGTCAGGGTTCAGGACTTCAAGGACGGGGCGGAAACCGACGTACGGGAAGGAGTAGTTCACAGCAAGTTTGTCGTTCCAGAAGCGGGCCGAAAAGTACCCGCGGAACCGCACGGTACGACGTGCCGCCAGAAGAAACATCCTGTCCCCACGAAAACATTCCATTCCAGTTTTGGATATATCCGCTGTCCTTGTTCAGCATCGTGTCCCATTCGTTACTTTTGGGCACGCCGCGTTTGGAATCGTCTAAACCCGTACAGTCACTTCCCGCAGACGGTGTGCGCAGGGTATAGTCCACGCCGCCGCTGGCATAATTTTTGCCGAAAATCAGATCTGCGGTATTCAAGGCATCCCAGCTTACATCATTCGTTACGGCATAATCCGCCACGAACAGGCTGTGGGGATATTTATTCTTCTGTGCATACTCCTCGGTGGTTGCTGTCTCCGTTGTGAGCTTGTAGGCGTTCACCGTCCCTGCGTAGGTAAAGGGAACATAGTGCAGCGTCGTATCCGGCAAGGAAGTCGCGCCAAAGATGTTTCCGGTGTTCACCGTCCCGGGAATATCCATTGCCGAAAGGTCAAAATAGTATCTGCCGCCGGGGGTGAGGGTAAACTGCTCTTCCACCTGCTTTTCCACCGTCAGCGCAATGTCTGTGAAATTGCTTGCGTAGTCGGTTTTATAATCGCCGTTGTACTGCTCGCTGAAAACTTTTAAGGTATAGTTGCCGGGTGCAATATCAGACGGGATTTTGATTTCAACCGTTCCGCTTTCGGCAGTAGGCTGTGCTACTCTGCCATAATACTGTGCGCCGTTGTTATCCGCAATGATGGCAGAGATATATTCATTTGCCCCTGTGGTCGCTCCGCTGTAATTCAGCGTAATGGTATCGTTGGGGTCGGTGCTGACAGCTTTTTCCGTTACAGCAAAATTGCGGCTGCTATCTAAAAGTGTCAATTTCCACTCGTTTCCGCTGTATTCGGGGACTTCGGTCAATCCTCCGTCAGGCTTTCCGCCCACAGCGGCGGATGTGAAGAGGACAGAGTTCAGATTTAAGTTAAAAGCGGGACGAACAGTCCGATGATTATTTTTCTTGCGGATACTGACCCCAGAGTATTGGACAGAACCATCACTACTCACGATGGCGACATAAAAAGTCTTGGAGCCAGGGGAGCGCAGCCACCAACTGCTTGTCACCCAATTCGGATGTGCAGGATCCAAGGCACGCAGATCGTTGTTTACCGCAATAGCCTCTTTTGTGGAAAGCGGCCAAAATACAGCGTTATCCACCTGCCCTCCCGCTACACAGTCGGTATTTTCTCCGTTGTAACTTCCGCTTGTAAGCGCCCGTTTCTTTACGGCAGCATTTTCTTCTGTCGTCAGCTTTGCTGCAAGCGCATCTATCGCGGTTTTCAAATTACTCGGTGCGTAATCGTTGTATAATATGATATCGGCAAATGGTATAACTCCCATAGCGCCTGCCGCAAGCAGGGTAATATCCCCTTGTGCGCTTGTAACACCGCTTCCGTCATAACCGATAACTCGCCATGCAGCGGGATTATTATCATGGTTTTGCCCAAAATACACAGTCGGTGCGGTCGCTGTGTTTACATTTTTACTTAGTGCGTCTGTGCCAAGCTGTACCGAGGCAGAGCCCTCTGCCCCAACCTCCTCGGCAAATACGCTTATCGGCATAAGGCTCATCATTATACAAAAGACGAGTAAGATGCTAAGTATTCGTTTCTTCATTTCTTGCCACCTCCGTTTTGCAATCTCAAACTATACTTTTTTCTTTTTCAGTACAATGTATAATATTAAACCAAGGTTGCCAAGCAGCGCAACTCCTGCAACAGAGCCTATTGCAACCAAAGCAGGTGAAGATGCGGGTTCGGATATGTTTCCTTCGGATATGTTTCCGAAGCCTGCGGGAACGGCTACATCTGCCACCGCTTTCACACCGGTGTCTTTCTCACCAATCCACCAGTTGCCGTTTTCACCGATAAATGGGGTAAGACCGTCCTTGCCGTCCGCACCGACAACTTTACCAAGATTGACTACCTTGCCGTCGGTATAGGTGATAACAAGCTCGCCGTCTGCGTTGATCTCCGCTTTGGCTATTCCGATGCCGTCCTTACCGTCTTTGCCGTCAGAGCCGTTTGCACCGTTTGTTCCATTTGTTCCGTCCTTGCCGGTGTCGCCCTTAACGCCTTTGCCGCCCTTATCTCCGTCCTTACCGTCAACACCGTCTTTTCCGTTGGCACCATCCTGTCCGTCAGTGCCGGGATCGCCTTTGTCGCCCTTTTGTCCGGCCTCACCGGTATCACCCTTTTCTCCGGTGGCTTTCACACCGAGGGATACCCATGTCTGTCCGTTGTCATAGGAGATATACCAGAAGTTATCATCACCTATTTTTAGATTAGGCGTTGCACCGTCTTTTCCGTCCTGACCGGGTGTACCTGTTTCGCCCTTGTCGCCTTTATCACCTTGTTGTCCGGTTTCACCGGTATCGCCCTTTTCGCCGGTGGCTTTAACACCGAGGGATACCCATGTCTGTCCGTCGTCATAGGAGATATACCAGAAGTTATCATCACCTATTTTTAGCTTAGGCGTTGCACCGTCTTTTCCGTCCTGACCGGGCGCACCTGTTTCTCCCTTGTCGCCTTTGTCACCCTTGTCACCTTTATCGCCTTTATCGCCCGTCAGCTCCGACAAGGCAATCAAATTATTCCAGACAGAATCATCGCTGTACTTCCACTGTATAAATCCATTATATACATTCAGTTCAATTTGCTTTCCATCTGCGCCGTCATTTCCATTTAACTCGGAAAGTGATACAAGAACACGGTAAGCGTCATCACTTTCACCCTCATATCTCCACTGGATACTGCTGCCGTCACTGCGTAATTCTATTTCTCTGCCGTCCGATCCCGTAAAGGTTGAGAAGGTTTTGGTATTGGATAATGCCGATACCGTTCCGTTATTACCGACAGAGGAAATCGCAAAGGTGTAGGTGGTATCCTTTTCCAGATTATCGTATGTATATTCAAAGGTCGTGTCTGACAGCGGAGCATCAGTCACACGCACAAAATCGCCGTCATCCATACGCATCCAGATATGATAGCCTGTATAGGGGCGTCTGCTGTCTGCAGTCGGTGCCTTCCAGGTGATTTTTGCACTTTGATTGTCTGTTACGGATACGCCTGTAAGTGTAGGTATGGGCGGTGCGGCACGAAGATTGGTCAGCACATATCCGAACACAGGAATCTTCTGATCTCCTGCCGTCCATGTACGCATACCAAAATCCCAGGTAAAGCCGTATTTGTTTGAAACATCGTAGTCGATTCCGTAGGAGGCAAGGAGCGAACGGCGGTCGATGTTGTTTACCGTACCGCTGGCGCCGCTACTTTCGGTCGTGGTGTAGACCGTACCTGTTGCTTTGCTGTAGCTCAAATCGATTAGAAAACCCATATTGAATGCGTCTACGCCCCATGTGCTTTTCATCGAAGCGGAGAAGCCGTGCGCCATCTCAACTCCCTCGGCGTGCTCGGATGTGGTCGTCCAGTCGTTTGTGATACTGCTTGCGCCGAAGCCAAGCTCATATTTCTGCTTGCTCAGCGACTCAAATTGCGTAACCGAACGGTCGGCTGAGCCGGGATCCGACCAATAGGCGAACGGGTCGCCCTCGGAATTTTCCGGCAAAACATTGCTGTTCAGTATCGGCAGAGCCTTTGCCTTTCCCGCTGCAATGTCTTTCTTGTAGGTTTCGTTATACAGTACCGCAAACTCATCGTAATATTCACGGTCAAGCATGGTGTAGACCGGCTGCCCGGGGATCATCAGGGCGATGGTGTTTTTCTCGCTGAGATCAAAATCGCCCTTTTGCGGGTCATAAAGTGAGTAATAATAGGTTGTCGCCGGCACGCGGTACAGCACCACAGAATCGTTGCCGCCGGCATTGAAGGAGGCACTGTATTCCTTTGAAAGGGTATCCTCTGTGCTCTTTGTAAAATCCATGGTGTATCCGAGGGTTGCCTCGTATCTCCACACCTTCAGATCTCCCTGCGCGACGATGGACGCACCGAAGGAGGTGTTGTGCGATGAGGATTTCGTGTCCGAATAGCCGGAGGAAAAGGTATAAGTGGTTGAGCCGTCGGAGAAATCGAGGTCATAGTCACCGAGCTCCGAGAAATACGGAGCCGCCTGAAGCACCGCCTGCACCTGTGCATCGGAATATCCGTAGCCCTTGCCTTCATATCGGGCATACAGACCGTCTTTATTCACATCCGCCGCAAGCAGTATGCAGTTATACGGCATATCCCATGCAAGGTCGGCATCGTGGCAGAGCTTGGAAAACTCGTCCTTCTCGGCTGTCACTGTATACTTGCCGGCGACCGACAGCGTGCCGCTGCCGAAATTCTCGCCGTAGAAAACATCGGTGAACAGGTCGAATTTGCGCGCCGAACCGCTTCCCTTTTGCCTTTCGGCGGCAAGCGCGATCACCTGCTCGCGGCCTTCCGTGTTGTGGTCAAAATTTCCTGCGATGACATCCTGATACCACCACCATCTCGCGCTTGAATTCTTTTCGCGCGCGGTGTCGCGCAGAAGATTAAGCGCGCCGTTCTGCTGAACCTCATACAGTCCGCCTGCGATCCATACCTGCTCCGGCGTACCTCTGCCGTTGATCGCAACGCTTGTCATGGCGGGCTTCGGCTTCACTCCCAGATCATTTGTTCCGTTTGCGGTATAACCGCTCATGGTGGTTTTCTGCACATTCGTTATTGACTTGTTCTGACCGTAATAAACGGCAAAGCCCATGTTTTCGTTGTCGGTTTTCTTGTCCCAGATAAAGCCCTTCTTCTTTTCTTCCCTGACTTCACGGAAATATCCGGCAATTATGATTTCCTGCCAGCCGTCGCCGTTGATGTCTCCCGCGGCAAGGTTTCCGTAGCGGATATGATCGTAGTAACGGCTGCCGTCCGCTTTTTCATCCTCGCGGTTCAGGGTCATCAGGGACTTTTGATCTACTCTTTTGAGGTTTCCGTTTTCGGCTTTGTATACCGAGAGCTTTGAAACAGCCTTACGGAAGGAATCGCCGGAAATCTCCTTGTCCCTGCCGTCGATCTTATCCGGCTCGGCAATGCCTGCGTACACGATAAGCTCATCGCAGCCGTCACGGTCAATATCCGCCGAGACAAGCGACTTCGTGATCTGGTCGCGCTCATACAGAGTCGTGTTCCAGCCGTCGAAATAGGCATTGCCGCTGCCCTTGGATTTGACAAACGATTTTCTTGAAAGTCCCTGCTCTCCGGCAATTCCCGTGCCGGCGATTCCCCATAAATCATCATTGCCGACGTAGGTGATAACGGCGGTCATCTTTCCGTCACCATCATAGTCGCCCGCCGTGACATTGAAATAGTGGCGGAATTCCTGGTATTCCAGCTCGCCGTAACCGGGTTTCTTGCACGCCCACATCGGAGCGTCGGCAATTTTCTGAAGCTCGGAGCGCTTGTTGTTTACAAGGTTTTGTACCCAGTAGCAGATCTTCGCAGTGTTCTTGGAATTATCCATATCGCAAAGACCGACAAAGATGGCATGATCGTTTCTGCCCGTGCCGAGTGGGTCGTAAGCTGTTCCAACAGCAAATGCAACATTATCGACAGCAGAAACCCGATGGGCACTCGGTGTACATTCGGCAATGTTGATACCGAAATTCCACTTACTGTATACCTTGGTATGATCCTGCGCCGCCTGCCCCTCTGCGTTGCGATAGCTGTAAATGATCGGCTCATACCATGGGGTGATGGCAAAGGGCTGACCTTTTTTTGTTCCGTACGGGTTGCTTTCATCCTCTGCCCATCCGGCCGGTGGGGTTGTGTCGGGTGTGAGCAATGTACCATATGCACTCGAGTCGGATGCCGATACTCCCAGAGTGGCATAGCTCACCATAGGTAAAACGGCACACATCACCATACATAGGGTGAGCAGTGTACAAAGTATTCGTTTTTTCATTTTCCGTTTCCTCCCTTCAAATATTGTGAACGGTATTTATCCGCAAACAGAGCGACACCCTGTTTTAAGACCTCCATTTGGGTTTTTAAATAATATTCATCCTCAAACATAGCATAGTGTACACAGGCACGAACAAATATAAAAATCAGCGGTGTAATCACCGTGTACGGAATACCGATTTTCGGCTCCAACCGCTTGGCATATTCGGTATAGCGCTCATTCACTCCCTCAAAGAATTTCTTGCCGTGCTCAATATATTTCGGATGAGTATAGACCTGATACATCAGCCGATATTTTTTGCCGTGCTTCTTTGCGGTCCAATACGGAACCTCTCTCACAAATCGGACAACATCATTCGGGTCGGTGGGAGCTTTTTCCATAAAATCATCCTCAACCTTTTCCATACAGTATGCAGTTGATTCAATAATCAGTTCATCCACACTATTGAAATAGGAATACAGATTTCCCGTTGTACACCCACACGCTGCCGCCAAAGCCTTGATACCCGTACCGGTCAGCCCGTTTTCAGCATAACATTCAAAGCATTTTTCCATCATTTCCCGCTTACGCTCGTTGTGTTGTTCCTCTGTTGTTCTCATAATGTTCGCTTCCTTTTGATAACTAATCAATTAATTAACTATAGTATAACACAGGACTACGGTAATTTCAACAATTTATTAAAAAAATTTTGCAAAATATTAAAATTTTATCGTATCGGTCGGAAACTTTACGGCTATAGCCGTAAAGTTTCCGAACTTTCTTCCACACGGACTTTACCATTGTGCAATGTGACGATTTCCCACACCAAAGAAAGTCCCAAGCCTACGCCACCGTATTCCCTGCTTCGAGATTTATCCACACGAAAGAAGGACTGAAAAATACTTTCTCTGTATTGTTCGGGGATGCCGTAGCCGGTATCCGCAACCGTAATAACAAGCTGATTGTCTTTGTACGTTACGGTAATATTCACTGTATCGTCAAAACGGTTGTAGCGTATAGCGTTTTCGGTCAGATTATATAACAAACGGTAAATCAACGTGTCACTGCCTGTCATAACAGCGTCGCCCGTGCTTTCAAGTGCAATATTGTTCTTCTCTGCAAGGGGCGCAAGGTCAGTGAAAATTTCTTCTACCATAGGTCCTATCTCTATGCGGTCGGCACACGATACTGTACGAAGCTTACTCATTTCCAACAAGGTTTTTGTCATTTGCGTCATTCGTTCGGTCTGCTCACATAACAATCGGAGAAACTCAGCCGTTTCCGGCAATACCTCGGGATGCTCTGCCGAAAAAAGTTCAAGCTGTGCCTGCATAAGCGAAAGCGGCGTACGCAGCTCGTGTGCAGCGTTTCCGGCGAACTGTCGTTGAGCTGTGAATCCCTCATCAAGACGGTCAAGCATCAGATTGAATGACTTGACAAATTGTCTCATTTCAGGCAAAACCTCTTCGGTTATCTTCATATCCGTCAAATTGTTAGGCTGAACCTTCTCAACCCGAGCTGTAAAAGTACGCAGAGGCTTCAGCGCATGCCCGCTTAAAAAATACGCAAGCACACCGCCTAACAATGTTGCCGCCGCCGTAATATACCAATTGGTAGCGATAAAGGATTCCTGTACTCCGTTAATTACAATAGTCAATTCACGATCAAGCTTTTCGTGTTCGGGATCGAAAAATTCGGGTTCTCCTTTGTCCGTATCTCCGTAACCTGTAACATAAGAACCTATGGAATCCATGTAACGGCTGCCGGAATAGCCGATAAGAACATTCATAAAAATGCAGGTAGCTCCGATAAGAAGTGCAGTCATCAAAGTTATGCGCCATTGCAAGGATAGCTTTTTCATTCTTTTTCTTCCTCCATAACATATCCTTCACCAATGCGATTGCGAATCGGGTCATAGCCGAGCGCCGCACGCAGTTTCTTTCGTAATGCAGAAATATGTACTCTTATTGAATTGCTGAAATTGTCAAAATTGATGTGATTGCTTTTTAGTTCATAATAGCAAAAGTCACGCTGCAAATTTGCAACGTGACTTTTGTTTTAAGGAAAGCTATATATTAACTTATAAACTATTTAACGCAGATCATCAAATCTTATATTTTTCCAATGCTTTTTCATATTCTTCGCTGTCATCACCGTATATAACAACTTGCAATGGATTACTTAAATCAAGACTGTAAATGCCCAGTAAAGATTTTGCATCAACTGTATAACGGTCTGAAACTAAATCAACATCATAATTACAGTTGGAAGTTAATTCAACAAATTCTCTGACCTGATCCACTTGTGTGAGTCTGATTTTTACTATTTTCATATACTTGTCAACCTTTCTGACATATTTTAATTTCATCTAATGTGGGCAACGCAGGAATTGCACCTATTCTTGTTGCAGTCAGTCCACCCGCAGCATTTGCAAAAAGTATCTTATCATCAAGCACCATATCAGCAATCTCATCGGGTTTATAGTTTTTTAACTGCCACAACATTGCACCTACAAAAGCATCCCCGGCACCTGTGGTATCAACCGCATCGACCTTGTATGCAGGAAATACACAAAAATGATTTTTGTTGCGATAGCAAGCACCTTTTTCTCCGAGCGATACCAAAACTAATGACGCACCCATATTTAAAAGCTTTTTTGAGCCGATTTCAAGATTTGTTTCTCCTGTAACAAGATACATTTCTTCCTCAGACACTTTCAAAATATCCGCCATTGTAATCGCTCTTGAAATTTCATTTACCGCTTTTTCCCTATCACTCCACAAAAGAGATCTATAATTAGGATCAAAACTAATTATTTTTCCGAGTTTCTTTGCATAATTTACAGCATCATATGTCGCCTTCCTGCAAGGTTCATCTGTCAAAGATAATGAACCGAAGTGGAAAATTTTGCATTCATCAATAAGTTCTTTTTTCACTTCATCGGCATTAAGCATCATATCTGCTCCTGGATTTCGATAAAAAGAAAACGAACGGTCGCCTTTGCTGTCAAGCTGAACAAAAGCAAGTGTTGTCGGCACATTGCTGTCAGTTGCCATACCTGTAATATCAATATTATGGTTGCTTAATGTGTCCTTTAAATAAGAACCGAATGCATCGTTGCCGACCTTACCGATAAAAGCCGATGAACCGCCAAGCTTACTGTTCATTGCAAGAACATTTGCCGGTGCTCCCCCCGGATTTCGTGCAAACAATGCTATTCCCTGTTCGTTAGTTCCGTTCGGAGTAAAATCTATCAAAATTTCGCCTAAGCTTACAATATCAATCATTATTCTGCTCCTTTTTTGAATTTAATTCTGTTATGATTTTGTTGTATGATTTTTTATTTATTTGATAAAAAAACAGTACAACAGCTGTTATTATCCACAACACACCCGGAATTGTTGAAAAAGAGTGATGCATTGTAGCCTGAACGGCACTGTTCTGAACACCGTTTGCAACAAAGCCCAATCCGCTGAGTGTAGCAGACAGCAATGCTGTTCCGATTGCCATACCTACTTTATTTCCCAAGGAAACAAATGCATATTGGAATCCGTCATTTCTTATGCCCGTTTTCCACTCTCCGTATTCCACACAATCGGGAACAATTGCATAAATTGCTGTATTGAAACCACAGAAGAAAAATTGGGAGAGAGCTGAAATTGTATAGAAACCGATAGGTGAGTTTGAGGCACTAAAGAAATACAGAGCAATCATACATATGCCTGTACCTGCAGCAAAAGTTGCAGCTGTGCGGCCTTTGTTGCCGACTTTTTTAAATACAAATGGGAATGCTCCTGCACCTAAAATTGACGGCACAATAAGTATCAGTGAATAAATAGTAAAGAACCCCTCATTTCCTTCAACATATTTAAAGTAATACAAGAGATCTGCATTTCTACCGTATAATGTAATGCCGAATAAAACCTGTCCTGCCAATGCTATAAGATACGGCTTGTTCTGCATTGCGGCTTTAAGCTGAATTTTAATAGGTATTTTTTCCTTTACAGGAGGCTTTACCACTTCTTTTGTCTTTGCAAAGCAGAACCAATGGCAGGCAACAAATATTGAACCGTAAAGGATGGTAACCAAAAGGTATCCCTTTGACTGATTCTGGCCGCCGAAAAATGTAATAAGAGGTAATGTAACCATATTGATTATGTTTATTGCAATCATTGCACAAACCGAGCGAAACGCATTTATCTTTGCTCGTTCTTCAATATTCTGAGTTAATGTACCGCAAAGTGTGCCGTAAGGAATATTTACGCAGGTATAGCCGACTACAAGAATACAGTATGTAACATACATATATATTGTTTTTGCATTGTCATCCCATGTAGGATGTGCCCAAAATGTAAATACTAAAACTATCGCCGTTAAAGGAGCACCTATCAGTAGCCACGGGCGGTATCTGCCCCATCTTGTTTTGGTTCTGTCGCTTAAAGAGCCGATTATAGGATCGTTAATTGCATCCCAAAATCTTGATATAAGCATCAATAAAGAAACTGCAGCCATTGGTATTCCACACACATCCGTGTAAAATATCATAAGGAAATTGCCCTCGAACATCCAACTGAAATTACAGCCTATGTCACCAAATCCATACGCAAGTTTGCTTATAAAAGGAATTTTTACATTTGTTTCCTGATGATTTTTCATAATATCACCTATCTCACATTTTTATAACAGCCTTTACAATGTTTGCCTTATCCTCTACACTTTTATCCATAGCTTTCTGAATATCATCAAAATCAAATATGTCTGTTACAATGCCCTTTAAGTTTACTTTGCCTGATGCAACAGCTTCAATAGCCATAGGATAAATATTGCGATAGCGAAAAACAGTCTTAAAGGTTAATTCCTTATCAAGAACAAGACTCATCGGCAAATTCATTTCGCCGGTCTTTGAATAACCTACAAGCACAATGTTGCTGCCCTTCTTGGTCATATGAATACACTGACGAGTAGTGAATTCTGTACCGGCAGTTTCTATTGCAAGGTCACATCCAGCACCGTTTGTAAGTTTCATAACAGCCTCAACAGCATCCTCGTCTTTACCGTTTATAACACCATCAGCACCGAGTTCCATAGCCTTATCAAGTCTTTTCTGCATAATATCAACCACATATACCTTACTGACACCCTCTGCTTTCAGTGCCATCATACTTACAAGACCGATGCATCCTGCACCCATAACAACCGCTGTCTGTCCTGCGTGGGCATTGCCCTGATTTGCAGCATGGAAACCAACAGCAAGAGGCTCAATTAAAGCACCTTCAAGTGTCGATACATTATCGGGAAGTTTAAAGCAAAGATCTGCTTCGTGAGCTACATATTCCTGAAATACTCCGTCAACCGGGGGGGTAGCAAAAAAGATTACATCGGGGCAAAGATTATATCTGCCTGTTTTACAAAACTCGCAGTGTCCGCAAGTTTTCCCCGGCTCTAAAGCGACACGGTCACCTACTTTCAAATGACTTACATCTGAACCTACCTCAACGACAACACCGCCCGGTTCATGTCCGAGAACAAAAGGGGGCTTTACAACATAGTCACCGATTGCACCTGTCTCATAATAGTGCATATCACTGCCGCATATGCCGATATACTCAAGCTTTACCAATACCTCATTAGGCTTTGGTGTCGGCACCGGACGATCAACATATCCCATTTTTTTAATGCCTGTCATTACAGCAACTTTCATAGTGTTTTTCATAATTAGTCCTCCTGTTTAAAAATACTTTTATAAAGTGTTTTATTAAGTGACTATATTAAATCACAAACACACATTGATGTCAATAGATTTTTTTAAAATCATCACATTTGCTAAATATTAACACTATGATTTGTGCAAAAAAACAGTGACTCCGACATTTATCAGAATCACTGCTTTTAATAATTTATATTTCCTGTAAAAACGAATCTATTTTCATAAGTGCTGCACCTACTGCAGATGCCTCTAATTTAAAGGTACAGTATTTCAAAAAATCGGCATTACTTTCAAATGTATTTCGTTCAGCAACATAATTTTTTAATTCCCGTGCAAATTCCTCGAGAAAAGCTCCTACATATCCACCGGCAATTATATCACAGTCAAAAGTCATTCTCAGATTATTAATAGCTATTGCAAGATACTTAAGATAATCGTCCCATACCTTTTCGGCTTCAGCATTACCGCATCGGAGTTTTTCAAAAAACATTGCAAGATTTCCGTCAGCCTGCTCAGATAATACCTTTGCCGAAATATATGCGTCAAGACAGCCTTTTTTACCGCAATAGCATTGTTTTCCGTTAGGAACTAATGTATTATGACCAAATTCACCTGCTCGAAGATTATTGCCCCAAAACAGCTTTCCCGAAAAAATAATTGCACCGCCGACAGTATTGCTTAATGACAGATAAATAAGATTATCAATATCTGACTTATCCCACATTTCCGCAAAACCGGCAGCATTTGCATCATTGATAAATAAGCAAGGGTATGAGATAAATTCAACAAATCTTTCTGTGCTGAAATCATAAATGTCAAGTGCATGAGAAAAAATTATTCTCTTTCCGTCATCGCTTATAATACCGGGGATAGAAATACCTACTCCTATAATTCTGTCAAACTCATCATCTTTTAGAAAACTATTCATCAAGTCGCCTAAGTTTTTAAAATAATTTTCTTCAGAAGAAAAAGCTCTTGTCTTTCTTGTATATCTTATAACCATTCCGGACAAATCAACAAGCGTAAAACCTATGTGATTTTTTGTAATATCAACTCCTATGGCTAATTTTGCATCAGGAATTGAAGCATAAGCTTTTGCTTTCCTTCCGCCTGTAGACTTGTAAGCACCAACCTCATGAACCAATCCAAGATTGATTAACTCTTTCACATTTTGCAAAACAGTCGGCCAACTGAGTTTAAGCTTTTGTGCAAGCTCAGGCTGTGAAATTCTATCATATTTCAGCAGACATCTAAGAGTATTTATTCTATTTTGCTTTTTTACATCCATATTGTTTGTTGGAACAGAATTCATAATCAAAATCCTTTTATAAAGTATTTTATGTTTATTATATTACCATTTTTCTCAAAATATTTCAAGAGTTCACACTAAAAAATCTATTAACTACTATGCAATAAAAATATGTAACATCTTTCTAGGAATGAATGCTAACTAAAGTATAGGAAAACAACTTCTTATATGCTATAATATAATTACTGTTTAATGCCGTTGATGATAGATTGAATCGGAATTATAGTTCTGATAAAGAATTATTTTGATGTAAAATCCATTTTGCACCCCCTTGCTTAAAAGCTATCGTTATACGGTTGATTTTGGAAGTAGTCTGCACCCCCCTAACTGACTACTGTTTGACTACTTTTGAAAAATTCAATATGCCGTATTTTGCCTTGATTTGCGTGTTTTGAGAAAATTTTAAAAATGATACTCATTCCTGTTATACTCAATTCACCCTTGCAAATCACGGCATATTACGGCAAAGCGGGAGGAATTTTGTTATGATAAGGATAATGTTTGTGTGCCATGGGAATATTTGCCGATCACCTATGGCGGAATTTGTAATGAAAAAAATTGTTGCTGATAACAAGCTTGCCGATAAATTTTTAATTAATTCATCTGCGACAAGTACAGAGGAAATCGGCAACGGTATTCATCGTGGAACAAAGGCAAAATTAACAGAAATGAACATTCCGTTCACCTCACACCATGCTGTGCAGATTACCAAAGACGATTACAAAAATTATGATTACATAATTGCTATGGATTCTATGAATTTGCGCAATTTACAGCGGATAGTCGGTTTTGACAATGAAAAGAAAATTCACCGCCTGCTTGAGTTTACCAATTATTCACGAGATGTGGCAGATCCATGGTACACAGGCAATTTTGATGTTACTTACACCGACATTGACAATGGTTGCAGAGCACTTTTGGAGTACATAAAAGAGCATAATTTGAAAATCAACTGATATTTTAAGAATAATATTGCATAATAAACATCGGAGCATACAGCTGTTGCCATATGCCCCGATATATTTTTATGATTTATTTATTAAATCAAATTATTTCATACTGTTTTCGTATGATTCAATCATCTTTTTAACCATCTGTCCGCCTACCGAACCGGCTTCTCTTGATGTTAAGTCGCCGTTATAACCCTGTTTAAGGTTTACGCCCACTTCGTTTGCACATTCCATCTTAAAGCGTTCCATTGCTTCCTTTGCCTGTGGTACATTAAGCTGATTGTTATTGCTTGACATATTGGTTTTCTCCTTTGTTAATTATTTTTTAGTTAATTTTATATTTTAAGCGTCAGGTTCAACCTCTTGATTTCCTTCCGCAATAGTATTGTTTGCGGTAGTTTTCTTTTTATAATATGTAAATTTTTCATATATTTTATTTTTAAATCATTTCTTTTACTGTCAATATAACAATACAGCAAAACCGACCGTAAAATTTAATTACGGTCGGTTGTTTTAATTTATTATCTTAAATTTGCACCAATTTTTGCAAGTTCTGCAATGATTTCGTCCATTACAGTCTGAACCTCTGCTGATGAGAGAGTTCTCTCGGCTGATGAAAATTCAAATCTGATTGTGATACTGTGTACTGTGTCTGTATCGTAGGTATCAACAATTTTTGTACCCTTTAAGATACCCTCGCCCTTTCCGATCCAGCACTTGCTTAGATCCTCAAAGAAAAGTTTTTCAGGAACAACTACACTGATATCATAATCAATCGGCGGGAATTTTGACGGCTCATCGTAAACGATCGGAGCGGTCTGCGCATCGGTAAATGCATTCATATCAACCTCAGCAAATACCACACTTGCTTTCTTGTCAAGCTTTTTGCCCACAGTCGGGTGAACAATACCGATTGTACCGATCTCCTCGTTGTCAATCATAATTGTGTAGAGGTTTACAGGGTGCTCATAGCTGTGTGTCGGCTCTGCTTTCTTAAAGCCAAGTGATTTGTGCTTAATGTCCTCTGAAAGTACAACAAGCATATCTCTAAGCTCAAAGTAAAGTGTTTTAATATCCTTAACTTTGCTGAAAAGTGTGATTGCAAGTTTTTTCTGCTCAATGCAAAGGTTGTTTTCGTCAAGACCTTTTACAACTCTGCCAATTTCAAAAATACCGAAATCATTTGAATACGAAGTATTTGACTTAACCTGACAAAGCTGTGTAGGAATAATTGAATTTCTGATTGTTTCAATGTTAGGGTTAGTAGCGTTTGCAAGCTTAACATTGTTTTCAACTTCAATGCCAAGTGCTTTAAGCTCGTCGTTATATGCCCATACATATGAATGGACTTCATGAAGATTATATCTCTGAACAAGAATATCCTTGATTTTATCTTCATTACTCTTTAACTCACCTGTTCTTACAGGATAAAGAGGTGAACGGGTTGTATGGACGGCAAAGTTATCATAACCGTAAATTCTTGTGATTTCCTCAATGATGTCAGCCTTGATTGTAACATCCTTTGTAGCTCTCCATGACGGAACGGTTACTGTGAAATCATCACCTGCAAGCTGAACGCCAAAACCGAGGCTCTCAAGAGTTTTTACGATTCTGTCATTGCTGATTTCAATACCTGTATAGCGGTCAACAAATGCCTTGTCAAATTCAAGAGTAATCTTTTCATAGTGGAAAGCATACTCGTCTGTAAGGCTTGAAACCACCTTAATATCGCTGTCATATGTCTTTAAAAGTTTAACAAATCTTGCGATTGCAACAGTTGTCATTTCAGGGTCAAGACACTTTTCGTAGCGAATAGATGCGTCTGTTCTGTGAGCAAGTCTTACTGTTGACTTACGAACCGATACCGCATTAAATGTAGCAGACTCAAGTGTAAGAGTTGTTGTATCGTCAACAATTTCCGAATCAAGGCCTCCCATAATACCTGCGATTGCAACAGGAGTATTATCATTACAAATCATAAGTGTATTTTCGTCAATATTTCTGTCCACACCGTCAAGTGTACGGAATACAAAAGGCTTGTCAAAACGCTTAATACGAATTTTCTCTACTTTTCTTGAGTCAAAAGCGTGCATTGGCTGACCCATTTCAAGCATAAGATAGTTTGTAAGGTCAGCAAGGAAATTAATACCACGAAGACCGCAGTAATAAAGTCTGATTCTCATATTTACGGGGCTTACATTTCTCTTGATGTTCTCAACCTGCAAACAGCTGTAACGCTGACAAAGCGGATCTTCAATCTTCATATCAACCTTTGCAAGCTCATTGTACGGAGTAAGATCTTCAACCTCAAGCGGCTTTAATGCTCTGCCCGAAAGTGCGGCAAACTCTCTTGCAATACCGTAATGTCCCCAAAGGTCAGGACGGTTTGTAAGTGACTTATTGTCAACTTCAAAAACTATATCGTCAATCTGGTAAACTTCTTTAATATCTGTACCGTTTGCAACATCATCTGTGATGTCCATAATACCCGAATTATCGTCACTGATTCCGATTTCCGCTTCACTGCAGCACATACCATATGAAGTATAACCTGCGAGCGGACGAGGTGCGATGGTAATTTCACCGAGTTTAGCGCCAACCTTTGCAAAAGCGGTTTTCATACCTACTCTTACATTCGGTGCACCGCAAACTACATCAACAAGTTCGCTTTCACCTGCGTCAACCTTGAGTAAGTGCAGTTTCTTAGAATCAGGGTGATTTTCAATTGATTTAATTTCAGCTACAACAACACCGCTTAATTCTGAACCCTTGAAGAAAATTTCGTTTTCCACCTCGGCTGTAGAGAGAGAAAACTGATGAATAAGCTCAACCTTGTCAAGTCCCGATAAATCAACAAAGTCTGAAATCCAGTTCATTGATAAAAACATTACTACTCTCCCCCTTACTTATCGTCTGTAAACTGTGACAATGCCTTTAAGCTGCCACTGTTCAAATCTCTGATGTCTTTAATGCCGTACTTCATCATTGCAAGTCTTGTAAGGCCAAGACCAAACGCAAAGCCTGTGTATTCGTCCGGGTCAATACCGCCCTCACGAAGTACATTCGGATGAATCATACCGCATGGGCAAAGCTCAAGCCAACCGCTGTGCTTACATGAAGGACAACCCTCGCCGCCGCAGATAAGACAACTGATATCAAGCTCAAATCCCGGTTCAACGAATGGGAAAAATCCGGGTCTTAATCGTACATTAATATCTTTTTGGAAAACTTCCGAAAGCATAGTTTTCATAAAGAAGATAAGGTTTGAAATCGAAATATTTTTGTCAACCATTACACCCTCCATCTGGAAGAATGTGTTTTCGTGACAAGCGTCGGTTGCCTCATTTCTGAAACATCTGCCCGGGAAAATTGCCTTAATCGGCACACCGTTTTCAATAAGGTTTTTACCGTATTTTTTAAGAATGGCGTTCTGTGCGGCAGAAGTCTGTGACTTCAAAAGCTGACCGTTATCAAGATAATAAGTATCCTGCATATCT
>ENA-UPTB01001409-UPTB01001409.1-human-gut-metagenome-genome-assembly--contig:-NODE-1409-length-20754-cov-8.843062_pt1 | contig 20754 bp, 14 predicted proteins | sample MGYA00250046_ERZ773369 | MGnify/ENA primary metagenome ERZ773369 (study PRJEB29103, sample SAMN06111938) | human gut metagenome | biome: human gut; feature: ankylosing spondylitis patient; material...
TTGTCCTTGCCCTCGCTCTCGCCGAACAGCTGCTTATACCACTCGTTCATCAGGGTGAAGTTGGGCTCGTAGCACTCCAGGATCTCAACAGCCTTGCCCTTGCGGTACAGGATGTTGCGGATGGCGGCATACTTGTAAGCGTCGTTGTCCGGGCTCAGCACGGAGAAGCGCTCCATGGCATCGGATGCGCCCTTCATCAGCTCGTCGATGCTGATCCCGGCGGCAGCGATGGGCAGCAGGCCCACAGCGGAGAGAACGGAGTAGCGGCCGCCCACATCGTCAGGAACCACGAAGGTGGGCCAGCCCTGCGCGTCAGCCAGCTGCTTCAGGGTGCCTTTGGCACGGTCCGTGGTGGCATAGATGCGCTTGTTGGCTTCCTCAACACCCATCTCATCCTCCAGCAGCTTGCGCAGAACGCGGAATGCCAAGCTGGTCTCGGTGGTGGTACCGGACTTGGAGATGACATTGATGGAGAACTTCTTGCCCTTGCACAGAGCAATGATATCATTCAGATAGCTGGGGCTGATGCTGTTGCCGCAGAAGTAGATCTTGGGGCCATCCTCCAGCTCGTTGTGGTACAGGCCCTTGACGGCCTCGATCACAGCGCGGGCACCCAGATAGCTGCCGCCGATGCCGGCAACCACTAGCACCTCGGAGTCCTCACGGATCTTCTTGGCAGCTTCCTTGATACGGGCAAACTCTTCCTTGTCGTAATCGCGGGGCAGATACATCCAGCCCAGGAAATCATTGCCGGGGCCATTCTTGGCTTCCAGCTGGTTGTGAGCCGCTTCCACCTGAGGATAAATGGCCTTATATTCCTCTTCGTTGATAAAACTGGAGAGGTGCTTTGTATTCAGAACGACGCTCATTCTATCAGAACCTCCAAACGTTTTTACGGGACGTGCTCCCTGAGGGTTTTGTTAGTATAAGTGTACCGTTCCAATCGTGCAAAGTCAAGGCCAAAATCCCCGGATTTCATACAATTTTAATAGTGTTCTTTTGGCTGTCCTGACATCTTTTGTTCAGGCCCGCCAACGCCGCTTTGTTTCTGCTAACCGCTTTTATTCGGTGATGTGTTTCTTTTGCCCGCTATGCTCCCAGCAGGCACTGCCACAGCAGCTCCAGTGCGCTGCCAAAGGTCAGCAGCGGGGCATCCGCGGCCGCCTTTACTTCGTATTCACTCAATAAGGTATCATCCTGAAAAACGCTCACCTTTCCCACCGTCCGCCCCTTTTCTATGGGAGCTTCCAGCGCCTCGGGCAGGGTCAGTTCAGCCCGCAGGGCAGAGGCCGTCCCCTTCTCGGTCAGGATCGTCTCGGGCAGGGCGGCGTAATCCAGCGGCACGCTGTCCTCGGCGCTGCCCTTTACGGCCAATGCAAGCGGGCGCTCCGGCAGGGTGGGCAGCGGGGCGGCGGCATAGTTGGCAAAACCGTAGTCCAGCAGGGTGGTGGCGGAGTGGAACCGGTCGGCGCTGGAGGGTGACCCCAGCACCACGGCGATCAGGGTCAGGCCGTCCCGGGTGGCGCTGGCGCTGATGCAGACCCCCGCCCCGCTGGTGGTGCCGGTCTTGAGCCCGGTGATGCCGCTGTACCGGCGCAGAAGCTTGTTGGTGTTCACCAGCTGGGTCTGGCCGTTCCGCAGGCTGTCCGTCCAGATGCCGGTATAGTGCAGCAGCTCCGGGCAGGTGTTGAGAAGGTAACGGCTCAGAACGGCAACATCCCGCGCCGTGGAGAGATGGCCCTCGGTGTCCAGCCCGCAGGCGTTCCGGAAGGTGGTGTTGGTCATCCCCAGCTCCGCCGCCCGGGCGTTCATCTGTTCCACGAACACCGGCTCGCTGCCGCCCACCAGCTCGGCCACCGCCACAGCGGCATCGTTGGCTGAGGAAACGCAGATGGCCCGCAGCATCTCGTCCAGCGTGAACTGCTCCCCGGGCTCCAGCCAGATCTGGCTGCCGCCCATGTGATAGGCATGCTCACTCACCGGCACGGGGGTATCGAGGGTCAATTTTCCACCGCGGATGGCCTCAAAGGTCAGCAGCAGGGTCATCAGCTTGGTGATGGAAGCAATGGGCATCCGCTCATCCGGTGCTTTCTCGTAGAGCACCCGGCCTGTCTCCGGTTCCATGAGGATTGCCGCCCGGCATTCCAGCTGCAGTCCGCTGTTGGCCGGAGCCGCCGTCAGCACCGCCGGGGCATCCGCCTGCACTGCCGGTCCCGTTCCCCCAATGGCCACCCGCAGCCCGGCCCCCTGTGCCGTACCCACAGCCAGCGCAAACAGCCAGAAGCAGAGCACCCCCGCGCAGAGCAGGGCCAAATTTCTCCGTTCCATTCCTCGTACCTCCCCGCGTAAAGTCTCTGGTTGCATTCTATGCAAAAAAAGAGGGGTCAATGCCCTTTTCTACGGGAGGAAAATCTGCTATAATAGGAGAGTTTATAAACACTTTAGCTGGCTCACCCTCTCAGGCCGCTTCGCGTCCAGCTCTCCCAAAGGGAGAGCTTTTGACAAAACCAGTAACTTTGCATGGATTGCCAAAGCCTCGCCCTTCGGGAGAGGTGGCAGCGCGTCAGCGCTGACGGAGAGGGTGAGGCCGTTCATCTGAGAGGATCTTTATGCGAGTTTGTTTTTATACCCTTGGCTGCAAGGTCAACCTGAACGAGACCGGCGCACTGGAGCAGATGTTCCGGGGCGCTGGCTTCACCATCGTGCCGGAGGGCGAAGAAGCGGATGTTTTTGTGGTGAACAGCTGCACCGTGACCAACTTCGGCGACCAGAAGAGCCGCAAGTGGCTGCGCCGCGCCAAGCGCGAAAATCCCGGTGCCGTGACCGTGCTCACCGGCTGCTATCCTCAGGCTTTCCCCGAGGAAGCTGCCCAGTTCATGGAGGCTGATCTCGTCTGCGGCAACGGAGACCGCAAGGCCATCCTGGACAATGTGCTCAAGCTGCTGGACGGCCACGAGCGCATCGTTGCCGTTACGCCCCACCAGCGGGGCGAGCTGTTTGAGGAGCTGCCCGTGGAGCGGTTCGAGACCCACACCCGCGCGTTTATCAAGGTGGAGGACGGCTGCAACCGTCAGTGTGCCTACTGCGTCATCCCCCGCGCCCGCGGCCCGGTGCGCAGCCGCGCCGAGGACAGCATCCTGAAGGAGCTGCGCCAGCTGGCCGCCTCCGGCTACCGCGAGGTCGTGCTCAGCGCCATTTCCCTGCCCAGCTACGGTCTGGACACCGGGACCAATCTGGTGGAGCTGGTGGAAAAATGCGCTCAGGTGGAGGGCATCGAGCGGATCCGTCTGGGCAGCCTGGACCCCGACATGCTGACCCCGGAGTTCATCACCCGGCTGGCAGCGGTGGAAAAGCTCTGCCCCCAGTTCCACCTCAGCCTGCAGAGCGGCTGTACCTCCACCCTGCGCCGGATGCGCCGGGTCTACACCGCGGAGCAGTACGCCCAGGTGGTGGATCAGATCCGCGCCGCCTATGGGGAGCGCCCTGTCAGCTTTACCACCGACTGCATCTGCGGCTTCCCCGGTGAGACCCAGGCCGACTTTGAGGAAAGCTGTGCCTTCCTCAAAAAGATCGGCTTCCTGAAAGTCCATGTGTTCCCCTACTCCCGCCGCAGCGGCACACCTGCTTATGATTTTCCGGCTCAGGTGCACGAGCGGGAGAAGCAGGCCCGCAGCCGCGAGATGAACGCGCTGGCCGAGGAGGTCCGCCGGGAGGTGCTGGCCGCTCATGTCGGCACCGAGGACGAGGTCCTGCTGGAAACACCCCTCTCCGAGACACTATTCACAGGCTACACCCGGCTGTACATCCCGGTGGTGGTCTCTGCCCCCGGCCACAAGAGCGGCGAGATCGTTCACGTCAGGCTGGGCGAGTACGATGGCGAGCGCGTCCGTGCAGCACTCTGCTAAAAAAGTTCGTTAAATCTTGTGCGTCCTGTACTATTTGCTAATTCTTTAACATATTTGAAATTTTCTCTTTTCACGCAGGCCCGTTTATGTTAAAATGAAACTGGATATCCGGGTCAGAGCGCCGGTTGCAGCGGTGCGGTACCAGCCGGCCCGGAGCAAAGCAAATTCCGCCTGCCGCAGCGAGCCCAAGCCGATTCGTCGGCATATCCTTGTGCAGTTTGTCTCTTACGCACTTCTCCTGTCTCCGGATCGTAATCTACCACATGGTAGCAGCTGTTGTCCGGACGGAAGTGGTGAGCCATTGTTGTATCAGCATGTTTCACTGCAATATTGTAGAAAGTAGAATCTCCGGAAAGAGCTGTTGCTTCAAATAAGAGTTCGAGATTCATCATATTATCAATAATCACCGGACATTTCCATCCCCGTGTTCCCTGCCAACCTTTATCGGCATCCCATGACTGGATAACGCCTGCATTCGGACGAAAACGAGTGGACAATGATTTGGCAGCTTCTATAATGACGTCTTTGTACTCTTTCTTATCTGCCATGCGATAGCCGTTCAAATAACTGCAACCGATCATAAAACCTACATCATGATGCCATTTCAGATATTTCACGTAGAAGTATTGGCTTTCACTACCGCACTCATAAAATTTATTCCGGCCTTACCCGTAGTATCGAACTTCAACATGATTTGTAAAGAATCTCCCGGAAATGTAATACTATCACTTACCTCATACCCGGTACAACTACAATCTGGATTCACGTACTCTATAAATAACGGATTATTACCCGTATTATATAAGACATACCGAGCCGTTACTTTCTCACCGGTTCTTACAGCATTCAATTTGACAACTTTATTTTTAATTCGGACTTCAGTCAACGGAAGCTGTTTACAAAAAGTATCCTCTACCACTCGACTTTCCAACTTTGTAACCACATCATCTTTTTTAGATATTAATTTCCAAAAAAAGAAAAAGCTCCAAACCACTGCTATCAACCCTACGCTAACCCATACAAATTTCCTGCTCATAACTTAAAACGATATAGGTACATGATTTCCCGTTCCTCGTTTGGCATGACGTATGAATAATAATAAGGAGAAACATACCCACAGACCTTAAGCCCTTTAGGCACGTTCACATCCCCTATCAACACTCCGTCTTTATAAAATTGAAGACCATCAACCGGCCGGGTACCGCCTTTTTGATAAGAGCGGAACAGCAATCCTGTTTCATCCACATACTCTAACCAGTTGTAATAACCTTTGGTTTGACGCTCGTTCCTCCAATACTTACCCGATTCCTTAGGTGTCTTAATATACCTATAATTCAAATCCATATCTTTGCCCGCATAGCCAAAACACTTTTTCTGCTCATAATCGCAATCATATTGGTAAATGAGGGTATCAGCCTCATAAGTCACATAAAAATCCCCGTTCTTGGCGATGTCATAATTCACAGAGGAAAAGATTGCCTTGTTTAGGCTATTCTTTTGGTAGCTATCCGGATAACCGACAGCCAACAAACGACCGAACTCCTGTTCATCGAGTTTCACTTCCAAGATATTGGCATTTTCTTCCAAATGTTGTTTGGTATTATTCACATAACAACACATAGGATAAGACATACGCACATTAAAATACACATTGTTTTTATAGCTCCTACACACAATATCATTATACAAATGAGTGTATTCCGAAGGGGTTTTATAAAGCTTATCCTTATTTAAACTGCCGTCCCCACTATTCTCATAAATAACCCGGAAAAAATCCTTCATCTGAATGTCTTTGTCATATATATGATGCCCTCCACTGTAATCCAACAAAAAGAGGTCTCCATTATCCATAAAGGCATGTGTGGCGATATGACCTATCGAAGTTTCGCTTTTGGCATGTCCCCGCCCTAATTTCTTTTCCTTAAAGCTCCCATCCAAATTAAACCGGTACAACACTCCAAAATACTTATCCAAAACAGAAATCACACTATCTCGCAAACTCGTTTCTATCACATAAGAGGTAACCACAGAATCCAATCGGATAGTATCTATCTCCAAATTTGCCTCAGTCATATCGGCTCTTGAATTCACCGGAAGTGTGAAATTTCCTTTCTTGTTCTTCATACAACCGACCAACGTGCAAGCAGCCACTACCCATAAAATTATTTGCTTTTTCATTCCTTACCTTATAATATGAACTCAATGAGATGTAAGCAGACACCTCATTGAGTTAAAATTAGCATTGATTATTATCTCACCGAATCATTTTCTTCAGTTACCACAATTTCTGCCGCCCGTCCACCATCTCAAAGATACGGTCGTCGCTGCCACGCGTATGGTCGCGAAGGTAAAGCAACGCGCCCCGAGGCACTTTGTAAACCAAAGAATCAGACTCCGCCGTCTGTTCGCCCAACGACTCCCAACCGGTCGCCGTGGCATAGAACAGCTCATAACGGTCGCCTGTGCGGATGAAGTTGTCCCGGTTGCGCGGCATATAGACCAACTTGCCGATATGCACGGGGCGGCCGAAATCCATTCCCACCCATCCGCCGGACGGTTCGCGGTAATCCATCGAAGTGTAAGGGTCACCATCGAACACGTTACCGAACTGGTTCACGATACGGCCTTCCGCCACGCCCGGAGGACTGACGATACGCCCACGCAAGGCCGCCGTATCCGCAGCCGAAGCGTAGAAGGCCAACTCGGATACATTACAATGGCGCGTACGAGGCCCGTAGTAACGGACGTAACGGTAGGCCTTCCCCTTATCCGGCAAACATACCACATTCCTCAAACGGGGCGGACGTTCCTTAATGGCAAACAAGGTGTCAGGACGGCGGAAATCCGGATGGTCCGACGCCTCGAACACGCCGCCCACCATGTGGGCTTGGAAATCCTCCTTGAACTTTTGCAGTAACACGGCTTCTTGCCGTTCCTCTCCGGCACGGAAGAAGCGCACCGCCCCAGTATACTTCTCCAAAAGGAACGGCACGCCGAGCGACACCATACGCCCCCTGCGGCAAACCACAAGGCGGAAAACCACATCGCCCTGCACATTGTCGACGCGCACCGTGTCGCCCTCAAAACGCCCATACCCCACGGGCACCCACGTCCCACGAGTGGAAAGGCAAAGGTAGACCGTCTCGCCCTCGCGCGGGACAAGGGCAAGGCTGTCTGCCGGAATGCGCAGGAAGCGGTTGATTCTCCCGGTATAGGCCGCCGTCACGTCTTGCATCAACGGTTCGCGGAACACCGGCGGGACATCTGCCGTGTCACACCCGCAGGCATCGCGCATCGTCCGGTTCAGGCTGAACGTCTCCCGGTAAACTTTCCCTTTCGGGTCCCAATATGTATCGGCTTTCGCAAACTGTTTCGAGCTTTGGCCGATGGAGGCAAAATAAGTGGAATCCTCACCGTCCACCACGAAATTCCAATAATGCGCCACGTTCTTGTCGCCGCGCATCAGCATCTTGTCGCATCCGCCGGGGATACCTAAGGCACGAAACACATAAGTCACCAAGTCCGTCAGTTCGCGACAGTTACCCGAACGCCACACCACGAGGTCAGGCCCTACCGTAATGCCCGAGGGGAACAAGCCCGTAAAATAAACCGCCCCCACAGACAAGGAATCCATCAAAGTCTGCGCCACGGCCAGCACATCCGTACTGTCTGCCGAGGCACGGATGCTGTCCAACATCGGGTTGTAGCGGTCATAGACCTCCTGCCGCCAGTCGGCAAGCGTCTCCGTCCCCACCCGGTAGGGCAGGATGAATTCCAAGAAATCGGCAAAGGCCACGTTGCGTCCCCATGGTTGCCCGCGCCATACCTCGAAAGCTTGGTCGATATTACGGATAAGGTAATCGGATTTAATAACCTGTACATCATAAACTTTATGGAGGGAATCAGGACAGAAAGCCCCGTCTGCTTCCACCAAGGAGTCGCGGACAAAAGTAGGGCCGCGCCAAGCGCACGGCGGGAACCGCTCGAAATATCGGCGGTACTTCTCCAATTCCTTTCCTGCATAAGCATAATGGCAGGGCATATTCTCTATCAAGAACTGCGCGGCAAGGGATTTCAGGCTGTCACCACGGTAGTGTTCCAACACTTGTTCCAACTCGGAACGGTTCCCGCCTGCTGCCTCCAATGCTTCTTCAAGCCGGGATTTTTCCGGATGGCAAGCAAGTAGCACCGCCACGCACACCCCGCCCCATACCGCCATCCGCATTTTTACACGATTCATATTCCTTTTGGTTTTAACAAATAACACACGACGTTCCAAAGTTAAGATTATCCCTCCAACCACACTTTCGCGTATGTTACATATTTTTCTTGATATGAAACATCAGGTACTTCTTACCGTAGCCCATACAAAAAGAACATTCCGGATAGTTTTCCATCTGACAAAATGAAAGCTAAAAATAAAATTCCCGTATTCCTCAAACCAAAAAAGAAAAGCAATACGACAAACATAAAAAATCCAGTAGCAATCATTTAGAGAGCTTTTTATGAATAAATATCCAAAAATGCACTGAACAAACGAATATTTCACGCATATATGCAAATCGTTCACAGCCAAACGAAAAATCATTCGGCTGAAAGCGAAGAATCATCTGGCGCAGAATGAGGAAAAGCAGCGTGGAAAAAAGCCCAAAAACGTCCCCAAAACGGGAAAAGATGGACTGAGAACGGCCCGCAAAGAGCCAGAACGGACGTTTCGACATACATTTGGCAACTATCAAAAAGCTCCCGGAAACGCCCTTGCGCTTTACCGGAACGATACGCTATGCGCCCAAACCGACCGGCCTTCCGGCAAAAAGGCAGCCTAAGCCCCCATGCCCTTACAAACAGGAAACCGCAAAACCGATGAGAATCGTTTATTTTCCTCCACGGCCCCACTCGTCCCCAAATGAACGATTCTCACGGGGAGAAACTTACTTTTTGACATTCTGCCGTTTCTCTTCCTCCCGATGGCTCCCCACCCTCATTCATTGGAAATGCACCGACCGTCCGGCGTGATTCCCTCAGCGGATATCTGAATTTCACGGCAAGACGAGTTGTTGTAAAACTCGATAATCGCCTCGCCCTTCTCGTCCGTCCGCACGTCCGGATTCCAATACAACGTACGGCGGAAGTCCTCCATAGGAGGCATAAGGGAATAATCAGGCATCTCGAACGTGGAAGGCACGTTATAACCCTGGAAATATGTACGGCGAACGCCCTTCTCCATCCTCCGACGAGGAGAGAAATGCGTGTAGACGAATACGGTAACTACATCCTCTGCATAAGGGGGATAATGGTAAGCTACCGACGCATTGGGATTCTCCGTAATATACACGGACTTCGCTTCATCCAAGAAAAGAGGGAACAAATCTACAGCTATGCTCCCTTTCGTCCGCTCTCCTAAAGGAACTTCTATAGCCATCTTCCCTCCTCCTCTTGCATATTCGTTATCCAAGATCCACACGATTGGACGCCCCTTGTAACGTCCCCATTCCACATGCTCCTTCCCCGAGGTCAAACTTTTCTCCATATCCCCTGTTTCCACGGCGGCTTCTTCGAGCGGATTTGAATCCATTTCACCGGATGCCCCTGTATAGAACGGAGTATGGCTTAAATCCACAAACTCACTCCGCTCCATGAACCAATCACTAAATAACGGGATTTCTTTCCCTTCATCCAAATACCGCTCCGTTTCCTCGTCGCAGTCATAATACACGTCGGCCCAATACTGCCCGCGCTTCTCCGTAGCCCAGGCCGCGCGTGCGCCTTCCGTGAAACGGTGCTTCGCCTTCACATCCACCTCGGGAAGTTTGTGAAGCCGTTCCGAGAGGGAAAGAAGGGGCAATGTGTCGAACTCCAGCGTGTCTGGCAACAGGGGCAAGTACGACGGAAGGAACGGAAGGGAACGGCACTCATAAGGGGACAAACGGCGGGAAGGAGGACCGAAACGACGGTCAACCGTCACAAGGTAACGGCTCTTGAGCTTATTCACACCGGCCTTGAGCTGAAGGTTCCACTCCCCCCATACGTCCGGAAGGGAAAAGGCATAACGACCCGCGCTGTCCGTCAACATCTCACCGTCCGTGTAACTTCCACCGGAATACACGTAGACTTTAATCGGAATGCCATCCACCGGCAAGGACTTCTTAAGCGAACGCAAATGTCCCGTGATATACAACATGTCTTCTACCGGATGCCACTTCTCCGGATTGCGAGAACGATACCCGGACAGCTCCTCCCAGTCGTAACGCCGCCAACCCTGGACCAACATCAATAGGTCCGACGCACGGCGGTGCACTGAATCGTCCGACTCGAAATAATAACCCACGTCCTCGATGTAACCCTTCACTTCGGAAGACAGCAGCATCCATGACTTCACCGAAGGGCCACGGCCGTTGAACACCGTGCCGCCGTCCATCGCCGAAAAGGAGAAGACAGAGCCGGGGACAGCATGCAGGCGCAGGCGGACCTTACCGCAGGGCGTGAGGCGGGTCGTCTCCGATGTGACGCGAATCGTGTCGGAGGCCGAAGGCTTCGGAAAAAGGAAAAACAAGCGTTCGCACAGGATGCGGCCGCGGCCGTCGAACACCGTCAGTTGGTTCACACCCTCGGGAAGACTGTCCCGAAGGTACGACTTATGGTAACCCGAGCCCACGCGGAACGTGTCGCAACTCCATACACGGCCGTAGTTCATCAGCATGTAGCCCAACAGGCGGTCACGGTACGATGCCGTGCCACGGACGCTGAAGCGCAAAGAATCGTCCAAAGACGGGGGAAGCTCCAACACGCAACCCTCTGAGGATGACTCTGGAAGGGGAAACTCCTTAAAACGGCCACGGGCGTCACGCAGGCGGAAACGAAGCCCGTCGCAGGATGCCGGAACTGTGAACACTCCACGACCCGTGCTGTCTGAAGAACCACGGCCCACCACACGGCCCTCACCGTCCAGCAGCTCACCGTCGGCCGACACATGCCGACCACCGCCGTCGGATACCTGAAAGGCCACGCGGCTGCGCAAGCCCGACACCAGACGGCCGCCCTCCGGATAAAAGGACACGTTCAGACGCGAACGGTGCAGCGTGTCCGGCTCACGGAAATCAGGCAAGCGGCGGCGGTAACTGCGTTCATCTATCACCGGCTCATAAGCTCCCGGGGTGGAAGGGGCGCGGAACACCGGGAACACGCGGGAGAAACACGCCGCGCCGCCCCAGTTCGACATATAACGGGTGAAGGCGCGGACCTCATAGAAGCCCGCGCCGTAAAGAGAATCCAACGATAAGTCACCGTGCGCATGGCCCCGATCGTCTATCTTCAGCTTACGCCGCTGCACCACGTCGCCGCCCGGGTTCAGCAGCTCCACGTAGAGCACGCGGCTACGAACGCCGGGACGGTGCCCGTCAGCACGCACCACATAGGCCGTGAACCACATCTTCTCGCCCATGAAGTACCCCGTGTTGTCGAAATGGAGGTAGACTTTCTCCTGAACCACGTGACGTGTCGCGGCCACCACGCGAGACATGCACCCGAGGAGGCTGTCCAAATCCGACAGAGTACCCACTGTTCGTCCCACAACAGGGATGCATCGCAGGAGGGTAAAAACAAGGCCAAACAAAAGGAACTTCGACATGGCTTTATTTAACGCAAGACATTATACTATCTCATCAGAGTGAAATATCCGACTCTGATTCACCTGAATACCCCCAAGTGTATAAATAACCATTTGAATCTATAAAACTATAAGTGCCACTGCATACCAAAGTATAATATCCAGTATCTGGATTCTCCACCAAATCTATATCATCAATCGAAAATTCAGGATTGTCCTCAGCAGAATATACATACTCAACAGAAGTAGGTTCACCATTTTCCATCTTATAGGAATAATGAACCGTCATCGTCAAGACGGTATAACCATCTATATATTCTGAAGGCAAAGCATTAGTACATTTAAAAGTTACAGTAGCCTCACCATATTTATATGACGGTTTCTCAGGTTCTATAGGTTTAATACTTTCCCCTCCTTGCGGCATGCTTCTTTTCGCCATAGTCGCCACACCTGCTTCGTCATTCAACACAAACCCTTCAGGATAACCATCATCTTGGAAACATGCGGGCAACCCCACAAACACCATCCCGGCCACAACGACCGGAACAAAAATTCTTACTAACAAATTCTTCTTTTCCATACTCTCGTTTATTTAATACTGTAAAATTGTGCAAAAGAATTGAACCTCACAATAGCAAACATGCAACCTGTTACATTTGGAAAAACATTCGATACATAGGAAAAAGAGTACATCATACAGGCATATATCCTCTGCTTGGAAGTTGCGAGATTGCAAATGGAATATGCCATCGAGAACAAGAAAAAGCCGCTCCGGAAATTCCGGAACGGCTTTTTCTTACTACTGGCTAAAAGCAGTCTATTTTACTCATCCAAATCAAGGATAGACTTACGATTGGCCATCAGGCGGTCGTACTCCTCCTTGCAGCCTACGACAATCTTGCCGAACTCACGAAGTCCCGTACCTGCCGGTATCAGATGACCACAGATGACGTTCTCCTTCATACCTTCAAGTTTATCGGTCTTTCCATTGATGGCCGCGTCATTCAGCACCTTCGTCGTTTCCTGGAAGGAAGCTGCCGACATGAAGCTCGAAGTTTGCAGTGCCGCACGGGTAATACCTTGCAGAATCTGGATTGAGGTGGCCGGCATGGCGTCACGTACCTGCACTAACTTCAAATCCTTACGTTTCAACGTAGAATTCTCGTCACGCAACTTACGGGCCGTCACAATCATACCTTTTTGCATCGTTTCCGAGTCACCGGCATCCACCACGACTTTCTTGCCCCAAATGCGGTCGTTCTCTTCCGCGAAATCGAGTTTGTCCACAATCTGCTGCTCCAAGAATCGAGTGTCGCCCGGTTCGTCAATCTGCACCTTACGCATCATCTGACGGACAATCACCTCAAAGTGCTTGTCGTTAATCTTCACCCCCTGCAGACGGTACACGTCCTGTATCTCGTTCACGATATATTCCTGCACCGCCGTAGGACCTTTAATGGCCAAAATGTCGGCTGGCGTAGTGGCGCCGTCTGACAATGGAGTTCCGGCACGTACATAGTCGTTCTCTTGTACCAGAATCTGCTTGGATAACGGTACGAGATACTTCTTCACTTCACCCAACTTGGAAGTGACGATAATCTCACGGTTACCGCGTTTCAGTTTACCCATCGTGATCTCACCGTCGATTTCCGAAACGACAGCGGGATTAGACGGATTACGCGCTTCGAACAACTCGGTCACACGCGGAAGACCTCCCGTGATGTCGCCGGCCTTGCCTACGGCACGCGGAATCTTCACCAATACGTCTCCGGCTTTGACAATCTGCTTGTCCTCAATAGCCAAGTGTCCGCCGATGGGGAAGTTATACGTACGAATCAACTCTCCGTTCTCGTCCAAGATATGAGCCGAAGGAACCTTCGTCCTGTCTTTTGACTCTATGATGATCATCTCGCGCAGACCCGTCGTCTCGTCGGCTTCCACACGATAAGTCACACCTTCTATCACGTCTTCAAACTGAATCTTACCCGGAGTTTCCGTCACGATAACCGCGTTAAACGGATCCCACTTGGCTATCAGCTTGCCTTTCTCTACTTTATCTCCTTCGTTCACATACAAAGTAGAACCGTAAGGCACATTTTGCGTGAAGAGGACAATATCGGTATTCACGTCGACGAAGCGGACCTCGGCCAAACGTCCTACCACCATCTTGGCTGCATTTCCGGTCTCATCGGTAATGTCTACCGTACGCAACTCTTCGAACTCTACCTTCGAATCGTACTTCGCGACGATAGATGCATTGGCTGCCGCATTCGAAGCCACACCACCGGCATGGAACGTACGCAACGTTAACTGTGTACCCGGCTCACCGATGGACTGGGCGGCAATCACACCGACCGCCTCGCCTTTCTGTACCATCCGGCTCGTAGCCAAGTTGCGGCCATAGCACTTCATGCAGACTCCCTTACGGCTCTCGCAAGTCAATACGGAACGGATTTCCACGCTCTCGATCGGAGAGTCTTCGATTTCCTGTGCCTTGTCTTCCGTGATTTCCTCCCCGGCGGAAACAATCAACTTACCCGTCGTAGGATTGATAATATCATGCACGGACACACGTCCGAGAATACGTTCGTAAAGTGAAGAAATGACTTCATCGCCGTTCTTCAAAGCCGTACATACCAGACCGCGCAACGTACCGCAATCCTCTTCCGTGATAATCACGTCGTGGGATACGTCTACAAGACGACGCGTCAAGTAACCGGCATCGGCTGTCTTCAAAGCCGTATCGGCCAAACCCTTACGGGCACCGTGGGTAGAGATGAAGTACTCCAACACGCTCATGCCTTCCTTGAAGTTGGAAAGAATCGGGTTTTCGATAATCTGGGCGCCTTCGGCTCCGGCTTTCTGGGGCTTGGCCATCAAACCACGCATACCGGAAAGCTGGCTGATCTGTCCGGCAGAACCACGGGCTCCGGAATCCAACATCATATATACGGCATTGAAACCTTGGTCGGCTTCTTTCATGGTCTTCATCAAGACCTTGGAAAGGTCATTGTTGACGTGTGTCCAAGTATCGATGACCTGGTTATAACGTTCGTTGTCCGTGATGAAACCCATACCATAATCATTGGCAATGCGTTCCACTTCTTCGTTTCCGCGACGAACCAGTTCCTCTTTTTCTTCCGGAATGATAATATCACCCAAGTTGAAAGACAAACCGCCCACGTATGCCATACGATAACCCAGATTCTTGATACCGTCCAGGAATTCGCAGGCACGAGCCACACCTACCGTCTTGATCACGTCGGTGATGATGCCGCGCAAAGTCTTTTTGGAAATGATGTCGTTGAAATAACCGACTTCTTCCGGTATGATTTCGTTGACAATCACACGGCCTACGGACGTTTCCACCATCTTCTTTTCCAGCTCGCCATTCGCATTCAGGTCCTTTACCACAACTTTAATAGGCGCATGAATGTCTACACGCTTCTCATTGTAAGCAATGATAGCCTCTTCGGGACCATAGAATGTCAAACCTTCGCCCTTAGAACCTGGACGGAGCTTGGTAATATAGTACAAGCCCAACACCATATCCTGAGAAGGCACCGTAATCGGCGCGCCGTTTGCCGGATTCAGGATATTGTGAGACTGCAACATCAAAATCTGCGCTTCCAGAATCGCTTCGTTGCTCAAAGGCAAATGCACAGCCATCTGGTCACCGTCGAAGTCGGCATTGAACGCCGTACAAGCCAACGGATGCAACTGAATAGCCTTACCTTCTATCATCTTGGGTTGGAAAGCCTGGATACCCAAGCGGTGCAATGTCGGAGCACGGTTCAACAACACCGGATGTCCTTTCATCACGTATTCCAAAATATCCCAAATCACAGGCTCCTTGCGGTCTACAATCTTCTTGGCAGACTTCACGGTCTTCACGATACCGCGTTCTATGAGCTTACGGATGATGAACGGCTTATAAAGTTCTGCGGCCATCAATTTAGGCAGACCGCATTCTCCCATCTTCAACTCCGGTCCTACAACGATTACCGAACGGGCTGAATAGTCCACACGCTTACCCAACAGGTTCTGACGGAAACGGCCTTGCTTACCTTTCAACGAATCGGAAAGGGACTTCAAAGGACGGTTGGCATCCGTCTTTACCGCACTGGACTTGCGGGAGTTGTCGAACAAGCTGTCCACAGCCTCCTGCAACATACGTTTCTCATTACGCAAAATCACCTCGGGAGCTTTGATTTCAATCAGTCGCTTCAGACGGTTGTTACGAATAATGACACGACGATACAAGTCGTTCAAGTCGGAAGTGGCAAAACGGCCGCCATCCAACGGAACCAACGGACGCAGTTCGGGCGGAATCACCGGAAGGATTTTCATAATCATCCATTCGGGCTTATTGCGTCCCCGACTGGCACGGAAAGACTCAACCACCTGCAACCGCTTCAGGGCTTCGGTCTTACGCTGCTGGGCCGTATCGGCATTGGCACTGTCACGCAATTCGTATGACAATTTATCCAAATCCAAACGGAGCAAAAGGTCATAAATGGCCTCTGCACCCATCTTGGCTATGAACTTATTAGGATCCGAATCATCCAAATACTGGTTCTCTTTGGGAAGTTTCTCCAGATAATCCAAATATTCATCTTCGGTCAACAAGTCATTGGCTGCGATTCCTTCTTCGGCCAGCACGCCCGGCTGAATGACTATATAACGTTCGTAGTAAATGACTGCATCCAGCTTCTTTGTCGGTATTCCCAACAGATAACCGATTTTGTTCGGTAACGAACGAAAATACCAGATATGAGCCACAGGCACCACCAATGCAATGTGTCCTGAACGTTCGCGACGTACCTTCTTTTCTGTTACTTCCACGCCACAACGGTCGCAGACAATACCTTTATAACGAATCCGTTTATACTTTCCGCAATGGCATTCATAATCCTTCGTCGGACCAAAAATACGCTCGCAGAACAAACCGTCACGTTCGGGTTTATAGGTACGATAGTTAATGGTTTCGGGTTTCAAAACCTCACCATACGAATTTTCCAGGATTTCTTCGGGCGAAGCCAATCCGATGGTTATCTTCGTAAAGTTACTCTTTATTTTAGATTCTTTTCTAAAAGCCATATTCTGTTATTAATAAAAGAGTTCAACTGTTATTCAAGCGTAATGCTCAACCCCAAGCTTCTCAGCTCGTGGAGCAACACATTCAGTGATTCCGGAATACCCGGAGTTGGCATCGGCTCGCCCTTGACAATCGCTTCGTATGCTTTCGAACGGCCTACCACATCGTCCGACTTGATAGTCAAGATTTCCTGTAGCACATGAGATGCACCGAACGCCTCGATGGCCCAGACTTCCATTTCTCCGAAACGCTGACCACCGAACTGCGCCTTACCTCCGAGCGGCTGTTGGGTAATCAATGAATACGGACCGATGGAACGGGCGTGCATCTTGTCTTCTACCATGTGGCCTAACTTCAGCATATAAGCAATACCGACAGTGGCCAACTGGTCGAACTTCTCACCGGTCTCACCGTCATACAACTGCGTAGAGCAATAGCGCGGTAAACCGGCTTTATCCGTCCATTCACACAAGTCATCCAACGTAGCACCATCGAAAATCGGAGTAGCAAACTTCACTCCAAGTTCTTTTCCGGCAGCCCCTAAAACAGTCTCGAAAATCTGACCGATGTTCATACGAGAAGGCACACCCAACGGATTCAAAACGATATCGACCGGCGTTCCGTCAGCCAAGAACGGCATGTCTTCCTGACGTACGATTTTTGATACAATACCCTTGTTTCCGTGACGTCCGGCCATCTTGTCGCCGACACCGATCTTACGTTTCTTGGCGATATAAACCTTAGCCATCTGAATGATACCTGAAGGCAATTCATCACCAATCGTAATCGCAAACTTCTTACGTTTCAGTTCGGCATCAAGCAACTTGTATTTCTTCAGGAAGTTTATAATCAGTTGAGATATCAAACCGTTCAGATGCTCGTCGTCCGTCCAGCCACTTAACTGTATCGTCGTAAAATCGAGTCCTTCCAAAGCGGAAGCCGCAAACTTACGTCCCGAAGCAATCACATCGCTACCCATATAATCTTTCACGCCTTGTGAAACCTTGTCTTTCGTCAGCTCCAACAATTTGTCTATCAAGATGGCCTTCAAATCTTCAACCTTGCTGTTGAATTCCTCGTCTATTTTCGGAAGAATCAGTTTGTCCGCAGCCTTGGCAGCACGTGTCTTGATGGCACGGGAGAACAACTTCTTATCTATCACCACACCATTCAATGACGGAGAAGCTTTCAAAGAAGCATCCTTCACATCACCGGCTTTATCACCGAAAATGGCACGCAGCAGCTTCTCTTCGGGCGAAGGATCGCTCTCACCCTTCGGAGTAATCTTACCGATCATAATATCACCCGGCTGAATGCGGGCACCGATGCGGACAATACCATTCTCATCCAAATCTTTAGTAGCTTCTTCGCTTACATTCGGAATATCAGCCGTCAACTCTTCCACTCCACGTTTCGTTTCACGAACTTCCAACGAGAATTCTTCCACATGGATTGAGGTCAAAATATCTTCGCGTACCACGCGCTCGTTCAGCACAATGGCATCCTCATAGTTATAGCCTTTCCATGGCATGTAAGCCACCAAAAGGTTCTTACCCAAAGCCAATTCCCCTTGCTGGGTAGAATAACCTTCCGTCAAAATGTCCCCGGCTTTTACGCGTTGGCCTTTATCGCAGATAGGACGAAGGTCAATCGTCATATTCTGGTTGGTACGACGGAACTTCGGGATGCGGTATTCTTTCAACGCAGGCTCGAAACTTACGAACTCTTCTTCTTCCGTACGGTCGTACAAAATACGAATAGTCGTAGCGTCCACATATTCAATCACGCCATCACCCTCGGCCGTAATCATCGTACGGGAATCCTCACATACCTGTTTTTCTATACCGGTACCTACAATCGGAGATTCGCTACGCAACAAAGGCACGGCCTGGCGCATCATGTTTGAACCCATCAACGCACGGTGCGCGTCGTCATGCTCCAAGAACGGAATCAAAGATGCGGCAATAGAAGCAATCTGCTGCGGAGCCACGTCCATCAGATTCACATCAGAAGGGGGAACAACCGGATAATCGTCATCCTGACGACACTTTACTTTCTTACGGATAAACGTACCGTCATCATTCAACGGTGCATTACCCTGTCCAATAATCTTGCCTTCTTCCTCTTCTGCTGTCAAATATTCAATACCGGTTTCCAATGATAAATCAACCACTCCGTCTTGCACCTTACGGTAAGGGGTTTCAATGAAACCGAGGTCGTTAATCTTGGCATATACACACAAAGAAGAAATCAAACCGATGTTCGGTCCTTCAGGAGATTCGATAGGACACAAACGGCCATAGTGTGTATAGTGTACGTCACGCACTTCGAAACCTGCACGTTCACGAGACAAACCGCCAGGACCGAGGGCAGACAAACGACGTTTGTGCGTTACCTCTGCCAGAGGGTTGGTCTGGTCCATGAATTGCGAAAGGGCATTGGTTCCGAAGAAAGAATTAATCACGGAAGAAATGGTCTTCGCATTAATCAAGTCCGTCGGAGTAAAGACTTCGTTGTCACGTACATTCATACGTTCCCGAATCGTACGACTCATGCGAGCCAAACCAATAGCAAACTGATTGCTTAATTGTTCGCCTACAGTCCTTACACGACGGTTGCTCAAATGGTCGATGTCATCGACAAGTGCCTTTGAGTTTATCAACTCTATCAGATACTTGATAATCTCGATAATATCTTCTTTCGTCAATACGCGGACATCCATATCCGTAGAAAGATTCAGCTTTCTATTGATACGGTAGCGTCCCACTTCACCCAAATCATAACGTTTCTCTGAAAAGAACAAGTTATTGATGACCTCACGTGCACTGGCATCATCTGCAGGGTCGGCGTTACGCAACTGACGGTAAATGTATAATACAGCCTCCTTCTCAGAATTACTCGGATCCTTCTGAAGTGTATTGAAGATGATAGAATAATCAGACGTATTTATCTCTTCCTTATGCAACAACACACTTTGAACACCGCTATCCAAAATGATGCAAATATTGTCTTCGTCCAATATAGCTTCACGGTCTAAGATGACTTCATTACGCTCTATTGAAACCACCTCACCGGTGTCTTCATCCACGAAATCTTCAATCCAACTCTTCAGCACACGTGCAGCTAACTTCTTACCAATGTATTTCTTTAAATTGGTTTTCGTCGCTTTGACTTCTTCCGCCAAATTGAAAATCTCCAGAATATCCTTATCGTCCTCGAAACCTATGGCACGCAACAAAGTCGTAACAGGCAATTTCTTCTTACGGTCGATATACGCATACATGACATTATTGATGTCTGTAGCAAATTCAATCCATGAACCTTTGAATGGAATGATACGTGCCGAATATAGTTGCGTCCCATTCGCATGAATACTTGAACCGAAGAAAACACCCGGAGAACGATGTAATTGGGAAACTACAACTCGTTCAGCTCCGTTAATAATAAAAGTTCCATTATCGGTCATATAAGGAATAGGACCTAAGAACACATCCTGAATAACCGTATCAAAGTCTTCGTGATCCGGGTCGGTACAATACAACTTCAATTTGGCCTTGAGCGGCACACTATAGGTGAGCCCACGCTCTAAACACTCTTCAATTGTATAGCGCGGGGGATCAATATAATAATCAAGGAACTCCAAAACGAAGTTATTACGCGTATCGGCAATTGGGAAGTTCTCTGAGAAGACTTTATATAAGCCGTCGTTTTTACGTTTCTCAGGAGGAGTATCCAACTGCAGGAAGTCCTTAAACGACTTCAATTGCACATCAAGAAAATCCGGATAAGGCATCGGACTCTTAACTGTTGCAAAGTTAACTCTCTGATTTACAAGATTAGAAGACATCTATATTATTATTAGTTGAACTTGTTGATAGTTTTAGACACAAAAAGGTAAAGAACCCTCTACCAGAGGATTCTTTACCGACAAACCTGCTAATACAGGCTTTTAATTACTTCAACTCGATTTCAGCACCAGCTTCTTCGAGAGTCTTCTTCAAAGCTTCAGCATCAGCTTTCGGCATTCCTTCCTTCAATACGCTGGGAGCACCGTCAACCATTTCTTTTGCTTCTTTCAATGGGTGAATTTATCGAACGCAAGTTTATCATTCTCAAGTTTATCCATCTTATTAAATACCACCAGC
>ENA-UPTB01001411-UPTB01001411.1-human-gut-metagenome-genome-assembly--contig:-NODE-1411-length-20737-cov-18.706534_pt1 | contig 20737 bp, 14 predicted proteins | sample MGYA00250046_ERZ773369 | MGnify/ENA primary metagenome ERZ773369 (study PRJEB29103, sample SAMN06111938) | human gut metagenome | biome: human gut; feature: ankylosing spondylitis patient; material...
AAAGGGTCAATCATATAGTACAAAAAGGTGGGCAAATCTTGCGTGGCCAAAAGGGGCAAAGTTGAGTGGCTTTTCCATCCGGCAAAGATAAGCCCCTCGTTCCGTTCCCCAAGCAGCCCATAGGCTTCATCACTGATGGGGTTGTGTACAATCTGCTTGGTCTTTTGCATACGAGTGGTCACGAACATCTTGCCGTTGGTGTACGGCTGTATCTGCTGCCAAGTGAGCTGCCTGATGTCGCTCTTCCTTAGTCCGGTCAGACAACCGAAAAGGAACGCCCTTTTCAAGACTTCTTCTTCGCAAGGGGTTTCGGCAAGCCGTATCAGTTCCTCTTGGCTCAGATGTTCCCTCATGGTGGGAATGCACCCGATGCGGTCTAAGAATCCGTTGGGGTTTTCCTTTATCTTCCTGTCCCGATAGGCAGTATGAAGTACCGCACGGAAAGCCGACCAGTAGCCTGCCGCTGAATTGATATGCAGCTTTTGGTTGGTGTGTATGGATTGTGGGGCGTTAAGCAGATATTCCATGAACTTGCGGCACAAGTCCACATCCACCTCCTCAAGGGTGCATTTGCCATTTACAAACCGCTCAAAGTGCTTATAGACGTGCTGCCACTTGATATTCTTCCTGTCTGCCAACTCCTTGAAGTAGGCGAGGAAATCGCCTTTCATCTTGGATTTGTCAAAGAAGCCGTTGTTCTCGTTGAAGATGGCTTCGTAACGCCTATTACGCAGTATCTCCGCTTTTTTCATCATGCGTGCGTTGAAATCACGCTCCTGTTGGTTGGCAGGTTTGGCGAAGATGTAAATCCCCAGAGCTTCACGTGTAATCACCTTCATGGTAGTGTTGTCACGGTAGCCGGGATAATAGTCCAGACATAGCGAATACTGTGTTCCGTTCTTAATCTTGCGCTTGCGCAAGGTCACTGTCTTGCATTTGCTCATATTGATGATGTTTTAAGTTGTACATTTTCGGGGGTGTCCCCGTGTTTACGGTGGCAAAGGAACAACGTGAAACAATCGTGAATACCTCCACGACAATCATTTTGAAATAATTTTCCGGTAATGTCGGTTGCTCACGGTTATTTCTCCCTTTCAGCCATGACACGCTCCACATCGGAGCGTAAAAGCAGGTTTTTCACGCCTACTTTTATCTTTTCGATGTGCTTCACCTTGACGATATGGCTGATGTTGGCGGAGGAAAGCCCGTAAATCTGCCGGACTTGCTCCACGGTGTAGTAGCGTTCATCGTTCACGAGGTCTGTCCTGCGGAGTTCGTCCAGATGGGATTTGGAGTAATAGGTGCGCCCGTATTCTCTTTTGGTCGGTATCTTGTGGCGGTAGGCGTATGCCCGGAGTGCGGAGGGTTTCATGCCGAACAGTTCTTCCGCTTCTTCAATCAGGAGCCAATCGGTGATATTGCTTGTATCTATAGCCATACCGAAGAACTCGTCAACGTGTTTCTTGCTGTAATAGTTTTTCCCTGCGATGCGGCAGATGGGAATGCGGTTGCGCTTGGCTGTGGTATAGAGCCACGACTGCCTGACCTTGAAGAGCGACATCACCTCCTCGCCAGAATAGAAGTCCAGCACTTCATAGGTTTCCTTTTCCCTTTTTTCTTTTTTGGCAAGCGGGGAAGATGAAGCGGACTTTCTCGGAGTGGAAGTACTGCCGGGCAGGACACGGTGGTAGGGATTGCCCTCCAGCATCCGCTCGATGTCTGTCTTGCGGATAAACGCCATGCGGTTGCTGATACGTGAGGCTTTCAGTTTGCCGAGGGCTACGAGTTTATAGATGTACTGTCGGGAACAGCCCATGAGTACTGCTGCTTTGGAAAAGGTGAGATACTCCTGATGCTGTATCTCCATCAAGGGGCGGACAGCTTTGAAGAGGTTGTTCTTCTGTTCCGTTCTAGCTCGTTTGGCTTCCGCCTGACAAGCCTCGCTGCAATATTTCTGTACCCCGCTCCGGGTTACAAATGACTTGCTGCAAAAATTGCATTTTCTGGTTGTTTTCATGCTGCTTTTATCGTTTACTGGTTCATTCCTTCAATCGTATATCTCTGAAATGGTGAACGGATGTAAACGGAGGTCAACCGTTGTCGCCTTTCTGCACAATGTTACTATTGCTGCATATCAGGGCGGTTGTTGTCGCTCATCGTAAACGGTTGTAAACCCTTGTCAACTGTCCGCACGATGTGGCAAAAAACAAGCTCCGCAAATTCTCCACGTCAGAAATACGTCTCAAAAATATGTGGAAATTTGGGAAGCATCAAAAAGCAGCCGAAAAGTGTTAATTTTTAGAATATTCTGATAGATAAAGACTTACGCTTGAATATTTCTGGTTATTTTTGGTTGTTTTGAGATTCTAAATACAAAAAAGAATTGATACTTTCGGTTTTTGTATAATATTTAATACTACGTAACTGCGCCTTACACCAGTCCTCCACTTGTTCTTCAATGCTTCTTACATTTTTCGTTGCCATTGCGCTATATATTTATTATCGTTTTTTATATCTCTCATGAATACCTCATGAGTTTTTATCTTTCCACAAAGATAAATATTTTCCATAAATAAAAACATATTGCTACAAATGCTCAAAAGTTTTTTATAATGAAGCCATAATGTTTCTCGATGTCTTCTCTGATAATAATGTGACAATTGTGACAAATGACAAAGGATATATAGAGACATATATATACTTATATTATATATATTAATATATATAATATAAAATTGAAACTGATTTTCTCGTTTTGTCATTTTGTGATTGTCATTTGTCACATTGTCACGTTCATCATAATAACCTCAAAAAGACTGGCTTCTTTTTTAGACGTGACAAAAAAGGGAGAGTCAGCAAATATTACCTGCACATGCAAAATATAGTTTTCACAAGCAAAAAAGCAGGTTTACCGTTCCGTAAAACGGTATTCTATAAAAAAGGATATTTCATTAACTGATTTTCACACCTTGATGCTTTCTCGTTTTTGAGAATCACGGTAGCAGGAGGTATCTTTGTGTCAGTTAAATAAATCATTAAACCATCATACAAACACAAAAGATTATGACAACTGGAATTTTAAAGTATCGGCTCGTGGAATTAAAGTACCCCATCAATGACCCTGAAACTCCTGAAACAAGATGGTACGCCCGTGCCGTACAAGACCGTACAATTGATTTTGAGGATTTCGTAACCCACATGTCAGAACACAATTCTCCCTACTCACGCGGAGTGATTCACGGAGTACTCATTGATATGCTCTCTTGTTTACAAGAGCTGGTACTCGATGGAAAGTCAGTCCGTCTGGGAGATTTAGGACTGTTTTCGTTAGGCATTTCGGGAGAAGGTGCTCCTACACGCGATGTTTACAACCCCACTAATTATGTAAAAGACGTACACTTGAATGTACGCAACACCAAAACATGGAGTAACGCTGAGTTACGCAAACGTTGCCGCCTACAAGAATTGACTGAATATTCTACAGGAAAAACGGAATAATCAGCCTGATGTAAGTTTCACTTTTTTATTCACACAACACTATCACACGTATGGAAAACGACAAGAAGAACATCTGGAAAATCGTCATTCAGACACTGGTCACCATCCTGACCGCCATCGGTACCACACTGGGTATCACCAGTTGCATAGGCTGAAAAATGCCCTCGCACGCACAAAAAGCCCGGCTGCTGATTGTTTCGGCAACCGGGCTTTCCCGTCTCTATACAATACGCATCACTTCAGATACGTCTGGAAGAAGTGCGTAATCTTGTCAAAAGGAATCACATCCAACTGGTCGTACAGGTCGACGTGATTGGCTCCCGGAATAATCAGCAACTCCTTGTTGTCGCCCTTCAGCTTCTTGAGGGCATCTTCACTGAAATAGCGCGAATGGGCTTTCTCTCCGTGAATCATGAGCACGGCACTACGTATCTCGTCGCTATACGACAGGATGGGCATGTTCATGAACGACAAGGAGGAAGTCTTGTTCCACCCGTTGTTGGAGTTCAGCGAACGCTTGTGATAGCCGCGCGGTGTCTTGTAATATCCGTAATAGTCTTTCACAAACTGGGGAGCATCGTCGGGAAGCGGGTCTACCACCCCACCGGCCAGCGCATACGTACCCTTGCGGTAGTCTTCCGTACGCTGGGCGTTGAGCTGCTTGCGAAGCTCATAGCGCGCATCGGCATCCATGGCATCGAAATAGCCGTTGGCATTCACCCGGCTCATGTCGTACATCGTAGCGGTAACGGTAGCCTTGATGCGCGTGTCGATGGCCGCCGCATTCAGTGCCATGCCTCCCCATCCGCAGATGCCCAGTATGCCGATACGGTCGGCATCTACCTGCTCACAAATAGAAAGGAAGTCCACCGCCGCACAGAAGTCCTCCGTATTGATGTCCGGAGACGCCACATAGCGGGGTTCGCCCCCACTCTCACCGGTGTACGAGGGGTCGAAGGCAATGGTCAGGAATCCGCGTTCTGCCAGTGTCATGGCATACAGGCCCGACGATTGTTCCTTCACCGCTCCGAAAGGCCCGCTCACGGCTATGGCCGGAAGTTTTCCTTCGGCCTGCTTGGGCACGTACATGTCGGCCGCCAGCGTAATGCCATAGCGGTTGGTAAAAGTCACTTTCCGGTGGTTCACCTTGTTGCTCAACGGGAACACCTTGTCCCATTCGTGTGTCAAATTCAAACTCTTTTCCATCTTCATCTCCGATTTTAAACCGTCCGTTGTGGCAAGCAGGCTGCCCGTAGTCAGAAGCCAAGCCGCCGATGCCGTGCACAACGTCTTCCACAATATATCCATATAGTTATCACTCTATTATTCTACGAAGGCAAAAATAACACAAAAGCCCCACAGAGACATTTCCGTGAGGCTCAAATATCGTTTCTGAAAAGTTCAAATGCACGAGGGAGCGGCCAGTGCCGTGGGCGGAATGCCGTAGCGTTTCTTGAAGGCCGTAGAGAAATGCGAAGGGTTCTTAAAGCCCACCTCCGCATAGACATCGACCACCTTCCGCCGTTCTTCCTTCAGCAGGTGATAGGCCACTTCCAGGCGCTTGCGAATCAGCCATTTCTCGGGTGTCAGCGCGCTCACCTTCTTGAAGTCGCGCTTGAAGGTGGCCAGGCTACGTCCCGTGTAATGCGCCAGCTCCTCCAGGGTGAACTCGTACATGTAGTTCTCGTTCATGAAGTCAAGAATGTCCATCTTCCACGGTGTGCTGAAGTCGAACAACGCGGTCATGAAGCGCTTATCGGTATGAAGCAGGGCCAGCAATCCTTCCTGCAACTTCAGGTGCATCACGTCGTCCTGCGGTTTCACTTCCGGATTGAAGTAAGGTGTCATCGAAGCAAACAGGCTCTCAATCTCAGCCGAAGGAGGAAGTTTCATCACGCCGGGCACGAACCTCTCCACATGCTCTGCCTTGTCCGTGTGGCGGGCATACTTTCCGTACATCTCCCGAAGGAAGGAGCGGGTGAAGCACATGTAAATTCCGCAATACTGCTCCCCGCCCGAGGCTTTCTTGTACATGGTCACACGATGGTCGCGCGGAATGAACACGCACTCTCCTTTTCCCACGTGTATCTGCCGGTGCCCGTCGTCGAGCACCATCTCGCCCGACAAGACATAGTTCATGGCGTATTCTCTGGAACGGTGCACGCACGCATCGGCATCGTCATAGAAAAAGCTGAAAAACACATTCTGGTAATTGAATATGACTTTCATGGGGTTATGGCGTGAGGTTGTAGGTTCTGTTGTCATCTCTCTTCTCGTTTTTTGTGAATGGGGTATGCACAAAGATACAAATAAAAACGTCGCGTTTATCATCACGGCGGAGCAAAACAAAAACTCCTTTGAGGGCATCGTTCTAGCCACGCAAAGGAGTTTCTTTCTTCAGGGTTCCCCAAGGTCTGCAAACCACTCGCCTCAGGCGGGCGGTCCGTATACCTTATTATATATTAGTAACCCAGTTCTTTTTCAAGAGCGTTGTATTTTTCCTTATCAAGCTTCCAGTAGATGTTCAACAAGTACTGACCCCACAACTGACGGTTGTCTGGTTTAGCTTCTTTTGCTTTTTCGTAGAAAGGAAGTGCTTTTTCGTACAGTTCCTTAATCTTAGCTTCGTTGGTAGCATACTTCGGATCGTCCATAGAAAGCTTAGAGTTTTCTTCTACGATTTCCTGAGCCGGGAAGAATGAGCAGTCACCAATCTTAGAATAAGCTTCAGCTACGAAATCCTTACCTTCTGCAATAATCTGGTTGAATGTAGCGATGGCACCTTCGTAGTCTTTCTTTTCATACTGAAGCACACCCTTCACGTACATGAAGTACGGAGTAGAGTTCTTAGCCAGTATGGCATCCATCTGAGCCAGACCTTCGTCAATCTTACCTTTCTGGATGTAGTAGTCCATCAGGTTACCGATGAAGTATTCCTGTGACGGGAATTTTTCTACACCTTCCTGGATAGTAGTCAACCATTTTGCTGAGTCAGGAGTTTCACCTTTTCCGTAAGCTTCTGCCAGGCACATCAATGAACGGTAACCTTCTTCTTTGTGTTCCTTACCGATAGTAGCGTATTTGATTACGGCTGCATTGTCTTTCAATGAATTAGCGGCAAGAGCGGCATAGTTGGCAATCAACGGAGTCAATGTGTCGTTCTTTACGGCATCTTCATCGGCGAACAACGGGTTCTGCGGAGCGTCTACATACAAACCGAAGAACTTCAAAGCGTTGGCATAGTTACCTGCATTGTAAGCGTCAGAACCGGCGTTAGTCAACTGAGGACGTACGGTAGCCAATGTCTTAGCCAGTTTCTTTCTCAATTTCGGTTTCTTCAATTCGCCGCTCTGTACCTTAGCCTGTTCTACTTCGTCACACTTTGTGTAGTATTCGAACATTTTAGCCAAGCTGTTATACAATTTAGCGGTATCAGCCTGACCACCCGGCAAATACAATTTCATGTTTTCGTCGTCATAGATAGACTTCTGGAAATCACCAGCCAGTTTCCATGTTTCAGGATCATTGGCGGTAGAAGGATCTGTCAAAGCAGGTTCGATGATTTGTGCTGCCTTCACGGGATCGCTCTTGGCAGATTTAGCTTCCTTTACCACGCTTTCCTGAGCAGAAACAGCACATGCGGTAAAGAACAAAGCGGCTGAGAATAATACTTTTTTCATAAGGTTTAAATTTAGTAATACAAATATTCAAGTTAGTTTTTGTCCGGATTATTCATTCGGTTCGTCCGTAACAGGCTGAATGGTTTCTCCGTCGGCGGGCTGGATGTCCGTTGCCGGAGTTGCTTCGTCCTGCACTTCCTCTTCTTCATTTTCAGAAGCTACCTTACATACGGAACCAATCTGGTCGTTGCGCTTTTCAAGGTCAATCAGGCGCACACCCTGTGTGGCACGTCCCATGATGCGCACATCGGCCACCTTCAGACGGATGGTGATGCCCGACTTGTTGATAATCATCAGGTCGTTTTCATCGGTTACCGACTTGATGGCTACCAGACTTCCGGTCTTATCCGTAATGTTCAGTGTCTTCACACCCTTTCCGCCACGGTTGGTCTTGCGGTAGTCTTCAATGTCCGAACGCTTACCGTAACCGTTTTCAGATACCACCATGATGGTTTCTGTTTCAGGATCTTTGATACAGATCATTCCGATTACCTCATCCTGACCGTCTTCATCGAGTGTGATACCGCGTACACCGGTAGCTGTACGTCCCATTTCGCGTACCGCGCTTTCATGGAAACGGATGGCACGACCGTTACGGTTGGCAATCACGATTTCATTGTTTCCGTTAGTCATACGTACTTCAATCACACGGTCGTCTTCGCGGATAGTAATGGCGTTCACACCATTCTGACGCGGACGAGAATACTGTTCGAGCAACGTCTTCTTGATGACACCGTTCTTCGTACAGAAGAGTACATAGTGACTATTGATGAATTCCGTGTCGTTCAGGTTCTTCACACGCAGGTAAGCCGTTACCACATCGTCTGCCTCAATGTTCAGCAGGTTCTGGATGGCACGTCCCTTCGAAGTCTTGTTGCCTTCCGGAATTTCATATACCTTGAGCCAGTAGCACTTACCCTTCTGCGTGAAGAACAGAAGCGTGTTGTGCATAGTAGCCGGATAGATATGTTCGATAAAGTCTTCGTTACGGGTTTCACTTCCCTTCGAGCCTACGCCGCCACGGTTCTGCGCACGGAACTCAGAAAGCGGTGTACGCTTGATGTATCCCATGTGCGAGATGGTGATGACCATTTCGTCATCGGCATAGAAATCTTCCGGATTGAACTCTTCCGAAGCATATACGATTTCCGAACGACGGTTGTCGCCGTATTTTTCTTTCACTTCAAGCAGCTCGTCCTTGATAACCTTCTTGCAAAGTTCCTCGTTGCTCAGAATTTCTTCGAAGTAAGCGATTTGCTTCATCAGGTCTTCGTATTCGGCATGGAGCTGGTCCTGCATCAGTCCGGTGAGCTGGCGCAAGCGCATTTCTACGATAGCACGAGCCTGGATTTCGCTCAGGTTGAAGCGGGCCATCAGGTTCGTGATAGCTTCGTTCGGAGTCTTGGCGGCACGGATAATACGGATTACCTCGTCAATGTTGTCCGAAGCGATAATCAATCCTTCCAGGATGTGCGCACGTTCCTTGGCCTTGCGCAAGTCGTAACGTGTACGGCGGATTACCACTTCGTGACGGTGTTCCACGAAATATTTGATCAGTTCCTTCAGGTTGAGCAGGCGTGGACGGCCATGAACCAGGGCCACGTTGTTCACACCGAAAGAAGTCTGAAGCATGGTCATCTTGTAAAGCTTGTTGAGCACCACGCTGGCGTTGGCATCACGCTTGATGTCGATGACGATACGCATACCTTCGCGGTCGGTTTCGTCGTTCACATTCGAAATGCCTTCGATTTTCTTGTCGTTCGACAAATCAGCGATGCTCTTGATCAGCTCAGCCTTGTTCACACCATACGGAATCTCGGTCACTACAATCTTATCGTGTGTAGGATGCGATTCGATTTCGGCCTTGGCACGCATTACCACACGTCCGCGTCCGGTTTCGTAGGCATCGCGCACACCGCTGATACCATAAATATATCCTCCGGTCGGGAAATCAGGTGCCTTGATGTACTGCATCAGGCCGTCTACGTCGATTTCATTGTTATCGATGTATGCCACGCAAGCGTCAATGACTTCACGCAGGTTGTGTGTCGGCATATTGGTAGCCATACCTACGGCGATACCTGAAGCACCGTTCACCAGCAGGTTCGGGATACGGGTCGGCATGACGGTAGGTTCCTGCAACGTATCGTCGAAGTTGTTGGTAAAGTCTACAGTTTCCTTGTAAAGGTCCTGCATCATCTCCTCACCAATCTTCTTCAGACGAGCCTCCGTATATCGCATAGCGGCGGCACTATCTCCGTCGATAGAACCGAAGTTACCCTGACCGTCGACCAGCGGATAACGCATCGCCCAGTCCTGTGCCATACGCACCAGGGCGCCATATACAGACAAGTCGCCGTGAGGGTGATACTTACCCAGTACTTCACCTACGATTCTGGCTGCTTTTTTATACGGTTTGTCGGATGTATTTCCCAGTTCCATCATTCCGTAAAGAATACGGCGGTGAACCGGCTTGAATCCGTCTCTTACATCAGGGAGGGCGCGTGCCACGATTACTGACATGGAGTAATCAATGTACGACGACTTCATTTCCTCTTCGATGTTGATTTTTATAATTCTGTCTTGTTCTTGCATTTAATACATTATTAATTATACTTCCTTTCAAGGCTTGTAAAAAACCATGCTAAAGTACGACTTTTAGCGGATATACAAAAACTTTTCCACCAAAAAATACGTATAAGCCTGCATTTGGAGACACTTGTAGGAAATGTGGCACGCATTTTGTTAAATAGAAAGAAAGACTTGATGAAGAGTCTTTATAATAATGTATATTTGCAAGCCTATTTTGAATATAAACAATTGGAGAAGATATGAATTTGATGAGCAACGAATTTACACAACAAGTGTCCGACATCGTCGTTTACGGGAAAGAGGAGGCCAACCGCCTTCAGAACGACCATATCGAACCGGAACATCTGCTATTGGGCATCTTGCGCGATGGAGAGTGTAAAGCCGCCGAAATATTGAAATCGTTCTACCTCGACCTGAAAGGTATCAAGAACGAACTAGAAACACAATTACGGGAGAAGTCCATTCTAGAGAACTACTCACAGGACATCTCATTCAGCGAGGAAGCATCAAAAATTTTGACATTAAGCAAACTAGAGGCACGATTGATGAATGACGAGAAAGTGGACACCCCGCATATTTTATTGGCCATTATGAGAGACAACCAGAATAACGCATATAAGATATTGGAAAAGAACGACGTAACTTACGAAAAGATAATAGACCGTCTAAAGCAGGAGGAAACTCCTTTTGACGGACTGGATTTCAATGATGACGAAGAAGAGGAAGGCATCGGACGTCGCGGAAACGCGGACAAGAACAACGATGGCTTCGGTTCTTCCGCCAACCGCCAGGCCACGCAGACCGAACAGAAACAAGCGGACGGTGGCACGCCCTACCTCGACAATTATGGTATTGACCTGACCAAGGCAGCCGAAGGTGGGAAACTTGACCCCGTGGTAGGCCGTGAGAAGGAAATTGAACGTATCGCACAGATTCTGAGCCGGCGCAAAAAGAACAACCCGATTCTGATTGGTGAGCCGGGTGTGGGAAAATCGGCCATTGCCGAAGGACTGGCGCTCCGTATCGTGGAGAAGCGGGTTTCGCGTGCCCTGTTCGGCAAGCGCATCGTTTCGCTCGACATGACGGCGGTAGTGGCCGGAACCAAGTATCGCGGACAATTTGAAGAACGCATTCGTGCCATTCTGACAGAAGTGAAGAAACATCCTGACGTCATTCTGTTCATCGATGAGATACATACCATCGTGGGAGCCGGCTCGGCGGCTGGTTCCATGGACGCGGCCAACATGCTGAAACCGGCACTGGCACGTGGAGAAATCCAATGCATCGGGGCCACCACCCTCGATGAGTATCGCAAGAACATCGAAAAAGACGGGGCATTGGAACGCCGCTTCCAGAAAGTGCTGGTAGGACCGACCTCACCGGAAGAGACCTTGCAGATTCTCCGGAACATCAAGGATAAATACGAGGAACACCATAACGTGACATATACGGACGAGGCGCTGGAGGCTTGCGTACGCCTGACCGACCGCTATGTGACCGACCGCTATTTCCCCGACAAGGCCATCGACGCTATGGACGAAGCGGGTTCTCGCATCCACCTCACTCACATCTCCGTACCTCAGGAAATTGAGGAGCAGGAACGATTGATTGAGGAAGCGCAGCAACATAAGAATGAGGCCATTCGCTTGCAGAACTTCGAGCTGGCCGCCAGCTTCCGTGACCGTGAAAACCAGTACACGGAGCAATTGGAACGCCTGAAAAATGAATGGAAAGAAAAGTTGAAGGACAACCGGGAAACGGTGGACGCACCACAGATAGAGGAAGTGGTGTCCATGATTTCGGGTGTACCCGTGCAACGTATGGCGCAAGCGGAAGGTGTACGGTTGAAGGGGATGAAGCAGGCATTGCTTTCGAAGGTTATCGGACAGGACAAGGCGGTAGAGACACTGGTAAGAAGTATCCAGCGGAGCCGTGTGGGACTGAAGGACCCGAACAAGCCTATCGGTACGTTCCTTTTCTTAGGACCGACGGGTGTAGGAAAGACGCATCTGGCGAAAGAGCTTGCCAAGAACATGTTCGGTACTACCGACGCCATTATCCGTATCGATATGAGCGAATACATGGAGAAATTCACCGTGTCACGTCTGATCGGAGCTCCTCCGGGATACGTGGGCTACGAAGAAGGGGGACAACTGACGGAAAAGGTACGCCGTCATCCCTACTCCATCGTATTGCTGGATGAAATCGAGAAGGCCCACTCCGACGTGTTCAACATGTTGTTGCAAGTGATGGACGAAGGCCGGTTGACGGATAGCTTAGGACGGACCGTAGATTTCAAGAATACCATTATCATCATGACGTCCAACATCGGTACACGCCAGTTGAAGGAGTTCGGCAAAGGCATCGGTTTCACGGCACAGACCGGCGAGAACGAGAAAGAACATGCCAATAGCGTGATTCGCAAGGCCTTGAACAAATCGTTCGCTCCCGAATTCATCAACCGCCTGGATGAAATCGTGACCTTCGACCAGCTGGATATTGCTTCACTGGAGAAAATCATCGACATCGAGCTGGCAGGACTCTACAAGCGTATCGAAGGTTGTGGCTACCATCTCCTGCTCGACCAGGAGGCCAAGCGTTTCGTGGCAGAAAAAGGCTACGACGTACAGTTCGGTGCCCGCCCGTTGAAACGCTCCATCCAGAACCACCTGGAAGACGGACTGGCAGAGCTGATTATCAACGAAGAACCGCAGGCGGGCGATACCTTGCATGTGTACATGAACGCCCAAGGTGACGGAGTAGAAATGAAAGTAGAAAAAGCATAACGGAATTCTGACAGAATTTCGGTATACAGACAAAATGTCAGGTACAAACGTATCTGGCATTTTTTTTGTGTAAGGACTGGAAAAAAATTTATTCGAACAATCATAAAAAACAAAGAGATATGCAAAAAGGTAATATCGGGGTTACAACAGAAAACATATTCCCCATCATAAAGAAGTTCTTGTATAGCGACCATGAAATTTTCCTCCGTGAACTGGTTTCCAATGCGGTGGATGCAACTCAGAAATTGAAGACACTGGCCGCTACGGGCGATTTTAAAGGTGAACTGGGCGATTTGACGGTACGTGTAAAAGTGGACAAGGAAAACGGTACCATCACCATCAGCGACCGTGGTCTGGGTATGACGGCCGAAGAAATCGACAAGTATATCAACCAGATTGCCTTCTCAGGAGCAAATGACTTCCTGGAAAAATACAAGGACGATGCCAATGCCATCATCGGTCACTTCGGTCTGGGATTCTACTCAGCCTTCATGGTAGCCAAGACGGTAGATATCGTAACTCTTTCATATTCATATAAGGAAGGTGCCAAAGCCGTGAAATGGAGTTGCGACGGAAGTCCTGAGTTTACCCTTGAAGAAACAGAACGTAGCGACCGTGGAACCGACATCATCCTGCACGTGGATGAAGATTGCAAGGAATTCCTGGAAGAATCTCGCTTGCAGGGCTTGCTCACCAAGTATTGTCACTTCCTGGCCGTACCGGTAGCCTTTGGCAAAAAGAAGGAATGGAAAGACGGCAAGCAGGTAGAAACGGATGAAGACAACCTGATTAACGACACTTGTCCTATCTGGACCAAGAAACCGTCGGACTTGAAGGAAGAGGATTACAAGAAATTCTACCGCGACCTGTATCCGATGGCCGACGAACCGTTGTTCTGGATTCACCTGAATGTAGACTATCCGTTCAACCTGACCGGTGTGCTCTACTTCCCGAAGATCAAGAGCAACATCGACTTGCAACGTAACAAAATTCAGTTGTATTGCAACCAGGTATATGTGACCGACTCAGTAGAAGGTATCGTGCCCGACTTCCTGACCTTGCTTCACGGTGTCATCGATTCTCCGGATATTCCGTTGAACGTATCTCGTTCTTACTTGCAGAGCGATTCGAACGTGAAGAAGATTTCTACTTACATCACGAAGAAGGTATCCGACCGCTTACAATCTATCTTCAAGAACGACCGTAAGGAATTTGAAGAGAAATGGGACGACCTGAAGATTTTCATCAACTACGGTATGCTGACTCAGGAAGATTTCTATGAAAAGGCTTCCAAGTTTGCTTTGTTCAAGGATACAGACAACAAATATTACACCTTCGAAGAATACCAGACACTGATCAAGGATAATCAGACCGACAAGAACGGCAGCCTGATTTACCTCTATGCCAACAACCTGGACGAACAGTACACTTACATCGATGCGGCCAAGAACAAAGGCTACAACGTATTGCTCATGGACGGCCAGCTGGACGTACCGATGATCAACATGCTGGAACAGAAGTTCGAAAAGAGTCACTTCACCCGTGTGGATAGCGACATCGTAGACCGCCTGATTGTGAAGGAAGGCCAGAAGGGTGAAGAACTTCCGCACGACAAACAAGAAGTGCTCAGTTCTTTGTTCAAGGGACAGATGCCGAAGGTAAAGAAAACAGAATTCCACGTAGAAGCACACGCACTGGGCGAAAACAATGCGCCGATTGTCATCACACAGGCTGAATACATGCGCCGTATGAAAGACATGGCCAGCATCCAGCCGGGCATGAGTTTCTATGGTGAAATGCCCGATATGTTCAACCTGGTATTGAATAGCGACCACCGCCTGATCAAGCAGGTATTGAGCGATGCCGAAACAGCTTGTGCGGAAAAACTCGTACCAGTAGAATCTGAAATCGCCATGCTGACTCTCCGTCGTAACGAACTCCAGAAAGCACAGGAAGGAAAGAAAGATGAAGAAATCCCGACTGCCGAAAAAGACGAACTGAGTGAGGTAGAAAAGAAGATTGAAGCGCAAAAGACCGAAAAGGAAAACATCCTGAACGGTTATGCTGTCGGCAACAAAGTGGTTCACCAGCTTATCGACCTGGCCTTGTTGCAAAACAACATGCTGAAGGGTGAAGCCCTGACCAACTTTGTAAAACGAAGCGTGGAAATGATCTGATTTTCCCCCATAAAATAAGGAAAGCCATTCTTGCAGGTATGCAGGAATGGCTTTTTTTGTGCTTTTTATGCCCGTGGATAGAAGATAATTTGTACATTTGCCCAGAAACACGCAAGCAGACAACCATGGAAAACAAAACCGAATTGATATTAATCCGCATCAGCGGAGTGGACCGACCGGGACTGACCGCATCGGTGACTGCCATCTTGTCTAAATATCAGGTAGACATTATGGACATCGGACAAGCTGACATTCACAGTACCTTGTCACTGGGTATTCTTTTCAAATGTTCCGATCAGGATTCCGGAAATATCATGAAGGAATTGCTTTTCAAGGCTTCTGACTTGGGTATCAATATCCGCTTCTATCCTATCAGCGACGAAGAGTATGAAACGTGGGTAAACCTGCAAGGAAAGAACCGCTACATTCTGACGCTATTGGGCAGAAAACTTACGGCACAACAGATTGCCGGTGCTACCAAGCTTTTAGCAGAGCAACAACTGAACATCGACGGTATCCGTCGTCTGACCGGACGTATTCCCCTGGACGAGAAAAAGGCAAACGTGAGAGCCTGCATCGAATTTTCGGTGAGAGGTACTCCCAAAGACCGTGAAGAGCTACAAAGCCAGCTCATGCAGCTCAGTGCTTCACTGGGCATGGACTTCTCTTTCCAGCAAGACAATATGTACCGCCGTATGCGCCGACTCATCTGCTTTGATATGGATTCCACCCTCATTGAAACGGAGGTCATCGACGAACTGGCCATACGGGCCGGTGTGGGCGACCAAGTGAAAGCCATCACGGAAAGAGCCATGCGTGGCGAAATCGACTTCTGCGAAAGTTTCAAGGAACGGGTAGCCCTGCTCAAGGGACTGGATGAAAGCGTGATGCGCGACATTGCCGAACACCTCCCAATTACCGAAGGAGTGGAACGTCTGATGTTCGTCCTCAAACGCTACGGATACAAGATTGCCATTTTGTCGGGAGGTTTCACGTATTTCGGCAACTACCTGAAAGAGAAATTCGGCATTGACTATGTCTATGCCAACCAGCTGGAAATCGTGGATGGCAAGCTAACCGGCCGCTATTTAGGTGACATCGTAGACGGAAAACGAAAGGCGGAATTGCTCCGCCTGCTGGCACAGGTAGAAAACGTGGACATCGCACAGACAATTGCCGTGGGCGATGGAGCCAACGACCTGCCCATGCTTTCTACGGCAGGACTGGGAATCGCCTTCCATGCCAAACCGAAGGTCGTGGCTAATGCGCAACAGGCCATCAATACCATCGGACTGGATGGCGTGTTGTATTTTTTAGGATTCAAGGATTCCTATCTGGACGAACGCGGCAAATTATAATGACAAGATAACATTACTATATGAAGTTTTCGGAACTGAACTTAGAAGATAGCGTCCTCGATGCCTTGGACGCAATGAATTTCCAGGAATGTACGCCCGTGCAGGAACATACCATCCCTGTCATCCTGGAAGGGAAAGACCTGATTGGCGTGGCCCAGACAGGTACGGGAAAAACGGCGGCCTACCTGCTTCCGGTGTTGAACCAGTTGAGCAAGGGAGGTTATCCAGAGGATGCCATCAATTGTATCATCATGTCGCCCACCCGCGAACTGGCCATGCAGATTGACCAGCAGATGGAGGGTTTCTCCTATTTCATGCCGGTGTCAAGCGTGGCGGTGTATGGAGGAAACGACGGTATCCGTTTTGAGCAGGAAAAGAAAGGGCTGACCTTAGGAGCGGATGTGGTGATCGCTACTCCGGGACGTCTGATCAGCCACTTAAGCTTAGGTTATGTGGACCTGTCAAAAGTATCCTTCTTCATCCTCGACGAAGCAGACCGCATGCTCGATATGGGATTCTCGGACGACATCATGCAGATTGTCAAGTATCTTCCCAAGGAACGGCAGACCATCATGTTCTCTGCCACCATGCCGACCAAAATCCAGCAACTGGCCAAAACCATTCTTCACGACCCGGTGGAAGTGAAACTGGCCGTATCCAAGCCGGCGGAAAAAATCATTCAGGCCGCTTACATCTGCTATGAGGCACAGAAACTGGGCATCATCCAGTCGCTATTCCAATCCCAGCAACCGGAGCGTGTCATCATCTTCGCCTCTTCCAAGCTGAAGGTGAAAGAAGTGACCAAGGCCCTGAAACGCATGAAGCTAAACGTGGGCGAAATGCACTCCGACCTGGAACAGAGTCAGCGTGAGGAAATCATGCACGAGTTCCGCAACCGCCGCATCGACATTCTGGTGGCTACCGACATCGTGGCCCGTGGTATCGACATCGACGACATCCGCCTGGTCATCAACTACGACGTGCCGCATGACAGCGAGGACTACGTACACCGCATCGGACGTACAGCCCGTGCCAATAACGATGGATGCGCAATCACTTTTGTAAGTGAAACCGAGCAGACCCGTTTCAAGCAAATCGAAACATTCTTAGGAAAAGACATTTACAAGCTCCCCGTACCTGAAGAACTGGGCGAAGGTCCGGTATATGCTCCCCGCACTTCCAGAAAAGAAGGAGGCAAACAGGTGAAGAATTTCTCCCGCAACAAAAAGGGCGGATGGAAAAAGAAAGGGGGAAACAACGCAAAAAAACAGGGAGAAAGAACGGTTAAGAACTGATTGCCACATCTCCTGACAGCATAGAAAAAGCCCGTACAAGTTCTTGTATTTTCATCGAACTTGTACGGGCTTTTTTGTCAGAAATTCATGGAATACGCAGGGAGTATAGTCACCTCCCCTGCGTCATGCACCAGCTTACGAATCCGAGAAATGAGGTTTACTCCCTCTTGGTAGTAATAAGAATCACGCCAAATTTTCCTTTCTTACCATACTTTGCGGTAGCGGCTTCATTCTTCAGCACACTGACGGATTGTATCTTTTTCGGATTGAGCTTCTTTATCACATCGTCAGACACTTCCAGCCCGTCCATAATGACAAGCGGAGACACTCCGAAGGCTTTGGAACTACCCACTGAATCTATTTTGAAATCTCCTGTAATGGACAATTCATCCATAGGATTATGGAGTTTAATAGTAGGCAAATCTACCGATTCCTCGCTTTTCTGAACTCCATATCCCACTACTACGACATCATTGTCGCCTGCCTTCGGCTTGCTGTTGGTTCCCTCCAGCATAAAAGTCACCGGGAGAGTAAATTTCACACTGACCGGCTTTCCTTCCTGCATGCCCGGCTTCCATTTCGGCATGGTGCTGATTACGCGGATGGCTTCTGCATCCAGCCATGGGTCGACCGGACGGAGCACCTTGAAGTCGCTCAGCGAACCGTCTTTCCTTACCACAAACTGCACGATGACACGCCCCTGCTTACCGGCTTCCTGTGCCTTTGCAGGATACCTGAGATTGCGTGCCATAAATTCCAGACCAGCACGCATACCGCCCGGATATTCGGGCATCTGCTCCACTACGCTAAACGTCTGGTCGTCCGACACCACAGTTTGCGGAGCAGATGCTACCACCTTCACATATTTCTTTGTGTCGCTTTCAGTCAAGACAATTGTCTGGTCGGCTTTCTTCAGACAGTCTTTGACCGACATGGTAACCGTACTCATACCGATGTAGGCCACCTGGATGCTTTGGTCGCTGCCGACTTCCAGCGTGAAATTACCGTTTTCGTCGGTAAGGGTACCGTTGGTCGTATTCGCCACAAGTACAGTTGCCGCGATAATGGGTTTTCCCTCCTCATCCACCACCTTCATCTTCAGTTTGGTCTTTTCGGCAGGGTTCGACACATTTTTATCGGCATACGTTTCCAGAACTGCCGATAAATCATTAACTTTGACACTTGAAATCTCATCGAGAGGTTTGGAGATTTCAGGACGGGCAAAAGCAGCTACGGTAACGGCTGCTAACGGAAGTACATAAAGGTACTTGGCACGTGCCCACGGATTGGATTTTTTTCGAATCATCATAGTGATACGTTTTTTAAGTGAACTGTGATTAAAGCTGTTGGCAATAGAGTAGAGCCTTGCGCCAACGGCTTTTTTTATTAATAGCATTTGATATTCTTTCGCGTTGATTCCCTGACGGAGCACTTCTTCGTCGGCTTCGTATTCATGAATGTTCTGCAACTCCTGTTTGAGCAGCCAGATGGCCGGATTGAACCATTGCAGCCAGGCACAGGCTTCGGTCAGCAACAAATCCCATGAGTGACGGTGATGGATGTGAGCCATTTCGTGCACCAGAATGTGATGTCCGCTTTCCTTCAGGTCCGTTTCCGAAATCACGATGTAGCGCATCCAGCTGAAAGGAGCCAGTTTGCGACGGTGGACTACCAAGCGGATACCATTGTCCAACCTTTCACACCGGCTGTGACGAATGAGATAAAGCATGCGTCCCAGCGACCAGAGGTGACGGACGATGACAAAAAACAACCCCACAAAATAGACTAACACCAGCCCTTCCTGCCAGTGGAACGGACGACTTCCCTCTTCCACCACCGCTTCGCTATTCCATTGGTACATCAGCAGCAAGTCTTCCATCGACATCACTTGTGCATTTACCGGCGAAGCCTGTTCCACCGTCACCTTTACCAAAGGCAGCAGACACGAGAGCAGCATCACTCCCAGCAAAGCCATCCGGTTAAAACGGTGGAAAGTTTCTTTGCTGAGCAGCAGGCGATAGAACAGATAGAACATCGCCAGGCAGACAGCCGACTTGAGTATATAGACTAAAAAGGTTCCCATAGGCAGACGTGTTTTATTGTGGTTTCTCGTTCTGCCCCTCTTCCACCTGACGGATGAGTTCTTTGAGTTCTTCCACTGAAATGTCTTCCTCTTTCACCAGCGAGGAAACAGCACCTAAAAAAGAGTTGTTGAAATATTTGGAGATGACCCCACGCAGAGTTTTCCGCCGGAATTCCTCTTCCGACACTATAGCATGATACTGGTAGGTATTACCGAACGCGGTATGCGACAGGTACCCCTTTTCTTCCAGTCCCCTTACAATGGTCGACAGGGTATTGAAGTGCGGCCGGGGCTCTTCGTAAAGTTCCACCAGCTGTTTGACGAACATCGGACCTTTCTCCCAGAAAAATCCCATGATTTCTTCTTCTTTGGCAGTAAGTGTTTTCATATCCGTTTCAATTGGTTACTGCAAAGAACTAAAACTTTTAGTCGATAAACTAATTTTTATAGTTAATATAACTAAAGAGTATAGTTATATAACCATATAGAGCTTTCAATACCTTGAAACGGCTTTCATAATACTATTTTCTTATCAGTTCAGCGGATATCATTTCGGCTTGCTTTATCACCGTTTCCGTAGCCAACATCTGCATGTCTGGCGGATAGCCATAACGGCGCAGCAACCGCTTGATGGACACACGCATTTTAGCCCGTACATTTTCTTTAATTTCCCAGTCAATAGATGCATTGTTACGTATAGTTTCTGTCAGGACCACGGCAAGTTCCCTGAGTTTATCTTTACCCATCAACTCCATAGCGCTATTATTATCAGCTACAGCAGAGTAAAAAGCATATTCATATTCAGACAATCCCAGTTCCTTAGCCGCGTTATCATGCGCTACAATATGTTTGCTCAAACCTATCAGTTCATCAATAACCTCTACCGCAGTAATTACCTTGTTATGGTATTTATTAATAGAAGCCTCCAGCATCTCCATCAGGCTTTTTCCCTGAACCAGATTATGCTGCATACGAGTTTTTATTTCATCATTCAGTAATTTGCGCAAAACTTCCAATGCAAGATTCTTATGCTCCATGCCTTTCAGTTCCATCAGAAACTCTTCTGAAAGAATGGATATATCCGGTTTTTTGATGCCTGCCGCATCAAAAATATCCACCACCTGTTCCGAAACCAAAGCCTTATCTACCACCTGACGGATAGTTGTTTCGATTTCTTCATCAGTCTTATGCGAAGCAGATACATCAAATTTGCAAAGTCTAGCCTTCACCGCCTGGAAGAAAGCAACCTCTTCCTTTACTTTCATTGC
>ENA-UPTB01001417-UPTB01001417.1-human-gut-metagenome-genome-assembly--contig:-NODE-1417-length-20634-cov-10.793452_pt1 | contig 20634 bp, 13 predicted proteins | sample MGYA00250046_ERZ773369 | MGnify/ENA primary metagenome ERZ773369 (study PRJEB29103, sample SAMN06111938) | human gut metagenome | biome: human gut; feature: ankylosing spondylitis patient; material...
TGGGATTTGCCTTCAGCTGTGCTACCAGCGGTGCAAACATATCAGCCATTGTGATTACCTCCGAATTTACTTTCCAAAATTCACACCCCGCGTCTGTTGGACACAAGGATGCCTTTCTTCTTTATTCTAACACACCGGGCAAAAAGTTCAAGACAAAATTGTGTTTTTGTGCTAATATTTAAGAGAAAACAGGTTTCAAATTGTGAATAAAATATCATACTGTTTCAGAAGGAGATCGAACCGCCATGGATTGGGAAACGCTGAAAGCCGACTGCCTTGCCTGTAGCCGCTGTGAGCTGTGCAAGACCCGCACGAATGTGGTGTTCGGGCAGGGCGTGCCGGACGCCGAAGTGCTGTTTGTGGGCGAGGGCCCCGGCCAGAGCGAGGACGAGCAGGGCCTGCCCTTTGTGGGCCGCAGCGGTCAGCTGCTGGACAAGTATCTGTTTGCCATCGACCTGGACCGGAAAAAAAACTGCTACATTGCCAACATCGTCAAGTGCCGCCCGCCCCAGAACCGTGACCCTCTGCCCGCCGAGAGCGAGGCCTGCATGCCCTGGCTGCGGGAGCAGTTCCGCCTGCTGCGGCCCGAGATCGTGGTGTGCCTGGGCCGCATCGCTGCCCAGCGGATGATCCGTTCCGACTTTTCGGTGACCAAGGAGCACGGGCAGTTCATTGAGAAGAACGGCATCCTGTTCATGGGCACCTTCCACCCGGCCGCCCTGCTGCGCGGCCCGCAGAACAAGCCCAATGCCTTTGCCGACTTTGTGGCTCTGCGGGACAAGATCCACGAAGTGTGTGAGCATACCTATGAATGAATCATCCTCTCCGTCTGCTCACTTCGTTCGCATCCACCTCCCCCGAAGGGGGGAGGTTTTGGCAGCGTAACAGCCAGATGGCGAAAAGCTCGCTCTTCGGGAGAGCTGGCATCGCGCAGCGATGACTGAGAGGGTTCCATTTTCATTCACCCCACGCCTCTTTTTTGCATATTCTAAAGCAAAAGCGAGGTGTTTTTTATGCAGCGTGTTTCGTTTGACCGGGTCGATTTCTTTCTGGGGGCCACCACCCCCGCCGGGTTCAAGGGCTATTTTGAGCCGCTGCGCCGGGAACCCGGCATGCAGATGGTGCTGATCAAAAGCGGGCCGGGCTGCGGCAAGTCCACCCTGATGAAGCAGCTGGCCCGCCGGGCCATCCAGCAGGGTGAACCGGTGGAGTGCATCCACTGCGCCAGCGACCCTGACAGCTTTGACGGCGTGATCTTTGTTCGGCAGCGCCGGGCCATCGTAGATGCCACCGCGCCCCACACCATAGAGCCGGATGCGCCCGGTGCCGACGAGGTAGTGCTGAGCCTGTACCATACCATTCAGGCCGACGCCCTGCGCCCCCATGCTGAAGAGGTCAAGGCGCTGTTTGCCCGCAACGCTGCGCTGCGGGCGCGGGCTGCGCGGTATGTCGCTTCTGCCGGGAGCCTGCTGCTGGACAGCCGCCGGGCCGAGGCCTGCAGCGCCAACTTTGAAAAAGTGCGCCGCTACGTCAAGCGATTGTGCACCCGGCTGCTGCCCCGCACCGAGAACACCGCCCGCGAAGAGCTGCGGCTGCTCTCAGCTGTGACCCCAAAGGGTGAGGTGTTCTACCAGCACACCGCGCAGGCGCTGGCTGACCGGTTCATTGTGTTCCGGGACGAATATGGTGCCGTGTCGCGCCTGCTGCTGGAGCTGATCCGTGCCGAGGCACTGGCCCGGGGCTATCACATCATCACCTGCCCCTGTGCCATGCACCCGGAGGATAAGATCGACCACATCCTGATCCCGGAGCTGCGGCTGGCCTTCCTCACCGACAACCGGTGGCACCCGGTGCAGCTGCCCGGCATACAGGCCGTGCGGTGCACCCGGTTCCTTGACCGGGAAAATCTGGCGGGCTACCGAGCCCGGCTGCGGTTCAACGAGCGGGCAGCCGCCGAACTGCTGGAGCAGGCCACCGCCCTGATGGCACAGGCCAAGAGTTGCCACGACGAACTGGAGACTTATTACCGTACCACCGTGGACTTCGCCCAGGTGGACGAAGCTGCCGCCCGGTGCGCGGAGCTGTTCGGGCTGGAAGTGCCGTCACCCGACTGCTGAGTTCTTTATGATAAGGGAAGTGAAATCATGTCCGACATCCGTCTGCCCATCCGGCAGCTGGTGGAGTTTCTGCTGCGCAGCGGCAGCATCGACAGCCGGTTTGCCGGTTTTGACCGTGCACTGGAGGGTGCCCGCATCCACCGCAGGCTGCAGAAGGCCGCCGGGGAGGGTTACGCCGCCGAGGTGCCCCTCTGCGCCGATTATACAGTCGACGGCATCCACTTTACGCTGGAGGGCCGGGCCGACGGCATTTTTACCAACGAAACCGGCGTTGTGACCATTGACGAGATCAAGACCACCGCGGTGCCCGAGGAAGAGATCAGTGAGGACATGAACCCCTGCCACTGGGCGCAGGGCATGGTGTACGGAGCCATCTACAGCGCACAGGAAAGCCTGTCCGCCGTGGATGTGCGGCTGACCTATTATCAGATCGACACCGACCGGATCCTCCGCTTTGTACGGCACTTTTCCCGGCAGGAGCTGGAGCAATTCCTGCACAAACTCCTGCACCGGTATCTGCCCTGGGCACAGCGTCAGCTTGCATGGCAGGAAACCCGCAGCGGCAGCCTGACCGCCATGCGGTTCCCGTTTGAAGCCTACCGCCCCGGGCAGCGGGCACTGGCGGGCGAGGTCTGGCGGGCCTGCACCGCCGCCCCCTCCAAAAAAGGCACACGGCTGTTCTGTCAAGCCCCCACCGGCATCGGCAAGACCATGAGTGCGCTCTTCCCTGCCCTGAAAGCCATGGGGAGCGGCTGCGGAGAGAAGCTGTTTTACCTCACCGCCCGCAACACCACACAGGCCGCCGCCGAGGATGCCATTGCCCGCCTGCGGGCCGTACAGCCCGACCTTGCCCTGCGCAGTGTGACCCTGACCGCCAAGGAAAAAGCCTGCCTGCACCCGGACGCCGAGGGCCATCCGGCCTGCCTGCCGGAGGTGTGCCCCTATGCAAACGGCTACTACGACCGCATCAAGAATGCGCTGGCCGCACTGCTGGACGGCAGCGGCCAATTCAGCCGTGCCGCACTGGCCGACACCGCCCGACAGTTCACCGTATGCCCCTTTGAACTGGGGCTGGACCTGAGCGAATGGTGCGATGTTGTGATCGGGGACTACAACTATTTGTTTGACCCGGTGGTGCACCTGAAGCGTTTCTTCGACACCTCCGGCGACTGGCTGTTCCTGATCGACGAGGCACACAATCTGCCCGACCGCGCCCGCGCCATGTACTCGGCCCGCTTCTGCAAGAGCAGCCTGACCGACGCAAAACGCACGCTTGGCAAGGGCAAAAGTGCCCTGAAAACCGCCCTGACCAAGGCCGACAAGGCCATGCGGGAGGCGCGGCAGGCCTGTGTGCGTCTGGCACCCCGCAGGCACGCAGAGGACGCCCCCGGCGAACCGGCCCAGACTAGCCTTCTGCCGGAACCGGATGCCCCGGCGTTTGCCCTGCCGGAGCCGTTGTATGCGCAGGACGGCACGGTGTTTTTGCAGGAGCTGCCCGCCGCACTGCTGACACCCCTGCGGGCGGTGCAGGCCCCTTTGCAGGCCTGGCTGGAAGACAACCCGGAAGCCGACGCCCACCCGCAGATGCTGGAGCTTTATTTTGCGGTACAGGATCTGGTGCGGGCTGCCGAACGGTACGACAGCCACTTTGTGACCCAGCTCACCGCCCGCGGCAGCGAGCTGGAATTGCAGCTGCTCTGTCTGGACCCGGCCCCCTTTGTGGATGCCAGCCTTTCCACCGGGCGCAGTGCCGCGCTGTTTAGCGCCACCCTCACCCCGCCCGCCTACTACCGCAGCGTGCTGGGCTGTGCCGACGCTCGGGCCGTGGCGCTGGAAAGCCCGTTCCCCGCCGGGAACCTGGGGCTGTTCTGCCTGCCAGGCATCTCCACCCGCTACCGTGACCGGGAGCGCAGCGTACAGAGCGTGTCGGATGCACTGGCCCGGCTGGCGCAGAGCCGGGTGGGCAACTATCTGGCGTTCTTTCCCAGTTACGCCTATCTGCGGCAGGTGCAGGAAGATTTTGCCGCCCGCTATCCGGGTATTTCCACCCTTGTGCAGGAGAGCGGGTTGGATGACGCCGCCCGCGCCGCTTTTCTGGCACGATTTGAGCCAGACCCTGCCCATACCCTGCTGGGCTTTGCAGTCATGGGCGGCATCTTTGGCGAGGGCGTAGACCTTGCCGGCGATCGGCTCATCGGCTGTGCCATCGTGGGCGTGGGGCTGCCGCAGGTGAACCCCCGGCAGGAGATGCTGCGCCGCTACTACGACACCCAGAACGGGGCCGGGTTCGATTACGCCTACCGCTATCCCGGCATGAACAAGGTCCTGCAGGCCGCCGGACGGGTCATCCGCACCCCGGAGGACAAGGGCGTGGTGCTGCTGTTGGATGACCGCTTTGCAAAGCCGGAGTATCAGCGGCTGTTCCCGCTCCACTGGAAGCACCTGCAGTATCTGCCCGGCCCCGCCGCACTGGAAACCGCGCTGGCCGATTTCTGGAGCAGTAAGCCCGAATAAACGCAATCCCCGCCCACGGACCGGACTCTTCTGTCCTTCTGTGGGCGGGGTTGTCGTTTGAGCGCAGGAAACTTTTGCGCTGCTGCGTTGGTTGCCAAAAAAGTGCAACTTTTTTCAAAAACAGGCTTGACAAGCACCGCATTTGCGGGTATAATAGCACACGTTGAGCGGCTCACACCGCAAAACACGAACCAAATGATGGGGATTTGCATAGTGGTAGTGCGGTAGACTCTGACTCTACTTGTGGGAGTTCGATTCTCTCATCCCCAACCAGAACAAAGCCATCCGATGAACAGTCGGGTGGCTTTTTGTTTTGTTTTCTGCCGATTTCACGCAGTGAACACACCGCACTGTACCAAAGGTCTTTGGACAAATCAAACACCCGCACCGCATTCCCTTTTCTTGGGAGATGCAGTGCGGGTGCTTTTTTCGTTTGTCAGCCAGCGGGCTGAATCATCTTACAGGATGCTGATGCGGCCTGCACCGTAGGGATTCTCGTAGTCCAGCAGGTAGCCGGGGTACTCTGCCAGCACACTGTTGGCGCTGGAAAGGTGCGGCAGACCCTCTGCGTCCACACCGCCAAAGGTCATGGCGTAGGTGGACATGACAAGGTAATCTTCCGACACATAGTCCTTGATGAGCTCAGCACCGTCAAACATGGCAAAGCCATCGCCCAGATTGCGCAGGGTGTAGTTCATACCGGCCAGTGCGTAGGTCTTGCTCTCGTCCAGCGGCACATAAGTACCGTTCGCGCGGTCGTAGATCTTCACGTTCTGCACACGAGGCGTGCCGGTAGCACTGCCGATCCAGACGTTCTTGTCGTCGGTCTGCACGGTGTTGGGGATGTCGGTGTGGATCTCATAGGTCGCACCGGCCACCTGCAGGAAGCCGCCGTTCTCCTTGCCCTCTGCACCGGCAAAGCGGGCTGCAAACTCCAGTGCGTCCTGGATCTGCTTGCCGGTCACCGACATCAGGCAGGCCACGTTGCCAAAGGGGCTGACCTGCTTGCAGGTCTTGAAGGTCCAGTACCCGGCGTCCTCGTCCGAGCGGATGCCGCCGCCGTTCATGATGGCGATGTCACAGTGCAGCTGCTCCACCTCATTGAAGTAGGTGTAGATGCCGTCGGCCACAAAGTCGCCCAGGTTGGTCTCACCGGAGCGGATGCGGCGTTTGCCGGTAGCAGGGTCGGTGATGTAAAACTTGGTATCGGCCACGGCGATCTTCTCGCCCAGCATGTCATCCACTGTGTTGACCCATGCGGCCTGCTCTGCTGCCACGGCGACATCCTCCTGATCGTAGGTGGACACCAGCCGGGTGGAGATGGTGCCGTCCGGGGCAATGGTCATCTCGCCCACGTTGGCAAAGTAGGAGCCGGTCTGGGTCAGGGTGACCAGTCTGCCGGAAGCGTCCGCCACCTGCTTATTCTCCATCACCGTGTGGGAGTGGCCGTCGATGAAGGCATCAAAACCAGTGGTGTGGGCAATGACCTCCTCGCTGGTCCAGGGAGAGGACGAGGGGTCCACGCCCAAGTGGCCCAAGCCGATGACCACATCGGCCAGGCACTTCGCCTTGTCAACGGCCTTCTGCACGGCGCTGTAGAGCTTCTGGCCGTCCTCGCCGCCCAGGATGTCGTAGATGTACTTGGTCTGGGCCTTGTTCATGAAGTAGGCCGGGGTGGACTTGGTAAACGTCTCGGGCGTGGTGATGCCCACAAAGGCAATGCGCACACCACCGCGCACGAACACCTTGATTTCCGGCAGCACCCGCAGATTGGTGCGCAGGTCCACCCAGTTGCAGGACAGGTACGGGAAGTCGGCATCCCGCATGAGCTCCTTGGCACGGTCCATGCCGTAGTCGAACTCATGGTTGCCGGGGGTGGCAGCATCGTAACCGGCGGCGTTCATCAGCTCAATGATGGAAGCGCCCTGGTCCATGGAGCCGTAAGCCGTGCCCTGCACATGGTCACCGGCGTCCACCAGCAGGACCTTTTTGCCTGCGTTCTGATAGTTCTGCTTCAGGGCGGCAATGGCCGCATAGGTCAGCTCCGGGGCCTGCTTGTCGATGTAAGTGTGCACGTCGTTGGTGTACAGGATGGTGACCTCGGATTTTTCACCGGTCCAGCAGGCAGACGCAGCCGGGGCCCCGACGGCCATGGCGGCGGCAGCGGTGGTGACACCGGCGGCCTTCAGGAAATTGCGGCGGGAGATAAGATGTTTCACGGGAAAACGACCTCCTCTTTTTCTGGCATTTGATGGGGCAGGCTCTCCCCTGCCCCTGACTGGTTCAAGCATAACACAGAACCGCGCCAAGAGCAAGACAAAACATGTCGTTTTGTTCAATTTTCCTTCACATATCAGCCATTTTCCTTGCATTGTGCATCATCCCCGCGCAAAAAAGAGAACGCCCCTGCAGCTGTCCCAGCATACAGGGGCGTTCCCATCCGTTTAAAAAGGCCGGAGAAAGGGGGCCTTAAATGGCGTTGTATTCCTTGAGGATCTTCTCAAGGTCGGTGCCCTCGATTTTCTTCAGAGCTTCCTTCAGGGCCAGACGCGGGATGAGCGGCAGGTCCATGTCGGTGATCTTCTTGCCGTCGCGCAGCTTGACCGTTGCATTCAGCAGGTCACGCACGTCATAGGTGCTGCCCCAGACCTCGGGCACACCGCGGTCCACGTTCAGCAGGGTGTACACGGCCTCCATACCGGTGCGCATGGAGTACTCGGTGGTGAAAATGGTATCGCGCTTGGTTTCCGCAAACTGACCCAGGAAGGCAAAGTTCACAGCGCCCTCCGGCACGATGTCGGGGCGGTCGCCCATGGCACGGGGCATGAAGAAAGCGTCAATATAGGGCATCATCACCGGCACGGTGTTGGCGCTGTGCTCTGCCAGCTCTTCGATCTGGTCGGTGGGCACGCCGATGTGGTACAGCCACTCCATGCAGATCTCCTTGCCGGTGCAGTCGCGCATGGACTTTTTGATATAATCGCCGGGCTTGTCGCTGAACAGGCCGTAGACCCAGACACACAGCTGATCCTTGGGTTGATCGCGGAACTGCTGCTGACGGTTCAGCGTCCAGCTGAGCAGCCAGCTGGAGTCCTTGACCGTAACGATGCCGCCGGTGACGGTGTGACCGCTGAAGGGATCGCGCTTGCAGATCTTCTGGATATACTGCGGGATCTTGTCATCCAGGGTGGTGATGGTGGCGCTCTCCCAGTTGGACAGCTCCGGATCCGAGCAGAACTTTTCGGGGTGGCCGAAGGACGGGTCCTGTGCGGCGATCTTCTTCCACAGATCCCAGCCGTTGCCCGGCTTGATGGTGGGGTCGAAACCGGCTGCCTTGTCCTGGGCACCCACGGTGCAGCTCTCGACGCAGCCGCCGTTGGTGATGAACAGCAGATCGTTCTCGGTCAGGTCGATGTTGGACACCTCGCCTGCGTGCTCCACGGTGACCGAGCTTGCCATCTTGCGGCTGCCCTGAATGTCGAACTTGACGTCCGTGACCTTGGTGTCGTAGTGGAACTGCACGCCAAAGCCCTTCAGGTACTCGATCATGGGCAGGATGATGGACTCATACTGGTTGTAGCGGGTGAAGCGCAGGGCGGTAAAGTCCGGCAGGCCGCCGATGTGGTGGATATAGCGCTTGATGTACAGCTTCATTTCCAGTGCGCTGTGCCAGTTCTCAAAGGCGAACATGGTGCGCCAGTACAGCCAGAAGTTGGAATTCAGCACCTCATCGTCAAAGAAGTCGGTGATCTTCTTGTCCTGCAGCTGCTCGTCCGGGGTGAAGAACAGCTTCATGATCTCCATAGCGCCCTTGTCGGACAGGCCGAACTTGCCATCGGTGTGGGCGTCCTTGCCCTGCTCCACGGTAGCACGGCAAAGGGAGAAGTTGGGGTCCTCCTTGTTCAGCCAGTAATACTCATCCAGCACGCTGGCACCCTCGGTCTCCAGCGAAGGGATGGAGTGCAGCAGGTCCCACATGACCTCAAAATGGTTGTCCATCTCACGGCCGCCGCGCATGACGTAGCCGATGCTGTACTTGTAGCCGTCGCAGGCACCGCCGGGCAGGGCCTCCTTCTCGAACACATGGACATGCTCGCCCTTCATCTGGCCGTCACGCACCAGATAGCAGGCTGCGGTCAGGGCTGCCAGGCCGGAACCGACGATATATGCGGATTTATGATCGACGCCCTCCGGCTTTTTGGGACGTGCAAATGCTTCGTAGTTGCCACTGGAATAGTACATGGAAAAGCCTCCTTGCTTCGCTGTTTTTCTTCCTTACAGCAGTTCAATGCTGCTCTCTATGGCAACAGTATACCCTGCCTTGGCCCGCAGAACAACAAACAAACTCTGCCCCATGTATAAAATTTAGACAACTGTCCCGTTTTGTTGGAAATGCGTACAAATTGTGACAAAAAAGCGGAATGACCGCTGTCATTCCGCTTTTGCAGGCGTTTGTTTTATTTTGCGGTGGGCTGGGCCACCTCAAAGTCAATCTTGCCCAGATTGACGTCGGAACGCACGATGGTGATCATCATGGTATCGCCCAGGCTCCAGTTCCTGCCGGAGACGGGGTCGGACAGGCGCACGCCCTCGGTGAGCATCGTGCCGGAGGGGGTCAGGCTGGAAGCCGGTACAAAGCCCTCCACGCCGTTCTCCAGTTCAATGAACAGGCCGCGCTGGGTCACGCCGGAAATGCGGCCCTCGTAGCTCTCGCCCAGATGGCGGCGGGCATACTCGGCCTTGTAGCAATCCTCGGCCTTGCGCTCGATCTGCATGGCGATGACTTCGCGCTCGCTGGCCTGCTTGCTGGCCCGCTCCGCAAAATCGGTGTAGCGCAGGATCATGGTGTCCTTGTCGGTGCCCTTGAGCTGCGCGGTCATGATGCGGTGGATGGCCAGGTCCGGATAGCGGCGGATGGGGCTGGTAAAGTGGGCATAGTCCTGCAGCACCAGACCGTAGTGACCCTTGGGCTTTTCCTCGTACAGAGCCTTGGACATGCAGCGCAGCATACCGGTGTTAATGATCTGCTCATACGGGCCGCCGCGCACGCCCTCCAGAATGGCGCTCAGCTCCTTGGGGGTGGGCACCTCCTTGGCAAAGTGGTCGTTGATGCCGCAGGCCTGCAGCAGAGCATGCAGACGCTCCAGCTTTTCGGCGTTGGGCTCCTCGTGCACGCGGTACACAAAGGGGATCTGCTTGACCCGGGCAAAGTGGGCGGCGCACTGGTTGGCCAGCAACATGAACTCCTCGATCATGGCTTCGCTCTCGCCGGAGGTGCGCTTTTTCACGTCGATGCAGTGGCCATTCTCGTCGAGGATCAGCTTGACTTCACCGCTCTCGATGTCCATGCATCCGCGCTCCTTGCGCAGGCGGGCACGGTGGCCGTACAGCTCCTTCATGGCGGGCAGCTGAGCCAGAACCTCGTGGTACTTGCCCTTGAGCTCGTCGTCGGCACTGCCGGCCAGCAGGGCGTTGATCTCGGAATACACGCCCTTGACGCGGCTGCGGATGACCGACTTGACAAAGCGGTAGTCGGTCAGGTTGCCGTCCTTGTCCAGACGCATCAGGCAGGAGAACGCCAGGCGCAGCACGCCCTCGTTCAGGCTGCAGATGCCATTGGACAGCTGCTTGGGCAGCATGGGCACCACCTGGTCGGCATAGTACACGCTGGTGGCACGGCTGAACGCCTCGTTGTCCAGCTCACTGCCGGGCTTGACGTAGTGAGACACATCCGCAATATGCACGCCCAGCTCAAAGCCGCCCTCCGGCGTCTTGGTGAGGCTGATGGCGTCGTCGATGTCCTTGGTCTCAGCGCTGTCGATGGTGAAGATGGGCAGAGCGCGCAGATCCATGCGGCCCTCACAGTCGGCCTCGGTCACCTCGGCGTTCTCCAGCTTCTTGGCCTCTTCGCGGACCTTATCCGGGAAACGGCTGCGGATGTCCTGCGCATAGAGCAGAGCCTTGGCGCAGCGCTTGGCCTCGTCGGAGCTGCCAAAGCGCATGGCCACGCCCACGCGGTGATCTTCCTGCCGGTTGCCGCGCTGCAGGATCTCCACAGCCACTTTGTCGCCGTCCTTGGCACCGCCCTCGCAGTCGCGCATCATCCGCATGGAGATGGCGGGGCAGTCATCGGGCACGAACTTCAGCATGCCCTCCACACGGCGGACGGTGCCCACCAGATCGTTCTTTTCTTCCAGCACGGCCAGGATCTCGCCCTCGTCGCTGCCCTCCACACGGGGATGCTCAAACTTTTCCACCAGCACCTTGTCACCGGGCATGGCGCCGCGGGTGAAGCGGCCCGGGATGAAGATATCGCTGGTGCCGTCCTCCAGCATGACAAAAGCAAAGTTCTTGCCCAGCTTGACCACCTTGCACAGCAGGGCCTTGTCGGCGCGGCCGGAACGCACCGTAAAGAAAACGCCCTGCCGCTGGCAGATCACAGCCTCGTGCACCAGCTGGTCCACGGCCTCCATCACCTTGCGGTCCGAGCCACGGTCCCCACCGAACTTTGACTTGAGGTCCTTCACGGTGCACGGCTGATTCTGGATCGCGTGCTCAATTTTATCGCGCATTGCCATAATATTTTTCTCCTTGCTCTTCCTGGCTGCGGCCTCCGTCGGGCTGCAGCCCTGCCAGTTCCGGGCATTGCTGCCCACCCTGCTGCGGCAGCCCGAAAAGACAGCTGCCCGCACTTTTTTTACTCAACTATGTCGGTTTTACACAGAAAAACAGCCCCGTCAGAGCACGGGGCTGCATGGGGTGCATCAACCTGCCAGACGGCCGGTGAACAGGCAAGCCAGAATTGCCACCACGAAAAAGACGACACCGGCAATGCGGGTCACCTTGGCCAACATCTGGTCAGCCGGGGTCAGGCGTGCGTTGTTGGCACCGCCTGCACTGCCGTTGATGGCGCCGGAAAGGCCCTGGCCGTGGGTGTGCTGCATGAGGGTGAGGAACACGATGACCAGCGAAGCGACCAGCAGGATCGCGCCGCCAACGATTTCGATAACAGACATGGATTGAAACGCTCCTTTATTCAAATTGAATGGGAAAACCACGCAAAAATACGACTATATAGTATCATACCATCTGCAAAAAAGCAAGCACAATTCCGCATTTATCCCAACCAGTGCAGTGCCGTGCACAGCTGTGCAAACACCGCCGCGCTGGAGACCGCCGCCTGCGTCTGTCCGTCCTGCAAGACCACGATGGTGTATTGCGGATCCTCGGCCGGGTAAAACCCCGCGAACCAAAGGTTCATGCGCTCTTTCCCTTCGGCCGTGAACTGCCCGGTCTGGGCGGTACCGGTCTTGCCCGCCGCTCCGCCAGGCAGGCCGGAAGCATCCTGTGCCGTGCCCTCGGCCACCGTCTGCTCCAGCATGGTGCGCAGAGCCGCTGCGGTCTGCTCCGTGAGCACCCGTTCTGCCTGCGGGCGGGCAAAGGCCGACAGCTCTTCCCCGGATGTTTCATCCAGCGCACAGTCCAGCAGGCACGGCGCACGGTAAACACCGCCGTTTGCGATGGTGTTCATCATGGCGGCCACTTGCAGCGGCGTTGCCAGCAGGCTGCCCTGCCCGAAGCTGAAATTGGCCAGCTGCCCGCTCTGGGCCAGTTCCTCGGCTCCCGGCAGAGCTCCGCTCTGGGCGGCAAGGCCCTCCGCCAGCCCGATGCTCCGCCCGAAGCCCAGCGCCTGCGCCTGCTGCAAAAGAGCCTGTGCTCCCAGCTGCTGCCCCAACCGGATAAAATAGCCGTTGCAGCTCTTTGCCAATGCGGCCGAAAGGTCCACCTCGCCGTGCGGCACACCGCCTGCGCAGCGGAAGATCTGCCCGTCCACCACCACCGCGCCGTTGCAGTCGTACTCCGGCGCAAGGCCGGCTTCCAGCGCAGCCGCCGCCAGCACCGGCTTGAACACCGACCCCACCGCATACGCCTGCAAGGCCCGGTTTAAAAAGGGGCTGTCCGGCGCTTCCAGACTGGCCGCCGGGTCAGCCGGGTCAAAACCCGGCACACTGACGCAGGCCCGCAGGGCTGCCGTGCGGACGTCCAGCACCAGAATGCAGCCGGTGGTCATGGTCTGCGCCGCCACCGCCTCGGCCGCCCGCTGGACAGAACGGGAGATGGTCAGGCGGACCCCCACCGCTCCGCTGTCCGCCTGCAGATGCTGCACCTGCTCCCCGGTGCGCAGGGTGCCCTGCGCGGTCACCGGGCACAGCAGGGTGTCCCGTGCCCCGCTGCCGGTGAGCAGCGCGTCCAGTGCTTTTTCCAGCCCGGCAGCACCGTGGCCATCACCGTCCAGATACCCCAGCAGCTGCGGGCACAGCGGTGCGGCTGCATACCGCCGGGACGCCGCATAGCATGGAATGCCCAGCGCCGTCATGTCCCGGTCCACCTCCACGAGAAATGGAGCCGCCCGGCTGCGGCTGCGGTACAGCAGTTCCTGTCCGGCGGTGTCGGTGCAGGCGTACAGGCGGGTATAATTTTCCTGCCCCGGGAAGCAGAGAGCCATCCAGCGTTTTTCCAGCCCGGTGAGTGGCAGGCCCATGCAGTCGTAAAAGCCGCCGCGCCGGGCTGGCAGTTCCAGCGTGACCGTGCTCTGTGCCGCCGCACGGGCTGCATAATCCGTGCGGGACGCCAAATAAAACAGCCTGCACAGCACTACGGCAAAGCCGAACAACAACGCCGCATACAGCGCCAGCACCCTCCGCCCGGACATGGACACGCCCCCTTTGGCATAGCGTGGGCAACGGAGACCCAGGCTATACAAAAAGGGAGGCAGAACCTCCGAAGAAGTTCTGCCTCCCTAAGGCACTTTTATAAGAGCGCTTTTGCGGCTTAGTACATGCCGCCCATACCGCCCATATCACCGGCAGGTGCAGCAGGGGCCGGGGGTTCCGGCAGATCTGCCACCAGGCTCTCGGTAGTGAGCACCATCTCAGCAACGGATGCTGCGTTCTCCAGAGCGGAGCGGGTGACCTTGGTCGGGTCGACGATACCGGCGGCGATCATGTCATCCACATAGACCTCGTTCTGCGCGTCGAAGCCATAGTTGGGCTTGTTGGCAGAAATGATCTTGTCGATGATGACGCTGCCCTCCAGGCCGGCGTTCTTTGCGATCTGGCGCAGAGGAGCCTCCAGAGCCTTCAGCACGATCTTGGCACCGGTGCGCTCGTCGCCTTCCAGGCTGTCGCACAGCTCACGCACAGCGGGGATGGCGTTGATGGGAGCGGTACCGCCGCCGGCCACGACGCCTTCCTGCACAGCAGCCTTGGTTGCATTCAGGGCATCCTCGATGCGCAGCTTCTTGTCCTTCATCTCAACTTCGGTAGCAGCACCGACCTTAATGACGGCCACACCGCCGGCCAGCTTGGCCAGACGCTCCTGCAGCTTCTCGCGGTCGAAGTCGCTGGTAGCGGCCTCGATCTGGCTGCGGATCTGTGCAATGCGGGCTGCAATGGCATCCTTGTCGCCTGCACCGCCCACAATGGTGGTGTTCTCCTTGGTGACCTTGACCTGACGGGCATGGCCCAGCATCTGGACGGTAGCGTCCTTCAGCTCGTAGCCCAGATCAGAGGACACCACAGTGCCACCGGTCAGGATGGCGATATCCTGCAGCATCTCCTTGCGGCGGTCGCCGAAGCCGGGAGCCTTGACAGCCACCACATTCAGGGTGCCACGCAGACGGTTGACGATCAGGGTGGACAGAGCCTCGCCCTCGATGTCCTCAGCCACGATCAGCAGCTTCATGCCGTTCTGCATCACCTGCTCCAGCAGGGGGACCAGATCCTGGATGACGCTGATCTTCTTATCGGTGATCAGGATGGCGGCGTTGTCCAGAGCAGCCTCCATCTTGTCGGTATCGGTGACCATATACGGGGTCAGGTAACCGCGGTCGAACTGCATGCCTTCCACGATCTCGTTGTAGGTCTCAGCGGTGGTCTTGTTCTCCTCAATGGTGATGACGCCATCGGAGGTGACCTTTTCCATAGCCTCGGCGATCAGACGGCCGATCTCCGGGTCGCCGGCAGAAATGGTGCCGACGCGGGCGATATCGTTGCTGTCCTTCACCTTCTGGCTGTGAGCCTTGATGGTCTCAACAGCCTTGGCAACAGCCTTGCTCATGCCGCGGCGGATATCCATGGGGTTTGCACCGGCGGTGACATTCTTCATGCCCTCGGTGACCATGGCCTGTGCCAGCACGGTTGCGGTGGTGGTGCCGTCGCCTGCGGCGTCGTTGGTCTTAGTGGCCACTTCACGCACCAGCTGTGCACCCATGTTCTCGAACTCGTCCTTCAGCTCGATCTCCTTGGCAATGGTCACGCCATCGTTGGTGATGACAGGGGCACCAAACTTTTTGCCCAGCACCACATTGCGGCCCTTGGGGCCCAGGGTGATCTTGACGGTATTTGCCAGGGTATCAATACCGGCACACAGTGCCTTGCGGGCGTCCTCGCCCTGCTTGATCTGCTTTGCCATAATCTATCGCTCCTTTTAAAGCTGCATTTTTCCAGAAATAGGGGGAACCGCTCAGTCTTCCACGACGGCCAGGATGTCGCTCTGGCGCACGATGGTGCACTCCTCGCCATCCACCTTGACCTCGGTGCCGGAATACTTGCTGGTGAGCACCTTGTCGCCGACCTTGACGGTCATTTTGACTTCCTTGCCATCCACAACGCCGCCGGGGCCCACTGCGATGACCTGCGCCACCTGGGGCTTCTCCTTGGCACTGCCGGTCAGGATCAGACCGCCCTTGGTGGTCTCCTCAACTTCAACAGTCTTAATGACAACACGGTCTGCAAGAGGAATGATCTTCATAGTTCTTGCCCTCCTATAGAAAATATAATTTAAAACTTTGCTGCACCCGGCAGGGTTCGTGTTCACCGCGCCGGGCTGTTTAGCACTCCTTTTCTCTGAGTGCTAAGTGTATTGTACTCATCTTGCCCGAAAAAATCAAGACTTTTTAGAATGTTTTTTATTAACATTTTGTGACAGTGAAAAAATCAGACCGGACAACGCAAAAAGAAAGAGCTCTGCCTTCCCGGCAAAGCTCTCATTTTTGCGATCATTCAGCACTTGCGGCGGTTTTCTGCTCCACGAATCTGTGGTAAGCAGCCTTTGGCAGCCAGACCCGTCCGGCCAGCGGCTGCACCTCCACGCGCACCTGCTCGCAGGGGGCACATTCGCCGTCCGCTGTGGCAATGATGGGCCCGCGTCCATCGGCGGCGCGCAGGGTCACAGCCTTGGCCCGGCGGTAGATGAAATAGGGCTTTGCCGCTTCCACCAGCTGCCCGTTCTGGAAATGGCGGCCGTTCTTGTACATGCTCAGCAGCTTTGCGATGGTCAAGCGCCCCACCTTGCGCACGATGAACACATCCAGCCAGCCATCATCCGGCTGCGCCTCCGGCCCAGCGCAGAAACCGCCGCCGTAGGTGCGGCCGTTGCAGATGGCACACATCAGACAGTCCACCGCAAAGGTCTCACCGTCGATGGTGTACTCCACCCGGCGGCCGATGTGCCCGCACAGCTGCTCCACAATGGACAGCAGATAGGACACCTCCCCGCCGCACAGCGGGATGCGCCGGAATTTGGGGATACCGTAGGCCACCTGCGCGTCCAGCCCGGCAGCACAGATGGTAGCCGACAAGCCGAGGTTGGTCTGCATCAGGTCGATGGGCACCGCCCCGCCCGCCAGCTGGGCATCCAGGTCCAGAAACTCCTCCCGCGTCCCAAAGGTGCGCAGGAAGTCATTGCCGCTGCCATAGGGCAGGCAGCCCACGGCAGTGCCTGCAAAGCCATAGGCCCCGGTGAGGGCCTCGTTGAAGGTGCCGTCGCCGCCCGCCGTGAAAATGCGCAGCGGCTCCCCTGCCTGCTGTGCCCCGGCTGCGGCAGCGCGGGCCAGCTCCCGCGCATGTCCGGCGTGGGTGGTGATGCGGATGGTATATTCCTCCGGGGCAAGGCCTGCCCGGGCAGCTGCAGCGTTGATCTGCTGCGGCAGCTGCTGGGTGCAGTCGGTCTTGCCAGCGGTGGGGTTCAAAAGAAACAAAGTGTGCATGCGGTGCCTCCTGCGATTCTGTTGCTTCTATGATAACAGAAATTCTGCAGGATGCAAGGCATTTTGGTCATTCCCTGCCCGGTATCAAAGGGTCGCCGTCTCGTCCTGCCGGAGGACGATGGTGCCCTCTGCCGTACAGTCCGCAGTCCAGTGCTGCCCGGTGCAGGCAGTCCCGGCAGCGATCTGATCGGCCAGCGCCTGTTCCACCGCTCGGTCCACCTGTCGGCGCAATTCCCGCGCTCCATAGGCCGAGCGGGCACGGGCCGCCAGCACGGCCCCCACCTGCGGAGTATGCCGGAGCTGATAGCCGCTGCGCGCCGCCCGGACTTCCAACCTGCAGAGCATTTTTTCCGCGATGGCAGACATGCTCTCGTCGCTGAGCGGACGGAACACGATGAGCTCATCCAACCGCCCCACCAGCTCCGGACGGAACCACTTTTTGGCTTCCTCCACGGCCTGCGCCGCCTGCTTTTCAAACACGGCCTCCGACCCGGCCGCAAAGCCCAGCGGCGCGGACTGCCCGGCCAGAAAGCGCGCTCCCAAGTTGGAGGTGATGAGCACGATGGTGTTGCGGAAGTCCGCCTTGCGGCCCATGGCGTCGGTGAGCTGACCGTCCTCCAGGATCTGCAGCAGAATGTTCTGGATGTCCGGGTGTGCCTTTTCGATCTCGTCAAACAACACCACACTGTAGGGGCGGCGGCGCACGGCCTCGGTGAGCTGGCCGCCTTCGTCATGACCCAGATAGCCCGGAGGTGCCCCCAGCAGGCGGGCAGTGGTGTGCTGTTCCTGATACTCCGACATATCGAACTTGAGCAAGGCCTTCTCGCTGCCAAACCAGCTCACGGCAAGTGCACGGGCCAGTGCTGTCTTGCCTACCCCGGTGGGGCCGAGGAAGAGCATGGCCCCGATGGGCCGACCCGGCTCTCCCAGCCCGGTGCGGCTGCGCCGGATGGCCCCCGCCACCGCTGCTGCAGCCCGCTGCTGGCCCACGATTTCTTCATTGAGACGTGCTTCCAGTTTTTCAAGCCGCTCCCGCTCCTGTTCACTCACCTGTTCGGCAGGCACCCCGCTGGCCTGTGCTACCACCCGGGCAATGTCCTCCTGGGTGAGCACCGGCTGGGGCTTCTGCTCCTGCTCGGCCCGGATGCGGGCCGCCGCACAGGCTTCGTCCACCAGATCAATGGCCTTGTCCGGTAGGCAGCGCCCCGGCAGATACCGTACCGACAGCTCCACCGCCGCCTGCAGGGTCTGCGGCGGCAGGGTGACATGGTGGTAGCGCTCATAGCGCGGGGCCAGCCCGTTGAGGATGTCCACCGCCTGTGCAGGAGTAGGCTCCTCCACCTGCACCCGGCCAAAGCGGCGCTCCAGCGCGGCATCCTTCTGGATGTGTGTGCGGAATTCCTGATTGGTGGTGGCACCGATGAGCTGGATCTCGCCGCGGGCCAGCACCGGCTTGAGGATGCTGGCCGCATCAATGGCACCCTCTGCCGCACCAGCCCCCACGATGGTGTGGAATTCGTCCACAAAGAGGATGGCGGTGCCGTCCCGCACCAGCTCCTCCAGCAGGTTCTTGAAGCGCTCTTCAAAATCGCCCCGGTACTTGGTGCCCGCTACCAGGCTGGCCATATCCAGCGCCAGCAGCCGCCTGCCCTGCAAGGCACGGGGCACCTGCCCCTTTGCGATGCGCTGGGCCAGCCCCTCGGCCAACGCAGTCTTGCCCACACCCGGCTCCCCCACCAGACAGGGGTTGTTCTTCTGGCGGCGGCACAGGATCTCCACCATGCGGTCCAGCTCGGCATCCCGGCAGAACACCGGGTCCAGTTCTCCGTCCAGCGCGCGGCGGGTCAGGTCGCGGCAATATTTATCGCTGGCACGGCCCGCCCGCGGCATGCTGGCCGACACCCGCGGCTGAGCGGGAAAGACAAACTGCCCGGACAACTGGCGGCACTCCCGCACGGCCTCCGTGAGGGGCACTCCCATGGAAGCCAGCAGCAGCCCCGCCGTGCAGCCATCATCCTCCAGCATGGCACAGAGCAGGTGTTCCGGCTCCGCCCGTGAGACATGGGCGTTCTGCGCCCCGATGAGGGCGTAATCCATGGTGCGGCGCAGGTCCGGTGCCATGGCGTGCCGATCCAGATGCTGCGCCGGGCCGCGACGGTTCTCGGCCAGCTGACGGCGCACAGCCTGCTCTGAGATATGCCGGCTGTTCAGGAATCGCGCCGCAGCCCCCTGCTCCTGCTGCAGCATGGCAAGCAGCAGATGCCCGGTGTCTGCCTGACTGCAGCCAAAACTGCCGGCCAGCTCTACTGCTTGCTGCAGCAGCTGCTCCGCCTCCCGCGAGAACCCTCTGTATCCGCCAAAGCCCAGTTTTTCCCAAATGCTCATCTGCGTGCTCCTTGCTGTTCTGTCAAATCATATCGCAGTAGCAGTATAGCCCAGATGCACCGAAAAAAATCAGTGGTTTGTGTCGGGCCTGCCGGGTGCGGCGCGCAAAAAAGGAGGACGGCTCCGAAGAACCGCCCTCCAACAATTCAGGCTATTGTACTATTCGCAAAGGGATATCCGGATCACTCCGCAGCCTTGGCTGCTTCGATCTGCTTGATCAGCTCAGGCACGACCTTGAACAGGTCGCCCACGATGCCGTAATCGGCCACGCCGAAGATGGGTGCGCTCTCGTTCTTGTTGACGGCGATGATGCACTCAGAATCCTGCATGCCGGCGGTGTGCTGAATGGCACCGGAAATGCCCAGAGCCACATAGATCTTGGGGTGCACGGTCTTGCCGGTCTGGCCAACCTGGTGGTCAGCGCTCATCCAGCCTGCGTCGGTCACGGCACGGGAAGCGCCCACGACGCCGCCGCCCAGAGCGGCAGCCAGCTGCTCAGCCAGCTCAATACCCTTGTCGACATCCTTGCTGATGCCACGGCCCACAGAGACGATGACGTCAGCACCGATCAGATCGACCAGCTTCTCAGCGGCCTTCTCGACGCTCAGGACCTCGGTCTTGACGTCATCAGCGGTCAGGCTGAAGGCGGGCTTCACGATCTGGCAGGCATCGGCCTTGGCCTGATCGAAGGGAGCCTTCTTCATGACGCCGGGACGCACGGTGGACATCTGCGGACGGAAGCGGGGGCAGATGATGGTAGCCATCAGATGGCCGCCGAATGCCGGACGGGTCATCTTCAGGTTGCGGTCCTCACGGTTGAGCGCGTCCAGCTGTGCCTGCGGCAGGGTGGAAGCTTCCTTGAGGAATGCTGCGTACTTCTCAACGTCAACGTCGAGGTGGGTGCAGTCTGCGGTCAGACCGGTGTGCAGACGAGCTGCGCAGCGCGGGCCGAGGTCACGGCCAATGTTGGTAGCGGCGATCAGCAGGATCTCCGGCTTCTTAGCCATAACGGTGTCGCAGATAACCTTTGCGTAAGCATCGGTGGTGTAGGTGTCGAGCAGATCGGACTCGCAGACGAGAACCTTGTCAGCGCCGTAAGCGCCCAGCTCCTTCGCCATGGAATCAGCTACGCCCTTGCCGCCGAGCAGCAGGCCGCAAACCTCGGTGCCCATGTCGTCAGCCAGCTTGCGTGCCTCGGAGATCAGCTCGAGTACGGTCGGCTGCAGCTTGCCCTGACGCTGCTCACAGAATACCCATACGCCGGAAAAATCGGCGAGGTTGGTGTTATTGAAATCAGCCATTGTTCAGTTTTCTCCTTCCGATTAAATGATGTGCTTCTTCTGAAGCTCGCCAACCAGCTCTTCGCAGGTAGCCTTGTCAGCGCCCTCAAGCATCTTGCCCTGACCCTTCTGCGGGGGAGTGAAAGACTTGAAGATATTGGTGGGAGAACGCTTCAGACCAAAGGGGGTCGGATCGATCAGCGGAGAGGACTTCAGGGTGTTGTAATAATAGGCGGAAAGCGGAGCGGAGTAGCCGTCCATGATGTCGCGGAGGGACAGGTAGCGGGGC
>ENA-UPTB01001423-UPTB01001423.1-human-gut-metagenome-genome-assembly--contig:-NODE-1423-length-20576-cov-33.244939_pt1 | contig 20576 bp, 20 predicted proteins | sample MGYA00250046_ERZ773369 | MGnify/ENA primary metagenome ERZ773369 (study PRJEB29103, sample SAMN06111938) | human gut metagenome | biome: human gut; feature: ankylosing spondylitis patient; material...
GCCGAGCATAGCAAAGACGGAGGTGTGGCAATTTTTATGTCGTCAAAAATCAGCGGAACGGCAAATACCGCACAAATGCAAAAAGTGTGCAAGCTATTTTTTAACTTACACACTTTATTTTACAAGCTCATATGGACAAAGCAGTCAGTTAAGATATATTCGAGGATTGTTTGTGCTTCCGATTGCGTATGTGCAAACAAAGCCGCCAAAGCACAGAGCGAGGAATTGGTGTATCTACGCACCGGAAGGGCGAGCGGCTGTTCATAAGTCGCTTGAAAAAGTGAATGTAAATATTCTGCACTACCTTATGGAAAACCCTGTGCAGGGCAAAAGCATTGAGTATAACGATAATAGATTAGCGTTATATTGTGCCCAGCAAGGTAAATGTGCTATTACAGGGCAACCTCTTGTAATTGGCGATATACATTATCATCACAAAACTCGAAGAGCAGACGGCGGAGACGACAAATATTCAAACCTTGTACTGATAAAACAAGATGTCCATATTTTATTACATGCTGTCCATGCAGAAACTATAAGCTATTATTTACAGAAATTTTCATTGAACAGCAGACAGAAGGATAAACTGAACAGGCTGAGAAAACGCTTAAATTTAACCCTATCTAAACACAAGGATTTTGTTGTTTTAAAGAAAATATGATTATTGAATTTGTATACACCGATGGAACGCCGGATGAGTGGAAATCGCTCATGTCCGGTGTGAGGCGGGGGAAAAGGCGGCGATAATATCAAACCCTTACCTATCGCCATTGCCGAAGATTGATTCGGCAGAGATGATGTTCTCTGCCTCCCGTTCAAGGCGGTTACAGATAGTGCCAATAATTCAATCCTTCGCACAACTTGAGAAAAATTACGGCAAAGAGGGTGCTGATGTTATCATAGATAACACACAGCTGACCATTTTCGGCGGCTTTGCTCCAAACAGCACAAGTGCGGAAGTCCTATCAAAAGCACTCGGTTCAAGAACTGTTATGTCAGGCTCTGTAAGCAGGAGCAAAAACGATCCGTCGCAATCCTTGCAGATGATAGAAAGAGCTTTGATGACTCCCGATGAGCTGAAGTCACTTTCGAAAGGCACATTTGTTGTTATGAAAACTGGCTTTTATCCGATGAAAGTAAAACTTAAATTGTTCTTCAAATGGGATATTAAATTTGAAGAAAAGTATGAGGTCAAGGAGAACGGAAACCGTGAAGTCCACTATGCCAATCGTTCGGAGTTGTTCAACAACATAATTCAAGCATACAGTCCTGTAACTGACTCGGATTTTGATGAAGCAAACGGTGAGAAAAAGAAGAAAAATGAAAACTTAAAAACCTCTCCTAATGCAGAGCAGAACGACAGCCAAGATTTTTTTAATTCTGAACAGCAAGATGAGCCAACAGAAGAACCCGAAAATTCAAGCGTTGAACAGAACGCAGACAAGCAAAGAAAAGTAGTCATAAGAACCGAAAGACCACCTCAGGAGGTGCTGGACAATGAGTAGATTAACTTTTCTGTATCAAATGGACTTGCCTCACCGAGCCGTTGCCGTATATACCTACCTCCACGACCGAGCTAATAAAAACGGCGAATGCTGGCCCTCAGTAAACAAAATAGCAGGCGACATAAAGCTGTCGCCTGCCACAGTCCGCAGAGCTATTAAAGATTTAAAAAAAGCTGGGTTAATTGAAACCGAACAGCGCTACCGTGAACAGGGCGGTAAGAGCAGTTTGCTGTTTATGTTAAATTAATTAGGTGCATGAAATTTAGAATTAAAAATTTTTTTGTATCGAATACACCTCAAAGGTATTGAAATCACATTTGAATGTATCCGTTAATTCCAAAATAAAATTATCTTTTATGTAATCAGGCGTCTTGGTTAATTCGTTCTTAACAAACCAAACCGTATTATCAAAATCAATATCATTTACAATATCCTTTTTATTGACACAATCAACATTGTCAAAAGCCGAAAACCACGGTTCGTAATAAGTGCAGATATGCGTGTTTTCGGGATAATAATATGACAAAATTCCGAATGAGCTGTCGCAATATAAAAATGTATCTGTTGAAGAAGCTATTTCATCAAAGCGGTTGAAAAAATTATTCATTGACGGGTTGTATTCAAATATTCCCGTGCCGATAAGACAGGCTACGTTAAGTGTGCAAAGCAATACGCAAATAATATTTTTAACTTTTTCTTTTATATGTTGTGTGCCGAAAGCGACAAGCAGCGCGAAAATTCCCGATATAACAACGCTGTACCTCGCTATGTAAAAGGGGCGAATGAAAATTGTCACAAGCAGACCTATCGCCTGAACGCTTAATACGCAGGTTATCGCAAATATAACAGATAACCTGCGGTTTTCCTTTTTGGCGAGTATCAGCGTCGAAATAACAATTCCCGATGCAAACACAACCACCGAAAGCGGTTCTACTCCTTTTAGCCAAAAGCTACCGGCAGCCGCCTCGGTTTGATATAACAGCGGGATAATCCACGGAGAATATCCCACCGTCATAGCTATATCAGATATTATGATTGCTTTTATCAGCTTTCCGTCTTTTACAAAAGCATAGATATTCACGAAAATGAAAATCACGCCGACCGCAAGCAAAGCGTAAATATGGTTGTACGCGGCAAACAAAGCGGTGATAACAAATATAACGCAATGCCGCGTCCCGTGATTTTCAAGAAACAGCAAAGCTTCCGTAAAGCAAAGTGTAACAAAAAATATGGACCATTGATACGATCTCTGCTGAACGCTGAAATAAAGCGACATTGGAATCGCGCCGATGGTAAGCATATAGACTGTTGATGTTTTTCTGCCGAAATGTTTTTTGATTACCGTTAAGCCAAGTGAAAGCGTCGCAATATAGCCAAGTACCGAAAAAGCTTTGGTAATCGGTATTGAATAACCGAAAATCTCACAGAAGAATTTCAGAGATATAAAGTATAGAGGAGGATGCATATCCGATTTTAATATTTCAATTACTTCGGAATAATTGTGCTGAATTAGCGACAGTGTATAAGCTTCATCAAACCATACATTATTGTTAAAAATCAGACTTATTGAAAACAAAGATAGTATTGTGAAAATTATATATGATAAATTGTTATAGCGATTTTTAAAACATTTCATTAGATATTCCTTTTCCTGATACTATAATTTGATTTTTAACATCAAAATTACATAAATAATTGTTGAAACAGACAATAGTATCAATGCAGATAGATTATATAAGTCTAAGAAAATATAATTTATTTCTAAAGAGCGATACTTAAGCACTTACATGATTATTATAAAACTCGAAAAAGCCTAGATAAATCGTAACTGAACAGTGTTACCGTGAACATGGGGGTAAAAGTAGCTTGCTATATAAAATGTTTAATAGGCAAAAATAATAACAATAAATCCAACTGCAAAACTTTTATATTTGCAATTTCTTTCCGATTCTTAATTCCATCAATTAGATCTCATCTTGTTGATATCAGTATTATTAGGTATTGGAATTTCTCATTATATAATGCATTTCATTAGTCAAGGAATTATATGATTCGATTACTGCGTTATCTCCGAATTTCAAACACAATGTTTGAGGTGAAGGTCATATCATCCTCATTGAATTTCATATTTATTTCACCGTCATATTTTTTAACTACTCTTTTAATGCTTTTCAGTCCCGTTCCATGTATTGCGTCAGATTTTTTTGATGATGCTATGCGGTTGTTCTTGACGGCTACAATATTCTTGACCGAGTTTGTAAGCTGCATTGACAGATATTTATTTTTGCGGACGAAAGCCGAAAAATCTATAAATCCGTTCTCTGTATTTTGTGCCGCTTCAACTGCGTTTTCAAGCAGATTGTCAAGCAGAGCAGTTATGTCGGGTTCACTCATAAAGCCAAAATCAGCACTTCTAATGTCAATATTCATCTTCACTCCGAACTTGTCACAGAAGGATTTGTACCTGTTAACGATTGAATTGACCATAGGATTGTTGCAGTAATCAACAGATTTATTTATGCTGAAGTCTTCAATAAAATCGTCTATGTACTCTGTAACAGACTTGTCTTTGGCAATGCTCTTAATGGCATTTAAATGCCGTTTTATGTCGTGCATAACAATTCTTGAGTTTTCATTCTGCTCATTGAGTAAATCATAATACTCAGCCGTAGATTTTTCATTTTGCCTTTCATATTCCAATTCCATATTGTGTCTTTGAGTTTTCAAAGTAAATTCATATACCCAAAAAACCGCTATATTTGAGAAAAGTAATAGCACTATACTTATTATTAATAAATACATGTATTTTTGTTCTAAATCAAAATTGTGTAGTGCATATGATACTGCATACAGTAGCAGAATGCTTGAGGCAGGTAAAACCAAAAGAGGTATAGAAAGAGAATAACTTTCTGATTTATGTTCTTTTATTGAGAATTTTGATACAAAGTAAATTATCAAAAAATATAACAGTTTACTGATAGTCGATTGAATAATGAGACTTAGAGAATTATCCAGGCAAGTGAATAAATCCGTACCGAATAATACTGTTGAAACAAACATAACAATACTTTCTGTGATTGCCATAAATATAAGTAATATGCTACAGTGGAAAATACAGGATTTAACACTTATGAAATAACAAAAATAAAGTAAAAAGAAGTTACACGCAAAAAATGCAATTAAATTAACCAATGTTAAATTCAATAATCGAGATAAATACAATAATACATACACAATAACAACTGAAAATAGCAAAAATTTTTTGCTTGATTTTCTTTCAAATTTGTTTTCAAAATAAAATAGTGATATCAGAATTTCTGCAAGAAAAATAAGTGCATAGCAAATTGTATATACCATTTTTATACCCCTATGTATGCAAAATATGCCTTTTTAAAGTTTGAATAGTTCCTTTGAGATATAGGTAGAGTTTCAGTTTTTAAATCTACTTTAATATTAAGCTGAGTCTTATTAAAATCCGAGACATACCTCAGATTAACAAGATAGCTGTAATGCGGTTGTGCAAAATAATCGTAATCCTTTAGTTTTTCTTTCCAATAACTTAATTTTTTATTTGTATAATACTTCTTCTGCCGTGTTATAATAACAGCCTTTCTTTCTTCAATAGTTATATATACTATATCGCTTGTGAAAACAGAATAATACTCGTCATAGTATTCAAGAGTTATTATTTGAGTATTGGAATGATAATAGTTAATAGCCGTATTTAATGCTCTGAAAAAACGGTCATTGTCAATAGGCTTTGACAGATAGCGAAACACATCCAAATCCATTGCGTCGTCAAGATAAGACTCGTGGGAAGTAATTATGAAAATAATTATATTGGGATTAAAAGCTTTTAAATGAGCCGCCAAAGTAAGCCCGTTTACCTGCGGCATTTCAATGTCGATAAACGCCATATCATAACTGGCATCGCTTTTCATAGGAGCGACGCCGTTGTAAAACACATCAATATCAAAATATATTTTATGCTTATCCGTAAATTCAGTCAGCTTGCTTTGTATTTCATCGGCAATATATTTGTCGTCGTCACAAATCAATACTTTCAAAAGGAAAACCTCCCGTGAATTATGACATAATTATAACATATATTGCAAAAAATGTCATTGTTTTAGGTATAAATTTTTTATTTTTGACGAAATAATTAGAAAAATACATCACTTTGAATGAAATTGATATCATTTTTGCAAAAATTATGTTTTTATTTTTAATATGTGTTAAAATTCCAACAAAAGGAGGAAATAATACTATGAAGACAATTAAAACCATTATCTGCAAAATTTCACCTGCAATTATTGCTTGTTTTACATTAGCACTTTCAATAAATGCTAATACGTCCACTTGCTTTGTAATGTATCAGCCTAAGGCTCCAACAAAACTTGATGCATTTAAAAAGATAAAGTAATGGAAAAGTTTAGTTCGAAACTCATAGAGTTTTTTGTATCAAACGACCTTATAAAAAACGAAGATAAAGAACTTTACGAATATGCTGTTAATATTATTTTATCATCATTAATACATATTGCAACTGTTATGATAATAGGTTTATGTTTCAATTTATTTATTGAAAGTTTAGTTTTCTATTTTTCTTTTATAGCTATCCGTAAGTTTGCAGGCGGCTATCACGCTAAAACGCCGGTCAGGTGTTATGCGTTTTCTGTTATTTCAAGCATAATAATGTTGTGCTTAATTAAATATGCAAATAGTGTTGGTAATATATTTACTTATTTACTCATAATATTTGAATTGCTTTGTGTGGTGTTGATAATATTAATGTCCCCTCTTGACACAGAAAACAATCCATTGAATAGTTACGAGAAAAAGTGGTACAAAACATTAGCTGTTTTAATTTCAGTCTGTATATTTATCATATCATTATTTTGTGTTTTAACAGAACTCAGAAACATAGGGTACTCTTTGATATGCGGAGTTATAATGAGCACCTTGGTGTTATTAATGAGAAAAGTCCAAATTACAAATTAAACTAGGATTAAACTAAGCATTTATGATTTCAGGTTACTGTAGACAAACTCAACAAATATAAATGAAGAACATAAATACAAAAGAAATTATTTATTGTATTCTCAGGAAGGAGGAGTTCCCGATGTTTTAATAATTTGCGAAAAATTATAAATATATTAAAAAGAAAGAGGCTTTACAATGAAAAAGAAAATGTTCTTATTAGGATTTTGTATACTAATGGTTTCAACGATAGTATTAGGTTGTTTTAGTGCATCAGCTGCAACCACAACAAGTTCGGGTTCGTACATACTTAGTAAGTCCGATCAGACTGAGAAAAAGCATACAAAATCGCTTTCGGTTTCTGGTGGAGGTAGTGCAACAGTCACCGCACAACATTGGAAAGGCAGTACTTTCCCTACATATTCTGATACCGCTTATTCCAAAATTAATAGCAGCAGCGGTTTAAAATCAACAAATGTCAAAGTTTATATTTATAAAACAAACGGTGACTTGGCCGCAAGCGGTTCTTCTTCAAATTATGTAAACAAAGAGGCAGGCTACGGTACTACTGTTGGTAGCACTAAACACATTTTCACGTTGAGCAATAACAGAAATACATTAATATACAATGTTGTGGGAACTCAATCATAAGTAGATATTCAAGTTGAGGGTGTCCTTATACTATAAGGGCACCCTTTTGAGGATAAAGCTAATGTTAAATTTATCAATTAAAATCTTTTGGCATTTTTTAAAAAATAATAAGTTATTGGTTGGATTTCTTTGTTTAATACAGATAATATCTATATTTGCATCTCTTTTTGTGTTTTCGTATTTTGCAAGCTATACAAATGCAAATAAAAAATATGATAGTTCTAAGACCTATACTGTATCGTTTAATGGTGCATTCATCGATGATAATACGATGCTAAAAGAGATAGAGCATTTTAATAATAAGTGTGATTTAGAATTAAATGCCGTCTCCATAAAAGCTAATATTGATGATACAAGAATAATGTTTGACTATCTTTACTATCCCAATCACATTAAGCATGGTAGATATTTCAACCAAGACGAATTTGTGACAAACAAACATGTAATAATATCAGGTGATGAAGGTGTGATAGAAGAGGATAAAATATCAATATGTAATGATAAATATACTGTAATTGGTACATATTCAGTTGGCGGTTATAATATATTGCCTATATCGTCTATAAATGATGTGAAGCATAATAATGAATCTGTATCAATTGTTTTAGATAAATATCCTGATGACGATGAAAATAATAAAATTATTTCTCAATTGACGGAATGCTTTGAAAATGCAGAAATAATCTATCCGGAAAGAATAAAAAATATTGACAGCTTATGGAATGATTCTACTACTATTATATATATAGGAATATTTTTGTTATCAATGATAAATGTAGCATTTGTCTATTTATATATATTAGAAAAGAATAACAAAATTATTTATATTTATAGATTGAACGGTGCGACAAAAACAACTTGCATTTTTCTCTTAGCTAATGTAATTTTCATTATTGCTTTAATATCATTTGTATGTGGATGTATTTTTTCAAGATGTGTCTTGCCAAGCATAATTGAATATGTACAATATGAGGATTTTACATACAGCTTAGGAATATATGATTACATTAGTATGATTATAGTGTACTTTATAGTTATTATTATTACTAGTGCTCCTGTAATTTCAAAATATGTAAAAAATATATCTATTTCCGAAAAAAGATTGGGGTGACAAAATAATGAAGTTAATTAAATTTTCATACCATCTTTTCTGTAAGAATATATTAATGAGCATAATTATAATAATACAATTAGTTGCTTCCACTTTATTATTAAGCGATATTTTAGTTACTGCAAATAGTTACTTTGTTACAGTTGATGAGTACATTAGCAGTGGACTTTCAAATATAAACGGAATAATAGTTGATAATGGCGGTAATTCTGTTCCGGAAAGATTATTAAATAAATTGCCCGAAAATTCAATAGATTATTGTGAATTGGGTGGTGTAGCTTACTTAGGAGAATATACCCTTTATGGATATAGCGATGAATTTGTAAATGATTATACTCCCGAATTATTAGAAGGAACATGGCTAAACGAGTGTACAGATGATTTAAAAAACATTCCTGTAGTAATACCTTATTCCTTAAATAAACATTTTAATATTGGTGACATAATTGATATTGATTCAGAAAATGGTTTTACGGGAAAGATTGTTGGTATATTAAAAACCTCCTACTACTGTACTTTTAATAACGGTGGTACAGAATTGAATACAAAAGATATGTTAGGTAAAGCAGATGAATCATTTGAAATTCCGTTATTAACATTATATAATTATTTGCCAAAAGAAATTATTAGTACCGGAATGACTGAAGCTATAGTTTTAAAAAATTCAAACGATTTAAATGAAGCTTATAAACTGTTTAGTAATTATTATTATGTCAGAACTTTTTTTGATGTGTTAGAAAACGGAAAAGAAGATGCTTATGCAAGAGTTAGAGCATTAGGTCCGATTCTTTTAACTTTATCTTTAGTTTCGTTGTTTGGAATGATTGGTTGCATTGCTATTTCTACTTATAAGAATCTTTATTTTTATTCCATTTTATATCTATGCGGTGCTTCAACCAAAAAATGTTTTTTGATAAGTTTATTATATACTGTTATCTATATTGTTCTGACATTGGTTGTATTCTTTGTAATATTTATTTTTGTTATGCAAAAAAGTATGTGTTGGCTTAATTATATTGCTATAATAGCTATAATTATGATACTGTTATCATTATCGTTAATTCCTTATAGAATATTAAAGAAAAACCCACCTATAGAAGTTTTTAAATATAAAAGATAATCGGAGGCAACTATGATTGAAATTAAAAATTTGAACAAGATATATTTAAAAGGGAAAAAAAATATGGTTCATGCGTTAAACAACATAAACCTAAAAATTGACGATAGAGAAACGGTTGCAATTATAGGAGAAAGCGGTGCGGGTAAATCCACGTTATTACATATTATGTCATGCATTGATAATTTTGACGGAGAATATTATCTTGATAATATTGATATCAATAAACTTAGCGAAAGTAAAAAATCAAAGCTTAGAAGTTCTAAGATTGGAATAGTATTGCAGGATTTTGCATTGATTGACGATTTTACTGTTTTTGAAAATGTAATGACACCCTTATATTTTAATAAGAAAATAAAGGATAAAAAAGGTTCAGTAATGAGAGCTTTAAAGAAAACAGGAATTGCGTCCCTAAAAGCTAAAAAAGTATCACAGCTTTCCGGTGGTCAAAAACAGAGGGTAGCTATATCGCGTGCTTTGGTTACAAACCCAGAATACATATTTGCCGACGAACCTACGGGTTCTTTAGATAGTAAAACATCGGATGAAATAATTAAAATGCTCTTTGAATTAAACAGTAATGGAATTACAATAGTTATAGTAACACACAATTTAGAAATAGCCAATCAATGCCACCATATTATAGAAATAAAGGACGGTAATATTATTAAGGACATTTGTTCGTAAAAAAATATTAAAATGCCGACAAGTTATAGCTTTTTATGCTATTACCTGTCGGCATTATTTTTTGCCTCTTTTGCGTTAAAAGCAGAAAAGGGCAGTTATGTTTTTTAAAAACAGAAGTCCTCCAATCTACCTGAATTAATAAAAATTCAGATAAACTACAGATTAATAATTTAAAATTATGTTAAGATATATATAATCACAAGGTGAATCATTATGAAAAAAGTGTTTTCAAATAGTATAATTTTAGCAATTTTATGTGCTATGTTATTGAGTTTTACTTCTTGTGATGAATACAAAATCAAAAGTAACGAAAAGTTAAAATATTATACTTCTAATGCAGAAGACGATTTTAGTTCTCTTATAAAACAATACAATAAGATATGTTTAGAAAAATATGATGAGTCTTATCAAATAGAGATAATTGAATTTGAAAATAATGATGATATGTGCACAAAAATGTCAACAGAAATTATGGCTGGAGAAGGACCTGATATTATTTCATTGAATCAGAATCTTCCGTTTGAAAAACTTATAGAAAATGAAGCTTTTTTGGATATTAATAGTTTGATTAATAATGATGAAACTAAAGATAAAATTGAGCTTGATGAATACAATTCTTTTATAATGAATGTCGGTGTGTATGACGGTAAACGTTATATTGTTCCGCTGTCTTATGGAATGGATGTGCTTGTTTCAACGCAAGAGAGGTTAAAACAATTTAATGTTTCAGGTAACAATGGTGAAACACTGACCTACAGCAATGTGTCAGTCAAATTTTCTCCTTTTTTTAATTCAACAACGAATTACAGCTTTGTTTCAAATGACAGTGATACCGGTTTATGGTTTGATCACCCTATGCAACTTTTTAGCAGATTTATAAATAGTTATATAGATTTTGATAATAAGTCAACATTTTTTACTGATGATGAATTCAAAGATAATCTTGATATTATGCGTGAGATGGTAATAAGCACAAGGGAAGATAACTCAAATGCTTTGTTCGATGATTTATATATTAATCGTTCCTTACCGCTTATTACAGGGAAATATGCTTATTACAAATCAATAGGTGAAACACCTGTTGTATTTAGGGGATTGGTGAAAAGTGATGATATTTATTCTGCTTTTTTAGAAATAGGGTTTGCAATAAATAATAACACAAAACTTCAAGAACAGGAATATGCTTTTATAAAATATGCTCTTTCAGATGATTGCCAAATGAGAATATGTGGTGCAAAAGGCAATTCACTTTCAGCGAGTATAAGCTTTCCTCTTAATAACAAGGCATATGAACAATTGAAATACACAGCAAGCAGAGTAACAGATGATGATGACAGAATAATTGGCATAGATAATGATTTTATAAGCACATATATGAAAATAGCAGATTATGTTAATCAATGTACACTTTATAGGGATGCATCCCATTCATATTACAACTCGTCAGTAATTGGTGACATAGTTGATAAATATTTAAGCGGGGATATTTCAAAGGAAAAGTTTATACGTCAACTCACAGCGGCAACGGAAATTTATTTAACAGAATAGACTAAGGATAAAATGTATTATGTTTACACGCTTTTTATTTAAACCACATGAATCTATTAAAGCCATAATAGCTATACTTTTAAGTGTTATAATAATTACTTCATTTTCAAGTTGTGCAATAAAAAATAACAGCGAACAAAATCATCTTGTTTATTACACATTAAATGATAAAGATTCTCTGTCTTGGATTATAGAAAAATATAATAAATATTGCATAAACAGTAATAATCCGTCTTTCCAAATTGAGATAGTTAAATTTGATTCTGAACAAGAAATGTCAACGCAGATATCAACTGAAATTATGGCAGGAAGTGGACCTGATATTATTTCACTTAGTCAAAAATTGCCTTTTGAAAAATTAATTGAAAGCCGTTCATTAATGAATATTTATGATTTGCTAAAAGATGATAATTCTTCAAATGCAATAAATCTTGATGATTATAACGTTAACATACTCAACGCAGGAGTTTATGATAACGGTTTATATATTGTGCCGCTGTTTTATGGAGTTGATGTATTGGTATCTACAGAAGAAAGATTGAAAAATTTCGATATCAAAGAAAATAACGGCTTTTCTTTGACATACAGTAATTTTTCAGATGTATTTGAAAATTATTTTTTAAATGATGAAGGCTATTCATTTGTATCTAATGAGTTGTCGGATTTTTTGTGGTTTGATTATCCAATGCAACTCTTTTGCAGATTTTTAAACAGCTATGTTGATTTTGAAAATAAAGCTGTGTATTTTGATACCGATGAATTTAAAGATAATTTAGATGTAATGATGCAGATGTTGACGATTCCTCAAAAAAACAATACAAATGAATTGTTTGACGGATTGTATATAAATCGGTCATTTCCGTTGATGGCAGGAAATTATTCTTATTATCAATCTATAAATGAAACACCTGTAGTCTTTCGTGGATTGACAAAAAACAAAGATGTTAATTCCGCACACATACAGGTTGGATATGCAATTAATAATAATACACAACTAAAGGAGCAAGCACTTGCGTTTATAAAATATACTCTTAGTGATGAAATTCAAGAAATTGGTGCAACAGCATCAGGAAGTTTGAGTTTTCCTGTGAATATGTCTGTTTACGATAATGCTAAGCTTGTTGCCAGCTCAAGAACGGATGATAACAATAAAATTATCGGGATTGACAACGATTTTATGAAAGCATACATTGACATTGCCGATAATGTAAACGCTTGCACCTTGTATCAAGATGTGTCACATTCATATTATAATGACAATGTTATCGGTGACATTGTTGACAATTATATACATAAAGGTATATCAAAGGATAAGTTTATTCGTCAGCTTTCGGCTGCTACGGAAATTTATTTGACTGAGTAGGAATGAATTATGAGAAAATCTAAATTAACAAGGAAACAAAAAGAGCATATAGCGGCATATCTGTTTATATTGCCGTCTTTCTTAGGAATAGCAGTTTTCTACATTGTGCCGTACATTATCTGCTTTGTAAAGAGCTTGTATGTGGGCAATACCTTTGTAGGAATCCAAAATTACATACAGCTTTTTCAAAATAATACCTTTTTGCTTGCTTTAAAAAACACATCAATATTTACTGTTGTTGCAATACCGCTTTTAATGGTGATTTCGTTTTTAATTGCACTGTTTCTTAATTCTTTTAAGAAAATATCATCGTTTTTCAGAAGTGCCTTGCTTATCCCTGTTGTAGTGCCTGTAGCTTCGCTTATCTGCGTGTGGCAGGTGGTTTTTGATGATTACGGAGCAATTAACGGAATACTTAATTTTTTCGGTTTTAATACTATTGAATTTTTTAATTCCGAATTTTCAATGGTGATGATAATTTTTATTTACATTTGGAAATACTGCGGATTTTGTGTGATTTTGTTTACGGCAGGACTTGCCAATGTGTCGCAGACACTCTATGAAAGTGCAAGGCTTGATGGTGCAAGTTCATTTCAAATAGTTACAAGAATTACTATACCGATGATTACACCGACAACATTTTTTGTTTTCCTTATGGAATTGATTTATTCTTTCAAAATCTTCCGTGAGGTCTTTGCATTGTTTGGTGATTATCCGAATTCAAATGTCTATTTTCTGCAAAACTTTATCAATAATAATTACTACAATCTGAATTATCCCAGACTTTCGTCAGCATCAATAATTTTATCTGCGTTTATGATAATTATACTGCTTGCTTTCTTCATTTTCGAACGAAAGCACAGCTTTGCAGAATAGGGGGCAGTAAAGTGAAAAGAACGATAAAAATTATTAAGTATATTTTTCTTATTTTAATTACAGCGATTTTTCTTTTCCCTGTTGTATATATGATTGCCTGCTCGTTTATGTCAAATTCGCAGGTCGCTTCAATGCTGGATTTTACTAACGGAGCATATAAGGAGATTAACCTCATTCCTGAGATTTTCTCACTTGAACAGTATTATCAGGTGTTTTTCAGACGCCCTGAATATCTTCTTGAATTCTGGAACTCGGTAATTATAACATTTCCAACAGTAATAGCTCAAGTTATAGTATCTGCACTTGCGGCATTTGCTTTTGCAAAGCTGAAATTTCCTTTCAGAGATAAGCTGTTTTTTGTTTATATTGTTCTGTTAATTTTACCTTTGCAAGTAACACTTGTACCTAATTATATTGTTCTTGACAATCTTGAACTTCTTAATAACTTTCTTGCAATAATACTGCCCGGTACATTTTCTGCATTCGGAATTTGTCTATTAAGACAGAGCATAAAGTATATTCCCGAATCATCTATCGAAGCAGCAAGAATTGACGGTGCGTCATATTTTAAGATATTTACAAATATTATTCTCCCCCAGATAAAGGGTGGACTTATAACCCTTACTTTACTGTGCTTTATTGACAACTGGAATGTCGTTGAACAGCCGCTTATCTACTTTGATGATGAGGCTATGTATCCGCTTTCAATAGGTTTATCTGATATAAGCAACTCTGATTACGGAATTGTCTTTGCCTGCGGAGTTATGTTTATGATTCCGGCATTACTGATTTATTTGTACGGGCAAAAAGATATTGATTCACCGTTTGTTCAGGTCGATAAAAATTAGGAGTGGCAGATATGAAAAAAGATAAATTAAAAAAATATTCAATACGCTTTGGAATTACATTTTTAATTGTAATAGCCTTTCTTACATACTTTTCCGGTACAATAGATAATATGCTTTTGCCACAGGTGAAAGTCAGCGATGTAGCATATGGCACCATTAACGGTGAGCAGAGCCAAGACGACAGGTATTTAATACCGATTTCTGCGGTTATTGCTATGGGAGATACCGGCTCAGTGTTTGTTACAAGAACAGACGAAAATAACAAGACAACCGTAAACGAAGCTACTGTAAATATAAAAAACAGTGACGATTTATATTATGAGGTAACTTCTGATGAAATGTACGGCGGTATGAAAGTAGTATATTCAACCTCAAAGAGTATTTCAAACGGCGACAGAGTGTATATTGTGGAGGAATAACAGATGACAAAGAAGAAAATTTTGTCTGTTGCTTTGATAAGTGTTTTGACGGTATTTGTATTTTGTCTTTGCTTTTATTTCAGCGGTAATGCGCTTAATCAATTGCCAAGCATAACGCAGATGAATTATAATCTCAAGTCTGATGAAAAACCTTTGACAGTAAAAGATATGAATAATTTATCGGACAGAATTTCATTTAATCAAGTCAGCTTTTGTGTAGAACTTGATGAAACAAATGTAAAGGAAGAAACTGTTACACCTGTTCTTACAAATGAATTTTATTTTGAAATTTACGGACAAAAGCTTAATGGTAATAGCATCACCGAAGAAAATATAAAAAATGAAAACAAGGTTGCAGTTATCTCAAGCAGCCTTGCACTTAAATTGTTTTTTAATACCGATGCGGTAGGGAAGACAATAACGCTTAATGATGAAGTCTATACGATTTGCGGTGTTATTCAGGAAAGTGAAAACATTATTAACAGTCTTTCGAGTGATGGAAAGCAGAGAATTTACATTCCTTATACCTGTTATAGCGGATATGAAAATTGTGATGTATATACTATTTCATATGATAATTCGGCAAGCTCTGCACCATTAATTGAGCAGATGAAATTATCTCAATACCACTCGACAAATTTTTCTGAAAAATCGAATGTCATCAGGAACTTTGAAAATATCATATTTCTGATACTCTTCATTGCGCTGTGTTTTTTAGCTCTAAGGCTATGGTACAGAATCTGCAAAAAACTTATCAAAGATATAAAAGAAAATCTGAGTGAGAATTATATTTTAAATTCGCTTAAATCAATACCGATAAAATATGTATTGCTGGCTATCACGGCATTTGGTATACCTGTCGTATTGCTGATAATATTTTTTCTATCGGATTTTAGTATTTTTATAATATCGAAGTACATACCGTATGACAATATATTTGATGTGTCATATTATTTGAACACCATTATTGAAAATTCAAATATGGCAAACAATCTTGCCTTAACAGGGGATACTTTTTTGATTAATCTCTACTCAAATTCATTCTCTTTGCTGATATGGCATGTTATAATCTTTGCTATTATTTTTATTGCAGTACTAAGTGTGATTTGGAAAGCTTTAAGTAAACTGTTGTCATCTGTATAGCACTGCCTGCCGTTCTGTTTGTAGGTGCATCTTCTTGTCCTAAATAATCCTTTAAAATTCCCATAGGTCATCATCCTTCCTTGAAAAATAAGTTGCATCTTCTAAATCGGTAAATTCTCAAAGTAAATGCAACAGTAGCAAAAGGTAGCATTTAGTTTGAGAAATGGTTAAAATATTAACTAAAGCAAGGAAAAATTAGCGGTATAGTTTCCTTCCCAGTCACAGAGCTGATTTCCTTTGGTGCTGCAATCATACTGCTTATGATTTACAACAGAAAGTCAAAAAACAAGCTGCCCTCTTGAATCATAGACGAGCTTGTAAAATAAAGTGTGTAAGTTAGAAAAATAGCTTGCACACTTTTTGCATTTGTGGGAAAGTGTGCTACAATGGAAGAAAGGACAGAAAAGGAATGAACGAAATGGCAAAGAAAAAGGAAAGCACACCGGGTGAGAACCTCGCAAAGCAGATCATAGAACAGTATCATCCGAAAAGCGTTGCAGATATGCAGGACGCCTTGAAAGACATTTTCGGACCGATGTTTGAGGCAATGCTGCAAGGCGAAATGAACAATCACTTAGGCTATGAGAGCAACGATCACGGTATAAAATCAACCGATAACCGTCGTAACGGCTACACCAATAAGAAAGTCAGGACAAGTGCAGGAGAGGTTGAAATTAAAGTTCCTCGTGACAGAGTTTCAAGCTTTGAACCGAAGCTTGTACTGAAGCGTCAAAAGGATGTATCTGAAATTGAAGAAATTGTTTCCATATTATTGCATTAACTTTTTTAGCACTTGTACTATCAAATATATCAGTACAATTTACTTTACAAAAAAATCCTGCCTCTGATTTGTTTCCATCAATATCATAATGGTAAGTTTTTATAAAGCTAATATTTCTTATATCAAGGCTATCTTTAGGAGATTTACAAATTCTAACATTATAAGAAATAGCATTCCAAAAATGAAATACTACATATCTAAAACCGTCGGGAGCATCATATTGGAAAAGTATGTTCGTTCCAATATTTGATAATTTAGCAATGTTAGAATAGTAGCTATCTTTGTATGTCAAGAAAAGGAAATTGTCACGATAACTCTGTTATGGAAAAATTCTTTGGAATATTAAAGCAAGAAATATATTATGGAAAAGTTTATTACAGCTATGAAGAGCTTAAACAAGCAATTATCAAATACATTGATTACTACAACAACAAGAGAATCAAACAGAAACTCGGCTGGTTAAGTCCGGTTGAGTACAGGATTAATGCCTTAGTTGCATAACAAAAGCGTAGCAGCTAAAAGCCACTACGCTTTCAAGTCTAACTTTTGGGGGTCGGGTCAATGTGAGTGCTGTTTTTATTGTACTCGAGCTTCTTCCTGTAATTTGATGAGAAACAGCTTTGCATTGGAAGTTTTGAATTCACCGATTTTGCGACTGCTTTCAACTAACTACTCGAATTAATATTTTTTCTTTGTATTTGCTATAGGCTGGTGAGATTTGAAATCTGTTCATATCCGTAATCATTATTGTGATAGATTTCGATTTGCTTTCTTGTATTTATAATCCAACACCACTTGAAATTACAATCTGAATTTGAGTCATATCGTTTACATTAATCTGACCGTCGCAATTTATATCCGCCGCTTGTTTCTGAGTTTCTGAAAGTACCACATCACCGGTAAGGTGTCTTTGACCTAATGTAACATCAAGAATAGAAAGCGTTCCGTTACCGTCAATGTCACCAAGGAGAACATCGCTTGGTTTATCAAATGTATAGCTAATATAATATTTCTTATTTTTTCCGCCGCCTTCTTTTATGAATTTAGCATTATTGCCGTTTACCTTTGCCGTAACTGTTTCAATATCGCCCCACCCATAAATAGGAGTAACCTCAATTTTTACTGTATAGGATTTATTGCCTATAAATTTACTGTCAGTCGGTGACCATTCAATTTTGTTGATATTTACATTGCCGGCAACGCAACTTGCCGTTTTGGCAGGTGCAGCACCAACTGTTGGAGCTTTAATATTAACCTCAATGTTCTGGGTTTTGTATTTGTCCGGCACGCTAACATTGATGTCAAATATCATATACCTTTTTCCGTTTGCTCTTTTTAATGTGCCTACGCTGTCTATGCCATTTACTCTTCCGTAAATGTTGTTGTTCAGTTCATAACCGCTTTTTGGAATAATCTCAAGTGCAAGACTCAGTTTTTCGCCTATAGAAATTTTGTAGCTGTCATCAAGACGTTTTCCGTACTTTGCCCACTCTACTTCGCCAATCGTGTATAGGGCATTTTCGGAGGTTTTAGGCTTTTTGTAATCACCGATTGTTTTGTTATTACACATATCATCAAAATTGTCAAAGTAAATATCGTTCATATATTTGAGCTTTTTGTCGATTTTGATATTTACTATATTTGAATGTACGATATTATTGCCACTTATAGCATCGCAGTATATCTGTTTGCCGTTAAGCCAGTCGCTGACATTGGTAATAAATAATTTTTTGCCTCCGGATGATGTGGAAAGCTCACCGTATCCGTTGGTTAATATATAGAGCCAGTCAATTTCTTTGCCATTTTCATCAATAATATGCCATTTATATGTGTCTGCATTTGTTGCATTAATATCAAAGGTAACAGCGTCACCAAGGTTTGGAGAATACCCGTCTGTGGGCTGAGTTGTAATAACCGGATTTGGAGCTATTATTTGAAGATATTTTTTACCTAATGAGTTTGATACAATATTTATGTCAACTTTTTTTTCGTCATCATATACTTTGCACTTTGAAGATATTACATTTGAAAAATCAACCCTTCTTGCTAACCATTGGTCAGTTATTTTGGGCTTTTGCAAGAAAGTAATTCCGTAAGAGCCTACATATGTGCCACCTGAGATAACGGGGAGATAATCATAATCTAATGTTGTTTTTATGCACACAGCACCTTCAAAATTATAATTATTTTCATCAAATAGTTTGAAATACCCGCCGTTAATGTTAAATGATTGCATATTTGTTGCTTCAACACCAGCTTTTGTGGCATAGTAGTTTCCGCCGTTGATTGTGAGTTTACCGCCGTTTGCTACAACGCCAAATGCCTGTTTACGTTCATAATAGTCATCATATTCAAAGTTACCTTGGTTAATTGTAGCGGTTGTATATTCATCAAATACAATCGCATTATACAGTCCGCCAAAATGACCGTTATTAATAGTTATATTTTTATAGTCATTCTCGTAAGCGTTTTTAACTAAAGTACCGATTACAGGGCCTTTTGATGTTGCTTCAAATTTACCGCCGTTAATGGTGACATTGCCTCCCGTAATGTTTATAGCCGGTTTTTCGGTATATGTTGTATATATGCCACCGTCAATTTGCAGATTTCCTTTTGAGATAACGCAAGGAAAATCATAGTAAAACTCTGTGCTTCTTGCTACACCCTTTATATTGCTCAATCTTAGGCTTGCACCCTTTGCAACATTAAATATACATCTGTTATTGTTTCCTGAGAAAAAACTGAATGTAGTGTTGTTATCGTTTAAACTTGAAGTATCAAACTGAAGTATTCTAAGACTACCACGTTTAATGTTAAAAAGACAATCATCATAAAGGGTTTCCCTTGAAATTTTAAATTTATTCATATTAATAGTAATTTCAGCTTTTGGATCATCTAAGCATAACTCATTATTTTGTTTTGAGTCTTCTATAACTTCATAGCCATTGTAACTATTGGTAAAATTTATAGTAATCCATTGCTTTCCGCCTTTTGCAAGTGCGGCTTTAAGCTCGTCATAGCTTTTAACAATAATCTGATTGCTTTTTTGGGGAATTGTAAGTGAATCAAATTCATAATTGCAGTTGCTGCATTTTTTATACCATCTGCCATCTGTTGTATTGGTAGGCTGCTTGTCAACATACCAACGCTCGCCTACTTTATAAGATGATTCGCTATGAGTATAAACCGTATCAAGCATTTTTTTACCGCAGGTTTTGCATAACTCATAATGCTCAAAAATGTCATATGCCTTTGCTCCGCTTGTGTGGATATGGTCTTTAGGAGAACAAATAATTCTTTTTGTCGCACATAATAAAACAGTATCGTTATCGGAAAGATAATTGGGATCAATATAAGTATCATCCGGAAGCTGACTTTTCAATGTGGATACAGGCATAAACATTCTTTCTTCCGATGCTTCAAGCAAATTGTTATCTGTATCATAAAATTCAACATCTGCTTGCATTCCATATGGTATTGTTTGATTTCTTACAACAAACATAGAATAAAAATAATAACTTTCTGTATCAACAAACTTTGGAAGGTC
>ENA-UPTB01001428-UPTB01001428.1-human-gut-metagenome-genome-assembly--contig:-NODE-1428-length-20512-cov-15.642134_pt1 | contig 20512 bp, 19 predicted proteins | sample MGYA00250046_ERZ773369 | MGnify/ENA primary metagenome ERZ773369 (study PRJEB29103, sample SAMN06111938) | human gut metagenome | biome: human gut; feature: ankylosing spondylitis patient; material...
GCCATTGAGCTGCTGAGCGGCATCCCCAGCGTGGTGTTCGGCCTGCTGGGCATGCAGGTGCTGGTGCCCGCCGTGGCAAAGACCTTTGGCAAGGCGTCCGGTGCCTGCCTGCTGTCGGCCATCGTGGTGCTGTCCATCATGATCCTGCCCAGCATCGTGTCCGTGTCGGTCACGGCCCTCAACGCCGTGCCGCCGGAATATGAGCAGGGCAGCCTGGCCCTGGGTGCCACCGACACCGAGACCTGGTTCAAGATCAGCGTGCCCGCTGCCAAAAGCGGCATTGCCGCCGGCATTGTGCTGGGCATCGGCCGTGCCATCGGGGAGGCCATGGCGGTAATGATGGTGGCAGGCAACAGCCCCAATATGCCGGACAGCCTGTTCCGCAGCGTCACCTTCCTGACCACGGCCATTGCCAAGGAAATGAGCTACGCCGGCGGCCTGCAGCGGCAGGCGCTGTTCAGCATTGCTCTGGTGCTGTTCGGGTTCATCATGATCATCAATGTGGTGCTCAACGTGGTGCTGAAGGGAGGCGACCGCGATGCATAACGGGTTTTCGCCCTCCCGCCGCGCCTGGAACCGTGTGATGACGGTGCTGGTGTGGGCGGCTGCCCTGCTGGTGATGGCGCTGGCGGCGGGCATCCTGGGCATGGTGCTGGTGCGCGGTGTGCCGCACATCCGCTGGAACTTCCTCACCACCACGGCCAGCGTGCTGAAAGGCACCGACGGCATCCTGCCGGCCATCCTCAATACGCTGTACGTCATCCTGCTGACCCTGCTCATCGTGCTGCCGCTGGGTGTGGGCGCGGCGGTCTACCTGACCGAATACGCCTCCAACCGCCGTCTGATCGAGGTGATCGAGTTCACCAACGAGACGCTGGCCGGCATCCCCAGCATCCTCTATGGTCTGGTGGGCATGCTGGTGTTCAGCCAGGCGCTGGGCTTCCAGACCTGCCTGCTGTCCGGCAGCCTGACGCTGGTGGTCATGAACCTGCCCACCATCATCCGCACCACCCAGGAATCCCTGAAAACGGTGCCCCAGGGCTACCGCGAGGGTGCGCTGGGCCTGGGGGCCGGCAAGTGGCACATCATCCGCACCATCGTGCTGCCCTGCAGCATGGACGGCATCGTCACCGGCTGCATTCTGGCCGTGGGCCGCATCGTGGGCGAGAGCGCCGCGCTGCTGTTCACCGCCGGTGCGGCGGAAGTGATCGCCAAGGGTGTGGTCAAGGCCTACACCTCCAACGGTGCCACCCTGTCGGTGCTGCTGTATCTGCGTGCCTTTGAGGACGGCGACTTTGCCTCCGCCTGGGCCATCGGTGCCGTGCTGCTGGTGCTGGTGCTGGTCATCAATCTGGCAGTCCGGCTGGCTAAAGCAAAACTGAAACAGAAGCAGTAAAAATAAAGAGGTACTCTATGGAAAACACGAAGGTGCCGGTCATCTCGGCAAAAAACCTGAACCTCTGGTACGGCGACTTCAAAGCGCTGAAACATATCTCGCTGGACGTGGGCGAGCGGGAGATCACGGCCCTCATCGGCCCCTCCGGCTGCGGCAAGTCCACCTTCCTGAAAACGCTCAACCGCATGAACGACCTTGTGCCGGGCGTGCGCATCGAGGGGGATGTCCGCCTCAAGGGGCAGGACATCTTTGCCCGGGACATGGAGCTCACCGACCTGCGCCGCCGGGTGGGCATGGTGTTCCAGAAGGCAAACCCCTTCCCCATGAGCATCTACGACAACATCACCTACGGCCCCAAGCTCCACGGTGTGCGCAATAAGGCAGAGCTGGATGAGCTGGTGGAAAGCTCCCTGCGGGGTGCGGCCCTGTGGGATGAGGTGAAGGATCGCCTGAAAAAGAGCGCCCTGGGCCTGTCCGGCGGCCAGCAGCAGCGCCTGTGCATCGCCCGCGCCCTGGCGGTCAAGCCCGAAGTGCTGCTGATGGACGAGCCCACCAGCGCCCTGGACCCCGGCTCCACCATGAAGGTGGAAGAGCTGATGAGCGCGCTGAAAAAGAACTACACGGTGGTCATCGTCACCCACAACATGCAGCAGGCTGCCCGTATCAGCGACCGCACGGCCTTCTTCCTGCTGGGCGAGCTGGTGGAGGTGGGCCCCACCAACCAGATCTTCAGCGCCCCGCAGGACAAGCGCACCGAGGATTACATCTCCGGCCGGTTCGGTTAAATCGAGGAGGAAAGACCAATGAGCATCCGCAAACAGTACGACACCGATCTGGAAGCCCTCAAGGCGGCGCTGGTGGAAATGGGCAGCAACTCTGCCGAGGCCGTGGAGGCCGCTCTGGAAGCACTGTGCACCGCCGATGCCGAAGCCGCCCAGAAGATCGTGAAGGGCGACAGCCGCATCAACAACATGGAGCGGGACATCGAGCACCGCTGCATGACCCTGCTGCTGCGTCAGCAGCCGGTGGCCGGCGACCTGCGCCGCATCTCCACCGCCATGAAGGTGGTCACCGACATTGAGCGCATCGGCGACCATGCTTCGGACATTGCCGAGATCATCCCGCATCTGGTCACCGTGCGCAAGGAGGGCGACCCGGCGGTGAGCCAGGCCATTGCCATGGGCCGCAAGGCATACCAGATGATCCAGGACGCCATGGCGGCACTGACCGCCGAGGACGAGCTGGCCGCCCGCAAGGTCATTGCGGCCGACGACGCCGTGGACTTTGACTTCAATGCCATTAAGCACACCCTCGCGCAGGAGATCGCAGCCGACCCCGCTAAGGTGGACGCTGCGCTGGACCTGCTGATGGTGATCAAATATCTGGAACGCATCGGCGACCACGCGGTGAACGTGGCCGAGTGGGTGCAGTTTGTGCGCACCGGCCGTTACAAGGACGAGAGCATGTTTTGATCAAGCGATTTTCCTCATTTTCTTCCAGATGGGCCGCGCTGTGCAGTTCGTGCACAGGCGGCCCTTTTTGCTGGGAAAAATAATTCAAAAATTTTTATCATTTCGTGCAATCTTCCGGGACCGTGTTTCGTATACGAAGTGTAAGGGCCTTCAAGCAAGACCTGCAGTTCCCGTGCGGCGGGTGTCCGGCTTCCCCCCAGTCCCCGCCCGCCGCACCGTTACAGAGGAGATCCAGATGATGCAGACCAAGAACGAGATGCTGGAGAGCCGCACGGAAGCCGTCAGCCGCGACGCGCTGGTGCGGGCGGCTCTGCAGGAGATCACCCAGAATTACCGCGAGGCCAGCCTGTCCAACGTGGCGCGGGCCTATGGCGTTTCGCTGGCATACGTCAGCGAGTGCGTGCGTGCGCAGACCGGCAAGACCTACAAGGAGCTGCTGCAGAGGCACCGCATGGAGACGGCGGCCCGCCTGCTGCGCCGCAGCGATCTGAACATCCAGCAGATCATTGCCCAGGTGGGTTACGAGAACACCAGCTATTTTTATCGTCTGTTCCACGAGCGCTACGGCCTGAGCCCCCGTGAGTACCGTCAGGTGCGCGCAGTCCGCAGCCGGACCACGGCCTGAGCATTCCAGGCAAGAGAATCACTTTCCCCCCTGAGCAGGGCACCGGTGTGAGACGCACGGTGCCCTGCTTTTTTGCAGTTGTGCCGATGCACAAAAAACTGGTGTTTTCTGGCAGGATGTAGTATAATAACAAGTGCAACAAAGCTGTGCCGCGCCTTCCTTGCGGAGAATATGCGGCAGGATAAGAGGGTGTAAACAGATGTTTCGTGGAGCAGTGAGAGGAGATCTGCCGCAGATCCTGCGGATCTATGCCCATGCGCGGGAAGCCATGGCGGCTTCGGGCAACCCCACCCAGTGGGGCGACAACTTTCCCCCGCAGGAGCTTCTGGAGGAGGACATCGACTCCAACCGGCTGTTCGTGTATGTGGTCAACGGCCAGCTGATGGGCGTGTTCGCCTTCATTCTGGGGGTGGACCCCACCTATCAGGTGATCGAGGACGGAGCATGGCTGAACGATGCCCTGCCCTATGGCACCATCCACCGGCTGGCCTCTTCCGGCAAGAGCAAGGGGGTGGCTTCGGCGGTCATTGAGTGGTGTCTGGAGCACTGCCAGAGTCTGCGGGCGGACACCCATGCCGACAACCAGATCATGCAGCATCTGCTGGAAAAGAACGGCTTTACGCGCTGCGGCATCATCCATGTGGCGGACGGAACGCCCCGCATCGCCTACCAGAAGCTGGCCCTGACCCAGCAGCACAGCTGAGCCAAAAACACAGCATAGCACCCTTTGCCCCGAGGGCCCGGCCCCGGGGCAGGGGGTGCTTTTTTTGTCGTCAAAACTGCAAAACTGTATTTTATGCAAATACAGTTTTCAGGGCGAAAAAATAAAAGTTCACAAAAATTGGAAAACGAGAGAGAAAAATGCCTGGAAATACTTCCTCTTTTGGGCCGTCTGTGCTATAATGACACTTGTTCTTGAGAAAGAGACAGAAAACTGTACGTATGAGGCGTACAGCGTAAAGAGGAGTGTTATCATAGTATGAAGACCCTGAAAGCCGTTGTTGCAAAATACAACAGCATCAGTCTGATCCTGCGCATCCTCGTCGGCCTGGCAGTCGGCGTGGTGCTGGCACTGGTGGCCCCGGGTGCCGGTTGGGTGGCTGAGTTCGGCAGCCTGTTCGTCGGCGCATTGAAGGGCATTGCCCCTGTGCTGGTGTTCGTGATCGTGGCAAGCGCCCTGGCACAGGGTTCTTCCAGGCTGGACCGCCGCTTTGGCACGGTGATCTGGCTGTACATGCTCACCACCTTTTTGGCAGCAGCCCTGGCGGCAGTTACCAGCTTTATGTTCCCGGTCAAGGTGGTGCTGGCAGACGCTGCCCAGTCCGACGTGGTGCCCCAGGGTCTGGGCGAAGTGATGGGCACCCTGCTCACCAACTTTGTGGCCAACCCCGTGGCGGCCATCATGAACGGCAACTACATCGGCATCCTGTTCTGGGCCTGCATGTTCGGCATTGCCATGAAGGGCATCGGCTCTGAGAGCACCAAGACCTTTATGGCCAACACCGCCGATGCGGTGTCCCAGATCGTGCGCTGGATCATCAATCTGGCACCCTTCGGCATCATGGGTCTGGTGTACACCAACGTTTCCGGCAACGGCCTGGCCATCTTTACCCAGTACGGCAAGCTGCTGGCCCTGCTGGTGGGCACCATGCTGTTCATGGCCCTCATCGTTTCGCCGTTCATCATGTTCATCTACCTGCACTGCAACCCGTACCCGCTGGTGTTCCGCTGCCTGAAGGAGTCCGGCCTGACCGCCTTCTTCACCCGCAGCTCCGCCGCCAACATCCCCGTGAATATGGCCCTGTGTGAGAAGCTGGGGCTGGATAAGGACATGTATTCCGTGTCCATCCCGCTGGGCGCCACCATCAACATGGACGGTGCCGCCATCACCATCACCATCATGACGCTGGCCGCCGCCAACACGCTGGGCATTCAGGTGTCCCTGCCGGCCGCCATCGTGCTGAGCGCCATGAGCGCTCTGGGTGCCTGCGGTGCCTCCGGCGTGGCCGGCGGCTCCCTGCTGCTGATCCCCATGGCCTGCTCCCTGTTCGGCATCTCCAACGACGTGGCCATGCAGATGGTAGGCGTGGGCTTTATCATCGGCGTGGTGCAGGACTCGGTGGAAACGGCCCTGAACTCTGCCGGTGACGTGGAATTTGCCGCCACTGCAGAATATCACCAGTGGCGCAAGCAGGGCAAGGCTCTGCCGGGGTTCCTCCACGCCTGAGCTCCTCCCCTATAAAACCCAAGAAGCCCCTGCACGGTCCTGTGCAGGGGCTTCTCTTTTTGCAGTGGGGGTGTCTTAGTCCATAAACTTTGCCTTTTCCAGGGCCGTGAGGATCAGGGGGATCAGCACCAGCTGGGCCAGGATGCCCGGCACGGCGGTAAGCAATGCACCGGACAAAAAGGCCTGGAAGGGGAAACTGCCTCCGGTGAGGCCTGCCAGCACGAAGCGCACAGCACCCCACACCAGACGCCCCGCCACCATGGCGGTGACAAGGGCGGCGTACATCATGGGCAGGGTGTGCTTCACTCTGCGCCAGACAAGGCCGGACACAAGGCCGTAGGCGGCCAGCTCAAAGGCCATGGAGACGGCGATGGGAAACATCGGCGGCATGCCGAACAGCACCGAGCGCAGCAGCGGAGCCACAAAGCCCACGGCCAGCCCCCAGGGGCCGCCCAGCACAAAGCCGCACAGCAGAATGGGAAAATGCATGGGGCACAGCATGTTGCCCACCTGCGGCACATGGCCGGTGACCATGGGCAGCAGGAAGGCCAGCGCAAGGAACAATGCCGCCAGCACGATGCGGCGGGCGGGCGAAACCGTCTTGGTGTTCATGAAAAAGTCCTCCTTTGCACAAAAAAGGGGCCTGCTCCCGGCATTCCGGCCGGAAACAGACCCCTTCGTGGCGTCTTTTGAAAAAATACTCTGGACAAAAATATCCTCCGCATGGAGAAAACGGACTTCTGCCCGCACACCCGGCTCCGTGCCGGATTTTGACAAAATTATAGCAAATGCCCCGGCGGCTGTCAAGATGCGGCAAATGACCCGCAAATTGACCAAAAAGCGGAACTTTTCGGGCAAGATTTCCCCGTGTATGTACATTTTGCATGAAGGAACTTGACCTTTTTGCATAGAATAGCTAATATAAACTTGAAAAAGAGCGCACTGCTGGGACACACCTGCCCGGCAGGGCGTAAAACGGCTTTTTTGGAACGCTTGCAAATCTGAGGTTCATACGGGAGGACCATCATGACAAATGCAGAAAAACTTACCCTGGCAAAGCACGCCTGTCACATCCGCATGGGCGTGATCGAGGGCACGCACAGCGCAAAGTGCGGTCATCCGGGCGGCAGTCTGGACATCGCCGAGCTGCTGAGCTACCTCTATTTCGTGGAAATGAACATCGACCCGAAGGATCCCAAGATGGCCGACCGCGACCGTCTGGTGCTGTCCAAGGGCCATGCCGCTCCGGCACTGTACGCTGCTCTGGCAGAGCGCGGCTACTTCCCGGTGGAGGACCTCAAGACCCTGCGCAAGATCGGCAGCTACCTGCAGGGCCACCCCAACATGAACGAGACGCCGGGTGTGGACATGTCCACCGGCAGTCTGGGCCAGGGCATCTCTGCAGCCTGCGGCATGGCACTGGGTGCCAAGCACGCAGGCAAGCCCATCAACGTGTTTGCCATCGTGGGTGACGGCGAGGTGGAAGAGGGTGAGTGCTGGGAGGCCTTTATGTTTGCCGCCCACTACGGCCTGAGCAACCTGTGCGTGTTCCTGGACCGCAACCGCCTGCAGATCGACGGCTCCACCGAGACGGTCATGAGCAGCGAGCCGCTGGAAGAGAAGATGAAGGCCTTCAACTTCAACGTGCTGACCATCAATGGCCACGACTATGACCAGATCGAGGCCGCCATCCAGGCTTTCCATGCCGAGAACGACAAGCCCACCTGCATCATCATGGACACCACCAAGGGCAAGGGCGTTTCCTTTATGAGCAACTCCGTGGACTGGCACGGCAAGGGCCCCAACGACGACGAATACAAGGTCGCTATGGAAGAACTGAACGCCGCCTACGCCGCGCTGGAACAGGAGGAGAAGTAAGATGGCAGACGTGAAAAAGATCGCTACCCGTGAAAGCTACGGCAACACCCTGAAGGAGCTGGCCGCTGAGGGCCACGACGACCTGGTGGTGCTGGATGCTGACCTGGCTGCCGCCACCAAGACCGGCATGTTCCGTAAGGCTTACCCGGACCGCCACTTTGACTGCGGCATTGCCGAGGGCAACATGATGGGCGTGGCCGCCGGCCTGTCCACCATGGGCTATGTGCCCTTTGTTTCCAGCTTTGCCATGTTTGCCGCCGGCCGTGCCTTTGAGCAGGTGCGCAACTCCATCGGCTACCCCCACCTGAACGTGAAGATCGGTGCCACTCACGGCGGCATCTCGGTGGGTGAGGACGGTGCATCCCATCAGTGCTGCGAGGACTTTGCCCTCATGCGCAGCATCCCCGGCATGACCGTCATCTGCCCCGCCGATGACGTGGAGGCCCGCGCCGCTGTGCGTGCCGCCTACGCCATGGAAGGCCCGGTCTACCTGCGCTTCGGCCGTCTGGCGGTGCCCGTGTTCCACGATGCCGACAACTACCACTTTGAGATCGGCAAGGGCGAGCAGATCACCGAGGGCAATGACATTGCCATCATCGCCACCGGCCTGATGGTCAACGAGGCCCGCATCGCTGCCGAGCAGCTGGCCGCCGAGGGCATCCATGCCCGCGTCATCAACATCCACACCATCAAGCCGCTGGACGAGGAGATCATCCTGAAGGCGGCCAAAGAGTGCGGCAAGGTGATCACCGCCGAGGAGCACAACGTCATCGGCGGTCTGGGCGAAGCCGTGTGCGCCGTCCTGTCCGAGAAGCTGCCCACCCCCGTGCGCCGCGTGGGCGTGCAGGATGTGTTCGGCTGCTCCGGCCCTGCATGGGACCTGCTGGCAAAGTACGGCCTGGATGCTGCCACCATCTGCAAGACCGCACATGAGATGCTGAATAAATAAGCACTCCGTTTCTCTGTATCTGCGCCGCCGCATCATTCGTTGATGCAGCGGCGTTTTTGTATGCCACAAAAATTTTTGCCAAACACCGCAGGATATGGTATGCTTACAGAAAAAGCAGTAAAACCGGAAGGGAGAATCTCAATGCTGATCGTGGACAAACTTGCACTTCAGGAAAAACTTTCGGAAGGCGAAAAGACACTGGCTGCTTATATTCTGGCACATGGCATGGAAATTGCCAAATATTCCACCCGCAGTTTGGCGGAAGTAACCTATACCTCTCCGCCGACCGTGCTGCGCCTTTGCAAAAAACTGGGCTTTTCCGGCTTTGACGACTTCAAGCAGAACTTTATGCGCGAGCTGGAATATCTTGACCAGCGGCAGGGCAAGGTGGACTTCAATTTTCCCTTTGCGGAAACCGACAGTCCCATGCGGGTAGCGCAGAACATCGGGGAGCTGTACGAGGAAGCCATCAGGGACACCATGCAGCTTCTCCGGTATGAAGATCTGCACAAAGCCGTGCTGCTTCTTAAATACCACGAAGAAATCCACGTTTTTTCCGCCGGAACTGCTATCAATCAGGCCGAGTCCTTCCGGGAAAAGATGCTGAAGATCGGAAAACGGGTGGTCATCTCCAACAATCTGAACTACCAGCGATATCAGGCTTGTTGTCTGACCGAGCGAGATCTTGCCATGATCATTTCCTATTCCGGCGAAACAGCGCAGATGCTGGAGATTGCCCGACAGTGCAAACGCTCCGGCACGCCTATTCTTGCGTTGACCAGTTTTGGCGAAAACAGCCTGACTGCTTACGCGGATTGCAAGCTGACCCTGTCCACAAAAGAAAGCATCTATCAGAATCTTGGGGACTACGCCTCCCACCTGTCCATGACTCTATTGCTGGATATCCTGTATTCCGAATACTTCCGGCAGAACTACCAGAAGAACTATACGCACAAGCTGGAACGCGCCCGGGAGCTGGAGCAGCACCGCACCTCTACCAACCCGATTTTGTTGAATTTGCACAAAGAAAATGCGGAATGAAACACTGTTCCGTTTTTTGCCGAGCAAATAGAAACAGAAAAATTAACACTGTACCAATAAGTTTGAAAGATATTGAACAAAGACCTCTTTGCAAGTATTCTATACCTGCAAGGAGGTTTTCAAGTTTATGGAGATGCCAAAAGAGTTTCTGTGGGGTGGTGCGACCGCTGCCAACCAGTACGAAGGAGCCTACCAGACCGATGGCAAGGGGCTGAGCATTGCCGATGTGGAAAAGGGTGCACGCCATGGGATCCCCCGAGAGATCCACACACATGTCATGGAGGGAAACTACTATCCCAGCCATGAAGCTGTGGATTTTTACCATCATTACAAAGAAGATATTGCGATGTTCGCTGAGATGGGCTTCAAGTGCTTCCGGATGTCCATCAACTGGCCGCGCATCTTTCCGCAGGGGGATGAATTACAGCCGAACGAGGCCGGGCTTGCCTTTTATGACCGGGTATTTGACGAACTGCACCGCTATGGAATCGAACCAGTGGTCACACTTTCACATTACGAGACCCCGCTGTATCTGGTGCAACACTACGGTTCCTGGCGCAATCGTGCGCTGATAGATTTCTTTGCCCGGTACTGCGAAACGGTGTTCCGCCGGTACAAAGGCAAGGTGCGGTACTGGATGACGTTCAACGAGATCAACGAGACTATGAACCAGGCCGAACCGTATCATCAGGCGGGCGTGCTCTTTACGGAAGGTGAGGACCATAATGCTGTCAAGGCGCTGGTCAGTCACAATATGTTTCTTGCCAGCGCAAAGGCCGTGCAGATCGGTCATGCGATCGACCCGGAAAACAAGATAGGCTGCATGATTCAGTATCCGACCACTTACCCGCGCACCTGCGCCCCCAAAGATGTGCTGGCGCAGCGGTTCCAGATGATGCCGAACTACTATTATACCGATGTAATGTGCCGCGGCCACTACACCAGCCTGTGCACGGCACAGCTGCGGCGCATGGGTACTTCCGTGGAGATGCAGCCGGGCGATGCCGAACTGCTGGCTGCCGGAACAGTAGACTACATTGCGTTCAGCTATTATTTTTCTTCTGTGGCCCGTGCAACGGAAGAAACCGACTGTTGTGTGGAGCGCAGCAATCCGTATCTGGAACGCACCGCGTGGGACTGGCCCATTGACCCGGATGGCCTGCGCATTGCACTGAACGAGCTGCATGACCGGTATGAGCTGCCGCTGTTCGTTGTGGAAAATGGTTTGGGTGCCATCGATACCGTGGAGCCGGACGGCAGTATTCAGGACGATTACCGAATCCGTTTTCTGGGCAGCCACATCAATGCGCTGCGTCAGGCTATCGAGCTGGACGACATTCCGGTGATCGGGTACACTTGCTGGGGGCCGATCGATATCGTCTCGGTGGGGACCGGCGAGATGCGCAAGCGATATGGATTCATCTATGTAGACAAGAAGGATGACGGCAGCGGCACGCTGGCCCGTAAAAAGAAAAAGTCGTTTGAATGGTATAAAAAGGTGATTGCAAGCAACGGCGCAGACACAGCCTTGTAAGCGATAAATCTTTTAGAATAGGATATTGAAGGAGGCAAAACAAATGGATGCAAAGAAAACTGCTCAGCAGGTGCTGGAACAGGTCGGCGGCGCAGAAAACGTTGCATTTCTGACCCACTGTGTTACTCGCCTGCGATTCAATCTCAGATCAATGGACGGCGTGGACGACGCGAAAGTCAAAGCCGTGCCCGGCGTGGTGGGCGTTGTGAACAAAGGCGGCCAGTATCAGGTCATCATCGGCAACGAAGTGGTTTCTGTGTACGATGAGCTGATGAAGCTTGGCGACTTCGGCGGCAAGGAAGTTAAACAGTCTGCTGCCACGTCTGGCGAAAAGAAAAGTAAGGTCAGCGTTGTTCTGGACACGCTGGCCGGTGTGTTCACCCCGCTGATGCCGCTGATTGCCGGTGCCGGTATGATCAAGGCTCTGCTGTCTGTGCTGACCCTCGTCGGCTGGATCGATAAGAGCGGAAACCTGTACTATTTCCTGAACTTCATCGCAGACTCTTCCTACTATTTCCTGCCGATCTTCCTGGCCAATTCTGCCGCCAAAAAGTTTGGCTGCAACCCGCAGATGGCTATGCTGCTGGGTGCCATCCTGCTACACCCCAATTACATTGCACTGAAAGCCGATGCCGACGTTGTCCATGTGCTGGGTCTGCCGGTCAGGATGGTCACCTACTCTTCCTCGGTCATCCCCATTTTCCTCATCACACTGGTGCTGCCCTATGTGGAGCGCTTTGTCAATAAAGTCGTGCCCTCTGTGGTCAAATTCATCCTGCGGCCGGTGCTGACCATCCTCATCATGGCTCCCATTTCCCTGTGTGTGCTGGGACCTCTGGGCAGCATCATCGGTGACGGTCTGGTCAGCATCCTGCTGGCCATCGAAAAGGTCTGCCCCTGGGCACTGCCCACCGTCATCGGCGCCTTTATGCCGTTCCTGGTCATGACCGGTATGCATTACAGTTTGCTGCCCGCCTATGTCAATTCCCTGTCCATGCTGGGTTATGAGACTGTCATCGGCCCGGGCAACCTGCCTTCCAACATTGCACAGGGCGCTGCCGCACTCTGCGTTGCCATCAAGACCAAGAACAAGAACTTCCGTCAGCTGGCTGTTTCCGGCGGCGTGACCGCGCTGCTGGGCGTAACCGAGCCTGCTCTGTTTGGTGTCAATGTTCGTCTGCGTAAGCCTTTGATCGCCACGACCATCGGCGGCGGTTTGGGCGGTCTGTATGCGGGCCTGACCGGTGTGCGCCGTTTTGGCGGTGGCGGTGCCGGTCTGGCGGCCATCGGCCTGTATGTCGGTGAAAATCCCATGAACGTGATCAATGCGCTGATCTCCGCGGCAATCGCCTTTATTGCCACCTTTGCAATCCTGTGGTTCATCGGGTTTGATGATGTCCCGGAAGAAGATTGAGTTCATCTGAATCATTGCCGCCGCGTCATCTATGGATGCGGCGGCATTTTTGTGTGTTGTGTGACCCGGTCACGGAAAAACATGCGGCATCCGGGGTATACTGATGCTGTCAGAAAAAACAAACACCTTTTACGGAGGGATAAAATATGGCAGTTGTGACCATTACGACCGAAAACTTTGCGCAGGAAGTGCTGCACAGCGACAAGCCGGTGCTGCTGGACTTCTGGGCCAGCTGGTGCGGCCCCTGCCGCATGCTCAGCCCCATCGTGGATGAGGTGGCCGAAGAGCGCACCGACGTCAAGGTGGGCAAGGTGAATGTGGACGAGCAGCCGGATCTGGCGGCACAGTTCGGGGTGATGAGCATCCCCACCCTGCTGGTGTTCGAGCAGGGCAAGCTGGTGCGTCAGGCCGTGGGTGCCCGCCCCAAGGCCGGTGTGCTGGAGCTGCTGGGTTAAGACGTGCTGACTGAGCCATCCGCAGGAGACTGCGGGTGGCTTTTTTTGTGTTCGCCCGCCGTCAACTCTTGCGGCCCGGCGGTGAAACATTTTCGCCTTTCTGTACAAACGCACCGAAAAAATGTAAGATGGAGCTGCAAACACTGTCACTTTCCTGCTTTACAACTTTACCAAGATAAAGTAAAATAAAGACAGAACACACCCGGGTGTGCCCATTGTGTGCGGAAGGCGCCGCACCCACCGGCCGGGAGGACCGGTGCAGGATGGTGTAAGAAGAACAGGGGGGAACCGACATGGAATTTGATCTTTCGACGCTGCAGCCCAAGGAGCGTGCCTCCTTTGCACTGCGGGCGCTGTACGAGGCCGCAGGGTGCCGCAAGTACCACATGGGCCGGTTTGAGGAGTACAGCCTGTATCAGGCCAACCGCAGCTTTCTTTCGTCGGAGCAGGTCATCACCTTCACCGACCTGGACGGCCGTCTGCTGGCGCTCAAGCCGGACGTGACCCTCTCCATTGCCAAAACGGCGCAGCCCGCCCCCGGCGAGACGCTGCGCTACTACTACCACGAAAACGTCTACCGCCCCTCGGCAGAGAGCCACACCTTCAAGGAGATCGGCCAGATGGGTCTGGAGTTTTTAGGCGGCGTGGACGAGACCGAAGTGCAGCAGGCCGTGTGTCTTGCGGCGCAGTCGCTGGGGCAGCTGGGCACCGACTGGGTGCTGGAAGTGAGCCACATGGGCTATCTGTTCGGCCTGCTTGATGCTTTGCAGGTGCCGGAGGACGCCCGCGCGGGCCTGCTGCGCAAGCTGGGCCAGAAAAACGCCCACGAGCTGCGGGCCGCTGCCCTCGCCGCCGGGCTGGACGAGGACGCCGCCGACACCCTGTGCCGGGTGCTGACCCTCTGCGGCGGCTACGCCGACACCCTGCCCCGTGCCGAAGCCCTGTGCCGCAACGACGCCATGCGGGCTGCGGTGGCAGAGCTGCAGGGGCTGGCCGGGCCGCTGGAACAGGCGGGCGGTGCCATCCGGCTGGACCTGACCCTGGCCGGTGAGATGGAATACTACAACGGCCTTGTTTTTCAAGGCTACCTCAAAGCCCTGCCCCGCCCCCTGCTCAAGGGTGGCCGGTACGACCTGCTGATGCAGCAGTTCACCCCCGGGGCCGGGGCCATTGGCTTTGCGGTCTATCTGGACGAGCTGGACCGCCTGAGCGCTCCCCTGCCGCCGGTGCAGAAGAACAGCACCGACAAGGTGATGCTGAACGTGGCCCTGCCCAAGGGCCGTCTGGGCGACAAGGTCTACGATCTGCTGGCCGGCATCGGCTACGGCTGCCCGGAGGACTACAACGCCACCCGCAAGCTGGTGGTGGAGAACCCGGCGGCCGGCATCCGCTACTTCCTCGTCAAGCCCAGCGATGTGGCCATCTACGTCGAACACGGCGCGGCGGATGTGGGCATCGTGGGCAAGGACATCCTCACCGAGGCGGAAGCCGACGTGTACGAGCTGCTGGACACCGGCCTTGGCAAATGCCGCATGTGCGTGGCGGCCCCGGCCGATTATCAGGACGACCCTGGCCGACCGGTGCGGGTAGCCACCAAATTCGTCAACATTGCAAAAGTCTACTACGCCTCGCAGGGGCGGGACATCGACATCATCAAGCTGAACGGCTCCATCGAGCTGGCCCCGATCCTGGGCCTGTCGGATGTCATTGTGGATATCGTGGAGACCGGCACCACCCTGCGGGAGAACGGCCTGAAGGTGGTCACCGAATTTTTGCCCATCTCGGCCCGGTTCATTGCCAACAAGGCGAGCTACCAGTTCAAGCACGCTGAAATGGACACCATGCTGGAAAAGCTGCGGGCGCAGCTGCAGAACAAGGAGGAAGCAAAATGATCAAGCTGTACAACTTCGACGAGCTGAAGCCCGAAGAGATCCTGAACCGTGACATCCGCGCCGAGAAGAACGTGGAGGACGTGGTGGACGGCATCATTGCCGATGTGCGTGCCCGGGGCGACGAGGCCCTGAAGGACTACGCCCTGAAATTTGACGGGGCTGTCATTGAAAACCTGCAGGTCACACAGGAAGAGATCGACGAGGCCTTTGCGGGCATGGACCCCTACTTTCTGGAGACGCTGCGGCAGGCGGCGGCCAACATCGAGAACTTCCACCGCCAGCAGGTGCACAAGAACTTTGTGGTGAACGACAAGCCCGGCATCGTGCTGGGGCAGAAGTACACCCCCATTGAAAAGGCGGGCGTGTATGTGCCCGGCGGCACGGCGGCCTACCCCTCCACCGTGCTTATGGATGTCATCCCCGCCAAGGTGGCGGGCGTGGCCGAGATCGTCATGACCACCCCCGCCGGGAAGGACGGCAAGGTGAACCCGGTCATTCTGGCCGCCGCCGCCACGGCAGGCGTGACCAAAATTTTCAAGACCGGCGGCGCACAGGCTGTGGCGGCGCTGGCCTACGGCACCCAGAGCATCCCTGCCGTGGACAAGATCGTGGGCCCCGGCAACATCTATGTGGCTGCCGCCAAGCGCAAGGTGTTCGGCAAGGTGGGCATTGATATGATCGCAGGCCCCAGCGAGATTCTGGTGCTGGCCGACGGCGGCTGCAACCCCGCCTGGGTGGCCGCCGACCTGCTGAGCCAGGCCGAGCACGACAAGCTGGCCAGCCCCGTGCTGGTCACCGACAGCGCCGACCTCGCCAAGGCCGTGCAGGCCGAGCTGGAAGTGCAGATCCCTCAGCTGCCCCGCGCCGCCATCGCCCGCGCCAGCGTGGACGACAACGGCAAGATCATCGTCTGCACCGACCTGCACAAGGCCATCGAAGCCTGCAACATCATCGCCCCGGAGCATCTGGAAGTGTGCGTGGAGGACCCCTTCGGGGTGCTGAACGAGATCAAAAACGCGGGCAGCATCTTCCTGGGCCGCAACGTGCCGGAGGCACTGGGCGATTACTTCGCCGGCCCCAACCACACCCTGCCCACCAGCGGCACGGCCCGCTTCTCCAGCCCGCTGGGCGTGGACGACTTCGTCAAGAAGTCCAGCTTCCTCTACTACACCCGCGAGGCACTGGGCGAAGTGGCCCCTCGCATTGCTGACTTTGCGGAGCGCGAGGGCCTGCACGCCCACGCAAAGAGCGTGACCATCCGGTACGAGAAGTAAAAGAGGCGAGGTTGTTCGCCATAATAGAATAGACCTGAGGAAACCATTATGAGCCGTTTTCTTTCCCCCACCCTGTCCGCTGTCACCCCCTATACGCCGGGCGAACAGCCGCAGGACCAGCAGTACATCAAACTGAACACCAACGAAAGCCCTTATCTGCCGTCCCCGGCGGTGGTGGCGGCGGTGAGTGAAGCCGAAGTGGAAAAGCTCCGCCTTTACTCCGACCCCGCCTGTGCCGACCTGCTGCGGGCAGCAGCGGCCCACTTCAGGCTGCAGCCGGATCAGATCATGCCCGGCAACGGCAGCGACGAGAACCTGTTCTTTGCGCTGCGGGCCTTCTGCGACGAACAGCACCCGCTGGCCTATGCCGACATCACCTATGGCTGCTACGGCGTGTGGTGCGGGCTGCTGCACATCCCCAGCCACATCATCCCGCTGAAGGATGATTTCACCCTTGACCCGAAGGATTACTACGGCCTGAATCAGACCATCGTCATCGCAAACCCCAACGCCCCCACCGGCCTTGCCCTGCCGCGCAGCGCCATCGAGGGCATCCTGCAGGCCAACCCCGACAACGTGGTCATCGTGGACGAGGCCTATGTGGACTTTGGCGGCGAGAGCTGCGTGCCCCTCATCGACCGGTACGAGAACCTGCTGGTGGTGCAGACCTTCTCCAAGTCCCGCCAGCTGGCCGGTGCCCGGCTGGGTCTGGCCATGGGCAATGCAAAGCTCATTGCCGACCTGAACCGGGTCAAGTTCAGCCTGAACCCCTACAACATCAACCGCCTGACCCTGAAGGCCGGGCAGGCCGCGCTGGAAGATACGGCCTACTTTGACCGCACCCGTGCCGCCATCGTGGACACCCGCACCTGGACGAAGCAGCAGCTGGAAGCCCGCGGCTTTGCAGTGCTGGACAGCCGGTCCAACTTCCTGTTTGCAAGTACGAATCGGAAAGACGGCGTGACGCTATACAAAGAGTTGAAGAAAAACGGCATTCTGGTGCGGCATTTTGACGCACCCCGCATCGCCAACTGGCTGCGCATCACCATCGGCACGCCGGAGCAGATGCAGGCCCTTGTGGAAACACTGGACAAAATTCTGGAGGAATGAACCATGGAAAACCGGATGATCTCTCTGGAACGCAACACCAACGAGACCCAGATCGACCTGACGCTGGATCTGGACGGCTCCGGCCGTTACGAGATCGACACGGGGTGCGGCTTCCTGAACCACATGCTGGAGCTGTTTGCCCGGCACGGCCGGTTCGATCTGGTGCTCACCTGCCACGGGGACGTGGAGGTGGACTACCACCACACCACCGAGGATGTGGGCATCGCGCTGGGGCAGGCCTTTGCCCGGGCGCTGGGCGATATGCGCGGCATCCAGCGCTACGGCAGCTTCTACCTGCCCATGGACGAAGCGCTGGTCCTGTGCGCGGTGGACCTGTCCGGCCGCTGCACCCTGAACTGGGACATCCACTGCACCACCGAGAAGGTGGGTGATTTTGACGTGGAGTGCGCCAAGGAATTCTGGCTGGGCTTTGCCCGCAGCGTGCCCGCCACCGTCCACTTTGTACAATTTGCGGGCGAAAATACTCACCACATCCTCGAAGCCTGCTTCAAGGGGGCCGGACATGCGCTGAGCGCGGCGGTGAAGATCGACGAAGCCCACAAGGACGAGATCCCCTCCACGAAAGGACTGCTGGTATGATCGCGATCATGGATTACGGCGTGGGCAACCTGTTCAGCCTGAAATCCAGCCTTGCACAGCTGGGGCAGGACACGGTGGTCACCGCCGACCCCGATACCATCCGCAAAGCCGACCGGCTCATCCTGCCCGGCGTGGGTGCCTTTGGCGACGCCATGGACAAGCTGGTGGCCACCGGCCTTGTGCCGGTCATCCGGGCCGAGGCGGAAAAAAAGCCGCTGCTGGGCATCTGCCTGGGCATGCAGCTGCTGTTTGAAAAAAGCTATGAGTACGGCGAACACGCGGGCCTGGGATTTATCCAAGGCGAGGTGTGCCCGCTGGAGCCGGACCTGACGGACAAGAGCCTGAAGGTGCCGCAGATCGGCTGGAACGCACTGCACATCGTCAAGGACGACCCGCTGTTCCAGTATATCCGCGAGGGCGAGTATGTATATTACGTCCACAGCTATTACGGCAAGAACTGTACCGGGAGTACACTGGCGACCAGCGAGTATTCCATCCCGGTCACCGGCGCGGTACGGGCGGGCAAGGTGTACGGCACCCAGTTCCACCCGGAAAAGAGCGGCGACACCGGCCTGCGCATCCTGAAAGCGTTTGCGGAGTTATAAGGAGAATATGATGCAACTGTTTCCAGCCATTGACCTGCGCGGCGGCAAGGTGGTGCGCCTGACCCAGGGCGACTACAGCCGCATGACCGTATACGGTGAGGACCCCTGTGCCCAGGCACGGCAGTTCTTGACCGCAGGCGCAAAGAACCTCCACGTTGTCGATCTGGACGGCGCGAAGGACGGCACCCTTTCCAACTACGACACCATTGCCGCACTGGCCAAACAGGGCGGGCTGTACATCGAGGTGGGCGGCGGCATCCGCACCGAGGAGCGCATTGAAAACTATCTTTCCCTCGGCGTGGGCCGCTGCATCCTGGGCAGCGTGGCGGTGACGGACTTTGCGTTTACCGCCCGGATGCTGCAAAAATACGGCGACAGGATCGCCGTGGGTGTGGATGCCAAGGATGGCTATGTGGCCATCCACGGCTGGAAAGAGGTCAGCGCCGAGCCGGGCGTGGACTTCTGCAGACGGCTGGCAGACGCCGGGTGCACCGCCATCATCTACACCGATATCGCCTGCGACGGTGCCATGCAGGGCACCAATCTGGCCCTGTACCGCCAGCTGGCAAAGGAGGTGCCCGGCGTGGCCTTTACGGCCAGCGGCGGCATCTCGTCCGAGGCGGAGCTTCTGGAACTGAAAGAGATGGGCACCGCAGCCGCGATTCTGGGCAAGAGCCTGTACACCGGCGCACTGGACCTTGAACGCTGCGTACAACTGGTACAGGATTGAACGGAGGGGAAACCGATATGATCACAAAACGCATCATCCCCTGCCTGGACGTGCGCAGCGGGCGCGTGGTCAAGGGCACGAACTTTGAGGGCATCCGGGATGTGGCCGACCCCGTGGAGATGGCCCGGATGTACAATGCGGCCGGGGCCGACGAGCTGGTGTTCTACGACATCACCGCCAGCTTTGAGGGCCGCGCCCTCTTCACCGACATCCTCACCCGGGTGGCCAGCGAGGTATTCATCCCGCTCACTGTGGGCGGCGGCATCAACACGCTGGAGGACTTTGACCGGGTGCTGAAATGCGGTGCCGACAAGGTCAGCGTCAACTCCGGTGCCCTGCGCGACCCCGACCTGATCCCGGCGGCGGCCCGGCGCTACGGCAACCAGTGCGTGGTGCTCTCGGCGGATGTCAAACGGGTGAACGGCCAGTTCCGGGTATTCGCCAAGGGCGGCCGCGAGGACACCGGCCGGGATGCGCTGGACTGGATCCGCTGGTGCGTGGACCACGGTGCCGGGGAGATCTGCCTGAACAGCATCGACACCGACGGCGTGCGCAATGGCTTTGATCTGGAAATGCTGGACGCTGTGGCGGCCCGCGTGGACGTGCCCATCATCGCCAGCGGCGGTGCCGGAAAAAAAGAGGATTTTCTGGAGCTGTTCCACCACAAGGGCATCGACGCGGGCCTTGCGGCCGGCATCTTCCACCAGAAGCAGCTGACCATCCGGGACCTGAAGGAATATCTGGCGGAGAATGGCGTGGAAATGCGCCTGTAAAAATACGCCGTACCTCTTGCGTTTGCAAGCCGAATACGCTAAACTAGAGCTATCCCCATCCGGGGAGGGAGAAACGACCATGGAACTGAAATTTGACGAAAAGGGCCTGATCCCTGCCATCGTGCAGGATCACTACACCAAAGAGGTGCTTACCCTCGCGTACATGAACGCTGAGACGCTGGCCCTCACCATTGCCGAAGGTCGCACCGTGTTCTGGAGCCGCAGCCGTCAGGAGATCTGGCGCAAGGGCGGGACCAGCGGCAACGTGCAGCGGGTGGTGTCCATCACTGCCGACTGCGACAAGGACGCACTGGTGGTGGAAGTGGTCAAGTCCGGCCCGGCCTGCCACACTGGGGCCGAGAGCTGTTTCTTCAACGAAGTATACGTCTCCCCGGAGCTGAAACAGTTCAGCTGGCAGGGCCTGTATGAACTGATCAAAGGCCGCAAGGATTCCCCCAAAGAGGGCAGCTACACCACCTACCTGTTTGAAAAGGGCAAGGAGAAGATCCTGAAAAAGGTGGGCGAAGAGTGCACCGA
>ENA-UPTB01001436-UPTB01001436.1-human-gut-metagenome-genome-assembly--contig:-NODE-1436-length-20383-cov-30.392150_pt1 | contig 20383 bp, 17 predicted proteins | sample MGYA00250046_ERZ773369 | MGnify/ENA primary metagenome ERZ773369 (study PRJEB29103, sample SAMN06111938) | human gut metagenome | biome: human gut; feature: ankylosing spondylitis patient; material...
CGTAAACGCAAAAGGAGTTATGGCAGTTATGAGTCTGGGAGCAAAAAAAGGTCAGGAGATCCTGATAAAAGTAGAAGGTGAAAACGAGGCAGAAGATGCAGCAAACCTGAAAGCGTTCGTTCAGGAACATCTGTAAAAGGATCGGAATTTAAAGAGGTGACAATATGGTAATATTACAGGGTAAAAGTGTATTTGGCGGAGTTGCTATCGGGAAGATACAATTCTTTAAAAGGGACGAAATCCAGATAAAACGACGTCATGTCGATGATCCGGAGGCGGAAATACGCCGCTTCCGGACTGCAAAGGAAAAAGCACTTTCTGAATTGCAGCAGTTATATGACAAGGCACTTACTGATGTGGGAGAAGCAAATGCCATGATCTTTGAAGCACATCAGTTAATGCTTGAGGATCCGGATTATAATGATTCTGTAGAGAATATTATAAATACACAAAAGGTAAATGCTGAATATGCAATAGGTGTCACATCTGATAATTATGCAGCAATCTTTGAAGCGATGGATGATGCCTATATGCAGGGAAGGGCAGCAGATGTAAAGGATGTATCGAACAGGCTCCTTTCCCAGTTTGCAAAAAAACAGAATGCTTCATTTGAAATGACGGAGCAGGTAATCATCGCGGCAGATGATCTGGCACCAAGCGAGACTGTTCAGCTTGATAAAGATAAGGTGCTGGCATTTATTACAGTGGAAGGCTCGGCAAATTCCCATACAGCGATTCTTGCCAGAACCATGAATATTCCGGCTGTTATAGGAATCGGTGATACATTAACACCGAAATATGACGGAAGACTTGCAATCGTAGACGGTCAGGAAGGAAAGATCTATATTGATCCGGATGAAGAAATCCTTGTTGCCATGAGAAAAAAGCAAGCTGTCGAACAGGAACAGCGTGAGCTTCTGGAGACATTGAAGGGCAAAGAAAATGTAACCAGATCCGGGCAGAAGATTAACCTTTATGCCAATATTGCCAATGTATCAGATGTAGGAGCGGCACTCCGAAATGATGCCGGCGGTATCGGGTTATTCAGAAGCGAATTCTTATATCTGGAAAATGAAACTTATCCAACAGAGGAACAGCAGTTTGCAGCTTATAGACAGGTAGCGGAAATGATGGCCGGAAAAAGGGTGATCATCCGTACGTTGGATATCGGAGCAGATAAACAGGTTGGATATTTTAATCTGGAAAAAGAGGATAATCCGGCAATGGGGTTACGTGCGATCAGGATATGTCTGACCAGACCCGAATTATTTAAGACCCAGCTTAGAGCTATTTTCAGAGCATCCGCGTATGGCCAGATTGCGATCATGTTTCCGATGATCATTTCGGTATCAGAGGTTCGTCGTATTAAAGAGATAATGGACGAGGTGAAGACCGGACTTCGTGCAGATGGAATAGCATTTTCCGATCAGATTGAAACCGGTATAATGATTGAGACTCCGGCTGCGGTTATGATCAGCAGAGAGCTGGCAAAGGAAGTGGATTTCTTTAGTGTCGGAACAAATGATCTGACGCAGTACACTCTGGCAATTGATCGCCAGAACCGGAATCTTGATTCCTTCTATGATTCACACCATCCGGCGGTGTTATCTATGATCCAAATGGCAGCAGAGAATGCTCATGCAGAAGGAAAGTGGATTGGAATATGCGGTGAACTTGCAGCCGATCTAAGTCTGACAGAAAGGTTTTTACAGATGAACATTGATGAGTTATCAGTTGCACCGGGTATGATACTTCCGTTAAGGAAAAAAATAAGAGAGTTATAAAAAGTATACAGAGACAGATCCGCACATGTACGGGTCTGTTTTTGGTCTTATAAACTGACATTTCCTGCTTGTTTGCGTTTGGAAAAGTTGCTATACTTAATAGAGTACAGGAGGGAGTTTGCCATGAAATTGATGAATAAAGATGAGTTTATTGCGTATGAATTAAAATTTTACTTTATGAAAAATAAACTGAAAGAAGGAGAAAAACTCCCATCTGAACGGGATCTGGCTGAACAGTTTGGGGTACAGAGAGCTACCGTCAGATCTGCATATAAATTATTAGAGGATGAAGGGATCATAGAATGCAGGGAACGGAGCGGCAACTACATAGCCCACAGAAGAATGATATCCAATCTTGACCGAATCCGATCATTCAGTGAAAAGCTGGAAAAGATGGGGGCACAAACAAGAAGCAGATTGTTGGCGTTTGAGCGTGTGGAAGTAGATAAGGAACTGAATAAAAGTATTAAGCTTCCGTTAGGAACTCCGTTATTCAAAATTACCCGTATCCGTATGGTCGTAGAAGAAGACAGGGCTGTTCCGATCACCATAGAATATTCATATATACCGGAAAGCAAGGCTCCTAAGCTGATGCGGTTTGATCTGGAAGATAATTCGTTATTTGATATTTTGATTCAGGAATATCATCATATTCCCAAAAAACAGGAATTAACAGTCGGAATTGTATATGCTGATGAAAATGAAGCCAAAGCCTTGAATGTTGACAAGCTGACTGCTCTTGTAAAAAAAGAGGGAATCACATATGACGAGAAAGGTGAGGTTATGGAATATCTGCAATCGGTGATCAATAAAGAATGGGTCGCATTTGAAAAAGAAGATCCTGTCATTAAGCAAAAGATGGAGGAGGTGCTCCATGGATTATAGAATGCCATTATATATTCAATTACAGGATTCTATTATCAAGAAAATAGATGAAAAAAAATATCTGCCGGGTGAAGCAATACCAAGTGAGAGAAAAATGGCGGAAGCTTATGGTGTGAACCGTATGACCGTAAAACGTGCGGTTAGTAAGCTTGTAGAAGAAGGATATCTGGTTTGTAAACCGGGTTCCGGAACGTATGTTGCACAAAGAGATAAGAAAAAGATCGATCTGGATAATTCAAATGAAGCAGGAAATACCGGCATCACAGCGACGCTCCGTAAGGGTGGAATGGAGGTAAAAAACCGCCTTCTCGGGACCGGTGAGATCACAGGAAGTAAATATCTGGGATATAAGCTTGGAATTTCGGATGATGAGATGATATATGGAATTTACCGAGTACGATCAGAGGGTGATATACCATTTGCAGTGGAATATACATATGTACCGGCAAAATATTTTGATGATCTGGATGAGTTTGATTTCGCCAAAGTGTCTTTATATGATTATATGGAAGCAAAAGGACATATGCCATGCCATTTTGGACAGAAGCTGGTCATATGTGAGGCAAATGAACGGCTCGCAGAGCTGCTGCAGGTGGAACGTGGAACTGCGATTTATAAGATCGATTATCAGGGTGCGGATGCAGATTATAATATTGTAGAGTTTACCATGAGTTATCTGAATCCTGCTTATACAAAATTCCGATTTGATGTTGAGGTTTCTTAAAGGAAAGACATAAGCGTTTCTGTTACGGATCATATGGATCTTGTTATGCCGGCTTCGGTTTATAATATTAGTACTCGAAAGGTGTTATTTGAAAATGCAATTCAAAAAAGTAGAAAAGAAATGCGAAGGTAAATTTATTACCCGCTATGATATAACATATGAGACAGTGGATCATCAGGAGAAGGTATATGAGATGATCAGCCGGAATGGTGACATTACGGATTTTGATGGGCTGCATGGCAAAATGGCAGATGCAGTTGTGATCATTGCTACAGATGAGACAGGAGAGAAGATCCTGATCGATAAGGAATTCCGTCTTGCTCCGGGAGAATGGGTATATAACTTCCCGGCAGGGCTGATTGATCCGGGCGAGACACCGCAGGAGAGTGCGAAGCGTGAGCTTCGTGAGGAGACAGGGCTGGAATTATATGAGATCGATGATTTCATCGGAACCAGTTACAGTGCAGTCGGTTTTTCAAATGAAACAAATGTCTGTGTTGTTGGAAAGGCGCGCGGAGAGTTCCATAAGAGTACCTCTACATTAGAAGAGATCGAAGCTGGCTGGTATACAAAGGCAGAAGTCAGAGAACTTCTTAAGAAAGCGAAATTTGCAGCGAGAACACAGGCATACTGCTATGTGTGGAGCAAAGAATAGAGGATAAAAAGTAGACCCTAGAGGAGTACAGGGAACGAAACTTGAAGTGAAAGCCGACACAACGGTTCTTACAGCCTGCAGCAACCGTATCGTTTGCAGATAAGGGTTGTAAATATCTGGACAGAAAGGAAAAATACGATGTTACACAAAGATTATGAAAGAAAGATCAATCAGTTAGTAAATGAACTGACATTAGAAGAGAAAATAAAGATGATCCATGGTGCGGGTCTGTTCCGCACCGGGGCAGTAGAAAGACTTGGAATCCCCCCAATCGTGATGTCGGACGGCCCGACAGGGGTGCGGTTCGAATTCTTTAATGATAACTGGGGCAGAGCCGGACATAATGATGATGGAGTTACATATTGTCCGAGTAACAGTGCGATCGCCGCAACCTGGAACCGGGAACTGGCAGGAAAATCAGGAACGGTACTTGGTGAAGAAGCCAGAGGACGTGGCAAGGATATCATACTTGCGCCGGGTGTCAATGTCATGCGGACGCCGCTTTGTGGAAGAAATTTTGAGTATTTCAGTGAAGATCCATATCTGATATCAGAGATGGCGGTTCCGGTGATCGAAGGGATCGAGAGTTCTGACGTGGGTGCCTGTGTGAAACATTTTGCTGTTAATAATCAGGAAACAGAACGGAACTGGGTGAATGTCGAGATCGATGAACGGACGCTCCGTGAGATATACTTGCCTGCATTTGAAGCAGCAGTAAAGAAAGCAAAGGTAAGATCTATTATGGGTGCTTATAATCTGTTCCGTGGAGTCCATTGTTGTGAAAATAATGAACTGCTCGGTGAGATACTGCGGAAAGAATGGAATTATGACGGCCTGATCGTTTCGGATTGGGGTGGCATCCACGATACAAAGGCCGCAGCAGAAAGCCCGATCGATGTAGAGATGTCAATCTATGCAAACTTCGATGAATACTGCATGGCAGATCCATTGTTAAAGGCGGTAAGGAATGGCGAGATCGAAGAGGAAAGAATTGATGAAAAGGTAAAGAGTATTCTTCGATTCATGCTCCGTGTCAAGATGATCGATATTGTAGAAGTCGAAAGTGGGGACAATGAACAGACGGCTATATCCGCTGGCTGCACGGAACAGAAGCCGGCCGTCTATGCGGTTCGTGACTGGAGCCGGAAGAAAGGAAGTTATGATACTTCAGCACATCAGGATGCAGTGTTAGAGACAGCCAGAGAATCAATTGTACTGTTAAAGAATGAAGATCAGAGACTGCCGCTTGCCCCTGAGAAGACACATCGGCTTCTGGTGATCGGACATAATGCAGCAAAGCTTCATTCAAATGGTGGCGGAAGTGCGGAGATTGCGGCACTTTATGAGATCAATCCACTGCTTGGCATTAAGATGGAGCTTGGCGGTAACTGCGAAGTGACCTATGCAGAAGGTTATTATGTACCGGATAAGAACAGACAGCAGGTACTGAATTGGCAGGAGGTAAGTCTGGATGAACTGGCATCGGAGCAGGGGGCTTATGAAGGAAATGATCCGGAAGGACGGAAGATCCAGAAGGCACTTCGTGAAGAAGCAGTTGCACTTGCTTCTGAATATGATGATGTGATCTTTGTTGGCGGTTTAAATCATGATACAGATGAAGAAGGATACGACAGACCGGATCTTACACTTCCATATCATCAGGATGAATTGATCACGGAGCTTTTAAAAGTGAATCCGAATATGGTCATTGTTATGATGGCAGGGAATCCGGTTGATATGAGTGCATGGATCGATGATGCAAAGTCAATTGTATGGATGAGTTATGCAGGAATGGAAGGCGGCAGAGCACTCGGTGAAATCTTGTTTGGTGAAGTAAATCCATCCGGTAAACTTGTGATGACCATGCCGAAATCTCTTGATCAGGTACCGGCGATGGTTTTTGGAGATTTTCCCGGAAGAACCTTAACGGAAGAAGAACATGAAAGAATGAATGCGAAATTGACGGAGACATACAGAGAAGGCGTATTTGTCGGATATCGGTATTATGACAAATATCAGATCCCGGTACAGTTCCCATTTGGTCATGGATTATCTTATACGACATTTTCCTATGGAGATATGCAGGTAAAAGAGCCGGATGGTCAGACATTCAAGGTACAGATCCCGGTAACAAATACCGGAAAGCTTGCCGGAAAAGAGACGGTAGAGCTGTATGTCGGAGAAACGGAAGTAAGTCCGGAGAATCCTGTGAAGGAGTTGAAGGGCTTCTGCAAGTTATCACTTGCACCGGGAGAAACAAAGTATGCGGAATTTGAATTGACAGCCGATGCATTCCGTCATTTTGATGAGAAGACGGATGCGTGGAAGGTCATAGCAGGAAGTTATACGATCTATATCGGAAGTTCTGTTTCTGATATTCGGTCGGTAACAACCATAACAGTAAAATAATTAATAGATAAAATGCCGGTATGAACGGTCTGTCTGCCGGTACTATGAAACATCCATAGAGCAGCCGACTGATTTTCATACAATTTTGTGCTATGTCGGAGCTGCAAACGACTTTATCGCAGCGGAGACATATGCATATAAAATAGTATGAAAGAAGGTAGGCAAACGTGATGTTCATAGTACCGGCATGCAGATCGTTCATATCGGCATTGTTTTATTGATATTCGTTGAGCCATTCTATTATGCCGTTTGCGATCGCGGCGGCGTAATCGTCCATGTTATCATCGTAAAGCTCTACGTCTTTTTCGTTGCTGATAAAGCCCATCTCGATGATCAGACTTGTCATATTTGTCTGTTTGATAACGATGTAATCGTTGCCACTGTCAAACTGTGTTCCGGTACGGACACCACGGTTATCGGAGATTCCGACCTTTTCCAGATTGGACAGGATGGTTTCTGCGATCGCATGGTTCTTTTCGGAACCGGAGCTGTAGATCCATGCTTCTACACCACAGGCCTCAGGATTTGCTGCGTAGTTCCTGTGGAGTGCCAGATAGAGATCTGCGTCGCAGTCATTTGCAATCGTAGCACGTTCTTCGGAAGAAACGGTAGAATCATCATCACGCGTCATGACAACTTTTACTCCGTTTTTCTTTAATAGTTTTGCAACCTTTAAGGAAAGCTTCAGGTTTCCGTCTTTTTCATGAATATTATTAATTCCGGTTGCCCCGATGTCGGAACCGCCATGTCCCGGATCCAAACAGACTGTGTATTTTCCGTCCGGTTTTATGATCGAGACAGCATCCTTGCTGCTTTTTGACCGACTGACCGCCAACAGGACGGACAGAACGATAACGGCGATGAGCAGGACGATGTTGACACCGATCAGGAATTTTATGACAGACCGCATCTGTGTAACGGTCAGTTTCTTTTTTGTTTTTCCAGCCATAATGTATAAAACTGCCGGAGCAGCCCTTTCTGTTTCTAGTTTATTCTCAACTAAGATACTCTAAAATGATCGGATTTTCAATACAATAGAAAAGATTTAATATTTACATATATCGGTGAAATGCGGTGTAACATGGAACCGGCAGGCGATATAATTTGGCATTTTATATAGAAAAGTGCGAAAGAAATTAATAATTTTCTGAAAAATTTAATATTGTCAAATAAAAACGTGGGTGTTACCCTAAATATAGGGTGGCAGGGAGAAGATAAGAAAAGGAATAAAAGATGATCGTAGATTTTCATACTCACACATATCCGGATAAAATAGCTTCAAAGACACTTGAACTGTTAGTAAGTAGATCAAAGACAAAGCCGGCATCAGATGGTACACTTGCAGGCTTGCAGCATTCGATGACGCAAAGCGGTGTTGATATCTCTGTTGTCCTTCCTGTTGTAACTGCACCACATCAGGTGGAGCGGATCAATGCCGTGGCAAAGACAGTAACAGCCCAGTTTACGGGTAGTGGCGTCTGGTCATTTGGCGGAATCCATCCCGGAAATGATAACTATAAAGAGATTTTAAATGGTATCAAGTCTGCCGGATTAAAGGGAATTAAGCTGCATCCGGATTATCAGGATGCCATGTTCAATGATATCCGTTATAAACGGATCATCAGTTATGCAACAGAGCTTGGCTTGGTCGTTGTGGTTCATGCCGGAGTAGATATCGGACTTCCCTCTGTAACACATTGTACACCGGACATGGTGTGTGAAGTATTAGATGAGGTTCAGCCGGAGCGGCTCGTTCTTGCACATATGGGTGGCTGGAATCTCTGGGACGAGGTACTTGCGAAGCTGTGCGGAAGAAATGTATATATGGATACAGCATTTTCCTATGGAGAGATTGCATGGCTTTCGGGTGCTGAACATCGTTGGAAGCTGGCATCGGAGGAGATGTTCCTGAAACTGATCAGAGCACATGGAGCAGACCGGATCGTATTTGGAACAGACAGTCCGTGGACAGATCAGAAGCGAGCCATAAAGGACATACAGGCACTTCCGTTATCAGATGAAGACAAGAAAAAGATCCTTGGAGAAAATGCATTGCAGCTTTTGGGACTGCCGGATGCAGAATAGAAAATATAAAATGAAATATATAATATATTTGAAAGCATTAGAGGATTCATACATAAAAGTATAATAAATTCCCGATAAATTAGTAAAAATAGACATTGCACAAAAATTAAAAATGTGTTACAATTTTGTTACAATAAGAAAAGGAGAGAAGATAGCTCCTAAGACATCCGAAATTTAAGTTGTTGTTTTTTTCACAAAAAAATATTCATAAATACAAGGGACTGCCTGTAAGACGGCGGTCCCTTTCCCTTTAATTGCAATCAGGTTCCTCTCGTCTGACGACTCGATGATTAGCGGTCGTCAAATTGAAAACAATTTTGTGCAATCAGGTTCCTCTCGTCTGACGACTCGATGAACATTGACCATCATATAGAAATTTGTGCTCTTGCGTTGCAAGCACAATTTCTGCATGATGGTTGATTGCACAAAAAAAAGAACCAGATCACATCTGGTTCTTAAGAGCTGGGCTACAAGGATTCGAACCTTGAAAATGCTGGAGTCAGAGTCCAGTGCCTTACCATTTGGCGATAGCCCATTGCTGTCAACAGATGATATTATATTATAACAGTTTGAAAAAAGCAAGCACTTTTTTAAAAAAATTACAAAAAGTTATTTATACGCAATGAACACGAAAAATTTGAGAATAAAAATCAATGGAAATAGAAAATCCAGGTAGAAATAATAGCCCGGCTGTTGTATAATGGGAACACTTGTGGAGATGACATTATAATAGGAAATGGAGAATACATATGTACAGTTTTGATGCGATCGTAAGATACAGCGAAACGCATGGAAGACCGGAAGCAAATGCGGCAACGATAGCAAATTACTTTCAGGATTGTGCGATCTTCGATTCAGAACAGGCAGGAATTGGAATTGAATATCTGAAGGACCATAACCGGGCATGGTTTCTGATCTCATGGCAGATCGATGTGGAGCGGTATCCGGTATTACAGGAGAAGATCAGGGTTGGAACCTGGGCATATGATTTTAAAGGTTCTATGGGATATCGTAATATAGTTATTCGGGATGAGAATGGAGCGAATATTGTACAGGCAGCTTCCCAGTGGAGTTATATTGATACTGATACGCTTCGTCCTGTAAGAATTGAGCCTGAAGTAGGAGCAGCATATCCTCTTGCAGAAAAGCTTCCGATGGAATATGCTCCGAGAAAGATCCGGCTGATCGAAGGCATGGAAGAGACAGACAGAAGGGTTGTTCTGCCTTATCAGATTGATTCGAATAACCACATGAATAATGAAGCATATATTGCGCTGGCGTTGGAATATATCGATTCGGATGACATGATCTGTCAGATCAGAAGCGAGTATAAGCGGCAGTTTGTAAAAGATGAATGTATCGTAATAAAGAAAGCAGAAAGAGATGATCTGATACAGTTTGTATTTGCAGATGAAGAAGATCAGACCAGATGTATAGTAGAATTTAAAACAAAGAGAACGGGGAGACAGACAGCATGATCAAGATTGGCGAATGGAACCATTTAGAGGTTGTAAAAGAGAAAGATTTCGGCATTTACCTTGCCGAGAAAAAATACGATGACGAGGAAGTTCTGCTTCCGAAGAAACAGGTACCTGCGGGAACAAGAATGGGAGATCAGTTAGATGTATTTATCTATCGTGATTCCGCAGATCGTCTGATCGCAACAACAAATCATCCGATCATAACGATGGGAGAACTTGCAGTATTAAAATGTGTCAATGTGACAGGCATCGGTGCATTTATGGACTGGGGACTGGAAAAAGATATCCTGCTTCCTTTTAAAGAGCAGACAAGCAAGGTAAGGGAAGGTCAGTCGTATCTGGTCCGGATGTATGAGGATCGTTCCAAGCGTTTGTGCGTCAGCATGAAAGTATATGCCTATCTGGAGACACAGTCCCCATATAAGGCAGGAGATGCGGTAAGCGGAACGGTATTTGAATTTAATCAGAATCTTGGAGCATTTGTTGCGGTTGATAATCGCTATTCAGCCCTGATCCCGATGAAGGAGATCCATTCCCGGATCAATGTGGGTGAGACGGTAGAAGCCCGTGTGGCAAATGTCAGAGAAGACGGCAAACTCAATCTGAGTTTACAGAAGCCGATCCGTGAGCAGATCAACAATGACAGCGAGATGGTATACAATATCATCGAAAGCTATGGAGGAACTTTACCATTTAATGACAAGGCAGATAAAGAAGTGATCGAGAAAGAGTTCGGACTCAGCAAGAATGCATTTAAGCGTGCGGTCGGACATTTGTTAAAAGAGGGTAAGATCCGGATCACAGAGAAAAACATTATCATCAAATAACGGATTCATAAATGAGCAGGAATGTTCAGCAGAAACAAAAAGACAGCTATGCGTGTTATATGGCTGAAAAGCACCAGGAAATGAAAGGATGAATATGAGTAATTTCAAGGTCGAATTAAAAAAAGTAGTAGACGACAGCTATGAGATCGAGATCGGATATGAGCTGGAACAGAAGCTGATCGATGATCTGAAGGCTGGTCTGGTTGGAGAAATATCCAAATTCGTAGTAGTCACAGACAGTAATGTAAAAGAGCTATATGCGGACAAGATTTATAAGATGCTTGAAGAAGCAGGATACAAGACAGATCTTATCAGTTTTCCGGCAGGAGAACTGAGTAAGACCAGAGCGACAAAGGAGTATGTAGAAGATACCATGCTTGCAAAGGGATATCGGAGAGATTGCTGCATTATCGCCGTTGGCGGTGGCGTGGTGACAGACCTTGCAGGATTTGTAGCCGGAACCTATGGCAGAGGAATTCCATTTATCAATTATGCAACGACATTACTTGCGGCAGCGGATGCATCTGTGGGAGGAAAGACAGCGGTCGATACACCGCTTGCAACCAACCTGATCGGACTGTTTAATCAGCCGCAGAAGGTATATCTGGATATCGCAACATGGAAGACACTTCCACAGCGGCAGTTATCTTCAGGTCTTGCAGAGACGATCAAGCATGCCTGCCTTGCAGACAGGGAATTCTTCGATTATCTGTCAGAGCATATCGAAGATGTGTTTGCAGTAAAGGATGAGGTATGCAGACATATCGCAGAGAAGAACTGCGAGATCAAATATCAGGTCGTTATGAAGGACGAGCGGGAAAGCGGCTTGCGTGAGGTCTTGAACCTTGGACATACGGTTGGCAGAGCCATCGAGACAGTCAGTGATTATAAGCTGTTGCATGGAGAGGCCGTTGCGATCGGTCTGGTTGCAGAGGTGAAGATGGCAGAACATTTTGGCTACTGTACAGCAGAGGATGAAGCAGCTATGGTTGCCATGTTGAAGCAGGCAGATCTTCCAACGGAGATTCCGGATTATATAGACCGTGAAGCTCTGGTTAAGAAGCTGTATACCGATAAGAAGGTCAGAGACGGACATTTGCGTTTCGTTTTACAGCATGGAATCGGCGCGATCGAGGTATTTGATGGTGACCAGTACGCAAAAGCCATACCGGAGAGTCTGGCAAGAGAGATCATTATGGAGATGTAGGCATTAAATTTCAGGAGGATATAAAAATGGATAAGAAGATAATCAGCACAGAGAAAGCACCACAGGCAATCGGACCATATTCACAGGCAATCGTTGCTAACGGATTTTTATTTACGTCAGGAATGGTTCCAATCGATCCTGCAACGAATCAGTTAGTAGAAGGAGATATCACAGTTCAGGCAAAACAGGCAATCTCAAATCTGAAGAATCTGATCGAGGCATCCGGTTCATCCTGTGACAAGGTTGTAAAGACTACAGTATTTATTAAGGATATGAACCAGTTCTCAATTATCAACGATATTTACAAAGAATATTTCAACAAAGATTTCCCTGCACGTTCCTGTGTAGAAGTTGCAAGACTTCCAAAAGACGTACTGATTGAGATCGAAGCAGTAGCAGTTGTGTAAATAAAGATTTTAAAATGATGGTGTGGCAGATATATGAATGATATCTGCCGCATTATTATAAGAGGGTATATGGAGACAAGAAAGAAAATTTTTGGAGCTGAATGTTTGTTTACAGCATTGATCGTAGTGTATGAGATCGTAACGGTGCTGGCGTTATTTACAGATCTGTTTTCCGGCATCACGATAAAACAAAACATATTATTCAGTCAGAGTTTGATATTTGTACCAACAGTGTTATATTTGTTCATCATGAGAAAGCACGTAAAGGATATCATCTGGTTTCGGAGATTTCATCCGTTGACACTCCTGCTGCTTCCACCGTTGGTTCTGTTTATGGAGCCACTTATTACATTGTTAAATGCAATCTCAATGTTATTTGTGCGAAATGAGATCAGCCATGCAGCTTCAGCACTGGTTGATCATAATACACTTGGAACTTCGCTTTTTTTCATGGCATTTTTGCCGTGTGTGATAGAGGAACTGGCGTATCGTGGCGTCATGTTCGGAAGCTTTCATGAAGCCGGCAGATTAAAGGCAATATTGATGTCAGGCTTTTTATTTGGACTGATGCATATGAATTTTAATCAGATGGCATATGCGATCATGATCGGTTTGGTCTTCGGTTTTGTCGTAGAAGCAACCGGAAGCATTATTCCAACAATGATCATGCATTTTCTGATCAATGGTTTTTCTGTTGTTATAAAGCATATTGCAAATATCATTCCGATGTTAAAAGATCAGGCGGAAAATACAGAAGTAACACAGACGATGCTGCTCAGCACCATCCGGGCATATATACCTATGGCGCTGGTTGGCACTGTAATATCAGCAGGAATTATTTATCTGCTTGCGACTATAAATGGCAGAATGGAGAGTTTCACCTCTGTATTCACGGAACCTTTTAATCGGTACGATGAAAATGGCAAAAAGCTTCGCCTGCTTACCCCGCTTATGATCGTGGTCATCATCTACTGCCTGATCCGCTGCGTTGTCGAAGAATTTTTATTTTAACGATGGCAAAATGCCAACCAAATGAATCTGATCTGGTACCTACCCTATTATAAATGACTTGCTGCGGTTTCTATTCATTGCACATGTCTTATCCGCTCATGCTCTTGTGCTAACTCGTCCTTCGGACTCAGACAAGCACCCACATTCGCTGACAATGTGCAATTCATCAAGAAATCCTCGCTAATGTCATATTATAATAGAGCAGGTACCAGATCAGATTTGTTTGGTGGGCGTTTTGTTGCTATATGTAAATGAGTAATAAAAAGATAAACAGAAAAATACACCATTCGATATACAGGGATTTATCCAGTTTCGAGTGTTGGTGTTTTCACTATGAAAAAACATTCGCGAGTTTATCATAGTGGAAATATCAATAGCAGAAAAAATCCTCCATTGTGGATAGTAAATCCCTCTTTGTATGCTGGTTCTTCCACTAAAATATGACATATGCGAGGCTTTCGTTGTATGGTGCACATTGCCAGTAAATACGGGTGCCTGTCTGAGCCGAAGGCGAGTTGGCACAGGAGTATTTACGGATCAGGCATGTGCAACATACAGAAAACGCAGCAGGTCATTGTTAGTGGAAGAACCAGCATATGAAGAGGGCACACAACCATAAGGGGGATTTTTTGCGTGTTCGGCTAGTCCTCGTTGCAGATCAGACCGTAGAAGGAGATCAGGTACAGTCCGGCGATACCAACGAGTGTGTAGATGATTCTGGAAAAGGCGGAGCCGGTTCCGAATAAAGCATCTACAAGATTAAAATTAAAGATTCCGATGATACCCCAAACGATCGCCCCAACGATCACAAGAGTAAGACAAATAACATTAAATACTTTCATGGCATTCCTCTCTGATTTCTAGTTATTTGGACATTAGTTTTTGGCAAGGTGTCGCAAAATTAATGGTTCCATATCTCTAGTTTGTGCGAACATGGAAAAAATATACTGCCATTATAAGGAAAAATGTATAAACAGGATGAAGGTATAAAATGAAAAATATAACATAGTGGATCTGGCGGCAGAAATTTATTTGAAGCAAATATAAAAATCAGTTGACAGGGTGCAAACATAATGTTATATTAAAAACAACATATGAACAGATATTCAAATGTTCAATAAAAACAGCGAGAGGAGGAACAGAATGAATACGGACAGCAGGGAAGCATGTGAATGCAAAGAGAACGATATTGCTGAGATCACCGCTGAGATTAATGAGATGATGCCGGACGAAGAGAATCTGTATGATCTGGCCGAGTTGTTTAAAGTATTTGGCGATTCTACCAGAATCCAGATCTTATACACACTGCTGGATCACGAAAAAAGTGTTGGTGACATTGCAGAAGAGCTTGGAATGAATGCATCTGCCATTTCTCATCAATTAAGAGTGTTAAAACAGGCGAAGCTGATCAAGAACCGCAGAGCCGGAAAGAATATATTTTATGAGCTTGCCGACGACCATGTAGCAGTGATCATGCGAATGGGACTTGAGCATATATTTGAATAATAAGAAAGGTTAAAGGTGGATATTATGAAGAAGAGATATAATTTAAGTGATGTAGATTGTGCAAATTGTGCAGCAAAGATGGAGGAGCAGATCAGCAAGTTACCGGGTGTTAACAGCGCATCTATCAGCTTTATGGCACAGAAACTTACATTAGACGCAGACGAAGATAAATTAGACGAGATTTTAAAGCAGGCAGAAAAGATCATCAAGAGCATTGATGAGGAAGCTGCGATCGAATATTAGAAATAATGCAGATCTGAACATTAAGACGTTACAGATTTACATAAGCTGAAAGAGAAGATAAAATAAGAAAATTATCGCAGATAGCAGAAAAAAGGTGATGGATTATGAGTAAGAAGCAGAAAAAGATGTTAATTCGAATCATCGTTGCACTGGTGGTATTTATTGCATGCGAGATTACAGAGAAGCTCATCCATTTGAGTGGAGTGTGGGATACAGTTGTAAAGGCTGCGATGTTCGCAGTACCATATCTGATGGCAGGATATGATGTCCTTTTAAAGGCAATCAAGAATATCAGCAAAGGTCATGTATTTGACGAAAACTTCCTGATGGCAGTTGCAACTGTAGGTGCATACGGAACCGGAGAATTTGGCGAGGCGGCAGCCGTTATGCTGTTCTATCAGGTCGGAGAATGGTTCCAGAAATATGCAGTCAACAGATCAAGAGCCAGTATCACAGATTTGATGAACATTATGCCGGAATATGCAAATATTGAGAAAGACGGACAGATCGTTCAGGTAGAACCGGAGACAGTTGCGATCGGTGATATCATTATCGTGCAGCCGGGTGAAAAAGTTCCTCTCGATGGTACTGTCATCGAAGGGGAAACATTTGTAGATACAGCAGCGCTTACCGGTGAATCCGTACCTAGAAAGCTGTCTGTTGGTGACGAAGTGTTAAGTGGCGTGATTAACCAGAATGGTGTGATCCGTGTCAAGGTATCAAAGGAATTTGACGATTCGACCGTATCGAAGATTTTGGAACTGGTGGAAAATGCAAGTACGAGAAAAGCACAGTACGAGCAGTTCATTACCAGATTTGCAAAATACTATACACCGATCGTGTGTTTCCTTGCACTTGCAGTAGCGATCATTCCGCCGATCTTTGTAGGTGAATTTGGCAAATGGTTCCACCGTGCATTGATCTTTCTGGTAGTATCCTGCCCATGTGCATTGGTCATCTCCATTCCACTTAGTTTCTTCAGTGGAATTGGCGGAGCATCCAAGGCAGGTATCCTTGTAAAAGGAAGTAACTATCTGGAGCTTCTGGGTAAAGCAAAGATTGCCGTATTTGATAAGACCGGAACTCTGACAAAGGGTGTATTCAAGGTTGTAGAGACATGCGCAAATGGAATCAGTGAAGATGATCTTCTGGAGCTTGCAGCATATGGCGAGTATTACTCCAACCATCCGATCGCAGCATCGATCAAGGCTGCATATAAGGGAACGGTACAGATCGACCACCTCGATGGATATGAGGAAATCTCCGGAATGGGTATCAAGGTCTTAAAAGATGGAAAAGAAGTGTTAGTCGGAAATAAGAAGCTTCTGGATTCCAGAAAGATATCCATGGCAGGAGCAAAACAGCCATCCAAGGTTGGAACAGTCCTTTTCGTAGCGGAAAATGGTGCATATAAGGGATGTATCACGATCGCTGATGAGATCAAGGATGGCGTTAAGGATGTGATTGCATCAATCAAGAAATGTGGGATTGATAATGTTGTTATGCTGACCGGTGATAAGAAAGAGGTTGCTGACAGTGTAGCAAAAGAGCTTGGCATTGATACTGTATGTGCAGAACTGATGCCGGGTGATAAGGTAGATAAAGTAGAACAGCTTCTCCGCGAGAAGGATGAAGACAGTACATTGATCTTCACCGGTGACGGAATCAATGATGCGCCTGTTTTAATGCGTGCCGATGTCGGTATCGCAATGGGAGCTATGGGTCAGGATGCTGCGATCGAAGCAGCGGACATCGTTCTGATTGATGATGATCCGGGCAAGATTGCCGTAGCATATGCAATTGCCAGAAAGACGGTTCGTATCGTGCAGCAGAACATTGTGTTTGCACTTGCTGTCAAGATCATTGTTATGGTACTCGGTGCCCTTGGTTTTGCAAATATGTGGGCAGCGGTATTCGCCGATGTCGGTGTTGCCTTCCTCGCGATCATCAATGCAACCCGTGCACTGAAGCCATGATGTATAAATAAAAATACCATATAAGCATGAGACATCTATATCTTTATTACGCAGAACACTTTCGTTCTATTCTCACGCAGCGGTTCTAACCTCACTGCCTATGGCAGTTCACTAAGAACCGGCGTTCGAATAGGTCTGCTACATAAAATATAGATGTCTCATTTCTTTTATATGGTATTTTTATCTTGTTGCTTGCAAGCGGAGCGTTTCGCATTTTATTTTAAAGCAACGACCATAAAAACTACATCGTTAATACATACCAAGAACTAGTGTTGAAACAAGTAGACTTATTAGCTGAGCAGTCTGGTTTGAGCTATCAGAGTAAAGAATATTCGGGTTCAAAATTAATAAGTTATAGAGTTGCGTATGAAAAAAGTATTTCTACAATTTGGAAGGCTGATTCTGAACAATGTTTAGAAGTATCATTTTCGCTGGGAGATAAGGAAGTAGAAGATGGAACATATTGGAGCATTCATGATAATTTAGATATGGGATATTATATTGTAAAGGATGTAAATGACAAAGAAACATTTATAAAATGTGATTCAACAAAGGAATGTTTATCATATTTATATAATGGTGCAAATATTATAACTGCTGAATAATATATAAGTTTAGATGTTATCATATAAGAGAAATTGTAGCCAGAATGCTGGATATTTTAGTTCGTGGTATTATAAAATAAATCAGAATGGTTTGCAAGCCGATACGTTACGAAAAAGAAGATCGCACTATTATTATGAAGCAAGCCTGTCCGAATGTCGGTACTTAGGTTGCGTACTTTGCAACCTTATGTACCGCTACATGAGGATAGAGTGAGAACGACTTGCGGAATAATAAGTAGTGCGATCTTCTTTTTCGTAACATATCAATTTGTATAGCTTACTGCTCTTCGTGGGCAAGTGCCGCAGCAACAAAGCCTTTGAAAAGCGGATGTGCTTTATTTGGTCTGGACTTGAATTCCGGATGTGCCTGAGTTCCGATGAACCAAGGATGATCCGGAATCTCGATCATCTCAACGATATGACCGTCAGGAGAGAGACCAACCAGTTCCATACCATTATCTGTTAAAGCCTTACGGTAGTCATTGTTGACTTCATATCTATGTCTGTGACGCTCGTGGATGTATTCTGTGCCATAGAGCTCATAGGATTTGGAATCTTTGCTGAGTACACATGGGTAAGAACCAAGTCTTAATGTTCCGCCGAGGTCTGTTACATCATGCTGATTCGGCATGATATGAATAACCTGATGGAAAGAGTTTGGATTGAATTCTGAGCTGTGTGCATCTGCATAACCAAGGACATGTCTTGCAAATTCAACGATCGTGAGCTGCATACCGAGACACAGACCAAGGTAAGGAACCTTTTTCTCTCTTGCATACTGAATTGCGGTGATCATGCCTTCGATGCCTCTGTCACCAAAACCGCCCGGAACGAGGATTCCATCGACGTCACCCAGTGTTTCTTCCACATTTTCAGGAGTTACAAGTTCGGAATCTACCCATTTGATCTCGACCTCGGCATCGTTTGCAACACCGGCATGCTTTAAGGATTCAACAACGGAAATGTATGCATCATGCAGTGAGACATATTTGCCGACGAGAGCAACACGAACCTTTTTTTCCGGATTCTTCCATGCAGTGATCATATCATTCCATTCCTTCCATGCATGTGGTTCCGGAGCAGGACAATCCATGTGTAAGCATTTGCACACAACATCAGCGAGATGCTCTTTCTCCATAGCGAGAGGAACTTCGTATAATACATCAACATCCAGATTCTGGATAACATTCTGGCTAGGTACATTACAGAATAATGCGATCTTATCCTTTAAGCCCTGATCCAGTGGATAATCAGAACGGCAGACCAGAATATCCGGCTGAATACCCATTCCCTGCAGGTTCTTAACACTCGCCTGCGTTGGCTTTGTCTTTAATTCGCCGGAAGCTTTCAGATAAGGAATCAGAGTAACGTGGATCATAATGCAATTCTCATGTCCGACATCATGTGTGAACTGACGGATCGCCTCTAAGAAAGGCTGGCTCTCGATATCGCCGACTGTACCGCCAATTTCGATGATCGCTACTTCGGTATCCTTTGCATCCGGATTCCGATAGAAGCGATCTTTAATTTCATTTGTTATATGTGGAACTACCTGTACGGTGTGTCCGCCGAAGTCGCCGTGGCGTTCTTTCTGTAAGATACTCCAGTAGATCTTACCGGTCGTAACATTCGAATTCTTATTCAGACTTTCATCGATAAAACGCTCATAATGACCAAGATCCAGATCAGTCTCCGCACCATCATCGGTTACGAATACTTCACCATGCTGGATCGGGTTCATAGTACCCGGATCCATGTTGATGTATGGATCGAATTTCTGGCTGGTAACCTTGTAGCCTCTCATTTTGAGCAGACGACCAAGGGAGGCAGCAGTGATACCTTTACCAAGACCGGATACGACACCGCCTGTGACAAACACGTACTTAATAGGCATAATAATTTCCTCCTGATATATTCTAAAAACGCATAGACATACGCTCTCATTAAAAAAACACTCATTATTATACGAGAGCATTTTTCAAAAGTCAATCAGCCGTATCGAAAAACAGGATGTATCCGGCATAAAAATATGGTATGATAGTATATAAGAAGTCAAACTTAATAAAATTATGGAAAAATATTCATAAACTTTAGAAAATAAAGCGAAGAATATACATTTGACAGGAAAATGAAGTGAGAAGACGGGAGATCTCGATGGGAGCAATTCAGTTTATCCATATCAGTGATGTGAATATCGGACGAAAATCAGACAAATTACTGTTCGGACAGACCGGTGAAAAGGACGGGATAACGACCTTGAAACAGGTTGTTTCTGATGCCGGAAAATTACAGGCTGATTTTGTATTTATCACAGGGGATCTCTTTGACCATCCGGCAACAGAAGAAGATCTTGCGTGGATTGATGAGATATTTCTGTCGCTTGATAAGACGGCGGTCATTTATTGTCAGGGAGATCATGATTACATGAAATCAGATGGGGTGCTTGCAAACTATTCTTTCCGGTCAAATATTTATGTGGCAGGCTGCAGCGAGTATCGGAATCCGGTTCCGGCAGGCTCTGCAATATATGGAGTAAAGCATGAAAACGCAACTGCCATGATCGATGTTATTCGGTTTC
>ENA-UPTB01001438-UPTB01001438.1-human-gut-metagenome-genome-assembly--contig:-NODE-1438-length-20364-cov-7.108838_pt1 | contig 20364 bp, 18 predicted proteins | sample MGYA00250046_ERZ773369 | MGnify/ENA primary metagenome ERZ773369 (study PRJEB29103, sample SAMN06111938) | human gut metagenome | biome: human gut; feature: ankylosing spondylitis patient; material...
TAGCCCTTCTTGGCCATCTCGCCGAAGATCTCGACCTGGCGGGCCTCAAACTCGGGGCGCAGGGTCAGGTAGGGGTTGGCGAAATCGCCCTGAACGCCCAGGCGCTTGAACTGGGAGTTCATGACATCGATATGCTCGGTGGCGAACTCTTTGCAGATCTTGCGCAGTTCTAGCTTGGAAACGCCGGACTTCTTATCGCCCAGAGACTTCAGGGCTTTCAGCTCGATGGGCAGGCCATGGGTATCGTAGCCCGGCACATAGGGGGCCTGGAAACCAGCCATGTTCTTGTAGCGCAGAATGATGTCCTTGATGATCTTGTTCAGCGCGGTGCCCATGTGGATGTTGCCATTGGCATACGGAGGGCCATCGTGCAGGACCCAGCGGGGTTTGCCCTCATTGTTTTTGATCATCTGCTCGTAGACGTGGTTCTGCTCCCAGTCTTCCAGCATTTTCGGCTCTTTTTTCGGCAGACCAGCACGCATTTCAAACGGGGTCTGCATCTTGTGGATGGTGTCGTTGTAATTCTGCGCCAAGATTTCCTACTCTCCTCTATAGAAATAGTTTTTGACCTTATTGGTTTATCGGACATCAGCTGTCAAAGTCAACGCCTTCAAAGTTATCGAACGCCGGGGAATTCAGCTCCTCCTGCGGTTCGGCACTTACTTTTTTACGGGTGCTGCGCTTGGCCGGGGCTTTGCGTGTGCTGCGTTTGGCAGGCGCCGGGGCAGCTTCCGGCGCATCGCTGTACAGCCCTGCACCGGGCTGGAAGCGGCTGCCGTCGATCGGCATCGGCTCTGCGGCGGGGGCGGTTTCTTCCGGTTCCTCCGGGTGCGGGGCGATAGCGAACTCAACGGTGTCTATCTTTTCCGGGGCGGGCTCGGCCACAGGGGTCGGCTCCGGCGCGGGGGCAGTTTCAGCGGGGTTATAGTAGCTGGTGGCCTGGGGTTCCGGCTCCTGCACAGGTGCGGGGGCCGGGACAGGCTCGGTATAAGGCACAGCCTCGGGGGCGGGCTCAGCATAAGGCTGGTCAGCAGCGGGCTGCGGGGCAGGCTGCTGGGCTTCCTCCTGCGCAGGCGGGTTATATTCCGGCATCTTGCTGATGAGGTTGATGTGCTTGCGGTACATCTCCATCAGCGAACGCTTGAAGCTGTCGGCTTCGCTTTTCAGCGTCACGATCTCCTGCTTGGCCAGTTCCACATCGTCGCGGGCGCGCTGCTCGCGGTCGTCGGCCTTCATATTGGCAGCACGGATGATCTCCGCAGCCTTCTGCTTGGCTTCACGGATCACGTTCTCGCCCAGGCGCTGGGCGTTGATCATCGTGGTACGCAGAGTGTCTTCCTCGGCACGGTACTGGTCGATACGCTGGGCCAGAACGACGAGGTTTTTCTGCATCTCGTCATTTTTAGCCGCCAAGGCATCCATGCTTTCCGCTACCTGCTTGAGGTAGTCATCCACATCATCGCAGCGATAGCCGCGCATCGCTTTGTCAAATGTTACGCGGCGGACATCCTCAGAAGAGATCATGGCTTTCCTCCTGTTTGCGGGCAAAGCCCGTTATTGCCGGATTTCAGGGTCCTGCATTTTATACGAAGAGTCCGGGACTCTTTGTCTCAATACTGGTAAAAGGATATGAACTGGCGATCTTTTTTGCTTTTGCCGCCGATCTCCGCTAAGCGGAAGCGTCCCACGCCCCGCACGGTGATAATGTCGGCCTCATACATGGCCTCGTGGGCGGCGCGCAGCGGCAGATGGTTGACCTCTACCCTGCCTGCGGCGATATATTCCGCTGCTTTGGTGCGGGAAGTGTGCATCATGGCGGCCAGCACCGCATCGGCACGCAGAGCCGAAACGGTGGCTTCGTGCAGTTCCCGTTCGGGGCCGGTCAGCAGGCGGGGCGGCAGTTCAGTGCAGGTTTCCACATGCACGGGGCTGTGCCCGGCACTTGTAAAGTTCACGGTGATGAACTCCGCTTTATCCGCCAGCACCACCGCATAAAACACAGCGGCATCGTCGGGGTCCTGCAAAAGGTCACCGATGCAGGCGCGGTCCAAACCTAAGCCTAACAGTGAACCGAGGTAATCCCGGTGGGTTGGCAGTTTAGCGCCGCTGTCGTAGGTCTGCATGCGCAGGTAAGCGGTGGGTTCCTCCTGCCAGACGTCCGGCGGCTCGATGCAGAGTACCTGCCGCTCAGCTCCCTCAAACCCGCCCCAGAAGCGGAAGCTCTCGCAGCCCGCTTTGTGGCAGGCAGCTTCGGCCAACATCTGTTCCCGGTCAGAAAGAAAGCCGGTATACCGCGGAATCCCGCGGCTTTCGGCAACGCGGCAAAGTTCTTCCGCCCGCTTCATTAAGCGGCGTTCCTCGTCGTTCTGCGGCGGGATATAGCCCCGCGTTTTGGCGGCGGGATCAGAAGAAGACGCCATTATTTTCTAACTCGTCGATCAGATCACCCATAATGTCAACATTATAGGGGGTGATGATGAAGGTGCTGTTGGCCACGCGCTTGATCTGGCCGTTGTTGGCATACGCCACGCCGGACAGGAAATCGATCAGACGGCGGGAAACCTCTTTGCCGGTGGATTCCAGGTTCAACACGACGGTGCGCTTGGCGTTGAGCTGGTCCGCGATGGTGGAAGCATCCTCGAAACGCTCCGGCTTGACCAGCACGACCTGCAGCTGGGTGGTAGCGTTGATGTTTACCACCTTGTTGCTGTGCTGTTTGACCTCCGGCTGTTCGTAATCCTGCTGGGGGGCACCCTGCCCGCCGGCGAAGATCTCGTCCTCGGTATCATCGATGTAGGAATCGGCTTCCGTATCGATACCGAGCTTGCTTTTCAAATTGTCAAACATGGACATGGTCGTTTACTCCTTTGGTTACGCATATCGTTTTGGCAGTGGATATGCGCTATTACAGCGATATACACTAAATATTATCTTCTTTTTTATAGCGGTTGTCAATACGGGGTCGCAAGATTCTTGCTAAAACGCCGCTACAACAGCTTGCCATCCTGCAGATTGGTGCCCTGCACGATGATCTCATCGTACAGACGCACCTCATTATCGGTGCCCAGCTTGCCGTTATCGGGGATCAGGATGTAATTTTCGTCCTCGTACAAAGTTTCGATTTTCAAGAACCGCTGCAGGTTGCCATACTTGACATAGACGCCGCGCTGTCCGTCCACGATGTGGAGCGCCGCTTTGTCGATGCGGATGCCCTCGTAGGTCTTGAGGTCGATCTGCGCGGTCTCGACGCCAAAGCTCAAAATTTCGGCATTGACAGTCTGGCAGGAGACCACCAGCTTGGCAAGGCCGGCGTCCTCGTCCCGGGTCAATTCCTGCACGGCGGCAGACAGCGGGGTATTCTGCTTGCCGGGCACACTGATCTTCACGCTGGAAATGCCGTCCAGCCGATCCGCCGTGGCCAGGTCGCAGACAGCGTAGAACTTCCAGCTGAAGCCTGTGGCGATCTGCCCGGCGCAGTTGGTGGTGTCTGCCGCCGGAAAGCCGTTTTGCAACAGTTCGTTCAGCTCCGCCGGGGTGGCGGCATCCAGCTGAGCAGCATCGGTCACGATGGTGGGCGATGCTGATACACTGCTGAAATAGCCGTTGGTGGCGGCGGTGATGGTCTGCAAAGTGTCCAGCTGGGCCTTGATGCCGTCGTACTCGGTCTGCAAGACCTGGATGGTCTGAGTGAAGCCCTCGGTCTGGCCGGTATTGACCTGCATGCGGTTCTGGGCCAGCAGAAAGGCATCCTCGGCATCGGTGATGCCGCTGTACTGGGCGGTGTCCAGCTTATCCAGCAGGTTGTACAGCGCCTGCCGGGTCTGGCTGGTCAGCAACGAAAGGTCGCTGCCGGAGGAATTCTGCGACTTGCTCAAGAGGTCGATCGTGCGGCCCAGGCGGTCAAGACGCTCTCGGAGAAGGCCCTGGGAATCATCGGTGTAGCACTCGGCCAGGACGGTGCCGTTGGTCACACGCTCGCCGTCCGAGACGAGATAGCCCAGATCTCCGCTGCCATCCACCCGGACGGTGTCAAACGAGACAACGCCCTGCAGGCTGATGCTGTCGGCCATCGCGTAGGCGATGGCTGTCTCGGTCTTGTAGCCGCGGTGGAAGATGATGATGAACTGAATAGCCAGGTAGATGCCGAACACCGCAATGAGCAGCATAAACAGGATGCGGAATACTTTTTTCGCCATGGTGCGTTGAGTTTTATGCTCCATGCTGTGTGCCCATCTCCCCTCTTATTGCAAAACTATTTCCCCAGAAAATCGCGTACCAGCGCGGTGGCCTTGGCAAGGACATCGTCCTCGTCCACATACAGCCAGACGGCGTCGTTCTGGTTGCGGAACCAGGTCAGTTGGCGCTTGGCGTAGTTGCGGGTGGCTTGTTTGAGTTTTTCGGTACACTCGGCCTGGGTCTGGGTGCCCTCGAAGTACGGGAAATACTCTTTGTAGCCGATGGCCTGGGCGGCGGTGCGGAAGGTATCCCGGTTGCGCCAGACCCACTCGGCTTCCTGCAGGATGCCCGCATCCACCATCCGGCTGACCCGCAGGTCAATGCGGCGGTAGAGCACATTCCTGTCCCGGCAGGTCAGGCACAGGCAGAGGGCGTGATAGGGTGCTTCGGCGGGCAGGGCATCCTGCTGCTGGTCGCTCATCTTTTTGCCAGTCACGGCGATGGCTTCCAACGCCCGCAGCACCCGCACCTGGTTGTTGGGGTGGACCTTGGCGGCGTAGTCAGGGTCCAATTCTCGCAGCTTCGCGTACATGGCGGCGGGACCGTTGGCCTCGGCCTCCTGGCGCAGCTGCTCCCGCAGGACAGGGGCGGTGTTCTGCGTTTCAAACGCTACACCTTTTAAAAGGCTCGAGATATACAGCCCCGTGCCGCCCACCACCAGCGGCAGACGGTTTTGGGCGTTGAGCCGGGTGATGAGCGGGGCCGCGGCGGCGGTGAAATCCGCTACGCTGTAAGGCGTTTCCGGCGTGAGGAAATCCAGCAGGTGATGCGGTATCCCCTGCCGCTCCTCCGCGGTCGGTTTTGCCGTTCCTACGTTTAAATTTTTGTAGACCTGCATCGAGTCGGCGTTGATGATCTCGCCGCCAAACTCTTTGGCCAGGGCCACGGAAAGGGCGGTTTTGCCGGTGGCGGTAGGCCCGCCGACAGCGACAACGCGCGGTTTAGACAAGGCGTCCAAACTGTTTTTCCAGCTCCTTCCGGGTGATTTTCAGCACGCAGGGACGGCCGTGGGGGCAAAACGGCGGGATGGTGCCGTCCATGATGTGCTGGGCCAGCGCCAGCATCTCGGCTGCGCCGGTCTTGTCGCCCGCCTTGATGGCCGCGCGGCAGGCAATGGAATGGAGCACCCACTCCGTTTTCTCCCGCAAGGCATCGCGGGCGCCATCGATCAGGCGGGTGGCCAGTTCGATGATCATATCCTCGACATCATCCACCGGGACGTCCGCCGGGACAGCGCGCACCACCACCGTGGCACCGCCGAAGTCCTCGACTTCAATGCCCGCATCGGTCAACAGGTCAATATTTTGCAATACGGCCTGCTTTTCGGCGGCGGTCAGGTTGACCTGCACCGGCACCAGCAGCATCTGGGCGGGCACATTGCCGTAGTCCTTGGCCAGCTGCTCAAACAGGATGCGTTCATGCGCGGCGTGCTTGTCGATGACGCACAGCTCGCCCGCACGCTCGGTAATAATGTAGGTCTTGAACACCTCGCCCACCAGGCGCAGGGGTTCGGATTCTGGCGGCGGGGTCATGGCAGTCTGCTCCGGCGTGGTGTTGACCACATCCGGCAGGGCGCTTAAGGCGTGGGGGTCGTTGACGACGTAGTCCGGCTCTTCCGGGACCGGTGCCTCGGCCTCCGGCTGGGGTGTGGTCTGTGCGGGCACTTCCTGCTGTAGGGCGGGCTGGGCAGGCTCCCCTTCCGGTTCCGGCAAAATGTCCAGCACCGACTCGTTGGGGGCCTGGTAAGTCACCGGGCGGGGCGGCTGGCCCTGCAAAGGCTGAGGCGCAGCGCCGGCCGAGGTTTTGTAGACGGGCTTCGGGCTGTCCACCGCCGTCAGGCCGGGAACTTCTTTGGCCGGGATGCCCGCTGCCAGGCCCGCCAAGGCGCGGTACTCGGCCGCTGAAAGCGTTGTGAAGCGGTTTTTATCGGGTGCCGGGCGGTGCTGTGCGGCAGGCTGGGCCGCAGGTGCCGCCGGGGCAGTGGGCTGCATGGTGGTCTGTTCGGCCTCGGAGGCGGTGTGGCCCATCTCAAAGCGGCACTCCCCGCTCCCCGGCGTAGCCAAAGCGGTGCGTACGGCGCGGTAGACGGCATCAAAGACATCGCTCTCTTTGGCAAAACGAATCTCCGTCTTGGCCGGGTGAACATTGACGTCCACGAGGTCGGCAGGCATCTCCAGCATCAGCACAGCGCCGGGGAATTTACCCTGCATCATCGTGCCTTTGTAGGCGTTTTCCAGCGCGGCCATCATCGTGCGGTTCTTGACATAGCGTCCGTTGACGAAGAAATGCTGGGCACCGCGGCTGGCGCGGCAGGCCCGGGGCGGCGTGACCAGGCCGGTGACCTTATACAGCTCACTGCCGCCGTCCACAGGCAAAAGGTCGCGGGCGAACTCGCGGCCCAGCACCGCGTAGACCGTGCTGCGCAGGTCTCCGTCGCCGGGGGTCAAAAACTGCTGCTTGCCGTCCCGCAGAAAGCGGAAGCTGATCTCAGGGTGGGAGAGTGCAGCGTGCAGGACGGTCTCAGAGACGAAGGTTCCCTCGCTGGCGTCCTTTTTCAGGAACTTCATGCGGGCGGGGGTGTTGTAGAACAGGTCGTTGACCGTGATGGTCGTGCCCACGGGGCGCGCGCCCGGCTCCATGCCCTGGGGTTCGCCGCCCTCGATGCGGTAGCAACAGGCGTACTCGTCCGTTTCGGTACGGGTCAGCACTTCCACTTTAGCCACGCTGGCGATGGACGCCAAGGCCTCGCCGCGGAATCCCAGGGTATGGATATGCCCCAGGTCATCCGCCGTGGCAATTTTGCTGGTAGCATGGCGGATAAACGCTTTATCGATATATTCTGCTTCGATGCCGGTGCCGTTATCAGCAATCTGCAGCTGGGCAATGCCGCCGCGGGCCGCCGAGAGGGTGATCTGGGTCGCCCCGGCATCGATGGCATTTTCCAGCAGTTCCTTGGCCACACTGGCCGGTCGTTCTACAACTTCACCGGCCGCGATCAGTTCGGCAGTATGCTTGTCCAGCACACGAATTTCCGCCATGGGTCTCACCTGCCTTTATTCTTTATCTAAAACGGTTTTCAGTTCGTACAGGAAGTTCAGCGCTTCCAGCGGGGTCAGCGTTTCAATATCCACGCTGTGGAGCTTGTCCACCACCTCGCTGGGCACGCTGGGGTTGTTGTAGGCTTCTACGGTCTCAAAGTCCAGCTGCATCGTGTTGCTGCGGCCGGGGGCGTTGGCCTCCAACTGGCGCAGCACGGCGTGGGCGCGCTTGGTCACGCTGCCCGGCAGGCCCGCCAGTTTGGCGACCTCAATGCCGTAGCTGTCATCTGCCGGGCCGGCGATGATGCGGCGCAGGAACGTGATGTCCTCGCCCCGCTTTTTGACGGCGATATTGTAGTTTTTGACGCCGTGGATGTCCTGGTCCATGCTGGTCAGCTCGTGGTAATGGGTGGCGAATAGCGTTTTGCAGCCGATGTTCTCGCAGATATACTCTACCACAGCACGGGCGATGCTCATGCCGTCAAAGGTCGAAGTGCCACGGCCGATCTCATCAAGAATGACCAGGCTGTCCCTGGTGGCATGCTTGAGGATCTCGGCCACCTCGGTCATCTCAACCATAAAGGTGGACTGTCCGGCAGCCAGGTCGTCCGAAGCACCCACGCGGGTGAAGATCGCGTCCACAACACCGAGATGAGCACTGGCGGCGGGCACGAAGCTGCCGATCTGAGCCATCAGGGCGATCAGGGCGTTCTGGCGCATATAAGTGGATTTACCGGCCATGTTGGGGCCGGTGATGAGCAGCATGCGGTTCTCGTCCTCGTCCAGCAGGGTGTCGTTGGGGACAAATAAGCTGCCCTTGAGCATCTGCTCAATGACCGGGTGGCGGCCTTCTTTGATCTCGATCTCGCCGCTGGTATCCACCACCGGCAGGACGTAGTTGTTCTGGAGTGCGGCCTCGGCAAAACCAGCCAGTACATCCAGCTGGGCCACCGCCGAGGCGGTGCGCTGGATGCGCACGATCTGGTCGGAGATTTCCGTCAACAGATCGGAGAAAAGCTGATGTTCCAGAACGAGCAGACGCTCATTGGCACCGAGGATTTTATTTTCCAGCTCTTTCAATTCCGGCGTGATGTAGCGTTCGCCGGTGGTCAGGGTCTGCTTGCGGGTGAAGGTATCAGGCACCGAGTCAGTGTAGGAGCGACTGACCTCGATGTAGTAGCCGAACACCTTATTAAAGCCGATCTTCAGCTTGGGGATGCCGGTCTCCTCGCGGTATTTGGCTTCCAGATTGGAAAGATAGCCTTTGCCGCCGTGCATGATATCCCGCAGCTCGTCGACCTCGCTGTTGTACCCGGCGCGGATGGCGCCGCCGTCCTTTAAGGTAGCGGGCGGGTCATCGACCAGCGCGGTCGTGATTTTGTTCAGAATATCTTCCAGCGGGTCGATCTGGTCGGCCAGGTCTTTCAGCAGCGGTGCACCGCAGGCGGCGGCCTGGCTGCGCACTTCCGGCAGCATAGCGCAGGTATCGCCCAGGGCCTTGACCTCCCGCGGGGTGGCCGATCCGTAGAGAATACGGGTGGTCAGGCGCTCGATGTCAAAGACGTGGGAGAGCGCTTCTTTCAAATCGGCGCGGGCCATGTTGGCGGTGTAGAGCGCCTGCACAGCAGACAGGCGGCGGTTGATAGCCTCGGCGTCCACAAGGGGCTGCTCGATCCAGGAGCGCAGCAGGCGCTTGCCCATCGAGGTCTCGGTCTTGTCCAGCACCCAAAGCAGGGTGCCCCGCTTCTCGCGGCCGCGCATCGTCTCGGTCAGTTCTAGGTTCGCGCGAGTCACAGGCGACAGGCGCATGTACTGGGCGTCGGCGTAGTTCTGCACGGTCTTGATACGCTCGACGCCGTGCTTCTGCGTTTCGTGCAGGTAGTTGATCATGGCAGCCACAGCATAAGGCACCAAGGCATCCTTCTCGTAGCCGAGGGCATCCCGCCAATCGGGGCCGAACTGGTTCGCCATGGCGGCTTCCATCACGCTGTCCTTAAAGCAGGCATCCTCCCGCAGTTCCACCAGGGCGTTGGTATGCTGCTTGATGTAGGCAGTCACATCCTTGAAGTCCAGCATCGCCGGGCAAATCAGGATCTCACTGGGCATGTAGCGGCATAGCTCGGTAATGATTGCACCGCCGATCTTTTCGGCGTTCAACTCAGTGGCGTAGGCCTCGCCGGTGGAGATGTCAGCAAAGCAGATGCCAGCCTTCCAGCGGCCGCGGGTGCGCTTGGTGTAAACGCTGCAAAGGTAGTTGTTTTTGTCCTCGGCCAGCATGCTGCTCTCGATGACAGTGCCGGGGGTGACCACGCGGATGATGTCCCGCTTGACAAGGCCCTTGGCCAAGGCGGGGTCCTCCATCTGCTCACAGATAGCGACCTTGTAGCCCTTGGCGATGAGGCGGGCGACGTAGGTCTCGTAGGAGTGGAAGGGCACGCCGCACATGGGGGCGCGCTCCTCTTTGCCGCAGTTTTTGCCGGTCAGTGTCAGTTCCAGCTCTCGGGAGGCCGTTAAGGCATCGTCGTAGAACATCTCATAAAAATCGCCGACACGGTAAAACAGAATCTCGTTCGGGTGTTGTTTCTTGATTTCAAAATACTGCTGCATCATTGGGGAAACTGCTTGTTCCGCCATGGTTCACACTCCTGTGTTTTCTGCAAAAGTTGGTTGTACGGGTCAGGGTTTAATGGCAGCCGCCGCAGGTGGAGCAGCTGCCGGTGCAGCCGCCGGAGGGGGCTTGCACGGTCATGGGGTCGCCGCCATTCATGGCGGTGTTGATGATGGCGTCAATGTGGCTGACCATGGCCTCGCACTCAGACTTGGCGGCATTGTAGCGGACCATGCCCTCGCTGGCCATGATCTGGCTGTACAGGTCGTTGACGCGCTGGTTCAGCTCGGCCACGCGGGCGGCGTTGGTCTCGGCCTTGGCGCTCTCGTTGTTCAGGTCCAGGCGGGCCAGGTTGAACTCACCGATGAGGTTCTGCAGTTCTTCGTCGCTATCGTTCTCGCGGCGGGCAGCGTCCAGCTCCAGGTAGCGGGGGTCGGTCTGCAGGGCAGCGGCGGCTTTTTTAAACAGATCAATGCAATCCATGATAGGTTCTCCTTATGAATAAAAATGTAATAAAGCGTGAAATTTTTGCGGTTTAGTCCTGCACCAGCTCGCCTACCAGCAAGGCGGCGCGGGAGCCGGTCAGGTGGACGTTTGCCCACTGACCGATGAGGGATTCCGGGGCCTGGAACTCGACCACCAGGTTGTTGTCCAGGCGGCCATTGACAGTGCCGGCGGTGCGGCCTGCGGCTTCGACCAGTACGCGGACGGTCTGGCCGGCCATGGCAGCGGTGGCCGCAAAGGCAAATTCATCCTGCGTTTTCAGCAGGCGCTCCATGCGGGCGGCTTTCTCGGCATGGGTGGTGGGGTCGTCGAACTTTGCTGCCGGGGTGCCGGTGCGCTTGGAGTAAATAAAGGTGAACAGCTGCATATAGCCCACCTTGCGGACGAGATCCAGCGTTGCCTGGAAGTCCTCCTCAGTCTCGCCGGGGAAGCCGACGATGATGTCGCTGGAGAAGGTCACGCCAGGGATCTTTTCCCGGGCGTAGTCGACGAGATCCATATACTGGGCCACGGTGTAGTGGCGGTTCATCTCTTTCAGCAGGCGGTCACTGCCGGACTGCACCGGCAAGTGGATGTGCTTGCACAGATGCTCCTGCGCGGCAATGGTGTCGATCAGCTTGCGGCTGGCGTCCTTGGGATGGCTGGTCATGAAGCGGATCTGGTAGTCGCCGGGCACGGTGCAGAGCAGGTTGAGCAGGTCGGAAAAATCGATCTTTTCCGCAAGGCCCTTGCCATAGCTGTTGACGTTCTGGCCCAGCAGGGTGATTTCCTTGTAGCCTTGGGCAATCAGCTCCTTGAACTCGGCCAGGATGGCGGCGGGTTCACGGCTGCGCTCCCGTCCGCGGACGTATGGCACGATGCAGTAGGTACAGAAGTTATCACAACCGTACATGATGGGCAGCCAGGCGCGGAAGCCGGAATCACGGCGGATGGGCATTTCCTCGACGACGGCGTTGCGCTCCTCGGGGTTTTCGAGGTAGCGCTTGCCGCGGCTGATACGCTTGGCCAGCATGGCGGGCAGGCGGTCGATGCCGTCCACGCCGAAGACCAGGTCGACGTAGGGGTAGCTCTGGCGCAGCTTCTCCACGATGTGGGCCTGCTGGGCCATGCAGCCGCAAACGCCGATGATGAGGCGCGGGTTCTGCTCTTTCAGCTTTTTCAGCGCACCTACGTTGCCGAAAACACGCTGTTCGGCATGTTCGCGCACGGCGCAGGTGTTGAAAAGGATGAGGTCGGCATGCTCAACGTTATCGCACAAGCCAAAGCCGACATCCTGCAAAACGCCCTTGATCTTCTCGCCGTCATTGACGTTCTGCTGGCAGCCGTAGCTGCGCACATAGGCCAGGGGCGGCGTATCGTAAAACGAGGCCAGCACCTTGGCGGCGGCTTCGTTGTGGGTATAGGTCAGTTTTTCCAAGTCCAGTTCTCCTTGCAGGTGCCTGCATACAGGCACAAAATCCAGATATACCATATTAGTATAGCAAATCAGGCGCAAAAGCACAAGCGCTAGTTCTGGATTTTTTGCGCTGCGGTCCGATTTCTGACCGCAGCACAGTTTTTGAGGGCAGCACACAGCAAAAAGAGGCAGCACCGCATAGCGCAGTGCCGCCCCTTTTATTCGTTGGTACGTATGTTATTTAGTCGTCTTTTTCTTCTTTGTCGAACTCGTTTTCCAGCTGTTCATGGCGCTTTTTGTAGACAGCGCTGCAAAGCTGGAGTACCACCAGCGCCAACACGAAGGTGGTGCCCGCCGCAATACCGGCGCCAGCCAACATAATAGACAGAGGCGCATCATAGGCTGACATTTTGATAAAGGCGAACACGCCAACCACAGCGCCAGCAATAAGACTGCCGATCAAATTTGCGCCGATGGTAGCTTTGATGTTCCGGCTCCAAATCCCTGCACGCAGGCAGGCGACGACAATGTAGACGCAGCTAATCATAAACACAGCCCAGGTGCCTGCCATCTCCCGCATGGTAAAGCCGAGCAATCCCTCCCCCAGCAAGACAACCAGCAGCAGCGACCAGACCAGCCAGAAGCCGCGGCTTTCGATGGTAAGCATGGTGCGTTCCTGCATTTCGTCCAACTGATTTTTCCCGAAAAATTGTGCTAATTTCATAGTTATTCCTCCCAGAATAGATCATCTAAGGTTTTGCCCAGCACCTTGCAGATGCTGCGGCAAAGATTGATGGTGGGGTTATACTCCCCTTTTTCAATGGCGTTGACGGTCTGGCGCGATACGCCGACAGCCTCCGCCAGTGTCCCCTGCGTCATGTCCTTTTCGGCGCGGGCGGCTTTCAGTTTCAGGTTTTTGGCCAACTTCCCTGCCTCCTTTCAGATGGTGTAACCAGTATAGCACCGCCCTCCTGCAATGTCAAGTATATATTACATTTTATCTTTTATATTTTTCTTTTTGTCGTTTTGCTTGCGATTGGCCCTGCGCCGTGTTATGATAGGTCTATACTACTTTATAAAAAGGAAGTTTGGCGAATGAAGTACAGCTTTCCCGCTTTTGAAAATGGATTTGTCCGCGCAGCCGCCGCCACCCCCGCCCTGCACGTGGCCGACTGCGCCTATAATGCCCAGCAGATCATTGACGCTATGAGCGTGTACGCGGCCCAGGGCGTGCAGTTGGTCTGCTTTCCTGAATTTTGCCTGACCGGCTACACCTGCAGCGACCTGTTTTTGCAGCAGACCCTGCTGAAGGGTGCCGAAGACGGCCTGGCTGCCATCCTGGAGGCAAGCCGCGGGCTGAACCTGGTGGCGCTGGTGGGCCTGCCAGTTGCCTATGACGGCAAGCTGTACAACTGCGCCGCCGTTTTGTGCAACGGTGAGCTGCTGGGCCTGGTGCCGAAGCAGCACCTGCCTAACTATGGCGAATTTTACGAGAAGCGCCACTTTGTGCCCGGCATGGCCGAGCCGGAGTGCATCGAGTTTGCGGGGCAGGAAACGCTCATCGGCACGCGGCTGCTTTTCAGCTGCAAGCAGCTGAAAAGCTTTGTGCTGGGCGTAGAAGTGTGTGAGGACCTATGGAGCCCCGTGCCCCCCAGCTGCGCGCTGGCACTGGCCGGCGCGACCGTGATTGCCAACCTCTCCGCCAGCGACGAGACCATCGGCAAGGCCGCCTACCGCCGCCAGCTTATCAGCGGGCAGAGCGCACGGCTGCTGTGTGCCTATCTCTACGCCGACGCCGGCCACGGCGAAAGCACCACCGATATGACCTTTGCCGGGCATAACCTGATTGCCGAAAACGGCACCCTGCTGGCCGAGACTGCCCCCTTTGAAGGCGGCACCGCTATGACCGAGCTGGACCTGGACCGCATGGTGCAGGAGCGCCAGCGCAACACCACCTTTATGCCGGAGACCGCCGGGTACACCCGCGTGGAGTTTGAGCTGCCGCCTGTGGAACTGGCCCTGACGCGGCAGGTCTCCCCCACGCCGTTTGTGCCCCAGGATACCGCCGCCCGTGCCGAACGCTGTGAGCTGATCCTGCGCATCCAGGCGGAGGGCCTCGCCAAGCGCATCGAGCATACCCACGCCAAGTGCGCCGTGCTGGGCATCTCCGGCGGACTGGACAGCTGTCTGGCTTTGCTGGTGGCCGTGCGTGCCTGCAAGGTGCTGCACCGCGACCCGAAAGAAATTGTAGCCTTGACGATGCCCTGCTTCGGCACCACTAAGCGCACCCGCTCCAACGCCGAAATTTTGTGCGAGGCGCTGGGTGTCAGCTTTGCCGAGATCAACATCACCAACACCGTCAACAGCCATTTTGCGGACATTGGCCAGGACCCGCAGACCTACGATGTCACCTTTGAGAACTGCCAGGCCCGCGTGCGCACGCTGGAGCTGATGGACTACGCCAACAAAAACGGCGGCTTTGTCATCGGCACCGGTGACTTGAGCGAACTGGCCCTCGGCTGGGCCACCTACAACGGCGACCATATGAGCATGTACGGTGTCAACGCGGGCGTGCCCAAAACGCTGGTGCGTCACATTGTGCAGTATGTGGCCGACACCTGCGGCGATAAGCAGTTGAGCGATGTGCTGCTGGATATTCTGGATACGCCCGTCAGCCCCGAACTGCTGCCTACCGCTGAGGACGGCACCATCGCCCAGCAGACCGAGAAGCTGGTTGGCCCTTATGAACTGCACGATTTTTATTTGTACTACGTGCTGCGCTTCGGCTTTGGACCTGCCAAAATTTACCACTTGGCCCGCACCTCCTTTGCAGGCAAGTACGAGCCGGAAGTACTGCTGGCCTGGCTGAAGAATTTCTACCGCCGCTTCTTTGCCCAGCAGTTCAAGCGCAGTTGTCTGCCCGACGGCCCGAAAGTCGGATCGGTCACGCTGTCCCCCCGCGGTGACTGGCGCATGCCCAGCGATGCCTGCAACGCTTTGTGGATGGCCGAGCTGGAGAAGATCACGCTGTAATATAAAGAAGGAAGTGCTGTTATGGCCATGTGGAAAAACGACGACGAAATGTTTGCCCTGATGAAGGAGAAGCTGTACACCCCCGTTGTGGGCGATATTCTGGATCAGATGGGATACAAGCACCAGTTTTTGCCTGCCTCCATCCGCCCGCTGGCGGCCCAGGTGCCTACGGCGCCCTACATCCTGCCCGGCGAGACCGAGGACAAGCGGCTTATACTGGCCGGTTACGCCTGCACCGTGCTGGAAAATGACGTGTACGAGTACCAGGCACAAAAGCCCTTTGGCTATATGACCGAAGCGCTGGACGACTTGAAGCCCAACGAAATTTATATCGCCACCGGTGCCCACAACAGCGCCCTGTGGGGCGAGCTGCTGACCGCCTGCGGCAAGGCCCGCGGTGCGGTAGGCGCCGTGCTGGACGGCTACACCCGCGACACGCCGAAGGTGATCGAGCAGAACTTCCCGGTTTTCTGCACCGGCACCTGGGCGCAGGATTCCTCGGTACGCACCTATGTGTTCCAGTGGCGGTGCCCGATCGAGATTGGGCAGGTCACGATCCACAACGGTGACATCGTGTTCGGCGATATTGACGGCGTGCTGATCATCCCGAAAGAGATCGCGCCCGAAGTGCTGGAAAAGGCTCTGGAAAAAGCCAGCACCGAAAAGACGATGCGCAAGGCCATTGAAAACGGCATGCTGGTGACCGAGGCGTTTGCCGAGTTTGGCGTGCTGTAAATTTACACAATACTAAAAGCGGAGGATGCCCGGGTGGGTGTCCTCCGCTTTGCTTTTGTTTTGGTTTTATAAAGGGGCGTTAATACTCCACACCCTCGCGGGCGGCAATGCCCTGGGTGTAGGGGTGCTTGTGCATCTGCATTTCGGTAGAGTAGTCGGCGGCGTCCTGCAGCCAAGGGGCCGGGTCGCGGCCTGTGACGACGACTTCCCTGCCGTCCTTGGCAAAAGCTGCCGCTTTGCGCAGCAGGGCTTCGTCCAGGATGTTGCTTTTTAACGCAGCGCAGGCTTCGTCCAGCACCAGCAGGTCAAAGGGCTGTGCCAGGGCTTTCTCCAGTGCGTCCGCGGATACGGCCCGTGCCTGGGCCTTGTCGTTCTCGTCCATCAGCCAGGTGAATTTGGCGTTGGGGCAGGCGTAGACTGTGGCCCCGGCTGTGCGCAGCGGAGCAATTTCGCCGCTGGTGCCGTCCTTTAAAAACTGCACGATCACCACGCGCCGCCCATGGCCCAGCGCCCGCAGCGCCAGCCCCATGGCCGCCGTAGTTTTTCCCTTGCCGTTGCCCCAGTATAGATGCAGCATGGAATTTTCCTCGCTTTAGCCGTTGGCTTTTTCAGATGCAAAAAATTCTTTGGTCAGGTTGACTACCGTGCAGGAAAGCAGCAGCAGGGCAATCAGGTTCGGGATACTCATCAGGCCGTTGAAGGTGTCGGCTACACTCCACAGCAGGCCCAGGTCCACCGTAGCGCCCAGGATGGACACGAAAGAGTACACCACAAAGAACGGACGCACGACCTTGTCATTATGGCACAGGAACGCCAAAAAGCGCGAGCCGTACAGGCCCCAGCCGATGATGGTGGAGAACGCAAAGCAGCACAGCGCCACCGCCGTAAAGATGGACGCCCAGCCGCCGTAGGTGGTAGTAAAGCCGGAGATGGTCAGTTCGGCGCCCGCGGCGGTGCCGTAGTTGACAGTGATGCCGCTGCACAGGATGACCATCGCCGTCAGGGTGCAGATGATGATGGTGTCAGCGAAGACCTCAAAAATACCGAACATACCCTGCTTGACCGGCTTTTTGGTGTCGGCGCAGGCATGGGCGATGGAGCCGGTGCCAAGGCCGGCTTCGTTGGAGAAGATGCCGCGGGAAACGCCCTTCTGCATGCTGATAAACAGGCTGCCGATGGTGCCTCCGGTGAAGGCCGCCGGGTTGAAGGCGCCGGCAAAAATAGCTTCCAGCACCAGCGGGAAACGTGGGAGATTCAGCACCACAACGCCCACCGCCAGCACGATGTAAAACAGCGCCATAAAGGGCACGAGGCGCTCGCTTACGCTGCCAATGCGCTTGATGCCGCCCAGCAACACCATGGCGACCAGCATGGCCACCACGATGCCGACCACGAGGTTCAGTGTGGAGAGCGCACCATTGCCGACAACGTTGTACTCCAGCAGGGCGGTATCGATGGCCGCCACGATGGTGTTGACCTGAGTGGCGTTGCCGGTGCCGAACACCGTCAGCACGCCGAACAGCGAGTACAGCACAGCCAAAAACTGCCAATGCTTGCCCAGGCCGTTTTTAATATAGTACATCGGGCCGCCGACCCACTCGCCCGCGGCGTTGCGCTCACGGAAATGGACGGCCAGCGTGACCTCGGCAAACTTGGTGCACATGCCCAGCAGTGCCGAGCACCACATCCAGAACACCGCGCCCGGTCCGCCGATGGCGATGGCACCCGCCACGCCTGCAATATTGCCGGTGCCTACTGTGCCCGCCAGCGCAGTGCATACCGCCTGGAACGGCGTCATAGCGCCGTCCGAGGCATCCTTTTTGCGGAACATGCGGCCGATGGTGGTTTTGATGACATACGGAAATTTGCGGATCTGCAAAAAGCCTGTCCGCACGCTGAGCAGCAGCCCCACGCCAATGATGCACACCATGGCCGGGACACCCCAGACAAAGTTGTTGACTGCCTGGTTGACAGCCGCAATCGTTTCTAACATAATCCTCCCCATTCCCTCTCGATTTAGGAATCCCGCAAATACAAAAAGGTCACGAGCCGTGCGTACACATTGGCTCATGACCTGTTTGCATCGTACTGATTCAGTATAGCATTTTATGGGGAGGTTTGCAAGGGATTACTTGACGTAAACCCCTTACTTGTTTTCCGGCAGATGCCACTTCCAATCCAAAATTTCGGGCATATCCTGGCCGATCTTGTGGATGTAGTTCTTGTGGGCGACCAGCTTGTCGTTCATCTGCTGGATAAGGTACGCACCGCGGTTGCCCAGCTGGGGCAGATGCAGCAGCACATCCTTGACCAGATGGAAGCGGTCGATCTCGTTCTGCACGCGCATATCAAACGGCATGGTGATGGCGCCTTCCTCCTGGTAGCCGTGGACACTCAGGTTGCGGTTGGTGTGCTCGTAGGTCAGCTCGTGTACCAACGTCGGATAGCCGTGGAACGCGAAGATGATGGGCTTATCCTTGGTGAACAGCGCGTCATAATCGGCATCGGTCAGGCCGTGGGGGTGCTTGGTGCCGGGTTCCAGCTTCATCAGGTCGACGATGTTGACGACACGAATCTTCAGTTCTGGCATGGTGTCACGCAGGATTGTGACGGCGGCCAGCGTTTCCAGCGTTGGGGTGTCGCCGCAGCAGGCCATGACGATGTCAGGTTCTTCCCCGGCATCACTGGAAGCACAATCCCAGATGCCGACGCCCTGGGTGCAGTGCTTGACCGCCTGTTCCATCGTCAGCCATTGCGGGCGCGGATCGCATCGGTACGGCCCGCACTTGCTGGCCGGTGGTGACGCAGATGCTGGAACAGTGTGCGTATAATGCTTCCAGCCCGCCGCCGTGGTCGATTTGGATGTAATAACCGTAGCTGCCGCCCCAACTCAGCTGTCAAGGACGTTGTCAACGGTGACAGTGCCGCCTGCGGCAGCGAGGATGAGCGTACCCTCGGCGCAGGCAATGTCGGTGCTGGTGTGGGAACTAATTTCGCCAGTAATGGGGTCAACACGGTGGCCAAATTGCGAGGTAATTGTTCTTGCGACCGGAAGCGGCCATTGCAGAGTGTCTGTTGGGGTGCGGGTGTTGTCCGGGGACATAAGTTCACCACCGCCCTGGGCAAAGCCGCCGGGCAGTTCCGCCCATAGTTCCTCGTACTGTGGGTCAGTTCGATTGCGAGGACAGTTTCGGTTATCTCTGTTTTGGCTGCAGACAGGCGTCCAGCACGCTGTCGGCAATAAGGTCGCACAGCTTGTCGGGATGCCCGCGCATGACGGATTCTGCGGTGTAAAAACGGGGATGTTCGTTTTCTTTCATGGTTTCGGTGTTTTCAAAAATGTCGTTCATAGGTTCTTCTCCTTGCTTGTTGGATGATTTCGGACAAAGAAAAAAGCCCGCAGGCGGGCTGCGGGCTAGGATGGTGATATTCATATCAGCGCTCCGGGGATTCTTTTGTTTTGGGCGGCGGAGCCATAACGCGGGTATATTCTTCCGGCGTGGTGTGTTCCACGCACAGGGTCTTGCCCAGCAGGAAAAACAGCTGCGGGTCGTGGTACAGTTCCTCGTAGCGCTTCATCTGCTGCGGGGTAAGGTCAGTAAAATCGTTGCTGGTCAGCCCGCAGACGAAAAACGTGCCATGGATAATGTCATAGTCACCCAGCATACGGTTCAGCGGCAGGTTTTCTGCAATGCCGTTATCGTTGCAGACGATACAGGCGCTATCCCGCCAAGGGTACACGGCCTCGATGGTGCCGCCGACAACTGCCTGCTCGGCTTCAAGGGTGTGTTCAATGTCGGCTTCGCGGGGGTATTTTCCGGGTTCAACGATCAGAACTTTCATCGGCATCCTCCTCATCAGAAGTTTCTTTCAGCGCATTTTTCTGCTTAACGGTCAGCAGCACGATACCTGTCGCAGACGCAAGGGAAACGACCACAATAGCCAGCAGCGGGAAACCATCTCCTGTCTGCGGGAGGGTCTGCACCTTATGCGGCGTAGGCGCAGGTGTAGGCGCAGGGGTTGCAGCGGGCGTCGGCTGCGGTGTGGGAACAGGCGTGGGCGCGGGGGTTTCTTCGCGGGGCGTGGCTTCGTCTATCATCTGAATTAACCGCTTGTCGGCGCGTGTCCATTCGGCATCGGCATTTTCGCGGACGAACAGGCAAACATTTTCGTCTGCCTGCTGTACCTTAAACTGCACCGATTCGGCAATTTCAAAGCCAGCCGGGGCTGCATCTTCGGTCAGGGTGTAGATGTACTCTTTGGCTTCGCCTGACAGCTTGATAAATTCATCCGAGATGGGAACACTATGCGTTTTGTAATCCGTCACCCAAGTGTCAATAACTTCGCCGCCTGCATCACAGATCGTCAGCGTAGCGCCTGGCAGCAGATTCCCTGCAATGTCGGTCTTGTCGATATCCAGCACAGGCGCGTCCTGCATAATGAGGGTGGCATCGTCGAGTTTTACCCAATCACCGTCGGATTTCACATAGACGATATTGCTTTGTTCGCTGCCATCCTGTACCAGCTTGAACACGATGCTTTCGGCTTCGGCATAGCCGTCCGGGGCACGAGTTTCGGTCAGGGTGTACGCTTTTTCCAGTTCCAGACCTCGCACGGTGTGCGGCGTTTTTGTGGAAGTCCAGCCCTCCACCAGATTGCCGTCAGTATCACGGATTTCCAGCTTTGCACCGGGCAGCTCCTTGCCGTTGGTGATGTCCTGCTTGGAGATATCCACGGTGGTGCGCAGGTTGGTGTTTGTACCATCTACGATTTGCCATGCAATCTGCTGACCTTCATAGGTGAACTCTACATCC
>ENA-UPTB01001439-UPTB01001439.1-human-gut-metagenome-genome-assembly--contig:-NODE-1439-length-20357-cov-60.949655_pt1 | contig 20357 bp, 9 predicted proteins | sample MGYA00250046_ERZ773369 | MGnify/ENA primary metagenome ERZ773369 (study PRJEB29103, sample SAMN06111938) | human gut metagenome | biome: human gut; feature: ankylosing spondylitis patient; material...
AAAGAAAATCAGAAATGCCGGTATCACCGCTTTGGCGCTATTGGCGTTGCAGCCAGCCTATGCTACCATCGAGGGCAGTCTCGACCCCACGTCGGTAGTGGCGCAATGGAGCAACTCATCAACCTATCCGAAAGTCATCGACATTAATTTCAGCGACGCTACATGGCCCGACACCTGGAAGGGAGAGACAGGAGTAGACTGTCCCGACTTTGCCAAGGGCGGTTATGTCAATGCCGTGCTGAAAGTGGGAGCCAACGGCGGCACAGCCGTGCAGTATCCGGTGCTCTTCCACAACTGCACTTTCGCCACCAAGAAGTCATATAACGGTTTCGCCGGTGCCACGGCAGCCTTCTGCCGACAGTATTACCTCGGTCAGAACAAGACCGGCAACAGCACCGCCACATACAACGACTGGACCGTTGCCGGCCACACGCTCCATCTCGAAGACAACATCACATACGACGCCTCCGGCAACCCCAACTATGGCGAGGCAGGCTTCGTCCAGATGTGTCGCGACGCAGCTATCACAGATGCCGCCGGCAACAAGGTGTCGCAGCACGGATGGATAGAGATAGACCATATACCATACGTAGACCGTGTGCAGTGGTCGTGGTCGTCAACCTCCTGGGGCCGTGGCATAAAATGCGACTATAAGATTGGCGACGGCGAATGGAAACCGCTCGTATGGATGGGGTCAGAGAAACACAAGATGGGATGGACCGTCTTCTCCGACCAGGGCTATTTCATGGAGAACGTCATCAACGCCTCCGACGTGTCGCTCCGCTGGAGAGTGTGGGACGGCGAAGACCTCAAGAATCCCGTGCAGGTGGATGCCGACGGCAAATGTCCTTTCACCACCTCGCTCAACCCCTACGCCCAGATGCAGGCGCCACGCGTACACAAGATACAGATTTTCGGTAGTGAGATAACCGCCGAACAGGCACAGTATGCCACAGACCATCCCGTATCTGACGTAGGCACCCTCTCCGACCTCGGCGGAGGCAGCGGTGAAGACGGTGAGACCGTCGCTCCCGACGACAATGCCGCCGTGGTGATATCCACCGTGGCACAAGACGGCACCGGCGACTACACCAAGATACAGGATGCCATCAATGCCATTCCCGAAGGTTCGCGTGGCATCATATACATCCGTCCGGGAGTGTATGAGGAGAACGTCTATGCCGGAAGGAAGAGCACGAAGAACAAATACTTCTCTCTCATCGGCGAAGACAAGCAGACCACCATCCTCACCTCTGGCGTAAGCCGCGGAAAAGGCAATGAGGACAATACCTACAACGACTGCGCCGCCCTCAACGTCTATGCCAGCCGCTTCTATGCCGAAAACCTCACTATCCGCAACACCAGCGGCAATGTGGGACAGGCAGAGGCGCTCTTCACCAACGGCGATGCCCATATCTTCAACAACTGCATCCTCAGCGGCTATCAGGACACCTATAAGGCAAATGTGGGAGCACGCGGCTATTTCACCAACTGCACCATAGAAGGCGCCACCGACTTCGTCTACGACGGAGGAATGGAATGGTTTGACAGTTGCCGTATCCACCTCCTCAAGGGAGGCGGCTATATCACGGCACCTGCCGAGAGCGGCATGCCGATGACCAAGGTGATGTATCCCGAGCTCAGTGCCGACAAGTTCTATCCCGGTCTCTTCTTCCGCAACTGCACGGTGACGGCAGCCGATGGCGTTGCCGACGGCGCATACTATCTCGGCAGACCATGGAAGGAAACCTGCGGAGCGATGTTCATCAGCTGCAAGCTCCCCAAGGCTATCAACGCCAAGGGATGGAAAGACTGGAGCGGCTCTGAAAACAAGGCATCGCTATACGAATACAAGAGCATCGATGCCGCTACGGGCAGTCTTGCCGACGTGTCGTCGCGTGCCAGCTTCTCACATCAGGCAACGGATGCCGAGGTGGAGGCATATATGAACCCTAAGTTCCTCTTTGCGAAATACAAGGATGAACCGTTCGACTACGAGAAGATTCTCCGTGGTGCGGCAGCGCCGATGAACTTTGTCGTGACCCCTAACGAGATCTCATGGGAGAGCGACGACAACGCTGCCGGATATATTATATATAAGGATGGCGCCTTCCTTCGTTTCACCACCGACCGCTCCCTCACCAAGGATGCTGCCGATGATGCCAGATACAGTGTGGCGTCGGTATCCAGGAAGGGAGTCGTGTCAAAGGCGGTCCTCGCTTCCGATGCTCTCCGCATTACGGCATTCCCTACGGCAGAAGGATTCGGAAAATATGCCACAGGAGGCCGTGGCGGTAGGGTGGTGAAGGTCACTTCGCTTGCCGACGACGGTTCGGAGGGCACCCTGCGCTGGGCGTTCCAGCAGTATCCCGGCGAACCTCTCACCATCGTCTTTGCCGTGAGCGGCGACATCCGTCTTGCCGACCAGCTCCGCATAAACCGTGCCGACTGGACACTCGCCGGACAGACAGCACCGGGCGACGGCATTGTGATCACCCACAACAAGATAAACTTGGGCGGATCGCAGAACTTCATCATCCGCAACGTGCGTTTCCGCTGCGGCCAGAAGGATGTGAACGGACAGATTCTGCAGGACCAGGCACTCGGCGTGGAAAACTGCAACAACTACATCTTTGACCACTGCGTGGTGGGATGGTCGATGGAAGAGAACATGAACACCCAGGACTGCCACTTCCTCACCGTGCAGAACACCATCGTTCATGAAGGCCTCTACAATGCCGGCCACAAGAAGGGCAAACGAGGCTACGGTTCCCAGTGGGGCGGTTCGCCGGCGTCTTATTATCGCAACCTGCTTGCCGACAACAAGTCGCGCTCGCCGCGTATCAACGGTGCCAGAGGCGAGGATTATGTTGTCTTCCTTGAGTATATAAACAATGTGAACTACAACTTCGGCGGCAACGGCGGATGCTACGGCGGCGAGAACACCGCCGACATAACATCATACAACGGTATGAACTCAGCCCACGAATGCAACTTCATCGGCAACTACTACAAGCCGGGACCTGCATCCAACAAGTCGGGTGTCGTGCTTGTCACTTCCAGCTACGCCCGAAGTGGCGCCACCTCCTGGGGACCGGCAAAATGGTATGTCAACGGCAACGTGATAGAGGGCGACGCCAACCGCACCGCCGACAACTGGAAGGCGATGAGTGCCGAGCATTATTCGCTCTCCGACATCAGAGTGGATGAGCGCATCGTGCCGGAGCACAACTACTACAAGTATTCAAAGGCGGGCAACGTGGGCACCTACGACCCTGAGATGTATATGATATACAATGTGGAGAGTGGCGAACAGGCCTATCAGACCGTTCTCCGCACTGCCGGCACCATCCGTCGCGACGCCGTAGAGAAGCGTGTCGTTGAGGAGGCAACCACGGGAGTGAACCTCTACGGCGGTGCCACCTATGGCGCCAAGAAGGGAATCATCGACACCGAGGCTGATTGTGAAGGCTTCATACAGTATGCCACCGACTACACTGTGCCGACAGACACCGATGGCGACGGCATTCCCGACGACTGGGAGCGCCAGCATGGTCTCAATCCTGAAGTGGCAGACCAGAATATGGTCAATGCCCAGGGATACACGGCGCTTGAGGTATATCTCAACAGTCTGATGGGTGAGCAGCAGTCTTCTGAATTCCATGTCAACGCCATCCACTCCCTCCAGGCAGCTCCGCTTGTGGCATACGACCGCACTACCGCCACTCTGCGTGTCAGCCAGAATGCCGTGGGTGCAGTCCTCAAGGTGTATAATACTGCCGGACGCCTCCTTTCATCCCGACAGATAACGTCGGCCCTTACTTCCCTCTCCGATGTCAAGGCTCCCGTCTTCCTCGTCCGCATCGAGGGCAGCAAGGTGGCGCCACGTGTCATCAAGGTGGTGAAATAAGCTGATGTATCCCAAAAAAAGAATATCGCTCAGGTCTTTTTCTTGGGCGATATTTTTTTTCCCATGCATTGGCAGAAGCCTGAAAGCAGGAATACGGATATTATAATATGCCATTATTGGGCAGCTGTCTGTCGTCAATTCTGCCATCCGGGGTAAGCACCGTGCCCATGTTGGGTAAGCAGCGTATCCAAGTTGGGCAAGCATCGTGCCCATTTTTTGGTTAAAAGCCAGACAAAATCCAATCTTCTAAAAGACAAAATCCACGCAAGCCCTAATGACCGATTTGGGTTAAACACACGCTGAATTATTTCAGTCCAACAGATGTGCGTAATGTCTACACTCTTTCCGAAAAAACATCTTATTGGCAACAAAATGTTATTTTTGTTCTAATTTTTTCTATTATTTTTTTGTTATATTAAAATATTTATTACTTTTGCATCCAGTACTATACAGATTGCTGCATGTTTTTCTATAAAAAACTAAAAACGGTGCATGTCCTATAGAAAGGAAGACGGAAACAGAAGGAAATCAGAGCATACCTTGTTGCATCCCTATGGAATAACGAAGAAACACGACATATCGACATATTTGGAAAATAACTTAAACATATACTAATTTTTAAACTTTTTATTTATGAGAAAGACGTTACAAAGAACATTCGGACTTCTCTTCTTCGCGCTTGTTGGCGTGATGACGGGAACGGCCCAGAACTCTTTCCCGTATTCAGTCGATTTCACGACGGCTGGCGACCTCGCCGGCTGGACAGCCGTGGATGACAGTCCTACGAAGGGAGTTACTTGGGAGTATGGAACGGGAACGTACAGTCAGGCAGAATCTACTTCTAAGATGTGCGCTATCATGAAAGAAGATGCTGCTTCTAAGCATGTTGATTATCTCGTTTCTCCAGAGTTTACCGCTACGGCAGGTGCTACCTATTATATTAGCATCAAGGCCCAGTATAAAGGTTATGCAAGGTGTGGCGTGCAGGCAGGCAAGAGCGCTACCGACATGTCGGCAAACGCAGTGATAAGTGATGACGTTTCGGGCTCGTTCGGTAAATATAATAATGGTTGGTTCGATTATAAGGGTGTTGAGCGCGCCAAAACGGCTAAGGTTGCTTATACGGCAACAGAGGACGGACCACTCTATTTCTCTCTCTATGCTCATTCTATGCTCGACGCTGATGACGGTGACTTCTTCTACGTTTACGGTATCGACATCGTGGAAGACAAACCAGGTCCTAAGGCATTGCCATATAGCGTAGATTTGGGCGACAACCAGAGAGGATGGGCAGCACTCGATGCAAGTGATGTTCCTGGCGTTACATGGGCAGCAGGTGAATTCTATGACAACACCTCTACTAAATTTTTTCCTGGCGTTGTAAACAAGCACGACTGGGAAAACACATGGAACGACTACTATGTTTCTCCTGCTTTCACACTTGAGGCTGGCAAAAGCTATAAGGTGAAGACTCGTACATGGAAAAATACTGATCCGAGCGCATTCACACTCTCATTGATGCTTGGCACATCACAGACGGATGCAAGCACATTCCAGAAGATTACAGACCTCGAGATGCAGGCAGTCTACGATGCTACTGCTACTGAAGACCACGTGTTTGCCGTTGGAAAGGGCGGTGACTATAATCTGGCATTCCTCGCTACCACAACTACAGCTACCGACGAGGTGATAGCTCTCAGCTATTTCGATATCGCTGAGACTGATGAGACTCCAGAGATTACCATCGGTGGTGGCAGTGAAGGGCCTGAGACAACAGCTCTGCCATACAATATCACATTTGATTCTGCCGACAAGTTCGCTACATGGTCTACTCTCGACAACAGCGATGTTCCTGGCAAGACATGGGAGTTCAACCCTTCTGACTTCGCTGGTAAGCCATCTGCATTCATGGGTCCTGACGCAGGTTCTGCAACTAGCGACTGGCTGATCTCTCCAGAATTTGAACTCCAGGAGGGTAAGACTTATGTCATCAAGATTGATGGCAATACAGGTACAGACAACGCTACAGGCGTGACCCTCGACTACTTCGAAGGTTCTAAGGATAAGGACAATGCCAAGACTATTACTTGGATTGGCAGCTCACTGCCTATGACTGACTGGAATACTCAGGAGCCTATCACAGAGTGGGCCTTTGAAGTTACAAAGAGTGGCAGCTACTACTTCGGAATCCATGCTCAGAACTGGACTCCAAACCAGGAGAAAGACGCTATCAGCATCTATTCATTCAGCGTTGCAGAACAGCCAGAGGGCGAGCCGGAAACACCGGTTGCTCTTCCATACGAGACTTCATTCCTTGAGGAGACAGGCGCAGCAGGCTGGACAGCTATGGACCGCAGCGACAAAGTAAGCTCTACATGGTCTTGGAACTCTTGGGGCTATACAGAGTATGACGAAAACTGGCAGCAAGTTGGTGAGACCCACCCATGTGTTGGCTTCAGCTCAGACTGGGACAGCAATGCCAACGATTATTTCGTTTCTCCATTGTTCACTCTCGAGGCCGGCAAGACATACGTTGTGAAGACTCACACTGCTACTAACAGATCTTGCTTCAACGACAAGACGACTTCATTCACTATGAAGCTTGGAACCAACAAGAAGGTTCAGGGCACATTCACTCAGTCTATCGGCGATATCGAGCTCAACACAGTTTACGACCGTGATCCGAGCGTATTCGAGTTCTCTGTTGAGGAAAATGGCAACTACTATGTGGCTTACAACATCTCTGACCCTGACGGAAAGAAGGCTTATGGCTACATCTTCGACTTCTCTCTCGCTGAGAAGACTGCAGAGGTTCAGCCGGTGGCAACAACTCCTGTTACAGACCTCGCCGCTACAGAGGCCGGTGATCTCAAGACTATCAAACTGAAGTGGAAGAACCCGACCAAGGACGTTGACGGCAACGACCTCGCTGCTGACGCAGAGCTTTCAGTAAAGGTATTCGAGGGCGAGACTCTTCTTACTACTGTTGCTGGCGCTCCTGGCGCAGAGGGCAGCTATTCTTACGAGCCAGAGACATACGCTGGTCTCCACGAGTATAAGGTTGTCGTAGTTTACAACGAGCTTGAGTCTGAGGCTGCTACAACTACTCTTACAGTGGTAGTTAACGGTATCAACGGTGCTATCGTTATCCCAGCCGGTGCTGAGGTTTCTGTACGCACACTTGGTGGAGCATTGGTTGGCAACAACTTCTCTACTCTCGCCAAGGGTACATACCTCGTTACAGTGAAGACTGTTGACGGTAAGGTGAAGACAATGAAGGTTACAAAGTAATGAAGGTTATAAAGTAATCTGAATTCCCATAACAAATGATTGCCGCCCGGCATCCCCTTTCGGTGGATGTCGGGCGGTTTTACAAATTCTGATGTTTATTATAAGCTGTCTTTTGGAGCATGTTCTGCTTTCGTGGTGTCGCGCTTTATCTCCTCGGCTTTCATTTTCTCACGCTTAATTTCCGTTGAGTCTGGTTGGGGGAAGAGTTCCGGATGAGCTTCGCGCCAGTTCACCTCCTTGTCTCTCTTTCCCGGCAATACTATCACCGGCATGCCTTTAGTGACAAACTTCACCAGTTCGAGGATATTCTCATTCTTTATTCTCACGCATCCGTGGCTGCGTCTGCCGCCCACCGACCATGGAGCATCGGTGCCGTGGATGCCCGTGGAGTTGAATCCCGGAGTCACGATGCGGAAGAAGCGCGGACCATATTGTCCCGGGTTCTCGCTGCGCACGCCATTCTCGTCGGTATAGTGCCAGTTCTCGCTGTTCTGCACCTTGCCCGCCCTGAAGAAACCCTCCGGCGTGCGGCAGTCGCCCCTGCTCCTCTTGTTGCCGAATCCCTTTCCGCAGGCACAGGTGTACGACTTGCGCAGCACACCGTAGCGGTCGAACAGCTTCACCTTCATGTCGCCCTTGTCCACGATGATGAAATATTCGTATTCACTGTTGAGCAGACGGTTGCAGTAGTCCAGACTGTCGTGTGCCATCTTGTGCATGATGCCGGCGGCATAGCGGTCTTTGTCCGGCGACTCGTTCATATATTCTATCGCCTCCTCGGCAGTGCTGAACTTATGCTTTATCTTTATCGGTTCTTCCTCAATCTCCTCAATCTCGTTGGCAGATGCCAGCGGACCGTCATCCTGGGCCATCTCGTTGCCTTTGTTCGACGGCGAGCAAGCCTGCATTATCAGAGTCAGTATCGTGAGGAATATGGATAGGCGTATCGCTTTCATGTTTGTTTGATAAGATGTCATGTCTGTTTAATGTTTATTTGTTTGGTCTTTCTTTTTATAAGTTACTGTCATATTTCTTTTCTTTTTGCCATCCCATAGACAGAAATCTCGGTTCCCATCTTTAAGTGGTTGGTGAAGGCAAGCCCTTCTTTCGACTGCAAAGATAATAAAAAAAACTGACATTCTTTTCGTTTTCCTTTTCAAAGCGCATTTCCGTTATGTCGGAAAAGCCCTGATTTGCGGCATTTTACCGAATAATCCACCAAGTTTGTGCATTTTTCCCCGTGCTTAGCAACCTTAACCGCTAATTTTGCAGTCACTATTACTAACCAAATCAAAATCATACAACGAAGATGAAATTGAGATTCATTGCAGCAGCCGCTGTGGCTGCATGCACTGCATTATGTGTGCAGGCGAGAAAGGTGCATACCATAGGCGACAGCACTATGGCGACCTATGACCCGAACACCACCGTGACGAGAGGCTGGGGACAGATGTTCCAACAGTTCTTCAAGGGTGATGTCACCGTGAACAACCGTGCAAAGAATGGTGCCAGCAGCAAGAGCTTCTATAAGGAGAGCGCCTACTGGCAGTCGGTGAAGAAACAGATAGAGCCAGGTGACTATGTGCTCATACAGTTTGCCCACAACGACGAGAAGAGCAACGGATGCGACGGCGACGAGCTGAAAGCTTACTATCAGAGCATCGGCGATGAGGCAAAGGCAAATGCCTGCGACTATCGTGGAACTACAGCCAGCGGCACCTACAAGGACTATCTGCGCAAGTATGTGGAAGAAACTCGCGCCTTGGGCGCCACACCTGTGCTGGTGGGTGCGATATGTAGAAAATATTTCGACGGAAGCACCATTCGCAGAAATGGGCGTCACGACCTCGGCGACAAGTTCGACAAGATAGAAGGCGGTAAGCTCACTACCGGCAACAAAGTGGCTGCCGACGACCATACCTACGACTATCCATACCAGATGCAGGAGGTGGCAAAGGAACTGGGAGTGCAGTATCTCGATCTCACCACAGCCACCAAGGAACTCTATGAAAGCTATGGCGACGCCAAAGCCAACGCCCTGCTCTTCGACGGCAACGGCAGCACCCACACTTCGGCGATGGGAGCCACGCTGATAGCCCGTCTGGCTGCACAGCTCATGCAGAAGGCTGGAATACTGACAGAGAACATCAACCTGACGAGCGACTTCAGCGTGAATCCCTCAACTGTAGACCTCGGACAGGCATACAAGGGACAGACGGTGGTGAGAGAAGTGTCGGTAAACGGCTTCGACCTCGTGCCAGCCGAAGGCAATGTGAGCATCACGGCGAGCAACGGACTGAAGGTTTCTGCCGACGGCAACGACTATTCGTCTATAGCAACTCTGGCCTACAAGGAAGGCAATCTTATCGGTTCCTTCAAGACAAGCTATGAGTTCGCCACAGCCGGCGACATCAATGAGAGCATCACCGTGAGCTGCGGCGACAAGACAGTCACCATCCCTGTAGTGGGCAAGTGTGTGGAACTAGCCGACGGAGTGGCAGCATCGGCATATTGGAGACTCGAGAAAGACGACAACTGCACCGTTGAAGGTCCGGTAGACCCTATCGGCGAGACATACAGCGAGATGAAACTCCAGAAATATTCCAGTCCAAACGCTAATACCACATGGCCCGAGGGCACAGGCTTTGATGCCACCCGCAAGACACAGCGCAACATCATCGAGGGCGAGTCGTGGCCGGCAGGCGAAATCGACGAGGTTTCTACACGATGGATAGAGTTCGCGGTGAAGCCAGCCAAGGGTACCACTTTCAACGTGAACGAGATAAGCCTCTATGTGTGTGGATGCGGAGGCAACGGAATGCACTGCAAGATTTACTACTCTAAGGAGGCAGACTTCGCCAATGCCGTTAATATCGCCGACTTCTCTGGTTCGATGAAAGCCAACGACATGATGGAGGTAAAGGCAACACCCGTGATAGAACTCTCTGAGGGCGAGACGCTACGCTTGCGCGTATATCCTTGGTATGGCAGCGCAGCAACTGGCAAGACCATCTGTCTGAGCGACGTAAAGGTGGCAGGAGTGGCAGTAAGTGCCACAAATGGAGTGAAGAGCGTGGAAAGCTCGGAGCTGAAACCGGAGAAGATATACTACAGTCTCGACGGCATTCGTCAGAACGGCATTCTTGACGGTCTGAACATTGTGGTGGAGAACGGAGTGGCAAGAAAAATAATGAAATGAACAAACAGATTCTCAATATGAAAAAGACCACATTATCCCGAATTATCGTCATGGTCCTCGTAGCATGGATGGGACTGGGCGGTGCAATGGCGGCAGACGTCATCGATGCCAAAGACGCCACTATAAAATGGGCATTTGACAAAAGTGCCGACAATGCATCGGCTGCAGAGATATCCGTAGACGGAGCCATCTCGACTACAAGTTTCTCGCTGGGCGAGAAACTGTATTTCAACGGACTGCAAAGCGGACTCTCAAAACTGAATCCGACAGAAAAGATAAGCAATGCCCGCGACGATGCATCATACGTAGTATTCAGCATCGTGCCAAAGAAAGGAGTCACCTTCACACCGAAGAGCGTAGCCTTCAAATCGCAGAAATGCGGTACCAGCGGCGGTACGCTCGACGTGGTGGCCCGATGCGGCGAGAAGAGCGAGGAACTCGTGAAAGGTTTCGCCCCGGAGCGCAACAGCGTGTCGGAGTCGAAGCTCGACATCACTTCACTCACAGGAGAGAGCGACAAGGTTGAACTGTATTTCTATGTGTATAATCTTGCCAACAACAAGCAGCTCGCCCTTGGCGACGTGGTGGTGACAGGCGATCTGAACGGTACTCCGGTCACTGTGCCCGTATATACGCTGAGCGTAGGGACAGCCGACGAGGCTGCCGGCACCGTTACCGTGAATCCGGCAGGCGACAAGTTCGACGAAGGCACGGTAGTCACTGTGAGCACTACCGAGAACTTCGGCTATCATTTCGCAGGATGGACAGGAGCCGACAATGCCATCGTGTCTACCGACAATCCATACACCTTTGAGCTGACGGCAAACACATCGCTCACCGCAACATATACGAAGAACAATGTATACGCCCTGAACCTGACACTGCAGGGAGGAGCAAATGCCAACCTCGTGACATTCTCGCCAGAAGGCAATGTGGTGGACGGAGTGCATCACTATGAAGAAGGAACCGACGTGAAGCTCACGGCACAGGACAACCGTATCCTCACCTTCATCAACTGGGACGACAACTCGACAGACAAAGAACGCGAAGTGAAGATGGACGGAGAGAAGAACCTTACGGCAAACTTCTCTTGCACAGACTATATAGTGGGCTGGGACCTCTATAGCGACACACCGTCGCAGGAGCGTGCTGCCGACTACAAGGCAGAGAGCGACAACGCCGGACTCCTCTCGCTGCGCAACGAAGCCGGCAACACCACATCATGGCTTGCATGCGGAGCAGGTAAAGGCGGACAGAACGGTAAGTATGCCGCACGCTGCTGGAGAAAACTCACCGACAAATATTATTTTGAACTCTCATTCTCAACACTGGGATACACCAACGTGGTGCTGTCGGCTGCCGTAGGCGACGACTTCAACGCACACAGTATCGTAAACGCACAATACTCTATCGACGGAACAAACTATACCACCTTCGGCACATATAACCTGCCGGCCCGCGGATGGGACTCTGAAGAATTCGCCCTGCCGGCAGAGGCAAACGGACAGAAGCTTGTGAATGTGCGCTTTCTGCCAGACTATGACTCACCGCTCGTGGGATCAGCAGGCGACTACGACGGACTGGCTGTAGCGGAGATTTTCCTGCTCGCCGACAAGGAAATCGTGGAAGACAACGAGGCACCGAAACTCATCTCGACAATCCCTGCCAATGATGCAGCCGACGCATCGGCAACAGGATCTGTGATACTGACATTCGATGAGAAAGTGGTGGCTGCAGAAGGAAGCAAGGCAACGCTCAATGGAGAGGCTTTGAAACCGACGGTGAGCGGCAAGACCGTGGTATATCAGTACAGCGGACTGAGATATGCCACTGCTTATACTTTCACATTGCCGGCAGGAATGATTCTCGACCGCAACGGAAACGCTTTCTCGGGCACAGAGATACATTTCACCACTATGGAGCGCCAGCAGCCAGAACTGCGTGTCTATGACGCAGTGGTGGCACAAGACGGCACCGGAGACTACACCACTGTGCAGGCTGCCATCGACGCCGCACCGCAGAACAGAGTGAAGCCATGGCTCATATTCATAAAGAAAGGTACATACAAAGAGCATGTTGACCTGCCGGTAACAAAGCCATATCTGCACTTCATCGGACAGGGACGCGACAAGGTGTTTATCAGTGATGACAAACTGTGCGGCGGACCAAACGCACTGAGCGTGGACAAGGGAGCTACATTCGTGGCACACGCCGCCAACCTGTATTTCGAGGGATTGAGCTTCGTGAATTCATACGGAGTGGAGAAGAACGACGGTCCGCAGGCGCTCGCCCTAAACACCGAGAACGACCGCATCGTGTTCAACAACGTGGGAATGTACAGTTATCAGGATACGTGGATAACTACAAGCAAATCCAACTATCGCCACTACGTGAAGAACTCCTTCATCGAGGGAGCCGTAGACTTCATCTACAACAGCGGCGACGTTTATCTCGACAACGACACAATCAATATCGTGCGCAAGAGCGGAGGATACATCGTGGCACCATCACACCAGAAAGACGTGAAGTGGGGATACGTGTTCATGAACAACGTGATAACGGCTCCTGGCGTACCGTCAGAAACATCGGTATGGCTTGGCAGACCTTGGCACAACTTCCCGAAGACCGTTTTCATCAACACGAAGGCTGAGGTGACGATACCTGCCACGGGATGGTATGAAACGATGGGCGGACTGCCTGTGCTGTGGGCTGACTACAACACTATGGACGCCGAAGGCAACCCTGTGGATCTCTCTCACCGCCGTGATACCTATTATTATATGAACGGCGACACAAAGGTGGAAGGCAAGGCAAAGAACTTCCTCACCGACGAGGAGGCAGCACAATATACGGTGAAGAACGTGCTCAGCGGTTCTGACAATTGGCAGCCGGAGCTGATTACCGAGGCTTGTGAGTCGCCAGCACCTGTAGTTGAGGGCGGAATGCTGAAATGGCAGCCTGTGCCATATGCCATCTGCTATGTGATAACGAAAAACGGCAACGTGGAAGGATTCACTACTGCCACATCATGCGAATATGAGGCAGGCAACGAATACCTGATACAGGCTGTGAACGAATACGGCGGACTGAGTAAGGCTGCCAAGGCAGACCAGACATCGGCAGTGGGCTCCGTAGAGACTGCTGGCGACACATTCAAGGCTACTGCTGTATATACAATCGATGGCAAAAGAATTGCTGATACGGCAAAAGGCATCAATGTCATTACTGACGGCAAGACATCGAGAAAAGTAGTGATGAAATAAAAAACAGTTGGTAGATTATTTATAAGTAGTCCAAATCTGGTTTCAGATTTGAGTAAAAGATTGTCTGGGGATTCCATGTGATGTGGCGTTCCCAGATTTTCTTATTCCAAATCGGTCACTATGGCTTGCTTGAATTTTGCTTTCTTTTATTCCAAATCGGTCGTTAGGGCTTGCTTGGATTTTGCTTTTAGAAGAGTGGATTTTGTTTGGCTATTAATGAGTAATAGCGAGATGTTGCGGAATATGATTTTTTTTTCATACTTTTGTATTCGTAAAACCAGTTGCTCCACCAATCCAGACATTGGGGATTAATCTGGCACTGAATCTGTCAAAACAAATTGTCCCGAATATACAATGAGGCTTATAACACTTGTCCTGTCATTATCATTGTCGCTGCTGTCTGCCGTCTCTGCTGCAGCCACACCGATTTGTCATATCCAGCGGTATGATGAGAACGACGGACTCACCCAATGGCACGTCACTCAGATGGCACAAGACAGTCAGGGCATGATGTGGTTCTCGACATGGAACGGACTATGTCGCTTCGATGGTTACGAATTCCGTGGATTCAAAGGACGTGTAGGTGACGGAAGCCGATTGGCAACAGACCGCATGCGCAGCGTGTGGTTGTGTGATGACGGGAATCTGGGATGCAGGGTGGACGACGACATGTATCTTTTCAACCTCAAGCGTTACCGGTTTGAAAAAATCGGAGGAATGCAGCTGAGAGGGCGGAATGCCACGGCGGTGAAAGAAAACAGACCATATCGCCATCGCGATGGCGTGGGAAATCTGTGGAAGGTGTATTATGACGGCAGACTGACCTATACGCCAAGGGGAGGCAAGGAGACACCCTACGGTGACAGGAAAAGCCTGGAGGCAGCACGCTTCTGCCTCTCTGACAAGCAGGGCAACCTCTGGGTGGCTGCCACAAGCTGCATATACAAGATAAGTTTTCCGAGACAGAACGGAAATGTGGTGAGAAACGGTAATGGCGCTGAAGTCAAGACCGTCTTCGTGGATAGGGACAAGAGATACTGGATAGCCACTAAGGAAGACGAGACAGTGAGGATTTTCGACCGTGGCAACAAACTTGTGGGGTATCTTGCGCCGGATGGCAGGATTGTGGCGGGCTACACTAAATTCCGCTGTCCGATATACTGCATCACTCAGACCCGAGACGGGAGCATCTGGCTGGGAAGCAAGCCGCAGGGACTCTTCCGCCTGACCGGATGTCATGGGATGCAGGCATACAGAATAGATAAAATCGGAGGATTGGGCAGCGACAATGTCTATGACATCAAGGAGGACCGTTGGGGCAGACTCTGGATTGCTACTCTTGGTGGGGGAGTGTGTTGCGTTGAGAATCCGAGAGCGGAAAGACCTGTAGTGGTGAAACCTTTCTCCGGATTAAGAAACTATCCCCACACTCTGGCAAAGAAGGTGAGGATGATACATCTGACCAAAGATGATGTTATGCTATGCACCACGACCGACGGACTGCTTGTGGCCAAACTGGTAGCGGGGAATGACGTCAGAAACATGGTGTTCCATTGCCACACTCGTGAGGCAAATCGCAAGGATGCCCTCAGTTGCAGTGCGGTGATGAACGTGGCTGAAGACTATAGAGGACGAATTTTTGTCAGTACGGAGAGTGGTGGAGTGAATATGATTCAGACGGGAAACCTGACGGCAGACAAGCTGTCTTTCCGACATTATGATGAGGCTAACGGGATGCCCACCGATGTGGCTCTGTCGGTTGTAGGGTTTTCTCGCAAGATGCTTATGGTGGGAAGCGACAGACTGGTGATGTTCAACCCCGACAATGGAGATTATCTCTCGTTCGGAAAGAATTTCTTCCAGTCGGAATGCAGGTTCTCAGAGGCAATTCCCGTGAGATTGCCAGATGGGCGTTGGCTGTTCGGACTGCAAGACGGAGAGTATTATGTCGCTCCGCAGCAGTTGCGCAAGAGCACCTTTGTGCCGAGTATCGCCCTCACAGGCGTCAGCGTGCAGGGAGTGGAAGGAAGCTGCTCCGTCAATGCTATGGACACATTGGTGCTGGCGAGCAACGAGAGGAGCTTCACGCTGAGATTTGCCGCTCTCGACTATTCCGCCGATGTCCGCCTTTCGTATGCCTTCGCCCTCTTGGACGACGGTGATGAGGAAGACGTAAAATGGAATGACATAGGCCATAACCATTCTGCCACACTGCTCGACCTGGAGCCCGGAACCTATGTCGTGCTGGTGAGATCTACCAATGCCGACGGCGCCTGGGTAGACAACGTGAGAAGGCTGACGATAGTAGTGACACCGACATTCTGGGAGACTACTCCCGCCCGTGTGCTGCTCCTCTTGCTTTTGTTGGCGTTCTTCGGTTCTGCAGTATATACCATTATATATATAAGGCGTATAAAGCGTCAGCGCCGTGAAGCTCTCGACGCATACTTGAATCTGCTCAGTAACGGTACTGGCGGTGATGCCCATGAACCGGCACCGGCAGACACACCGTTGCGCCCTGAACTCACGCATGAGGATGACGTTATGATGAGGCGTGTGTCGGCATTTGTCGACGAACATCTTGGCGATGCGGAGATAGGAGTGGGCGACATGGCAGCGGCAGCAGCCATGAGCCGGTCGGGGCTGCAGCGCAAGATGAAGCAGATCATGGGAGTGACGCCACTCGACTTCCTGCGTGAGGCGCGTATGAAACGTGCGTGCCATCTGCTCTCGTCAACCGATATCCCGATAAGCGACGTGGCATATTCTTGCGGATACTCCGACCCTAAATATTTCAGCAGAAGCTTCAAGGCATCAAAGGGAAAGAGTCCGAAGGAATGGAGAAACGGAGATGCAGAAGGGTAAAACTTCCCTAAAATTGTTTCTTTTGCTCAATTTAGGATGCAATGTAAATAATAATTCCTATCTTTGTATTGTGCGATGGTGCGCACCATCGACACATATATATATTACGGAAATAAACACACTATGATTATGAAAGGAAACGGATTATTTGCGGTAGTACTCAGTGCGGCACTGATTGTGTCGGGCTGCGGTTCGATTAGCGACGGCGGCGCTTCGGGAGGATTTCTCGGAGCAGAGTTAGGAAGCATTCTCGGTTCCGCCATCGGCGGCATAAGCGGTGGACCAAGAGGCAGCGATGTCGGTACGATAGTTGGCATGGCCGGCGGTGCCGTGATAGGTGCCGTGGTGGGTGACGCCGCTGATAAGGCACAGCAGCGAAAGGCAGAACGCTACGACGGCAATTACCGTGGAGACAACAGAAACGGGAATTACCGTGGAGACGACAGAAACGGCAATTCCTCGTATGACAGCCGGTCTTATGGCGATTCAGGCGATGACGCCACAAGTGATTTCGACCCTGAGAATGGCGGTGACGACGTGATACAGTTTGATGCTCCTGCCGATAATACATCCGTTGAAGAACCGGATGTAGTCAGCAAGCTCCAGTCAGATCCGGCTCCAGTCAGCGCTTCGCCCCTGGAGCTCCGCAGCGTGAGATTCGTGGGCAAGGGCAACGGTCTTGAGCTGCATAGCGGTGAATTGGCAAAAGTGGTGGTGGAGGTATACAACAATACTCCGGAATATATGTATAATGTGAAACCCATGGTGATGGAGACTTCCGGCAACAAGCATGTCTTCGTTTCGGCTCCAATCATAGTGGAAAAAATCGCTCCCGGCAAGGGAATACGCTATACGGCGATGGTGAAGGCAGACAAGAAACTGAAAGACGGCAAGGTGCATTTCACAGTCTGCGCCCAAGAGTCGGCACAACTCCGCAAATCAGAAATCAGAGAGTTTGACGTCACCACAATAAGGTGAAAAAGCTCAGAAAACGAGTTTTTCGGTGCTATACCAGCAGATATTTAACAAATAGTAAGAACTAAAATAAAATTTTCTCGATTTTTCTTGCAGCGTATTTTGAAAATGCCTACATTTGCGATGTGATAATAAACACTTTGATAAAACACATAATTAACATAATCTTTTAAATAAAAACACATTACTATGGAAGTGGAGAAAATCATGCAACAGCTGGAGCAGAAGCATCCAGGCGAGTTGGAGTATCTACAGGCAGTTAAGGAAGTACTTATTTCCATCCAGGACGTTTACAACCAGCATCCTGAGTTCGAGAAAGCTAAGATTATCGAGCGCATCGTGGAGCCAGAGCGTATCATCACGTTCCGTGTGCCATGGGTTGACGACAACGGTGAGATTCATGTAAACCTCGGTTACCGCGTGCAGTTCAACAGCGCTATCGGTCCGTACAAGGGTGGTATCCGCTTCCATCCGTCAGTAAACCTTTCAATCCTGAAGTTCTTGGGCTTCGAGCAGACATTCAAGAATGCACTTACTACTCTGCCAATGGGCGGTGGTAAGGGAGGTTCAGACTTCTCTATCCGTGGAAGAAGCGACGCAGAGGTTATGCGTTTCTGCCAGGCTTTCATGACAGAGCTTTATCGTCACATCGGTCCTAACGAGGACGTTCCTGCAGGTGATATCGGCGTTGGTGGCCGTGAGATCGGTTACATGTTCGGTATGTACAAGAAGCTCACACACCAGTGGAACGGTGTATTGACAGGTAAGGGACTTGAGTACGGTGGTTCAAAGATCCGTCCTGAGGCTACTGGTTTCGGTGCTATCTACTACGTACATCATATGCTCGAGACTCACAATATCGACATCAAGGGCAAGACAGTCGCTGTCAGCGGTTTCGGTAACGTGGCATGGGGTGCTGTTACAAAGGCTACCCAGCTCGGCGCTAAGGTTGTTACAATCTCTGGTCCAGACGGCTACATCTACGACCCAACAGGTATCAGCGGTGAGAAGATCGACTATATGCTCGAGCTCCGTTCAAGCGGTAACGACGTTTGTGCACCATACGCTGAGAAATATCCAGAGGCTAAGTTCGTTGCTGGCAAGAAGCCATGGGAGGTTAAGGTTGACATAGCTCTGCCTTGCGCTACTCAGAACGAGCTCGGTGCTGCTGACGCAGACATGCTCCTCGCTAACAAGACATTGTGCGTAGCTGAGGTTTCTAACATGGGATGTACAGCTGAGGCTGTTGATAAGTTCATCGAGGCTAAGCAGCTCTTCGCTCCTGGCAAGGCTGTCAACGCTGGTGGTGTTGCTACTTCTGGTCTTGAGATGACTCAGAACGCTATCCACCTCGGTTGGACAGAGGCTGAGGTAGACGAGCGTCTGCATCAGATCATGAGCGACATCTATGAGCAGTGCGTTAAGTACGGTACTGAGGCTGACGGCTACATCAACTACGTGAAGGGTGCTAACATCGCCGGCTTCATGAAGGTAGCTCACGCTATGATGGCTCAGGGTATAGTATAATTCTTTTTGATGAGAAAATACTTCATAATACTGATTTTATTGATTACATTTGGATGTCGTCTCTCTCTCCTCGCTCAGGAGAGAGGGGTGGCATCCTATTATTCTAGCCGTATGCATGGCAGACGAATGAGCAATGGGGAGAAATACCATCGCGACAGTATGACGTGTGCCCATGCAAAGTATGCTCTTGGCACTTTGCTAAGGGTGACAAACGTGAAAAACGGCAAGAGTGTTGTCGTGAGGGTTACCGACCGCTGTGCGCGTCATGCACGCAGGATCATCGACCTTTCGATGGCGGCGGCAAAACAGTTGGGGCTGATGGCGGCAGGAGTGGGAACGGTCTTGGTGGAGCGTTTCCATCGCAAAAATGAAATTCCGTATCGTGGTGACGATGATGTGGAACTTCCGGAATTTGACTTGGAGGTGACAAAACCAGCTGACGGCTATGTGCCGGCATGGCAGCAGAAGAATGTGAAGAAGTAGGACGGCTGTTGTATTTGTCCTGGTGCAGAGTCTGGTCTCTTTTGTTTTTGTCAGCGGCTTGGAGTTTCTTTGTATTCCAGGTATTTCTTGGCATTTGGTTTTTCATGTGCTTTAGATCGGTTCATAAAAAAAAGTCCAGTATGCTCTCGCACGCTGAACTTCCACTAAAGCTATTTACCTTATGTCGCTAATTACATAAGTTTTGAAGCACCGATATCACATCGTTCTTTAGATTGTTGTCCTGCGAAAAACAGGCAATCCAGCTTCATGAATTTCTTTTAAACCTCTCCAGGTTTTTAAATAAATATGTAAGTCAATAAATTAATTAATGTTATGAAAAGTCTTTATTATGAATCTCTTGTCTCAGACAATCCGCTTGCCGCCGATGCCTGTTCGTTTCGCCGCTGCTTCGTTTCCTGACACGGCATAACATTCCCGACAATTATTTCGTGCTTCTGTCAGCCTTGTTTCTCAGGCATGACATACGCAGTCAATGTCATCATATAGGATAATCCCTTTGCCGCAAGATAAACAATCATCCCTGCATTTTTAAGTTTTGAGAATTAGACTGTTGAATAACGCCTTTGTCGTTCCTCGTGTTGGCGCATGTTGCAACCAACTTACTTCATGCTTTAGATTTTTGGCATCAGGCTTTAATGATGCCTGTGCTCGTTGTGGTAAGAATTATCCATATACTTTCAGTGCAAATATACGTATTATACTCTTAATGGCGTAACTTTTCTTCTTGTATTCCTTTTCTTTTCACGTTTTTTAAAGGTTGGGTGTCGAATATCCCCTTTTGCTTTATAAAAATGTCCCTTTTAATGTTGTTCGGCCACTTTGT